>WBZO01005866.1_pt1 | contig 12201 bp, 8 predicted proteins | sample 5204261 | NCBI WGS metagenome assembly WBZO01 (sample SAMN12412400, study PRJNA552823) | activated sludge metagenome | isolation source: activated sludge from anammox sidestream of wastewater treatment plant... | place: USA: North Carolina | collected 2017-09 | reverse complement strand
CCCTCGGTTTACTTTATTCTGGCGGTTTTGACCTTTGCAGTGAAAGCGTTCGTGGTATGGTATCCGCCCACTCAAAATGTAGCGGTCCTGTCCGGCACGATCCTTCCGATGGGATATTTTCCGATCATTCCCTGGCTGGCTTTGTTTTTTCTGGGCGTCTTTGCCTATCGTGTTCCCAATCGGGTAAATCTTTGGCTGGCTCTTTTTCTTGCCCTGCTGTTTGCCGCGCTTGACCTGATGGGAGTCAACTTGCGACCCTTGGATAAATGGGGCGTCTCGCTGGGTTATTTTTTAATTTGTTGTGTTTCCACTTTACTGGTCTTCTTCGTGGTGCGTGGTGTGCTCTGGTTTCAATCCGGGGATAACAAACGGACGATTTTATTTCTCGGCAAAAACTCCCTGCTGTTCCTTTATGTTCACCTGGCTCTAATTAACACCGCTTATTATTTCAAGTGGTTTCACAAAGTCAAATGGTTGTCCGGCGCGCCCTATGTTTTATGGATTGGCGTGCTTGCGGCCACGATTCTGCTGATGTGGATTCTTCTCTCCATTTCCAAAGTGAAATGGGGCGCGCGGGTTTTCAGCCATTTATCGGTCTGGGTCGTTCTGGCCGTTATCGTTTTTCTGGCGCCTGCGTTAATTGATCGAATCGAAATTGTATTCGCCGTGGAACTGGTTATCGGAATTTTGCTGTCGTTGTATTATCATACCTTGGCCGCTATTTTCCGGCCGCCGGTTCGCCCAACGGCACAAGTTTGAATCAGGGCAAAACCTATGCTACAACTCATTCCAACCGCTGAACCGTTTTTTATTCGAGGCAAATCCGACCAATTGGGCTGTTTGCTCATCCACGGATTTACCGGCGCACCCAAGGAGATGCGCTGGATGGGTGAGTTTCTCGCAAAACAGGGATACACGGTGTTGGGAATTCGTTTGACGGGCCATGCCACGCGCCCTGAGGACATGATCCGCGCGCGTTATACGGACTGGCTGGCTTCGGTGGAGGATGGCTATCATCTTTTGCGCGGCTCCGTGGACCGAATCGTTCTGGTCGGGCTTTCGATGGGCGGTGTGTTGTCCCTGATCGCTTCTACGCGGTTCGAGACGGCGGGCGTGATCGCCATGTCCACGCCGTATGAGTTGGCAAAAGACTGGCGCTTGAAATTTGTCAATTTGTTGAGTTTGGTGGCTCCGTATATGCCAAAGGGGAAGCAAATCCCTGGCGAGGGCTGGTTTGATCAGGAAGCCTGGAAGGATCATGTCTCTTACCCGCAGAATCCGGTGCGCTCGATTGGTGAGTTGAATCGATTGTTGACCGAACTGCGCGAGACACTGCCCAAAGTCAACGTGCCGGCTTTATTGATTCATTCGGAAGACGATCACTATGTTTTACCCCAAAACGCGGAGAAGATCTTTAACGCGCTGACCGTACAGGATAAGGAATTGGTTTGGGTAACGGGATCGGGTCACGTCGTCACGCGCGACGCGGCCCGTCATCAGGTATTCGACGCCGCGTTGAAGTTCATCCAGCGAATTGAAAATTTATCCTGAACGCAAGGTGTATATGCTTGAAATCATCAAATTGACTCTTGGGCCGGTGCAGACCAACGCGTATCTCGTGGCGGATGCGAAGACGCGCGACGCGGCGGTTATCGATCCGGCGTGGGACGGCGGGCTGATTCTGTCCGAGGCGCGTAAGCGCGATTGGCGGATCGCCCACCTATGGTATACGCACGCGCACTTCGACCATCTCGGCGGCGCGGCTGAAGTGGCCGACGCGTTAAACCCTCTGCCGCTGGTCGCGTTGCATCCAGCCGATCACGTGTTGTGGCGCGCGGGCGGAGGCGGCGCGCTCTTCGGCTTCGATATCGATCCCGGCCCTGAGCCGACGATCGATTTGGTGCAGAATCAGATTTTACGATTGGGAAATGTGGAATTTCAAGTGCGTTATACGCCTGGCCACACGAAAGGGCATTGCGTCTTTTACGCGGCCGAACCGGGAGTTTGCTTCTGCGGCGATTTGATCTTTGCCGGTTCCGTGGGCCGCACAGATTTGCCCGGCGGAGATTTTGCAACCCTCGAGCGCAGTATCCGCGAACAGATTTATACCTTGCCGGAGGCTACGCGCCTGCTCCCCGGCCACGGTGAGGAGACGAGTGTAGGGAGGGAAATGGCCAGTAATCCGTTTGTAAGCGGATGAATGATCGACGCGGAATGAATTAACTTTTGTGATCCAAATACTTTAAGCCTGAGCCGGTGTTGAACAGCACGATTCGCTCGTCGGGCTGAATCCACTTTTGCCGGATCAATTCTTTCAGCGCGGCGAGGGTTGCCGCGCCTTCAGGGGCGGCGAAAATCCCCTCGGCGCGCGCCAACTGTCCCTGAGACTCGAGAATCGCTTCGTCGCTCACTGAGACGGCCGTTCCGCTGCTTTCGTAGATTCCCTGCATGATCAGATGATCGGCAAAACTTTTCGGCACGCGCAAGCCCGAAGCGATTGTGTGCGCGTTGATCCAAAAATCGCAGAAGGCCGCTTTCGCCTCGAAGGCCTTCACGACGGGCGCGCATCCCTCAGCTTGGACTGAGACCATGCGCGGTCGTTTTGTGTTTTTCAGCCAGCCCAATGCTTCGAATTCGGCGAACGCTTTCCACATGCCGACCAAACCCGTCCCGCCGCCGGTAGGATAGATGATCACGTCCGGCAGTTCCCAATCGAATGCCTCGGCCAGCTCGTATCCCATGATTTTTTTACCTTCCACGCGGTAAGGCTCTTTGAACGTGGAAACGTCGAACCAGCCCTCCTCGCGCGCTTTGATGCCCGCCATGCCTGCGGCGTCGCTGATCAAGCCGTCCACCAAAACCACTTCCGCGCCCGTCATGCGGCTCTCTTCGATGTTTGCAAATGGGGTATCTTTGGGCATGAAGATATGCGCTTTGATCCCGGCCCGCGCCGCGTAGGCCGCCATTGCGCCGCCCGCGTTGCCTGCAGTGGGGATGATGACCTTTTCCACGCCCAGTTCCTTCGCTTTCGAGATCGCCGCGGCAAGTCCGCGCGCTTTGAAGGAGCCGGTGGGGTTGGCGCTTTCATCTTTAACAAAAAGATTGGCTAGTTCCAATTCGCGTTGAAGGTGGGGCGCACGCAGTAACGGCGCGTCGCCTTCGCCGAGAAAGATTTGATTTTCAGGGTTCAGGACGGGCAAAAGTTCGCGCCAGCGCCACATCCCTTTTCTTCGATGTGAGATTTCGTCGCGATCTACGCGCAGACGCGCGCGTTTCAAATCGTAGACCGATAAAAGGGGAGATTGACAGTCGGGACAGAAGGTATGCAGTTCTTGATGGGAATATTCCCTGGAACAGCCCGAACATTCCAAGTGCGAAAGATATGATTCGACCGGCGATTCGGCAGTAGAGACCGCGGTTGGGAAGGGTACTCTTTTCTGCGCCTTTTTGCTTTTCGGGTTTGTCATGGCTGGCTCTAATTAATCGGGACGAAAGCTTCGACGCGCGCCCACAGTTCGCGAATATTGATCGGTTTCGACATATATACGTCACAGCCCGACTCCAGCGCTTTTTCCGCGTCGCCTTTCAGCGCATTGGCGGTGATAGCGATGATCGGGATGTGATGCAGGGACGTCTTTGAACTACTTCGGAGACGCCGGGCCACTTCATAACCGTCAATATCCGGCAGGTTAATATCCAGCAGAATCAGGCTGACATCCTCGGTCTCGGCAATGGTTAGGCCGTCTGCGCCGGTCACAGAGTGCAGTAGTTTGTACCCGCGCGCCTCCAATGTGCGTCTGACGAGCATGGCGTTGTCTGGGTTGTCTTCCACGTATAGAATATTTGATGTCATTGCCTATTTCCTATTTCGATTTGAGTGAACTGTGTAATTCGATCCAATAAAGTATGAATATCAATTGGTTTGGATATATAACCGTTACAGCCCGCTGACCGTACTTTCTGCTCGTCGCCTCTCAGCGCATTGGCGGTGATGGCGATGATCGGGATATGACGCAGTGGCTTCTTGGGATTGTTTCGGAGCCGCCGGGTCACCTCATACCCATCGATATCGGGCAAGTTGATATCCAGCAGGATTATATCAACGTGCTGACTTTCCGCAACGGATATTCCTTGAAGGCCTGTGCGCGCCTCAAGAAAAGTGAAGCCTTCGTGCTGGAGAACGCGCCGGACGAGAGTCAGATTATCCGGGTGGTCCTCGATATACAGGACGGTAGTCATAACGATTATACTTGCGCCTCGTTGGCTTCTTCGATCACATTGATCACTTGATCAACGAATTTTTTGGCGGGCAGTGATCCCTTCTGGTACAGGGCTTGGATATGACCATTCAGCCGCTTTCGTTCTTCGGGCGTAATATCTTTTGCGCTGACGACCACCACTGGAATATCCCGCGTGCGCGGGTCAAGCTTGAGTTCTTCCACAAGACCGAATCCGTCCATGCCGGGCATGGTCAGGTCAGACACGATCAGGTCGGGCAGTTTCTGCCGCGCCGTCGCGAGACCTTCCCAACCATCCTTGGCGTGATAGACGCGATAAGCTTTGCGTCCCTCGAGCAAACGGCGGATCAGCAGGGCGTCGTCGGAATTATCGTCGATGAGCAAGACGGTCGTAGCTTTTTCATCGAGGTTCGCGAGCGCCGCTTGCAACCCTTCGCGCGGAGCCGGTGTTTGGTCCTCGCTGAGGTGAACGTCCACAGCCCATTGATCGCCCAGAACATGCTTTTCGACGGGGAAGGTGTGGCCTGTGCAATTGACGACGACCTTTTCATCCGGTTTGATCGTGCCATTGCGGATTAACTTCTCGACCCCCGCGAAGGCGACTGCGGCGGCCGGTTCGACGGCCATCCCTTCGCTTTTTGCCAGCAAGCGCATAGCGGTGAAGGCCTCGGCATCCGTGACGGATTCCATCACGCCGCCATATTGCTGTGTGATTTTCCATAAATAAGTATAAGTCTTGCCGGGCTCTCCCGTCGAAAGAATGATGATGCTCGTCTCGGGAATGACGGGTTCGGCAACCTCCTGCCCAGCTTTGAAGGCATTGACCATCGGCGCGCAACCTTCGGCCTGAATGATCGCTAATTTGGGAATACGATCGATCAAGCCCATGTTGAACAGTTCTTTGAAGCCTTGATAAACGCCCAGCGGCCCCAAGCCTCCGCTGACGGCCTGAATGTACCAATCCGGCGCATGCCAATTGAGTTGTTCGATGACTTCGTACGCGATGGTCTTCATGGATTCGCGGGCCGGTATCGAGGTCGCGCCCCGGTCGAGCAGGAGATGGCGGCGCTGTGCAAATTGCGAGGCGATCTGTTTGGTCTGATCGTAGTTGCCGCTGACGCGAATCACCTCCGCCCCGAATAGCGCCGCCTCCCGCAACTTTTCCTGCGGCACGAGGCTGGTCATAAAAACCCAAAGTTTGATACCCGCCCGGGCGCACGCCGCCGCGTAGGCGACGGCCGCATTTCCGGTCGAGGCGACGACCGCCTCTTTAATTCCATTTTCCAGCATGGCCGCGACGGCCCCCGCGGCCTGACGATCTTTGAAAGAGGACGTGGAACCGTAGCGTTCGTCCTTGATGTAAACTGAATCATGTCCAAGCCCGCGCGCGAAGCGTTGCGACAGCCAGAGCGGCGTTCCGCCCGCGGGGTAGAGATCCAAGACAGAGGGATTGTTGAGCGGCAGGACATCCTGATAGCGCCACATATTGGATGGGCGGTTGGGGAGTCCGCGCAGAATCTCGCGCTTGAACGCGGCGTAATCGTAACGCGCTTCGAGCCATTGCGATTCGCATTTTCGGCAGACCGCGGGAACGAATGGTTCGTAAGGTTGTTGGTTGCCGCACAGATTACATTCAAGGTATTTGGGCGCCGCCAATTTATCTTTCCTTCTTTTCGACAACCTCTGTCAACCTTGCTTCCAGCGGCAGTTCAACGTAGAAAGTGCTACCTTCGCCCGGAATGCCGGTACTTTCCACCCACAGGCGGCCGCCGTGCATTTCCACCAGCCTGCGGCTGATCGGGAGACCCAGACCCGTGCCGCCGACTTTACGCGTGGTGGAAGTATCCACCTGTGTGAATTCCTCGAAGATGGATTCGAGTTGATCGGCCGGTATTCCGAGGCCCGTATCTTCGACCGTGATCAGCGCACGCGCGCCGTCCAAAAGCGATGTCGTTAGGCGAATTTTGCCATTCGCAGTAAATTTGATGGCATTATTGACCAAATTGATGATTACCTGGCGAATGCGGGTGTTGTCTGCAAAGATTTCCACGTTCGGGTCAGAGTCGTCGGCAATAAAGAGGGCGGTGTTCTTCTCGCTCGCCAAAGTGGACATGATGTTGACGACTTCGTCCAGCAAGTTGTGCATCTTGAATTTCTCCGGGTGCAGATTCATACGCCCGGATTCGATTTTCGCCATATCGAGCACGTCGTTGATTAAATGCAAAAGGTGCTGGCCGTTCTTCTGAATAAGCCGCAGGTCGTTGTCCATGTAATCTGTCAGAGTTCCATCCAAACCTTCGAGCATCACATCGGCAAAGCCCAGAATGGAGTTCAACGGTGTGCGTAACTCGTGCGACATATTGGCGAGGAACGCAGATTTAAGCCGGTCGAGTTCCTGTAGTTCCAAGGCGCGCTTTTGTAGTTCTTCATTCAAGCGAAGCGTTTCGAGATGGATACTGGTTTGTACGGCGATGGAAGCCGCAAGCTCCCTTTGTTCGGGTGAGATATTCGGCAAACCCATTACCTTCAATAGACCAATCGACTCACCCTGCACCGTCAGCGGCTGGTCAAAAGCGTTATCGGCGGGAATGACGGTGGTCACATCGATTGGCGAAACAGTGTTCGAATCGTAGATGAACCCCAGTGTTTTATTTTCGTGATGTTCGGCAACCGCCTGCCAGTTCTCGCGGGTCAGGCGGCGGGTGGCGGCTTCGGCGTCGGCGCGGGCGCGGGCGGCATCCGCGAGCAGACGGATATTCTCCACTTGCTGGCTGATCTGTAATGCCACAGCGCTAATCATGGCCCGATCTTCAGCGCTCAAAGGCTTGGCCGGGTCGGCCTTCACAAACAACCTGCCGATTTCCTCATCTAACACGTGTACAGTTTCTTCGTGATCGTGTTGCGCGGGCAAAGGTTCTGTAAACGGCTCTACCGCGCTTTGATTGTAGGCGTATCCAATGCGCTCGCTATTGCGAATACCATCCAAAAACGATTCCCAACTTTGATGTGTGAACCGGCGCGTCGCTTCCAACGCTTCGACGCGGGCGCGCTCAGCCGTATCCAACAGGCGCAGGTTCTGGATTTGAAGCGAAGCCCGCTGTGCCACCGCGCTGGCAAGGTTTTCCTCCTCGGCAGTCATGGAATGTTCCGCCGAGGAATGGATCTGCACCTCACCGATGATCTGTCCGCCTGCCATAAGAGGCGCGGATATCTCGTGGTTGGAATCCGTTAATATCGTGGATGCCAACTCGACAGGAGCCAACTGATCGTTGCTGAAAACGTAACCGACTTTTTCCTTTTCATATAGCAGAGGGGCTGGCGAAGCCGCTTCTTTTTCGGACCTTGAACCTGATTCGGGAGCCTGGGCGGAATCTTTCATCCGCTGACCCTCCGCCTCCGCCAGCGATCTCTCCAGCTCGCACACGCGCGCCTGCAACGCCTCGATCTCATGTTGATACTCTGCTGTCTCTGACGGGACCTGCGGCTGAAGCGTGTTTCCATCTAACACTGCCAGTAAATTATCGACAGGTTGATCTACGATATTCTTGATATCGGTAAAAAGTTTTTCGATCCGCTTATTGGTATTCTGGTTTGGCGGCATGAGTCATCATCCTGCATTGCTGAGCGAACGAACCCTACGCTTTATCTTTCATGCTCAATTGGGCAACCGTCATTGGCGCGCCCAGAGCATGGCCCAGTTCGCGGGCGGCAATTTGAAGCACCGCTTCCACTGAAGTGGCGCTTTGAATCTTCTGGCTGATCGTGTTCAAGGTGCTTTCACGCGCCGCCTGTTGTTGCGCCCTCGTAAAAGAACGCGCGTTTTGCAGGGCAACCGCGACCTGTGAAGCAAGCGTGGTGTAGATCGCCGCGTCTTCTTTCGAGAAACCGTCCGCTTTCCGAGTTTGAACGTCGAATACGCCGAGCACTTCGTCGCCCACGATCATCGGTGTTGCTATTTCTGCCTGAGTATCGGGTAATAACGGGTTGGGGAGGAAATCCGGCTGTTTTTTCACGTCGTTGACGATTACTGCTTCTTTTTCACGGTAGGCGCGTGCGACCAATGATTTTTCAGCGGTGATAGCGATTGCGTGACTCTCTGCAACCATTTTGCGTCCAATATCGCCTGAGCCGCTCGTAAGGCGCAATGTCTGTTGAACGTTGTCTGCCAGATAGATATGAGCATGGTAGAGCTCGAAGCGTTCTTTGGCCGTGTCCACTACCGTTTGCAGCAGCGCGTCGGGGTCGAGCTCGGTGGAGGTGGTCTGTGAAACTTCAGCCACGGTTGCCAACTCCGCGGCGTGCTTCGCGATCGCTTGCTGGGCGTGGATACGTTCAGAGATGTCTGTAAGAGAGGTGATGATGGACGCCTCACCTTGATAGTTGAGCGAGCGGGCGGAAAGCGATGCCCAGAACGGTTCGCCGTCGCCACGTTTGAGTTGGACCGTCATATCGGCGACCGAACCCTTCGATTTCAATTCGTCGATGAATTTGACCCTATCTTCGGATTTGTAATAGAAGTTCGGCGCGGGTTTGTTGATGACATCCTCATATTTCAATTGAACCACCTCTGCCGCCGGTTTATTGATGAAGGTGATATGGTTGTCTGATAGACGAGTGATGATCAATGGGAGGGTAATTGATTCAAGAATGACTTGGACGCGTTCGAATTGAAGCCGATTTTCCGTCGCGGTAGCGACCTGTGGCGCGAGCGTGGAGAACAATTGGATTTCGTCTGGCGTAAAATCGTAAGGTTGTGAACCCAGCAGGCTGAGCGCGCCGATCTGCTTGGAGCCGACGAGCAAGGGCAAGACCACCATGGAATGAACTCCCGATGCTTGCATTTTACCTTTGGTGCGTTCATCCTCGTAAATGTCTTTGAAGAAAAGGTTGACCGGGCTGACGAACGCATCGAGTCCGGGGTTGTCTGCGGTGGCAAAGCGCATGCCTACCGGGTAGACTGGGTCGCCGACCCCGCTCCACCAGTTCGCGATCACGTCCATGCTTTCGATGCCGCCTTCCCCGCCGCGATTGTGCATCAGTAAAAGCGCGCCGTTGATGGCCGGAATATTGATCAAATTCATGATTGAAGCGATCATTTCCTGCAAGCTATCCGCCTGCGTAATCAGACGACTGCCCTCGAATAATTTTTCCGTTTGTGCCAGCGCGGATTGCGTCTGGTCGTATTGACGCGCGTTTTGCACGGCGACCGCGACTTGCGCGGCCAGCGCGGTTTGGACGTTGATATCCGCTTCGGTGAAGCGCCCAACGACATCCGATTGCACATCAAAGACGCCAATAACTTTCTCGCCGACTACCATCGGCACAGCCAGCTCGGAACGCGTATTGGGTAACAAAGGATTGGGGAGGAAGTCGGGCGCCTGAGTCACATCGTTGACCGTAACGCCCTTCTTTTCGCGTGCTGCGCGTGCCACCAACGATTGCTCTCGATTCAGGAGAATGGAAAATCCTTTGGCCGCCATCTGTTTCCCAACTTCGCCTGCGCCGGAAGCTAGCTCGAGAGCATCTCCGGCTTCATTCATAAGATAGATATGGGCATGATAGAAATTGAACTGCTCCTTTGCCAGGTCTACCACTGTTTGGAGGAGGATATTAGTTTCAAGTATGGTGGACACCGCAGTGCCGACTTCAGCCACTGATGTCAGCGCCTCGGTGCGTTCCATCACGCGTTGCTCAAGGGTTGCAAATAGGGTTTTAAGTTGAGATGTCATCGAATTGAACGCGTCTGCCAGTACGCCGGTCTCATCATTGCTGTGCACATTCGCGGTCACATTCAGATTCCCTGCTGATACGGTCTGGGCCGCATTGGTCAATGCCTGCATAGGACGGACAATTTGCCCTGCTACGATCCAGAGAAATACCAAGGCTAATATGATGAAGGCGAGGCTTATGACAATTTGGCGGATAGCGGTATTTGTGGCGGGAGCAGTGATCTTGTCGAAAGGAATGCTAAACCCCAATACCCAATGCGTCCCTGCATTATCTACTTTAATAGGAGAAAAGATTTGCAGATATTTGCCGTCCTGACTCAATCTTGAAAAAGTATTATTTAATTGAGGCTGGATTTGATCATAATCCTTGTAAATGAGGTCAATTGATTTGTTGGCTATATCAGGACGATTTCGAACTGCGATCAATGTCCCACTTTCAGTAAATAATGCGACATCGGCGCTTCCGTCGTACAAATTGATCTTGTCTACCAGTTCCTGCATGATGCCAATGGGTGCGTCCACACCAGCGATGCCGTAGAATTTTCCGTTTGCTACGATTGGAACAATAAACGATGCAATCGTTAGATCTTGTCCCTGAATGCGGCGGACAATAGGCGCGATGGTGATCTCTTTCAAGGTACTGCGAGGCACGATATACCAATCGCCAACCCCCGGTGTTTCGTATTGCGTTAAGGCTTCTGTGTGAATAATACCATTAAGGTCTCTTACCCAATAGGGGATGAAGCGGCCCGTTTCATCGTGTGCCACTGCTCTTACATATTGACTATCTAATCCATCGAATTCGTTTGGTTCCCACAGGGTATAAGTACCCAAAAAGGAGGGATTTTCGAGCAGAATTTTTCGGAGTATGGCATTGGCCTCATCCCGTGACAGAGTAATGGGAATACTGGGGTCTTTTACTGCCTCCAGAGATTCTGCTAATGTGCGCGCCGTCATAAGAGACGGGTTTAGAACATCCAGCACATAGCCAGCTTGCACTTCCGAAAGGGCTAACGCTTCATTAGTTGCATTATCGATAGCGGTGTTTCGAAATACGTAAACAGAATACCCAATTAGAATCAGAGAGACTAAAACCAGCCATAGCCCCGCCCAAAAAGTGATTTTTGTTCGAATGGACGAACGTCTGTGGCTGGTTCTATCCATAGGATCAAGGTTTGTTTGAGCAGGTTGAGTTGTCATGCCGGGAACTCCGAGTGAGTAATTGAAATTTGCTTTTCTCGAGGAGAAAGCAAATCAGATAGGCCATAATTTACAGCCCAGCCAATTTTTCAGGGTAAATTGATGGTAATCGAGTTGTTGATAATACCTTGCGCGGTTTTTTCACCCAATGCCTTGATCTGGGTAGGCAGGGCATAATCCGGGTTGTATTCCATAACGAGGCCGCCATTTGCGAGTGTTATAGTGAAGACTTCTCCGCCGGGCTTGCCAGCCTGCATTTTGGCGATAATCTCTCTTAATACAATTTCCCAGTGGTATACTTGATTTGCCACAATGATCTTGGGGGCCAGGGAAGTTTGATTAGACTGTGTGCCAAACCAGGGAATATTGTTTTCATTGGCCTTGCCGATTGGGCCGACTACCATCTGAGCGGTACCGGTTAGCACGTCTGCTCCTGCAGTGATGTATTTGGCCGCGGCATCGGATGCCAGCACAACATCAGAGAATGAGCCGATATAGTTCACATCCACCTGAATTTCGGGATCGGTCGCTGCGACACCCGCTTTGAATCCATCTACGTACAGTTTGGCGTCGCCCACTTCAACTGGGCCGATCACTCCGATCTTTTTGCTGGAGGTCAGGCTGGCGGCTAGTACGCCGTTGACGTATCCACCTTGTTCGGATGCGGCTTGATAAGCGAATACATTGGGCAGGTTAAAAGTATTAGAGTCAGTACCCCAGGCAAAACTTGTCCTTGGAAAATCGGGCGCAACCTCTTTGACGGCCTCTCCATATTGTGAGCCATGCGCGATAACCAGATCATAACCTTGTGTCGCGTAAGTTCGAAGCGCCGCGGTCGCGTCGGTTAGTACGTACATGCCTTGAGAATATACAAAGGTCATTTTTGCGGGTCCGCCCATCTCTTCCTGAACTCGCACCAGCGCATCGTAGATGCTTTGGCTGAATGCCATGTCATTCACCGCGCTGGGCGTGATAAACGCTACCCGAAAAGGCTTGGACGCAGGGGTGGCTGGGATGGCGGTTGGCGCGGTAGT
>WBZO01005865.1_pt1 | contig 12202 bp, 14 predicted proteins | sample 5204261 | NCBI WGS metagenome assembly WBZO01 (sample SAMN12412400, study PRJNA552823) | activated sludge metagenome | isolation source: activated sludge from anammox sidestream of wastewater treatment plant... | place: USA: North Carolina | collected 2017-09 | reverse complement strand
ATGCACGGCGATGATCCGGCCGGACACCCAGCCCGCCTCGGAGTTCCACGTCACGTGGTCGCCCACTTTGAATGATTCAGTCATGATACTCCACCTCTATAGCTTCCGGCAGACCAGTTCCCCGTTGCCGATAGGCACGACCATCGCGTCGACGCGCTCGTCGGCCAGAGCGCGATCCAGCATCGGCCGCAGCAAATGCTCGAAGTTGATGGCGTTGTCGGCCACGAGCAGGCCGCCGGGCGGCCGTTTCATTGAACGTCGCGCGGCCCAAACAAAGCACGGGAAGGAGCGAACCCCTTCCCGTGCTTGCTTGAGCTGGAAACCGGGTTTCCCTCTTGGGAAACCCGGTTTCTAATCAAATATTACGGCAGGATGTTGATGCGTCCCTGCAGTGTCGGCGTCACCGGCGAGAATTCCTTGAAGTAATCGATCACCACCAGCTCCAGCCCGGGGCCGAAGTCGTAGGCGTTGGTCGAATTATCGCGGAACCAGCTGAAGCCGTCGCCGCCGTTGCGGGTGAAGTTGTTGGTGACGATCTTGTAGGTCGCCTCGTCATCCAGCGGCACGTAGGCGCTGCCGTCCCACACCTCAACGTCGGTGATGCGCGAACCGGGATCCTTGGAGGTATCGATGGTGTAGCGCATGCCGGAGGTCTGCAGGAAACCGCCGTTTGCCGCCGGCAACAGCCGGGCGCTGTGCTCCAGCGCGGCTCGCAGGTATTCACCCTTGAGGTCCATCGTGGCCAGAGTGTTGCCGAACGGCAGCACCGTCATCACGCCGCCGTAGGTCACATCGCCGGCCGCCAGCGCTGCCCGCAGGCCGCCGCCGTTGGTGACGGCGATCTGATAGTTGCCGCCGCCGACGGTGTTGACCTGCCACAGCATGGCGTCCGTCACCAGGTTGCCCATCAGGCATTCGCCCAGACGGCAGATCAACTGGCCGTCCACGTTGATGGGCGCGTCCACGGTGATCTCACCGACCTTGCGCGTCATCAGCTCGGTCACGGCTTCGCGATAGGGCGCCAACATCTCCTCGATCTCCGGATCCTTGGCCACGTTGTTGCCCGAGTAGATCGGGTTGCCGCTGTGGGCGGTGATGATGCCGTGACCGTTGAAGGTCACGTTCAGCTCGCCCAGCAGCTTGCCCCACTCGAGGGCGGCCACGATCAGGACCGGCTCGCCGGCCGGGCTTTCAACGATGGTCGGATACGGCCCGGCGGGAATCAGGGACATGTTCGGCGGAGTCAGGACGACCGGATCGGCCGGGTCGTAGAGGAAGCTGTGCGTGTGGCCGCCGACGATCACGTCGATGCCGCTCACCGCCGCCGCCACTTCCTGATCCACTCCGTAGCCCATGTGGCTCAGCAGGACGACCTTGTCGATGCCCTTGTCCGCCAGGAAGTCCACGCCGGCTTGCAGCGCCTCGACCGTGTCCTTGACCTCAACGTTGGGGCCGGGGCTGGAGATGTCGTGCACGTCTTCGGTGGTCGCGCCCAGGATACCGATCTGCTCGCCGCCAACGTTGAGGATCGTGTATTCAGGGATGCGGCCGGCCAGGCTTGGCTCCGCGCTGACGTCCAGGTTGGTGCTGACGATCGGGAAGTTGAGGCTGCGGGCGAAGATGCCCAGCTCAACCGGGCCGTCGTCGAACTCATGGTTGCCGATGGTCATGGCGTCGTAGCCGATCGTGTTCATCATCAGGGCCAGCACTTCAGACTTGAACAGGTTGAAGTACAGCGTGCCCTGGAACTGATCGCCCGCGTCGACGAGGATGGAGTTCTCGGCGTTGGCGCGCGCACTGTCGACCAGGGTCTTCAGTCGTGCGGAGCCGCCGATGCACCGCTCCGGCGTCGTCGGGGAGCAGGCCGCGCCGCCGACGTCGAACTCGTCAACGCGCGCGTGGAAGTCGTCGGTGTGCAGCACGGTCAGATCGAACGGCAGGCTGACGTCGACGTCAAACAGATAGGCTTCGCCGCCGTTCGCCGGGTTGCCGGTGTAGTCGACGATCATCACGCCTTCGGGCTGGCTATTAGCATAGCCGTCGATATCGTTGACCCAGGCTTCGAAGTTCGCCTCAGGCGCTTCAGGCCCTGGGGTGGTGCTGTCTGCGTCCCAGCCGAACGGCAGGTGCAGCAGATCGAAGCTGCCCGGCGCGGTATCGTCCATGTTGCCCCAGTAATCGAACCCGATGACCTGGAAGTCGAAGTCGGCATTCGCGCCGCTCAGGCCGAGCTGGCTCGCCAGGACGTACATCTCCATGTAGCCGGAGTTGAAGTCGGTGTAGATGGCGAACGGCGCGCTCGTGCTGGTTCCCGTCTTCAGGTTGACCACCGTGGCGACGAAGAGATTCTGGCCCGAGACCGGCGCGTTGTAGATGGCGTAGTCGGGGACGCCGTCTTCATTGTTGTCGATGTAGACGTCGAACTCGGCGAAGTAGTAGTGCGGCAGATGCCACGGCGCCCAGGCGTTGACGGCGAAGGCCAGGATGGGGCCATAGGTCGGATGGCTGCCTGCGAAGTCCACACTCACGGCCCGTACGTCGCCGGGGGTGCCGGTTTCCTTCGGGTCGCTCACCAGCAGCGGGAAGAGCCACAGGTCGGAGTCCGTCGGCCCGCTTTGGGTGATGGCGAAGGTGGCCGATTCTTCGTCGACGTCCTTGATCGCGGTCTCGGCCTCGATATCGAGCGTGTTGTACGCCCGTGGGACGAAGTAGAACGGCAGGCGCAACGCATCGTTCACTTCCGCCGGCGCCGCAGACGCCCGCGCGGGCGAGCTGCCGCCCACCATCGCGAAGTACATGCGATATAGCGGCCTGGGCGTGAAGACCAGGTTGCCGTAGATCTCTTCCAGATCGCCGACGCTGTTCGGCAGTTCGGTCATGTCGAAGGTGAACGTGACGTGGACGGTCGCGGAACCTGACGGCTCGACGACGACCTCGTCGCTCGAGAACCCGACGGTGACGCCTTCCATCGAATCGCCCTGGTAATCCCAGCCCAGAGTATAGGCATGGGCCACCCGGTCGGTGTTGTAGAAGGTGATGTCTCGTTCGACGGTGTATTCATCTTCGTCACTGGCGAAGTAGCCGCTGACGCTGACGAGGTCAGCATCCCCAACGACGTAGACCGGGGTCGACGCGGCGCGGAAAGCGTCCACGCGACCGGCGCCCACGCGCGGGATCGGACTATCGTCGGCGAAATCGACGGCGGTGTTCATCATGGCCGCCTTGATCTGCTCGAACGTCCAGTCAGGATGCGCCTGCACCATGAGGGCCGCCACGCCGGCGATGTGCGGCGCGGCCATCGAGGTGCCGCTCATGCCCACGCCCTCGTCGCCGGAGCCCATGCTCGCGGCGAAGATGTTGTAGCCTGGCGCGCCGATCTCCGGCTTCAGTCGGGAATCGGTGCCGCGCGGGCCGCGCGAGGAGAAGGAGGCCACGGAGTCGGCCGGGGTGTACTTGTCCACGACCGTGATCGCGTCGCTCTCGGCGCTGACCGTCACGGTTTGGCCGTTGGCGTTTACCAGCGCCAGACCGTCGTCGCGGGCCAGGAAGCCGGACGGCGCGATGTCGTCGGTCAGGTCGTCGAAGGCCATCGTGACATAGGCATTGCCGCCGGCGGCGTTGTTGAAGATCAACACGCCCGCGGCGCCCAGCCCCTTGGCCGTGCGCGATTTCTCGGCGAAACCACAGATGCCGCGCTCGATGAGCACGACCTTGCCATGGAACGCGTTGGCCGGGGTGGCCGTGCTGCCCGCGCACAGTGTCGCGCTGCTATAGGCGCCGGCGTAGGCCAGTTTCGCCGTGACGGCGCTGCTGTAATGGCCGTTGGGCGGGAAGGCCGAGGGCATGTAGATGATCCCGTTCAGGGCGGGATCGTCCGAGCCGACCACGCTGACCGTGGGGCCGGTGACCCAGCCGGTGGTGCTGGCCGACACGCTGATCGCCTTCGAGGCCGAACCCGGCGAGCCGGTGATATAGTTGACGTTGCTGGAGTTGCCGGCCGAAGCCACTACAACGATGCCGGCTTCTGTGGCGTTGTTGGTGCCGATGATGTCGGGGCTATCCAGATCGTCGCCGGGGCCATAGGATGAGCCTAGTGACATGTTGATCACCTGCGGATAGCCGTGGCGCAGGTAGCTGAAGGTCGCCCAGTCGAGGGCGTTCATCACCAGATTGGTGGAACCCTCGGCGCCGAACACCTTGAGGGCGATCAGCTTGGCGCCGGGCGCGACGCCGTCCGACACCTGGCCGGCGGCGTTACCCGCAGTGATGGAGGCGACGTGGGTGCCGTGCCCGGCTTCATCCAGCGGATCGCCGTCGGGGTGGGGGATCGGCTGATAGCTGTCCGCATTGGGATCGGCGTTGTAGGTGGTGCCGGCGAAGTCCCAGCCGCCGATGACCTTGGCCGTCGGGAACGAGCCGGATTCGACGATGTCGGGATTATTATTGGCATAATCGGCCGCGTCGCCGCTGCCGCCGAACACCGCGTGCGTGTAGTCGATGCCGGTGTCGATGATAGCGACGACGACGTCGGTGCCGTCGAAGCCGAGGTCATTCCAGACTTCCGGCGCGCCGATGAGCGGCACGCTGCTGCTCAGTGAAGGCACGTGTGTCGGGGCGCGATGAATGCCCACGACCCCCGGAATTCCGCGGATCGCATTCATTTGGTTCGCCGGCACGCTGGCCAGGAAGCCGTTATAGGCCGCGGTATAGTTGGAAATGACGTCCACCCCGAGCGCTTCAAGCTGTGTCTGCACGACGGCTTGCGCGCTTTCCAGGGCATTCAGCTGGGTTTGCAGGTCGGCCGCGTCCACTGAGCGACCGGCGGCTGTCTGCTTGGCGAAGGTGACGGCCAAAGGCGCTTGTTGCAGTTCGATAATGAACATCGCCTTTTGGCTGTCGGCCGCCTGGCCCAGAGCGCCGATGGGTTTGCCGGGTTGCATGGCCGTCAGGTCAAAGGTCTGTGACCCAAATGCGGCTTGCTCTTCCGCGGAAAACTCCTGCAGGCGGGAGAGCATGTCTCGTTGCGCAGAAGGCGCTTGCGCTTCCGCGGCGCTCGCGGCTACAGTGGGGCGCGCGGGACCAATCGCGAACATAACCCCCAGTAGCAACGCAACGATGACCATGAGGGATAGGAACTTACTTTTCATCTATAGTTTCTCCTTTATATGACCCGATGGTGTTTAGGCTAAGTGCGGGGAAATACTGTATAAACCGTCACCTCCTTTTTGGGGCATGAAACAACAAGTTCGACCTCGGTAACGCAAATAGGCTACGCTGTATTCAATTGTGGAGACTTGCGGTCCGAAAGGAAGGGTTAATCCAGACTATAGTCTAGCTGCATATCAAAAGAGGGTCAAGAAAGATCACGGGAGCGTCGCGAAGTTCCTGACCAGGGAAACAGGTCGCAGATCGCGCCGCTCAGCTCCGAATGTCCCGCGTCTTGACGAGGCCGATGATCGCCCACGGAGCCATGGCGAAGAATCCCGCCAGCCCCGCGCCGCCGATCTGCCCGATGGCGTCGGGATGCAGCGCGATCAGTACGCCGTTCAGACCGGTTATGATGTAGCTGATCACCGCCAGCCGGTCATCCCGCATATGCGCGGACACGCCGTGGCGCTGCGCGACCAGCCAGTTGACGAAGAACACGACGAAAGCCGTCAGCAGCCAGCCGAGGTAGTTTTGCAGGGGGATCCCGAAGTACGGCCCGCCCGCCTCCCACACCCAGTGCCCGCCGCGCACCATCATCGGGTCCATCACCACGTCCCAGGCGGTCATCACGATCGCGCCGATGATCGCCACCGACAGCCCGCGCTTCAAGCCCGGAGGGCACGGCGAGACATGCTCGGCGATGATCAGCGACGGGTAGATCATCATGAACCACGCCATCGGGATCGCGTAGGGGACAAGCCCCAGGAACAGCGGCCCCAGCTTGTGGGAGTAATAATAAGGCCCGTAGATCGATCCCGTGGCCACGCCGATGCTCTCGAAGGCCAGAGTGATGCCGAACGTGATGACGAACAGCGTCAGCGCGGCCCGCCAGTTCCAGCGCAGGCGCGCGTGCAACAGCGCGAAGCCGAAACCGAACAGCGTCGTCAGCGGGGTCAATATCGGATTGAAGAGGGCGCCGAGGCCGAGGTACAGGACGGCCAGGTTGTAGGCCGTCAGGAGCGCGAACGCCACCAGGAAGAACCACATCAGTTTGCGAGTCATGGCTGGATTATACGCGGGGCGGCCGTTCCGTCGAACATAGGCGACGCCGCATGAACCTCGACGAGCGCCTCACCTTCGCGCGGGGTGGGGCGCTCGACCTCCTCCAGCCGGAGCACATCCGGCGAGCCGTAGCGGTCGCGAACGATAGCTTTCAAGGGGCGCCTCGAAGGGGAATAATAAGCGTAATAAAAGGAAGAGCGGGCCTCATGGAAGCCCGCTCCGGGTTCATTTCTTGAGCTTGCAGGTGCTGAAGCCGAAGATGCGGTAGATGGGACAGAAGCCGAAGATGGCCGTGAAGAGCAGCACGATGCCCACGACCAGCGCCACGATGCCCAGCCACCCGCTGACGACGCCGGCGAAGTAGAGATAGCCCAATAAAATAGCCGCGATTCCGCGGATGATCCGATCCGGATCAGCGACGTTACGAACCATAATCACACCTCCTGTGATTTATGATGGATTGATGTCTATAGTATAAGCAATTTTTGGGGCGGTGTCCGCTATAGAGCGGGCGTATTGGCTCCTGGATTATCCTTCATTCTCCGGCGGGTCGTACAGCGCCATCTCCTCATCGTCGGGGAGTTCGATCAACTCCGCCCAGCGCAGCAGGTCTTCCCACTGGATGGGCGGGCTTTCCAGGCCTCGGCGCTGGACGCGCTCGTACAGAACCTCCGGCGGCGCGGACAGATAGCGCAACTCCACTTGTTTGGCCAGGGTCGTCTTGCCCGCGCCCGGCAGCCCGCACAGGATGATCAGCCGGCCATTTGACATAATATGTCACCTAGCCGGATGGCGTCTCGTCCGCCTCCAGGTGGAAATGATGCAGCAGCCGGTGGAAGCTCGGCACGAACAGGATGCCGGCGACGACCAGGAAGATCACGCCCGAATAGAGCGCGTAGATCGACGCGAACACCTTGCCGGCCGTCGTCGCCATCGGGTTGACCGGCCCCATGCCGCCGAGGATCATCGACGCGTTCAGCAGCGAATCGACCCAGTTCATCCCCTCAAAGAAGTGATAGCCCGCCATCCCCGCCCCCAGCGAGCCGAGGATAACCGACAGGGCGATGAGCGTGAACTTCAGTTGCCGCCGCAGGAAAGCGGCGATCGGCAGCAGGGGCTGGTGGCGGCGCTCAAACATGGCCATGCCGTCGGTCAGCCTTCCCGGATCTCATACAACAGATCGTCCTCGACGCGGTAGAGGAAGGGCACGACCAGCACTTTGGGGTAGCGCAGTTGTAACCGCCTGGCCTCATATAGGGCCGCATCCACCTCGTTGCCGATCTCGAACACGGGGTTATGGTGCATAAAATGCTCCTCCGCCCAGCCTGGTGTCCAGCCGGCGTTGTCGACGAGTCCCTGGATGAACGCCTCGCGCCGCGCCTCCAGGTTGACCATGCCGCAATCGCTGTGGCCGACGAGGGCGATAGCCTTCACGCCGCCCACGGCGATGGCATACGACACCGTGAAATCGGCTGAGCGCAAGATCGTGCCTGCGCTGCGGATGATATAGGCGAAGTTGCGCGGCCGCCGCAGCCGCACCCGGTTGTCCATGCACATCCCCACCAGCAGTTGCGCCTGCGAATACTCTTCGAACGGCCGGCCGAGGTTATGGTACTCCAGCAGCGCCCCGATCGGCGTGCCCCGGTATTCCGGGAAAATGTCGTCCTCGCTGGTCACCGCGATTAATCGTTCCATATCGTCTCCCCTGGATAGCTCTACGGGTTGAACAAGTCGCCGGCCAGATACTTCAGACCGCTGTCGACGGCCACCGTCACCACGGTGTGTCCGGGGCCAAGCTCCCGCGCCAGGGCGACCGCGCCGGCGACGTTCATGCCGGTGGATGTGCCGGCGAAGATGCCCTCCTCGCGGGCCAGCCGCCGGGCCATCTCGCGGGCCTCGGCTTCCTCGATGCCGCGCGCCTCGTCGTAGTACGCCTTGTCCAGCAGCGGCGGCAGGAACCCCGCGCCCACGCCGTCGACGTGGTGCGCCCCGCTGATGCCTTTGGTGATGATCGGGCTGGCGGCCGGCTCCAGGGCGACGATCCATGGCTTGGGCGTCCGCTCGCGCAGCACGTGGGCCACGCCCATCAGCATCCCCGCCGTGCCCACCGCGCCGACGAAGCCGTGGATGGGGCCGTCGAACTGCTCGACGATCTCCCGACCGAGCGACTCGAATCCCTTCTCCGCGTCCGGGTTGTGGAACTGGTTGGTCATGAAGCCGGGGCGGGTGGCGGCGATCTCGCGGGCGCGGCGCTCCATCTCGGCGAACAACGCCGGCGACACCTTGCCGCCGTCGCTGGGCACGAGGTCCAGCTCCGCGCCCAGGATGGCCATCGCCTGTAGCTTCTCTTTGGCGAAGGCGTCGGACGAGACGATGACCAGCGGGTAGCCCTTCACCCCGCAGACGAACGCCAGCGACGAACCCGTGCTGCCGCTGGTGTACTCGACCACGGTCATGCCCGGCTTCAGCTCGCCGCGCGCCTCCGCCCCCTCGATCATCGACAGGGCCATCCGGTCCTTGTAGGAGCCGGTCGGGTTGTAATACTCCAGCTTGATGTAGATCTCGGCCCCGTCCGGCGGGGCGACGTGGTTGAGGCGAACCATCGGCGTCTGGCCGATGGCGTTGAGCACAGATTGTTCTGCTTTGCGGATGGGCATGGGGATAGGGTCTCCTGGAAGTTGGTCGCGCTGGTCAGCGGGATTCGTCGTCGAACCGGGCCAGGCGCTGGTGGATGTCGGCCATGATGTTGGTGATCTCGGCGAAATCGGCCGCGTCGACGTATTGGGCCAGTTCGGCCAGCAATGCGTCGGTGTCGGGCCGGTAGTAATGGATCAGGGTGGCGATGTCGTTCTCGTAGAGGCCGACGCGGGCGAAATTGCCCTGCCGATAGAGCGAGGGCAGGGCGTAGAGCTTGAGCAAGATCAGTCCGTCGACCGTCGCCAGGGGGATAGTGCGGCCGTATATCTCCTCCACCTTTGACCGTTCCCGGTGAACCTTGTTGAACAACGGGTTGCTGGTCAGCAGGATGTCGATCTGCAGGTCGCCGTAGCGCGCGCGGGCGAAGTTCTTGTCCTTGCTGATGATGATCAGTTCCGGCAGACGCTTCAAGGCGGCGGCAGTCATGATCAGATCCAGGTCTTGCGTGTTGCGCCCGGGGACGTAATGGAGAAGGGCCACCCCGCCGGCGAGAACATAATCGATCCGGCGCTCTTCGAGCAGAGCGAAGAAATCCTGGACGGACTGAATTAGGGAATCGGTACTCATCGCGTCACCTGCCCAGTTTTTGACGTCGAAGACGACGGCGTTGCGAATGACTTCGCCGATTTGGAGCGTCATGATTGGGGCTAGTGTAGCATAAAACAAGCAGCGGTCGGTAAAACGCTACTTGTCTTCCAGCGCGGCTTCCAGCACCTCGGCTACCCACTTGTTCAGACTCTTGCCGGCCAGTTTGGCCTGGATGTATGCTTTGCGATGCAGTTCTTCGGGCAGGCGCAAGACGAACCGTCCGGAGAACGGTTTGTCAGGCGGCTCGCCTCGCTCAGCGCAAAACGCGAGATAATCATCGACCGACTCGCGGAACGCCTGCCGCACTTCGTCGACCGAGCGGCCCTCGAAGGTGATCACGTCGCGGACGTTGATGACCTCGCCATACAGGATGCCCGCGTCTTCGTCGATCTCGACTTTGCCGACGTAGCCTTTATATTCGATCATGGCTTCACTCCTGCCGCTTCCAGGAAGCGGCGAACCGATTTCACCGCGCCCTTGTTGGTTTCTTTGCGCGGATGCGGCCGGTGGAAAACGGCGCGCACGCCGTGCAAGGCGACTCGAACTCGCGAGCCGCTCCCTTCCGAGATTTCGGCCCCTAACGCGAGGAACAGAGATTCTATATCCTGCCAGGGGATGTTGGCTCGCTCCGGTTTTTCAAAAATGAGTTCAAGCGTCTTGCGGTGCCTGGAATCCATGACGATATGATATCATATTATGATACTGAATACAAAATGTCTGTTGCTACAACTCACTCCCCCACCCACACTTCCCCCAGCTCCACCACATCCCCGCCATCGGCCAGCGGCAGTCATGATCAGATCCAGGTCTTGCGTGTTGCGCCCGGGGACGTAATGGAGAAGGGCCACCCCGCCGGCTCGCCTCACGATCGGATGCCCGTTCTCCTGATATTTATATAGGACAGAGCGCCGAGAATGAGGAAGATAACTGCCATGGGCAGCAAGAGAAGCCACGTAGCGATCCCCTTCGAGGCGAAATATACGCCCATAAGCAGGAAAACGGCTCCGGCAGCCAGCAGGAATATCGTCGTGATTGGTATACGACCCGACTTCATGCCGTAGACCGCCTTGGACTTCTCGGCCATCACGGCATAGGCGAGCAATTCCTGATGACATCGTTCCGAGCAGGCGATGCCGCTGTTGTCAACGATGGCGCATTCATCGCAGACGGCTTTGCCGCAATATTTGCAGATGCCTATGGCTCGATTATCCCGGTGAGTGTAGCAAATCATCTGGCCCCCTTGGCATGAGTCGTGTGTTGTCACCCCAGGCTGGAGCAGCAACCAGACAGATTGGAAACAATTCTACAACACCGGTGATATGCCGCCAGTAGTCGCCCGATCCCTATGGGCATCATGCCGGCGTTTCTATTTCTGGTTCCTGGCTTCGTCGATCAGCCTGAACTGGGTGATGACATCGTTCCCGAGGTAGAACAACGGCCACAATTCATGCGTCTTGTTCATCAGCGCCTCTTCTTCAGCCTCGATTGTGTACGCGCCGGAGTAGGTGAGAACGTAGATTTTGACTCTGCCGGTTGTGGGTAATGGAAAGGAGGTGGTCGGCGTCATGGCCGGATAGGCGTTGCTCGCTTCCAGCAGGAAAGAACGGGCGGCCTTCACGACGGAGGGATGTTCTCCGCCACCGATCATGCCGCCGCCGTAGCTGAAATAAAGGCTTGTCGTGCCGTCGGCCAATGCGACCAGGGTCATGACCAGGTCGGGGTGGCCGCTCTCCATCAACACGCCCCAGACGTCGGGCATCTCCTCCGATGGCTCCAGGCCAACTTCGCCAGGTTCCAGCGTCAACATCTGGTTCCGTAAAGCGTTATAGATCTCGGCCGGCGTGACCGGCTGGTTCACTTTCTTGTCTCGCTTCCAGGACATGGAACACCCCGTCAGTAATAGTAGAATGAAAATAGCGATGGCGACTTTTTTCATTGTGGGTGAATATATCTTTTTTGAAATGTCCTTACAAACGCTCGCCGGCGTTGTGCCCCATCTACTCCCCCACCCACACTTCCCCCAGCTCTACCACATCCCCGCTGCCAGCGGTGGCAAGATGAACAAAAACGGCACGCCGCTATCTAATATAGAATCGCGCCTGCCGTGGGACTGACTCATCAGCAGGCGCGATGAATGTACGATTGTCTCGTCGCCACCAGCTACCGTCGAAGACGTTTAGCGTGATAGCATATCTCTCGTGACGCGTATTGCGCTTATGCAAGCAGTAATAGCGGTGCGTAAATGACCGTTGCTGCTGCTGACGCAATAGCGCTTACGAGCCATGCGGCGAGCACTACGCCAGCAACGACGGCCGCGGCAATCAGAACCCATTTGAAGAATTGCGTCAGTTGATCTCGCGTTGGCGAGCATATCTTCCAACATACTCTAGGGTTAGTATTGTTGAACAAGACGAAACACCGCTGCCCGCCGGAACGATACGCTCCAAGGTGAACATTTAAAAGGTAGCTCCATCGCTGATTAGAACCTTGGCGAAAGACCTCAACATGAAAGTGCTTCACTGGTTGGGTAACGCATGATCCTAACGGATGCGTCTCTGGTCCTCGAAACTGCAGTTTCCATCCGTAGAGCGTGATGCTAGGAGGTGCTCCGGTCGGCGAAAGCAGCCCCGTGCCCGTTAATACGTCAGGTTGCTCTATCGTTGATATGGTTGACCCTGGCAGAGATATGTCGGATCGTACTAACGGC
>WBZO01005863.1_pt1 | contig 12206 bp, 9 predicted proteins | sample 5204261 | NCBI WGS metagenome assembly WBZO01 (sample SAMN12412400, study PRJNA552823) | activated sludge metagenome | isolation source: activated sludge from anammox sidestream of wastewater treatment plant... | place: USA: North Carolina | collected 2017-09 | reverse complement strand
TGATGCGCACCTCGGTCGTCGCGCTCGACCTGCGCACCGGCGAGGTCGAGGTGATCGACACCGGCTCTGGCGACACATCCGCGGAAGCCGCCGCGGCGTGACCGACCTTGCCGCCTTCCTCTCCGCACACGGAGAGGCGATCGCGCGCACGACCTTGCGCGCCTATCCACCGGTCTACTCGGCTCGCAACCGCGACGACTGGGGCTTCGACCTCACGCGGCTGCGGCGCCGTCCGCTGGGCGCGCAGGGGGACGCGATCCGTGCGGTGGCGCTCTCCCTCCAGCGCCACCGCGGCACCAACCTCGTCGGCGAGATGGGGACGGGGAAGACGACGATCGCCACGAGCGCCGCCTACCTGGTGGGCTTCCGGCGCGTGCTCGTCCTCACCCCACCCCACCTCGTCCGCAAGTGGAAGCGGGAGGTGGAGGAGACGGTGCCGCTCGCCTCCGCGGTGATCGTGGCGACGGTCGGTGACCTCGCGCGGCTGCCGCGTGACGAGCGGCGTCCGCAGTTCGTGATCCTCTCGCGCGAGCGGGCGAAGCTCTCCTACCGCTGGCAGCCGGCGGTGGTCTCACGGCTCGATTCGATCGGTGGGCGCGTGCGCTACGCCGAGGACGGCGAGCCGCTGCGGCGGCTCTGCTGTCCTGACTGCTTCGAGCCCCTGCTTGACGAGGAGGGATTGCCAGTCGATCTCGACCGGCTCGCGCGGCGCAAGCATGTGTGCGAACACTGCCACGCCCCACTCTGGCAGGCCGACCGCAGTGGCCCGCGGCGCTATCCGCTCGCCGACTACATCAGCCGCCGGCTGCCCGGGCACTTCGACCTGCTCGTCGTCGATGAGCAGCAGGAGTACAAGGCGCGCGGCTCGGCCCAGGGGATCGCGGCGGGCACGCTCGCCGAGGCCTGCGGGCGGACGCTCACCCTGACGGGGACGCTGGCCGGCGGCTACGCCTCCACACTCTTCCACCTGCTCTGGCGCTTCTCACCCTCAGTGCGGGACGAGTTCGCCTATGGCGAGGAAGGACGATGGATCTCGCGCTACGGCCTCGTCGAGCGCATCACGAAGCGCGGTGACGACGGTGCGTATGAGGACGGACGCACGAGTCGGCGCCGCGGATACCGCACCCGCACGGTGGAGAAGCCCGGCGTCTCCCCGGCGGTGCTCTTCCACCTGATCGGCAACACCGTCTTCCTGCGGCTCGCCGACGTCGCCGCCGGACTGCCCGAGTACCGGGAGGAGGTGCGGCTGATCACGCTCGACCGCGGGAGCGAGGGAGATGAGGTCCCCTCGCAGGCCGCGGCCTACCGGCGGCTGGCCGACGCGCTGCACGCGGCGGTGATGCAGGCGCTCCAGGGCGGCTCACGCCGCCTGCTGGGGGCCTACCTGCAGGCATTGCTCGCCTATCCCGACGCCTGCACGCAGGGCGAGACGGTGGTCGACCCCGGAGACGGCGAGGTGATCGCCTCGGCCCCGGCGCTGCCGGACGACCGTCTCTACCCGAAGGAGCAGGCACTCGTCGACCTCGCACTCGAAGAGCGGGCGCAGGGCCGGCGGGTGCTGGTCTACGTCACGCATACGCAGAGCCGCGACATCACGGGACGGTTCGAGCGGGTGTTTCGTGAGGCGGGGCTGCGGGTGGTGACGCTCAAGGCGGACACAGTGCCGCCCGACCGCCGCGAGGAGTGGGTGGAGCGCCGCGTGCGCGAGGGCGTGGACGTGCTGATCACTCACCCCCGCCTCGTGCAGACGGGGCTCGATCTCCTGGCTTTTCCCTCAATCGCCTGGGCGGAGGTGGAGTACTCGGTCTACGTGATGCGCCAGGCGAGCCGCCGGTCGTGGCGGATCGGCCAGTACCAGCCGGTGCGGGTCGTCTACTTCGCCTACCGGGCGACGCTCCAGGCGCAGGCGCTCGCGCTCGTGGCCCGCAAGCTGCAGGCGTCGCTCGTGGTCGAGGGTGAACTCGGCGACGGCGGACTGGCAGCGCACGGGACCGAGGGCGAGGACCTGACGCTGGCGCTCGCCCGCTCGCTCACTGGCGGCGACGAGGCGAGCGACGAGTCGCTGGAGGCGCTCTTCGCCGGCGCGCGGCAGACCGCGATCGACGTGGACGCGGCGCTCGACGCCGGGGAGTTCGCGCCCGAGGCACTCCCGGTGCCCGAGTCGGCAGCAGTCGGCGTGGGCGAACGCGAGCAGCGGCTCATCGCCGACCTGCTCGGCCCCGAGCTCGGCGAGCAGATGCGCCTGCTTTGACCGTGCCAGTTCACGCGGCATCGGATCGGGGGCTAAGCGTCCCCGGTCCGATGTCCGCTTCTCAACAAGCAATGCAGACCAAGGAGACATCATGGCAACGAGAAAGAAGACTGAGCATTCCGTGGTGAGCGGTGTGGCGATGATCCCGCTCGACCGGTTGAAGCCCTCACCTCACAACGCACGCAAGACGCCGCACACGGAGGCGGCGATCGAGGCGCTGGCCGCGTCGATCCACCACAAGGGGCTGCTCCAGAACCTGGTGGTGCAGCCGGAGCGCGACGCCGACGGCGCCGAGACTGGCGACTACCTGGTCACGGCCGGAGAGGGAAGGCGGCTCGCCCAACTGCTGCGCGTGCAGCGCGGGCAGATCCAGAGGGACGAGCCGGTCCGTTGCGTGGTCGACGCGACGGGCGACCCGCTCGAGGTCAGCCTCGATGAGAACGTCACCCGCTCGCCGATGAACGCAGCCGACCAGTTCGAGGCGTTCAAGCGGCTGGCTGACGAGCAGGGGCTCGGCGCGGAGGAGATCGGTGCCCGCTTCGGGGTCTCGGCGCACATCGTGCGGCAGCGGATGCGCCTCGGCGCGGTCAGTCCCCTGTTAATGGAGCAGTACCGCGACGCCGAGGTGACGCTGGAGCAGTTGATGGCCTTCGCGATCAGCGAGGACCACGCCCGCCAGGAGCACGTCTACCGGGTGGTCCAGGAGGGCTGGAACCGTCAGCCCGCGCAGATCCGACGCCTGATGATGGAGAGCCACGTCGAGCCGGACGACCCGCGAGCGCTCTTCGCGAGCGATGCCTACTTGGAGGCGGGCGGCACCGTCGTGCGCGACCTGTTCTTCGAGGAGGACGGCGGCTACCTCGCCGACGTGGAACTCCTCGACCGCCTCGTCGTCGAGCGGCTGAACGCGTTAGCCGCCGAGGTGCAGGCAGAGGGCTGGAAGTGGGTCGAGGCGCGGCTCGAGTTCCCCTACGACCACGGGATGCGGCGTGTCTACCCGCAGCAGGTGGAGCTGTCCGCATCGGATCAGGAACGCCTCGACGCGATCCGCGGCGAACTCGAAGCGCTGGAGGAGCGCTACGACGCAGGTGAGGATGTGACCGAGGCCGAGGAGGCCCGGTACGACGAGCTAGAAGCGGAAGTCGAGCAGTTGCTCGGGCGCCAGCGCGCCTACGACCCGGTACTCGTGGCGCGCGGCGGGGTGTTCGTCTCGCTCGGACGGGACGGCCGGGCCCGCATCGAACGCGGCTTCGTCCGTGCGGTGGACGAGCCGGCACGTGAAGCGAGCCAAGACGGCGGCTCCGAGCCGACGGACGTCGGAGTCACTGGTGAGGTCGACGGGAACGTCCCGTCCGACGAAGAGTCCACGCCGAAGCCCCTGCCTGACGCGCTGGTGCGTGACCTCACTGCACACCGCACCCTCGCCCTCCGGCTGGAGCTCGGACAGCGCGCCGACGTCGCGCTGCTCGCTGCCACGCACACGCTGGCCGCGCAGCTCTTCCTTCACGACGCGGGAGCGTCGTGTCTCGAACTCCAGGTCAGCGAAGTGCCGCTGCGCCAGGAGGCGCCGGGCATCGACGAGTCGTCCTCTGGTCGCGCGCTCGCAGAGCGTCACGAGGCGTGGGCGGCGCGCATGCCCGAGGACGCGGGCGAGCTCTGGATGTTCATCGCCGGTCTTGATAACGCGGAGCGTATGAGCCTCTTCGCGCACTGCCTCTCGCTGTCGGTGTTCGCGGTCAGGCAGCGCTGGGAACGCAAGTCGGGGGCGCAGGCGAATGCTGGCATCCTCGCGCAGGCGCTGTCACTGGACATGACGGCGCACTGGCAGCCGACGGTCGAAGGGTACTTCAGCCGCGTGACGAAGGCGCAGATCCTCGGCGCCGTCCGCGAGGCGGTGTCCGAGCAGGAGGCGGCGCGCATCGCCGACCTGAAGAAGCAGGGGATGGCGGAGACTGCCGAGCGACTGCTGGCCGAGAAGGGCTGGTTACCCGAGTTGCTGCGGACGCTGCCGACAAGCAAGGAGGCGGGTGAGGAGCTGCCCGAGGTCGCGTAGCCAACGCGTCGCGTGAGGGCCGGGGTAGCGTCTCTACCCCGGCCCCCGGACATCAGGGAGCTCAGCTCGTCGGCGACAGCGGCTCACGGTCCGACGTGACAGGCGGGCACTTGTTCAGAACGCTTGGCGGTCGCATCGAACATGGGAGCAAGGGGCCTGCATGAACGACCACGGGCCGGTGCTAACCGCCTGCAAGGTCAGCAGAGGACCCACTCGCGTGCCGCGCCCAACTCTTCTCCCGCCGTTCGAATGTCAGGATTGTCCGCAGGGTTCGGCTTGCACAGGGTCCTAGTGGCCGCTTCTGAAGTAGCGCACAGCCTCCATCATTACCCGACAATCGACCTCGTTGTAGGCAACGACCTGCTGCATCAGCTCCAGCTGCGGTACCGGGACACCAAGACGTCCCGCCTCCCCGTACGCCCACCACGATCCCATCATTGCTCCGAGTCCATCCGTTGGGCCGTCGCCCCACAGCGTCTGAATCAGCCCATGGCTGTGCAACGCCTTCGCCACCGCCTTCAGCCCGAATCCCATCGCGCCACGGATGACTACGGGCTGCTCGCGCATCACGCAACCCAGGAAGTCAAACCAGGCGGGGGACGGCCAGGAGCGATCCTCGTGGCGCTCCTTTGCAGAGTTGTAGGCGTTCTCAAGCGTGCTCACCTCGGCCGGAGACCAGTGGATCACGGGTGGCTCAGTGCGTGGGGCGACCCGATCGCGCGTCTCGCTCATATGGGCGAACCACGCGTCGATGATCGACGCTTCGGCGTCCTCTGTGAGCGCGTCCGCGACGAAGCACTCGAATTGCCACTCACCGCGTTCGACGTGGCCGCACCCGATCATGAAGATCAAGGATTGCCCACCCCGATGCGGCATCCTCGTGAAGTCGTCGGCCAGGTCGTTGACGGTCTCGAAGTCCACGTAGAACTCGAGTGGCGGCTCCTCCCGCCAGCCCTCCTGCCCAGCGGTGATGCGCGCCGGCAGCACAACCGGGCCAGCGGATGTGCGGTTGATGTCGAGGAGCGCCTGCAGCACGGGGGCCCGCTTTGCACCCGTGACCCCGACCAGTGCCGGAGTGAGGTGGGGATCCGTCCACCGGTAGATCGAGTGCGCGTGGGCCTCTTCCCGCCCAGCGATGCCGACCTGCCAGAGCAGCGTCACATCCTGAAGTTGCTCAGCCAGGCTCTTCTTGGCTGCGTGCCACGGGCCGTCCTGCGTGTTCGTGAAGTTCGGGAAGAGTTCGACCCTGTCCGGCGCCGGGAGCACGTTCCACTGCATGCCCTCGGTGCGGACCGCGTCTACCCACTGGCAGGCCGCCGCGACCGCAGTGGATATAGGAACCTTGTTCCCCACGGTGCCGGACATGGGCACGGGCGCAAGACGCTCCATGCAGCTCACACCACGATACGTCTCCCTCTTGATGGTCTGTTCCCATCCTCGCCCCAGCAGGAACGCCTCCGGAGGCTCGTAGCCCTGCAGGCGTCCGAGCGCTCGGTTGTAGATGAACACCTGACCCTTGTAGGCCTTCGCCGATCCCGCGTTTCCCATCTCGCCGCTGACGAGTAGATGGAGCGTGGTGAACTTGACGTCGACGACCCGGTAATGCCAAGAGCCGGGAAAGTCAGGTGCGACGATCGCTGCCGCCTGTTCGGAGATGGCGTCGGGGAAGAGTTGTCTCAGCACGTCGCTTCGGACGAGAAGATCCGCAGTGCCATATGTGCGGTGTTGCGGGTCGCGGAGCACCGCCTGGTGGATCACCGGCGTTCCTGCCACCATCGCATCGAAGGTCTGTTCGGCGGTCGTCAGATCCCGCGACCCTTGCTCGCCAGGTACTACGGTCAGGACATCGGTGCGCTTACGTAGTTCCGCCACGACCGCGGCCTCGAACAAGTGTCCCTGCTCGAAGATGAAGGTCGTGAAGTCGGTCCTCGGGTCGAACGAAGGCGACTCGTCGTCACGAGCGAATCCGCGGCTCTCCCCGTACAGGTCGAACCAATCGAGGATGGGGTCGCCAAGGATGTGACTGCGAACGGCGGTCGCGCTCACCCACTGTGCCCACTCATCGGGAGTGGACGGACGACGCTCTTCACCAGAGTCCGCTAACCACATGGCCGTCTTCGACATCGAGCTCCCCTTCGCTGCGACCGCCGGGTTGCCCGCGGCTTCACTTAATTGCTGAGTGCATCCACAGCAGCGCGCTGTCGGCAGTCCGTCGGAGGCGGACGCCGATTCCAACTGACCTCCGAAGATCACGCGCGTGCTCCGCCGCCAAGTGCCGCCCGGTGGAGGTAGGGCGGGTATCTCCGGTACCGATCGACCGCTGGAAGAGACAACCGCCTGTGCAGACCGTTCCGTCTCGATCCACCGAATGCCCCCGCAGGTCGAAACGCATCGGGCCTGGATCGCCGAGTCCCGAAGGCTTGGCAACTAGCGACACGAATTGCAGCAGGAGCGCCGACGACACTGCGGCTGAAAGCGCCGAGACGTTCTGACGAGCGCGAAGGGGAGAGTCCTCGGGGAGTCTCTCGATGTACCTCGGATCATCGAGGCTGCCATCCCGCTCTACCTGCACCAGCGCGGGGTCGTACTGGCCGAGGCACGCGAGGCAGGGCCGTCCGGGGCCTACGACCGCCGAACGCCAGTACGCATTGCGCAAGCTCCCATCCGGGTTGGGGAAGGCACGAAGCCCGCCGTCGATCACCGGGATGACATCGGCAAAGGCAAGCGCGTTCAAGACGTGACGGGGCCACGGGCGGTCAACGCAGGAGAACACCACGTCGTAGTCGAGTGCGGCCTCCGATCCCTGCGGCTCGCAAACGCTCCATTCGTATGCCTGATGCTGCGGGGATGTCGCGGTCGACGAGGAGGCGAGGAGCCTCCCGGCTACGAACGACTTCGAACGCAGGAGCGCTGCGTCCAGAACAGTTGCGCCGCGGATCCGATCGAGGTTCACCAACTCAACAGTGTCGAAGTCCATGACGCCGACTCGCTGGATACCGCAGCGTGCCAGCGCCTCCGCGATCGCCATTCCGACGCTGCCTGCGCCGACCACCAGCACCGACAGCCGAGCGATCATTGACTGCGTCGCGTCGCCCCAGACGTCCACGGTCCGGATCTGAGTATCCAGACGCGCCGGGGGCGGGATGACGGAATCGTCGAACGTGACCGTCAGGCCCGCGCCAAAGACACGCACTGCCTCGCACGCACGCGCGCTGATCTCTCGTCCAGCGCCCTCGTCCCATGTGCGTGCAGACCACGCACGGTCGCCTCCAGCCAACGTGAGACCGAGCAGCGGAAGGCCCGTGGCTTCGCGGGCAAGGTTCGCGATCCGCTGCTCGGCTACCGCATCCGCCGAGCTCATCGCCTGCCAGCCTCGAGCGGCCGGGTGGCTGTGAAGGAAGACGAGTCCTGCTTGCTCGTCTGCGGCGAGCCGCGCGGCGCGAAGCACGTAGTCCATGGAGAACGATGCGTTGCCGTGAACCGCCCGGTCGGACCCGCGCGGCAGGATCGGATTCTGGACTATTCGCGTCTCACGGAACTGCCCCGTCGAGGGACGCCAGAGTGCAAGGCAGAGGTCTTCTTGACCGTCCGCGCGCAGGAGGTGGGCGGCGAGCGCCGCATGCGTCGATCCGTCCATGGCGACTGATGCGCGCTTCATGCGCGTCGGTCTTCCGCGAGTAGCAGCAATGATCGCATGTGCGCGAGCCACTGGCGGAGGGGAGGCGCGTCGGTGCGCCATCTCGGATGGGGTCGGCTCCATTTACGCCAGGCCGTCCCCAGTTCCGACTCGCGACCCTCATCACTGGGCAAGGCGATTCCCGCGGGCAGGTGGACCCAATGTGGAGGCGTTGCCGGAAAGTCGGGAGGTGGATCGGTGCCGATCTCGATCACGCCGGCGTCGCCGCCAAGCGCACAGTCGAGCGTCACCACGACGATGGGTCCGCGTGGGGTGACGGCGAAGCCCATCTCGCGCAACTCCGACGCGAAGCACTCGGGTCCCGCGACTTTCGCCACGTCAGGCGACCGGCGTTGAACCGGTGAAGATCGAGACATAGCGGGCGTCAGGCGTGATCTGGATCTCGTCTGCGTCCGCGAACCGGTGCTGAACGTCGTGCCCCTGGAGGCGCGCCAAGTCATGATCCGCCGGATCCAGCCCGGTGAGCTGCAGCAAGGCTGCAGCACTCTGCCGCCGCTCGTCGACCGTGAAGCTCACGCCATCGATGAAGAAGGTGACCGGCGGCTGGCCGCCATGCACGTTTTCGTTGGACATCCGACACCCCGTCTACTCGCCGGCTCACAGGACGGCGGCTCAAACCCGCTTGCGTGGTCTCCATCGAGATAGAGTTTGTCAGACATCAACAACCGTGTCAAGACTTGGTTATGAACAGCTCTTGCACATCATCCACCCAGCCATCAAGATGACCCATGGGGGAAAGGGGAGGGGCTGCCCATGGCCGTGGAACTGGATGGCTTCGTCGCAACGCTGTGCCAGACGCAGGATTTCGCCGGAACCGATCCCCAACGACTGGCCGCGCTCTTCGCGGATCACAGCGAGTCACTGGATCTCCGGATCACCACCGGTGTCGTTCAGGAACCAACCGTGCGATCGGGCGAGCCATTCACACATCTGTTCCTTGCCCAGTCCGGAGCGGTGATTGCCTGGCAACAGCCCTATTCGGACTTGCCGCTTCCCTTTCTCGTCGGGATCCATGAGCTGCTGCTCGGCACTACGCGCTGGGTCGCGACCTACTCGGCGACCCCTGGCACGACGCTAATCCGCATTCCAACGACAACGATGGACGCGGTTCTGGCAGCGCTCCCGGAAGTCAAGCAGGCAATGCTGAACCTGGCTCTGCTTCGCATTTCGCGCTTGTATTGGACCTCGTTCGCGATTGTCGGAACGCCTCAGGCCCGCGTTGCCGCAGCGCTGATCTCCCGACTGGCTATCCGTCAGGAAGACTTTGGGCGAGACGCGCACGTTCAAGTGAAGCAAACGCAACTGGTGCGCCTCACGTCGCTCTCGCGCACGGCCGTGGCGAAGGGATTGCAGTTGCTCGTCGACAGCCACTTGATTCAACTGGGTGGGCGAAGTGGTTCGTCGAATTACTTTGGTGGCGAGGTTCTCATCCCGGATGTTGCGAAGCTCAAGGACGCAGCGTTCGCCGATGTGCAGACACTCATCGAGGATCGATTCAGCACCGCGGCTGGATCCTAAAGGTGCCTGCCCAACGAGCCGGCCCTTATCCAGGGCCTGATCTGCGTCGCGCTCTGCCTGACAGGCTCGGCTGGATTCCCGTGTCCACCTGGGCGATCTGCATCGTGAGCCAGGCGAACGCCGACCGCCGGCACCGCGAGATGCTCGACGCAGCGGCCCCACGCTAATGGCCAACGAGACGATTTGGGAGCGATCGCCACATACCGGCGTGAAGCACCAGATTGAACGCGGCTACCTCGGCGCGTGGTTCGGGAAGCTCGCGTGGACGAAGCGTGTCATCTTTGTCGACGGTTTCGCTGGCCCCGGCCGCTACCTCGGTGGTGAGGAAGGCTCACCGCTTATCGCGCTGAAGATGGCGAACGAGCACCCGGCCTTCGCCGATGGCCGAGAGCACGCCGACTGCGAGCGCGTGCTCGTGTTCATCGAGAAGGACCCGCGGCGCTTTGCGCACCTCCAGACCGAGCTCGCGGAGATCGAGCTGCCGCCGCACGTGAAAGTCTTCGCGATCAATAGCGACTTCTCGGTCGGGATCACAAACATTCTCGACTCGGCGGGCGGTCGACTCGCGCCCGCGTTCGTGATGATCGATCCGTTCGGGTGGACCGACTTCCCCTTCGCGCTGGTCGAGCGGCTCGGCCGCGAGAACCGGAGTGAGGTGATGGTGTCGTTCATGATCGAGTCGATCAATCGGTGGATCGACCACCCGCAGCAGGGCGACAACTGGGACGCACTTTTCGGCTGCGACGAATGGCGGCAGATGCCGCGAGACGTCAGCGCCGAGGAACGCCGCGATTTCCTAATGGGGCTCTATGCACGCCGCTTGCGCGAGGCAGGCTTTACGTTTCAATGGCGGTTTGAGCTCCGCGACGAAGGCAACCGGCCGGAGTATTACCTCGTTTTCGGCTCGAAGTCCCAGGACGGCCTCGCCGCGATGAAGGAAACGATGTGGAAGGTCGCGCCGGACGGCTCCTTCCGTTACTCGGACTACGAGCAGGGTCATGGGCAGATGCAGCTCTTCCTTGGCGATCCAGATCCCGAGCGCCTCGTTCAGACGCTCAAGGCGGCGTTCACCGCCGATGTTGAGACGTCGAAGGGGCTGTTGCTCACCTACACGCTCACGGAGACCGACTTCGTCGAGAAGCACCTGAACGCCGCGCTCCGGTGGGCCGAACGCAACGGACACGCCACGATCCGTCGGCCAGATGGCAAGACGCGCGCATTCTTCGCCGACGTGTGGGTCACGTTCAGCCCGTAGCGCGCCGCGGCATCTCGTCGAACGTGCGCCCATCGAGCTCCCGCCCAGCCTTCTTCTTCCCAACGCGCCGGCCGCTTACGTCGTGCGCGCCCCATTGCTTGAAGAAGAACGCAGTGCCGTTGGCTTCGCATTGCTCGCGGAGCGCGCTCGCCCACTCGATCCGCATCGGGCGGGCCCCATGGCCGCTCTCGCCACCGGCGATCACCCAATGGATGCCCTCTAGATTGAGGTCGAGCGGCCCGAGCAACGGTTCGCACGACAGGAACCGGACCGCCGCCGGCACCGTGCGTAAGGCATCGATCCGCGTCGTCCAACGCTGATTCTCGACCGAGACCCCCATCCAGACGTTGTCCGGCCAGGGCAGCCGTGAGGCGAGCTCCGCAGCACGTTCCGCCCGCTTCGTCAGCACCTGAAAGGTATGCCAGTGCGCGCGGCGCATGACGTCGAAGACGCGCTCGATGAACTCGAATGGAACGTCGTCGTGGAAAAGATCGCTCATCGAGTTCACGAAGATCACGCGAGGCTTCTTCCATTCGAGCGGTTGCTCGAGGCGCTCCGGCCGGAGCTGGAGGTCGAAGCCGAATTCGTACGGGTGGCCCGCCACGCCCCGGAAGCGCTCGGCGAAGGTTTTCGCGTAGCAGTGTGCGCAGCCGGGCGAGACGACGGTGCAGCCCGTGACCGGGTTCCAGGTCGCCTCGGTCCATTCGATCGCGGAGTGGTCACTCATTCGAAGTCCTTCCGCCGCCGTCACTGTACGCACGGTCCGCGGCAAATGCCTGACTTTCCCTTGGCCCCTCAGGGTCTTACGCCCTCTACTATATAGAACATTTGTACGTATTCCAGGTGCGCGCAGATCACCGCGCGCCGCCGGATGACGCGCGGGTAGTGCCACCCAGGCTGGATATCTGGCGATTCACCGCGCAGTCCGCGAATCGCCTCTCCCTGCCTCTGCCGCTAGACGGCCCATGAGATTCCCGCGCAGACGCACTGGACTGCGCTCGGCTTCCGACCGGCTGGGCGCTCAGCGCGGGACCCCATCCACCGCCTCCGCTGTTACACCAGGTTTAGGGGCACGACCCGAACCGCTCGCCACATCCTTCGGTGCCGAGGGGTGCTGGCCTGGATGGCGTAGATCAGCGGGTGTCGTTACCAGTTGGACGAGTCCGAGAGCGGGGCGGATGCCGCGCCGCCCCGCTCGAGCCGCCCAAGCGGGGGATGAGATGACTACAGGTGGTAAACGATCGCAGCATGGGCAACGCCTGATCGTCATCCGGTGAGAACGCGAGAGAACTCGTGACGTGACCGAATCACGTGCGTCGACGTGTGCCGTAAGGACAGGGAAGAACAGCCGTCAGCCGAGGAGAGGAACCTCGAAGTAAAAAAAGTAGCCGGGTTCTTTCCTCACCACTGTACGAACATCGGCATGACGACG
>WBZO01005489.1_pt2 | contig 12206 bp, 10 predicted proteins | sample 5204261 | NCBI WGS metagenome assembly WBZO01 (sample SAMN12412400, study PRJNA552823) | activated sludge metagenome | isolation source: activated sludge from anammox sidestream of wastewater treatment plant... | place: USA: North Carolina | collected 2017-09 | reverse complement strand
GTCGCCCGGGTCGATGTGGTCGAAGAGCTGGAGAGATTCGGTGGGCAATGTGAATCAGGAGGGGCGGCCGCGCGAGTGCTTCTCGATGTCGAGTGATGCTAAACTACCGCAGCGAGTTGCCAAATGAAGTGTCCCGTGTGCGAGTTGAGCTATGTCCCCGAGTATCCACCCGATGCTGCAAGACACAAGCGCGAGCACGATGAGTTCGTAAATGGTGTGGCGGCAAGGCCGATGAAGGATGATCTCATCCTCGTCGATGATTCCACGCTCTACATCACCTTGGTGGCGCCTACCTCATCGCTAAACCAGCGGCGACGGGTTGAGCGAGTCGCCCGACGTGCAAACTGGGAGACGCACTACGACTTCGGAATCTATGGCGCGACGGAATCATGCAATTTGGAATTTAACACTCACGCTCTCGTTGGATCTCGCATGGGCCGGGCCGTGTCACTTATGTTGATCGAGCGACGAGAGCACGTCTGGTCGGCGAAGTGGGAACCTGAAGGTGGCATTGGCGACGTAATCGAGATCGGGAACAGTGAACCGCGATGGACGGTGGCATTTGTGTGGACGCTCGCAAAGTGTCGCCGGCAAGGACTTGCACGCAAGATGATCACGGAGGCGTCCAAGTTTACCGGAGTCCCCGAGAGTGAACTGGGCTGGTACACGCCGTTCACCGATTCAGGAAGGGCGTTAGCGAAACGCGTGTGCCCCGATCGTTTTCTCATTGTGAAGTAAGGCCGCACGCATTACGTCTGTACGACGACAGTGAGATCGCTTCCTGACTCGGGCGCAGCGACGGACAGGATGTCGAACGCCAGATCGTCGCCCTCCAACAGGACTGGAGTGGGCCAGATCGCCGGCCGGATGCGCTCGCCGTCGGCATGGTCTTTCGTGACGATGGCGTCGAACGTCTGGTTGTCCGGATTGGCGGTGATGACCTTCACGTACTCTTCATTCGCGCCGCCAGGGTCGAGGAAGAGGAACTGCCCCGCCGCCAACCCCAGACGGTTGGCACCATAGGAGGCCGTCTGAAGCGTCTGGTGCGCCGGATTTGCCGTGACACCCTGGGCCAGAGCGAGGCCGTAGTCCGCGTAAGGCAGGCGTCGCGATGCGGGCAACCCGTAGCCTTCGTTGTTGACCAGGAAGTCGTAGGTGTTCTTGTAGGCATCCGGCAACGCTTGCGCGATGCCCATGTATTCAAGGGGCTCCCACGTCGCGCCGTCATCCCGGCTGATCTTCACGAGGAACGCTGATTGGCCGTCGGTCGTGCCTTGCTGGAGGTAGGCGTAGATGCAGCGGATCGAGGCGGCGTCCTGGACCTTCAGCGGGATGACCACGTTCTCCTGCACCGAGAGCGGACCCGGAACCTGGAATGTGTATGCGCCGCCGTTGCAGGTCCGCAGGCCAGGCATGTAGGGTTCGTTGTGACGGGAAAGCGGGAAGACGGTGAAGGGCCCGTAGCCGAAGTGGTTGGCCACACCCGCGAGCGCGGCGACGAGACAGGCACTCGGAAGCTTCGCCTCGATGCGAGCGGGCAGTTCGGGAGTCCGAAAGAAGCCCTTGCGAACGCTGAAGGTGAACGTCTTTTGGTCGAGCTTGTAGAAACGCGTGCCGGCGAGATGCGCGCATCGCATTGTGCCGAAAGTGGCTTGGCCTTCTGGAACTCCTGGATATGCACGCTGGAATGCGAAGTCGCCCGTGGGCACGACGTCGCCCGTGTTGCCCGGCCCTATGATCTGCGCGCACTCGTAGGACCGTCGGCCGGGGTTGTTCGGGTCGGCGGACTCGTCGTTGAGCACCCCGAAGTCGCCAATGCGGAACACCCGGCTTGTCTCGGGATTGACAGTGCAGGAGACCGTCGCGGGATCGGTGGCGGCATCCATGTCGGTGTCAATGGAGGCCCACAAATCCGTGGTCAGTTCGTCGACGTAGTACAGCGCGAGGGTGATCTCGTGAGCTCCAACGATGTTCGAGTTGCCCGAGGCGTCGGGAGCGACCGACATGTCGTCCATGGCAAAAGTGCCGTAGTCGCCGAGGCGCGGCGTGCCGCTGAGGACACCGGGGACTCCAGTGTCGATCAGGATCTCCTCCGGCACCTGGTCCGGCACAACATCGGCTGGCTTCGGACCGGAGACGAGATCGTACATCGAGTCCGTGGTCGTGCGGCCCTGGATGTCGATCGAGTAGTCGCGGTTCAGCCGCCAGGAGACGACCCGGAACTCGCCGCTCCCGTCCGGCATGTCCGGGTGCGTCATGGAACAGACCATGCCTGGCTCCGTGTTGAGCGCTAGAACGGTCGTTTTGAATGCCACCTGCCGCGCCTTCTTCCACTCGTCCGCAGTGATTCCGCCCAACTCCTCCCGCAGCCGCGCGGCAACGATCCGGCCGGCTTGCGACTTCGATGAGCTCCCGGCGAGGTTGACGCTCGACTTCAGGAATAGCGGGCCGGCGCCGCCGCCGATCAGGTTCGCGTGGTCGATGTCGTAGACGGCTACCGAGTTGCCGACGAACTCGAAATCCTCGTCGGCGAAGTTCGCGCTCAGGTGATTGAAGGACGGCTTGAGCGGCGCCAGTTGCAGGCTCCGGAACAGGATGTTCCCTTGGGTGAATGCCTCGACCGCCGAGGAGTTCACGCGCACGCCGATCTTGAGCTTGCCGAAAGCGAACGTGTAGTAACCCAGGCAGTTCATGAGAACTTCCTGGAGCCAGTCCCGAAGCGGCTTCTCTTCCTGGATCACGCCGCGGAACTTGAACTGCGACTCGGTGCCCGTGCCGACCAGCTTCGACACCTGCTCGTCGCAGATGGAGGCGACAGCAATGGCGGCACTCACATCGAAGAACGTCTCGGCCAGGTCGAGCTGCTGCGTGGTGGCTGACTCGCCCAGCCGGATGCCCCGCGCGCGGAGGAGCATGTTGATGGCGATCCAAACGGGGTTGGTGAGCGGCGGGCCCCAGACCCGGACGCCAGGCGAGGTCCAAACCCAACCTTTCATGCCCAGCGAGACAACGGCTTCCATCTGGTGCTCACCGGGCCGGGAGAGTTGGAGGCCCTTGGCGTCGGAGCGCCGGATCACCAGAAACGCCGTGCCCGCGGCGAAGTTGTCCTTGTAGGTGGAATTGCCGGAGAAGACCTTGCGCCAGTCGCCGCCGGTCTGATTGCCGGACTGGTCGAGCGAGAGCCAGTCCTGCGCGCCGGCGGGATCGGAGCCGAGCACCTGGCGTAGTCCGAAGCTGCCGGGGTAGCCGTGATGGTACTGGCCGTCGAGCTTGTGGCCGGTGCCGAAGGCCACCAGCGGGCCCTCCCCGACGATGCCTAGCGCCTCGTAGAAATCGCTCTCGTCTCGTCCGGCGGCGATCTTGCAGTTCACCGGCATGGCGGAGTCGGTGTAGATCTCCGGTAGGACCTGATCGTAGATGGAGTCGGCCACGAGCGAAACGCTGGTGAGCGGCGAGCGTCCAAAGCCCCAGGTTCCGGTGGAGTTGTCCTTGATGCGGACGCTCTGGGGCTCGGCGAGGATGCCGCCGTAGTAGCGCTTCATGCCGTGCGCCAGGCAACCGTTCTCGGTGTCGTAGCCCTTGTCGCACTTCGACGCGTCGGCGTTTGCGAAGTGAACCAGGTCGAGGGCGCCGACAGTTGAGTACGGGCAGGCCAGGGAGTTGAAGGGCTTCCAGCAGGTGCGCGAGATCTTACGCGTGGGATACGGCAGATTCAGTTCGTAGAGACCGTCCGCAGCGGTGACGCGGAACTCTGGGCCGGCGTCGCAGGCCCAATTGACGATCTCGCCCTTCCAGAGATCCAGCTTGATGCCAGTGCCGGAGTGGAAAAGGGAGAACTCGAGCGCGGCGCGGTACAAGTCGACGTCGTTGGCCAGGTCGCGCATGACGCGGTCGGCGTTGCCGAATGAGAATTGCGCCTCGTCGGCCTCGTTGCCCATGCCCTGCGAGATGCCGTCGAACTCCAGCAGGCGCGCCTGGTAGAGCTGGCCCCCCACCGAACAGCGCCGGTCGGAAAGATGGATGGCGGGATACCCAGGCTCAAGCGGCCGGACCTTGATGAGGGGAATGATCTGCTGGACCTGCGACAGCAGTGCGTCCTTGAGCGCCTGCGGCGGGAATCGCGTCACCGTTTGGTTCAGCGAGTAGGCGGGCGAGGAGGAGGGGATCTCAACGAGGGTGACGCCGAGTGAGCAGACGGCATCGGTCAGCATCTCCCAGGAAAGCGGCTCGTTGGCGAAGTGGCACGTGTAAGCCGTGGTGCCATTGCCGTCGTCGTTCGGTGCGTTGTAGGTGAACGCTCCGTACGAAGCGTACTTGGTCTCCCAGAAGTTGCGCAGGGCGATTCGGTCGGGATCGCGCAGCCAGGCTTTGCGAACGGTGAACCGTTTGGCGCCCGTGCCGAGGAGGAAGCGCTGCTCGATCTTCGCGTTGCCGGAGCCGAATTGGTGCAAGACAACCTCGTGCGCCTGCCCGCGGCCGTGCGGGTAGTCCGGCACGAGCGGAAACACTCCCGACGGCGCAATCTCGGGCACTGCGATGTTGCCGATGTAGTCAGGCACGAATCAACGCTCCTCGACGCGGATCATGAACGAACGGTCCTCGGTGCGGCCGCCGGTCGTCGTGATCCGGTTGGTCGCCGAATAGCTCTGGCCCGTGGCTCCGCCCGAGAGCCACACCGTCGCCTTCGTGGGCGAGTTGGTTTCGCTGGCCTTGGTGATGCCGGGTGCCACGATCCACTCGCTGGTGGCGATCTCGTCGCCGGCGAGCCACCGGGCCCAATCCACCGAGTAGTCGAGGACGGCATCGGGATCCTTGGCAAAGGTCATGCGTCGATACTCCTTGACTCCGGCGGGACCGCGAAGGTTCGATCCTCCCCGCCTCTCGCCAACACTCGCTGTTCGCGGCGGACCGCAACGGTGCGGACTTCGAAGTCCACGGCCAGAGTCCGCGACTCCCGCCGGACCAAGAGCCGCCGCCGTGCCGGCGTGAGGACCGCGGACAAGAAGGCAGCGAGGACCTGTGCCCGTCCGGCGGCGCTGCCAGACAGTCCACGTGCGACGCTAAGCAGACCCAGCAACAGCGACGTACCGGCAGCCTGGGCGACCAGCGGTTGCACACGGGCCAACCGTGCGCCAATGGTGGCCAATCCTGCGGCGGCGCCACGGAGGCAACGAACCGCTCCCAGCCGCCCACAGGCCTGCGCAGTTGCCGCGACCTGAGCCGAGATGGTCCGAACCGCTGCGAGGGTGGCTGCGGAGCTGGCCACGCAGACCGCTGCTCCCGATAGGCCCAGAAGCCGGGCCAGTGTCGCGCGGGTTTGGCCCGACCCGATAGCCGGTCCTGCGAGGTGCCGCACGGCCACCAAGCGGCCAACACCAGCCGACTCTCCAGCCACAGCCCCGCCCAGAGCGTTGACTCGCGCCCCACGGCGGAACAGCAACAGGAGCGACATCGTGCCCTATTTCTGGACCGCCATCTCGAAGACCTCCGCGCCGCCCATGCGCTGCAGCAGGATGAACACGAGTTTCGTCGCTCCGTCCACGAACATCGCCGTTGCCATCCTTTGGCCGACCGCTGCCGTCCCCTGCGGATAGCGCATGTAGAACGCCGGACTCAGAACCCGGTTCTTCACATCGAACTTCAGGCAGCGTTGGCCGCCGTTGTAGTTGATGAATGCGAAGCGCCCGTTCCCGGTGAATGGATCAGGGGTGATGGTGCTGCCGGTCGTGAACAGCACGCCACCGGAGCCGCCATAGGCGATTGCGCCCGTCCACAGGCCGTTGGCTCCGCCCGCAATATCGAAGAGATCCAGCGTCGCCACGTTGCCGCCGCGAAAACTGAAGATGTAGCTGTGGCGGGCCTGCTTGGCCGCGTCCGGCCGCATGAAGAATGACCCGCACGATACGCAACCTGCGCCCATGGCGGCGGGACGCGCGCCAAACGTCGCGGTATCCCACGCATTCGCGCCGATGTTGTAGGTGAACGTGCTGGTGCTCGCCGCGGACCAGAGCAGAATGCGATCGCCGTTGTTCTCGATCACGAAGCCCGCGCTCGACGACGGCGTCACCGTCCAGTTGCTCGAAACCGTGTAGACCGCCGAAGGACCCGCCGTGTGAGAGGCGATGTTGCGTCGCTGGCCGACGGCTGTCGGGTTCACCGTATCCTGCACGATCCGGATCTGGAAGTTCCGATACTCGTTGGCAAGCACTGCCCCATCGCCGCTGGCGGCCTGGCCTGTTATCGTGCTCGCCGTCGCCGCCGTCGCCGTCAACTGTCCGAAGTAGCCGTCGCCGGGATTTGCGTCGAAGGGCACGTAGGATTCGTCGAGCCCGACGAAGCTGGAGTCGGTGTTGATAGTGGCTGGCAGGTTCGTCGTCGCGAGGTTGCCGGAAAACGAGTTCGTGGCGAGGTCGTAGTATTTCCAGACGCCGGCCGCCAGGGTGCCAGCGCCCAACAGGTACAGGCGTCCCGAGAGGATCTCGTAGGCGTCTCCGGCAGCTGGCGTGAATGAGAGCGGAGCGTCCAGGTAGAGAGTGGGAGTGGTCCCACCCGTGTTGCCGACGATGTAGCGTTCTTCCGCCTTTCCCGATCCACCCGCGCTGTTGCCGATGATGCGGATCTTATGGCCGTTGCTGTTCCCCTTGTTCGCAAGCTGGTTTGGTGCAACAGCGGCGGGAAGTGCCGTGCTCAGGACAACACTCGAAGCGGTAGCCCCGCCGGCGAGGGTTCCGCGTGGACCCAGTGACGGCATCATGACCGCTCCGGCGCCCGCGCCAAACGTCCCGGCCAAAGCGGGCGAGGCGAGCGTGAACCAGTCGTCGTCCTCCACGTCGTAGGCGTGCAGGCCGGTGTTGCTCGCCAGCAGGAAGACGTAGGCCCCGCGGTCGCTGTTGTTGCGAAGCCCGGCCACCAACTGCGTGCCCGCGCCGGACGCAGCCGGAGCGTTGGCGATGGGCCGCCATTCGGGCAGGTCGATGAGGGGCTTGAAAGCGATTGTGGTGGGCATCAGGAAATCCTCTGGCGCACGGAGTTGTTCCACAGGTTGCGGTCCGTGGGTTTCAGGAGCACGTCCAGGATGGGGAAGCCTCCCATCTGGGTTTGGTTGGTGACCGTCGAGACCGTGGTGACAGTGGTGACCGTCGATACGGTAGCCAGCGTCAGGCTCGCTGTAATGGCGTCCAGCAACACGCGCGTGCGCCCGGTGCCCGGATCCTGCGACATCGGGCGCGTGATGGCCTCCAGAATCGCGTACAGGGCGACGTTCAGGTCGGAGAGGCTGACTTCCTGCGTCCCGTCGGCGCGCACGCTGGCATGGTTCTCCGATCCCTCGGCACCGTCGGTGAGCTTTACCCGCTGGTAGTGTCGCCCGCTGCCAACCTGGTCGGTGGCGACTGTCGCACCTGCGCCGGGTGAAATGTCGATGTTGTCGGGCATATCAGTCTTCCCTCACGACCAACGCGCCTGGCGCGAACTGCCCGTAGTCGTCCTGTTCCACCGCCTTGGGTGTCGGCAGCACGTCCCAATAGAGGAGGGTGCCGTTCGTCTGCGCGTCGAAGATGCCGAAGGCGACGGCCTGCAGCCAACTCGCCGATGCCGGCCCAAACGAGATGTTGTTCGTGTTGGCGATCTTCCGGACGTTGCCGGTGTCGGTTGCCGGCGCGCCGAACGTGGCGGCCTGGCGTTGATAACCACCGCCAGCAAGTTCGGTGCCCGATGCGGCGTCGCTGGCGGGTGCCGCGGAGAACAGGCCCACATAGGGCGATACGCCATTGAGCGTTGCGCCGCGCAAGACGTTCAGAACGGCGTCAGTGTGAGCTTGCGATTTGCCGGGCATGTTCAGGCCACCTCGATCAATTCGATGGAAACGTCCGCGCGGCCAAGGGAGACCGACTGGCTCCACTCGCCGGCAAAGCGGACGGCGTAGCGGCCTGCAGCGGCCTGGCCGGTCGGATCGTGCGAGAACTTCGGGTTCGTCTCATACGGGTCGTAGAAGTAGAACGGCTCGGTCGGGCCGATGCGGGCGTCGTAGAAATCACGGAGCGCAGCGAGCTGTGCGGGCGTCAGTCGTTTCGCGAGTCGCCAGCGCTTGCGGCTGTTGGCGGCCTGGACCGTCCGCTGCGACTCGCCGTTCCGGTACTCGTTCTCGAGGGCCGGGTACTCCCGCTCGTGGACGAAGGAGTGGCACAGGCTGTTCGGCAGGACGGTAGCCGGAGCGGCATTCAAGACCGAGCCGGGCATCAGGCGTTCACCAAGTCGAGCAGTCGCTGGTTCGGGCGCGCGCCGATTCTGCCAGCCACGAACCGCGCGTAGTTGGCCGGATGGTTGCCATCGGCGGAGGGCGCGTAGACGCGAAACATCTCCTCCGCCGAGGGCGGTTTTCCTTGGGTGTAGCGCCCGTCGAGATACTGCCCAACGAGCACGCGCAGAATGCGCCAGCCCTCCTCGATGGCACGCTGGCTCATCTCTTCGCGCGAGGCACCTGGGAAACGAGTGGACGCCCACGCGACGAAGTCGACGTACCCGCGATGTGTGGGATACGACCTGCCGCGTCCGTCCCGCCACTGGCGGATGTTCCCGGGATTCGCGTTCCGCTGGGCAGGGGTCGGTTGCGCGGCTGTGAGATAGAACCCCTCCATCTCCGCGATCGCACGGGCGATCTTCTCGACGAGTTCCTGGCGTGTCATGACACGATCAATCCCGGACTGAGTTGCAGTCCCGTCATCTCACGCCGTCCGGCATTCTGCTTGGTGGCGGTCATCGCAGCGGACTGCACCGAGCGCGGATTCTCGACTACCACCCGCACCGTTTCTTTCTCGAAGAACTCCTTCGCACCCGGCACGGTAATGTTGATCACCGTGGGAGACGCCCCGGATGGGGCACCACCACCAATCCGGTCCAGGGTGAGCCCACCAGAACTCTGCTGGAAAAGGCTGCCGCCCTGCTGGAGCAGCGAAACCGGACGCATCGTCGCCGGCAGTCCCGACGTCCCTTGACCCGTCGACAGGGCGTAGAGTTCGACCAGGTCGCGGATCTGCTGACTCCGAATGGCCATGTCCAGGTTGCCACCGAAGCCTTGCTTGGCGATATCCACGATCTGTTTCAGCACGCCGTTATCGCTGATATCGACGCCGTAGGTAGCCTTGATCTTCTCCCGCGCCTTCTCCTGTGCACCTTTGACGAACAGCCGCACCAGGCCGGCCACCGCGCCAATACCGGCGCCGATTGCTGCACCGACCGGGCCGCCGAATTTGAAGCCGATCAGCGCTCCGCCAGCGGTGGTCATGGCCAGTCCCGACACGCCGCCCCGCTGGAGTCCGTACATGGCGAGCATGGCTCCGCCCATCAGCGCGGCGTTGGACTTGCCGATGGCCGATAGCTTCTGGCCTGCGGTGGCGGCTTCCCACGTGGTCGCGACGCCGGGCGCCAACTGCACGCTGCCGCCGATGCCCGCAAACGACTTCAGGTTCGCGAGCGAGCCAGCCCAGCCAGCCTTGGAAAACATGCTGCCCGTGCCCGGATTCCCACCGGGAACAAACGGTGGCGTCGCGCCAGGCATACCGCCTCCACCGAAGACCGGCGTCGCTCCGATGCCGAGCAATCCACCGAGACCACCCAGGATCCCGCCGCCACCCGAGGACGGCTGAGCGAAGGATACCTTCTGGCCGGTGAACAACTGCATCAGCAAGGCCGCCACGCGCGAACTCACCACATCCTTGATGGCGGTCAGCAGGGCGGTCTTCAACGAGTTGCCGATGGCCGACCAGATGGACTGCGATTTCGTGAGCAGCGCATCGAACACACCTTCGGCCTGCCGTTTGAACGACTCGAAGATCCGCAGGTTCTGGTCCCGCACCAACTGCGCCTGGCGGTTCGCCGCGTTCTCTCGGGCGCCGTGAACCGAAGCGTCGGTGGCCTCCTGCTGGAATCGCCGGATCTCATCGCGCTGCCCAGTGAGTTCCGCAAGCCGCGCCTGGATTTCGTCGGCGCGGTAGCCCAGCCGTTTCAGGGTCGCCTCTTCCTCGATCACCATCCGAGACGTTTCGAGATCGAACAACCGCATACGGATCTCATGGACCCGCGTGATGTACTCGATCTCGATCGAGGCCTTCCGCTGTTCGACCGCGACCTTTTGCTCGGGCGTCTGGGCATCGACGGCTTCGACCGCGCGGAGTTGCGCATCGCGGGTCAGACCGGCCCGCTGCTCCTCAATCCCAAGCATCTGCCCGAGGTGATCCAGGTTTCGCTTGGCAATTTCCTCGTTGTTGGCCAGGCGCTGGCCGTATACCTGGGCTTCCAGTTCCAACCGCCGGCGGGCCGCTTCCTCTTCGGCCGCTAAATACTCGGCCAGATGCTTCCTCGTCGTCTCCTGGACTTCCTTCTGCCAATTGGTCAGACGGACGCGCAGTTCGGCAATGACGTTCTCCCACGCCTTCCGGGTGAGCGAGATGCGCTGCTCGTTGCCGCGTTCATCGACGAAGGTGGTCCACTTCCGCACCTGCTCCTGGAGCTCGGCCATGTCCCGAGCGAATCCCGTCAGACTGCGCCGGCGCGCCTCGGCCAGAGCCTGCAGACTGTCGCGCTCCACTTCCAACTGCCGCTTCCGGATGTCGGCCGCCCGCTTCAGCGCTTCAAGGTCCGGCTCGTTGGAGGTCTTGACGGTCAGCTTGGGGCCCTCGAACTCGAAAGGCTGCTCTCCCTGCAGCCACCGCTTGCCGGTGACGAGTTCCCGGATCTTGTCGTCGGTCATCCCCTGCTTGCGTAGGGCTTCGACGTTGGTCTTGCCGTGAATCAAATCATCGCGGAGAGCCTGCTGCCGCATGTCGTCATAGCGCGCCTGCAACTGATCCTGGGTGTCCTTCCAGGTCGTGTAGACGGCGAAGCCCGCACCCAGGACGCCGACCGCGAGCAGTGCATAGGGATTCAGGCTGGCGAGTTGCAGCGCGGCGATGGATTTCGCGAGCGCCATGATCTTCTCGGCCAAGGCATAGGAGGCGAGGACGCCGGACACCCAGAGCGCAACCTGCCCGAACTTGGTGAGCAGGTCGGTGTTCTCCTTGAGCCAGCCGACCAGGCCGCGCAGGTTTCCGATCAGCCCCCTGAGGTCATCCTGAAACTTGGCCCCGATGTCTTCCCGCAGGTTGTTGAACTCACGCCGCAACGCGCCAAGTTGCCCCTCAACCGTCTGCGATGCCGCCGCATGGGCGCCTTGGATCTTCGCGCCCTCGCGCACGACTGCGTTGTAGCGGATTTGCTTCTCTTCGGTCTCGGTCAGCGTGCGGCCGAGTTGAAGCTGCGCGATCTGCGTCTCCTTCTGGAAATCGACGAACAGCCCGAGGGTTCGCAGTCCGCGGGAGGCGCCTGACTCGATTGCCATGACAATCGAATCGAGAGCCTCGCCGGCAGAGATGTTCTGGACTGCGGCCGCGTCTTTCGCGAGCTTCGCCAAGCCCGGAGCCTTGGCGAGTTCCAGGTCAGCAACGATGAGCCGCTGAACCGCATGGGCAGCTTCGGTGTACTCGAAGCCGATATCCTCGATCACCCCGACCTGCCGGGTGGCAGCTTCTGCGCCCAGGCCATGCGCCTTCGCCAGCGCCTTCAACGACGCCTCAGCCTTGGCATTCTCGGCCGCCATCATGATCGAACCGACGGTGAAGTCCTTGGCCCAGACGAGCGCGCTCTTAATGGCGTCGGCCAGCAAGTTGCCCGCCGTGGCGCCCTTCATAATCGCTGCCGTCATCCCGTCGATCCCTTGCGCCGCGCCATGGGCGCTCTTGGCCGCCGCAGCTTCCATGCTGGACAGGCTGCTGTTGACGCTCTTGATGGACGCATTGGCCCTGTTCGTGTCGACTTCGACGACGAGTTCGAGCTTGTTATCGGAGGCCATTCGACGGCGTCAACGGCTGGGCTATCAGCGACAGTGAAGGTGCGAGAGTGCTGCTATAGAACGGGACCGCACTCGGATCCGAGGCTAGGAGCGGGCAACATCGCGAACGGCGAAATGCTCAGCCTTCTTATAATCAGCGTCTAGATTCCTAGGTAGCAGAGACAGCGCCACTCGTTTGAGAGCAGAGCCAGCCACTGCGAGGCCCTGTGAGTCACTGAATCCCCACGTTGGATCAGCATCGTCCGCAGATTCCGCAAATCGAAACACGCTCTCGAAGAAACGACCAACGCTGAGGATTGCCTTCTCTTCCTTCATCTGGTCG
>WBZO01005862.1_pt1 | contig 12207 bp, 19 predicted proteins | sample 5204261 | NCBI WGS metagenome assembly WBZO01 (sample SAMN12412400, study PRJNA552823) | activated sludge metagenome | isolation source: activated sludge from anammox sidestream of wastewater treatment plant... | place: USA: North Carolina | collected 2017-09 | reverse complement strand
CACACCTTACAACCAAAGCCAAAAAACGGCTCACAGAAACATACCGGACTCTCAATCCCTTTCAGCTGAAAAAGGCGATTGAAAGGAAACTTCAGGTGATCTTTAATCTCCACCAGACAGCTCCATTGTGGGTCATCGCGCCCCTCCCTTCCGACCGACCCCTTTGGTAGCTTTTTCTAATGAGTCAACGCGTTTGACCGAACGGAAGCTACCGGGGCCTGCAAGACCCACCGAGAGGTGTAAACCCCTTCGATATCGGGTCCTCACCCACATAGAGCCATGCCGGAAGCTCGGTCCCGTTGGCCTGCGCCGAAACCAAGACGCGGCGGTAGAGGCAGGGACCGCACTTGCCCCGATTTAGTAGACACGCTGGCGAGGGTGAACTGACGATAATAACGTTCTTCATATTCCACGGGAGATTGATATCCCAACGAACTGTGCAGACGGCTCCGGTTGTAGAAGCGTTCAATGTAGTCAAACAGCACCTGCCAGGCCTGTGCCAGGCTCTGTCGAAACGCTGTGCTGGCATACTGGCACCCTCGATTCGAATATATCGAAATTACTATTCCCCGTGACCGTTCCGAGAGTATGCCCAGCGCTTTTTTTAAGATGTCACGCTGCCTCCGCAAAAGGTCGTTTTCTTTTTGAAGATTCTTCATCTTGTCCGCCAGGGCCTTGCCGGTGGCGGGATCTTCTTCGTGGCCGCTTCCTGCTTCCTGTCTGGCCCAATAGGCATTCCTCCACTTACGCAATGTGGAGGGGTGGATTCCCAGGTCTCCGGCAATCTCTTTCACCTGTTTTCCACTGGTCAGCAAGTGCTGTACTGCCTGCTCTTTGAACCCCTGATCGTATTTCCTGACTGTCATTTTCCTTCCTCCTTTTCTCTATCTTATCATGTTCACTCCTGTGTCCACTTTTTCGGGGCAAGTCCAGATGGTCAGTTGAAGTACGAGTTAGACTGGCTCAAAAAAAACTGGGAGTTACCGATTGAGAGGCGTCGTGGACTGATCGAGCGTGGGCATCCACGGTTGTCGGTGGTGGACCAGTGCGAGTTACTGGGTGTATCGCGCTCAGGGTGGTACTACCGTTCGGTGGGACCGGATGGTTACGCTTTGGAGTTGATGCGGCTGTTGGATGAGCAGTACACGCGGACTCCATTTTATGGAGTGCGGCGGATGACGGCCTGGCTCCAGGAGCGAGGGCATGAGGTCAATCCGAAGCGGGTCCGGCGCCTGCTGCGAGCGATGGGGTTGTGGGCGATCTATCCGAAGCCACATCTGAGTGTGGCCGGAGCGGGTCATCGGATTTACCCTTACCTGTTGACGGGGTTGGCGGTCAATCATCCCAACCAGGTCTGGGCGACCGACATCACCTATATCCGGATGCGTCGCGGATTCGTGTATTTGGCGGCGATTATGGACTGGTACAGCCGTTATGTGCTGGCCTAGAAGGTGTCACTGACGCTGGAGTTGGAGTTCTGCCTGGAGGCGTTGGAAGAGGCGCTCGAGGAAGAATGTCCGGAGGTTTTCAACAGCGACCAGGGGGTGCAGTTCACCAGCCAGGCGTTCACGGGCCGTCTGGAGAAAGCCGGGATCCGGATCAGCATGGATGGACGTGGCCGCTGCATGGACAACATCTTCGTGGAGCGTTTGTGGCGGAGCGTGAAGTATGAGGAGGTGTACCTGAAGGATTACGAGACGGTGCCAGAGGCGGTCCAGGGACTGGGGTCCTATTTCAAGTTTTATAATTTTGAGCGGTTACATCAGTCGCTGGGATACCGGACTCCGGAGAGGGTCTACCGGGAGGGATAGAAAAAAAGAAAGGCCGGTTGGCCACAGGTCCTTGGATAAGTCCGCCGCCCCCAACGGACGGGGCGCCTGACTTACCCACAGTTCCACAGGCTAGCGTGGTGGGAGTGATTGAATAAGGATCTTTAAAAAAAGAAAAAAGCAGGAACCCGCATGGCGGGATGTGAAAATAATGCCCTCTACAGAGGCTGAGAATCAAGCTTAGTTTTCACCAAAAGTTGTCTAGACAATGGGGAGCACCTCAGTCTGCTTGAAGAAGCAGGCTGGTTCATCCTGAGGGGTGAAGCATCAGGCCTGGCCGATTATTATCTGTTGACGATTCACCCGGCTGGCATTCAATAATCGGCGATGGCCGGGGGGTGGGTTCGGCTGCATGAATCCCCTCCCCGGCTTGCCCCGATAGGAGCGGGAGTGGAGGATACAATCAGATGAAAGAGCAACTGCAAGCCGTAATCCGCCGGATCAACGCGGTGGGGGCGCGGTACACGGTCCATGATGAGAATGGGGAGTATGTCACCCAGGACACCTGTGAATCCCTGGTGGTCCTCCATGAGGCCAATGGCAAAGTTTTCTTCCTGCTCAGGCCCTTGGGGTGGACCAATGGGGTTCAATACGAGCACCTGGTTGATACGGAAATAAACCACCTAGAGGCGACCCTCGAACCGCTGCATCTCAAGGTGGTCCGTGACGACGGCTGGACGATCACTTTCACTCCATTGAACGAGGACCAGAAACAGGACTGGGTGCGCTGGAGGGAGTACAAGAAGAAGCAGGCTTGGTATGACAAGATGGACGCTGAAACCATTGCCAAGTGGAGAGAGATCGCCGAGGGATGGGGGAGTGACGATGCGGTTCCTGATTGAGAGCCTGCCTGTGGATCCACTCTTGGCAGATGAATGGGTACCAGCGGGAGTCTGGGTGCTCTCGGACGACAGAGACGAGTGTGTGGTGCGATACACTGAGGACGACCCTCCATCAATCGAGGCGGCGAAAAGCGCCAGAGAAACAGTCCGGAGGGCATTCTCAGTATCAGCGTTCCTGCCAGAGGACTTCCTGGATTATCATGCACGGAGCGCAGGGAGAAACAACCGCGGAGTGTACGATACGACCGCATACGCGACCTGCGAATTATGCGGTGGGGGCGCGGTACACGGTCCACGACGAAACGGGCAGGAGAAGGGTAGCGGATACGGAAGAATTCAGGCAACCTGAGGGCATGAAAGAAGACGAAGTTTAATCAAATCAATCGGTAATGAGCTGCTGCCTTCCTGACATAATATCAGGAGGGCGGTATTTCAGAGCGAATACAGAACATACATGGAGCGGAAATGTCAAAGAAAAAAAGTTCCCCAACAGTCAATCCCCAGGTCACTAATGAAGATACAGATGCTTCCCCTGGAGGGGTTTCACTTCGTTTCGACTTGTACAGACGCAATGTATTCGCCAATGATCGACAAACAATGACTGATTTGATCCGATTAGGTGCAGAGGAAGCATGGTGTAAGAGAAGGTTGTCCTTTAAGGAAATTGCACAGATTGGAGACATGAAGGGCTGGAAGTTCTCGAAAGAATTCCGTGGTTATGCCATAAATGAAGGCTGGATTAAGGAATCAGATCGAGATCAGCGTTACCCGTGGGAGCAATCAGTCGGTAATAAATTGGAAATCGAGGATCAGAACGAATACAGATTGGAGGTGGAACGCAAACAGGAGCAATCAGTCGGTAATAAATTGGAAATCGAGGATCTCCCTAAAAGACTGCGGGATCTTGTTGAAATCGTACACAAAAAGGGTGAGGTATCAGCGAGTGATTTATCGGATCGTTTGGAGGAGGATCCAAGCAGAATCTTGAACGATAAAACCTACAAGAAAAAACATTACATATCGTTCATTAAGAAACACATTGACCGTCCCCGATATGGAATTTATTGCTGGAAGGAAACCGAATAAGACCTAATTTAGGCAGTAATTTAGACCTAATGAGCCAAGAGGCATAAACTGTAAATACTCATACAAATGCTCTGCCCCTGCATAAAAAGCAGGGATAAATTCACTCCTGTCACCCAAGGCGGCCAAGAGGTAAAAGCGGAACAAGACCTAATTTAGGCATGAAGACAGGCAGTAATTCTCTTCTATAGGCTTACTCCCAGAGCCTGATATTGAAGCGCAGCTTCATGGCTCGTTCCCTCATCCTGGAGGGGCGAGATGCCTTCCAAACGTAAACCAGTTGTTCCCACACCTGAAATCATTTCTATAGCTGACCTGTCTGAAGTTGCGGCTCTGCTTGCTGCTGGAGTCGAGATGGTCGGACAGAGTTTCAATGGATCCTGGGTTGTCTTTGAATTCGCAGACTCCTGTGGTGTTGCGACTCAAACCCTTCTGGAACACCGCAACCGGCGGCTCTTGCTTCCCTCCCTGGATGTTACCGATGCGATGAAGCGGGCCAAGGATATGGCATTCGCAACACGGCGCAACTCGGGTGAATACTGACATGCAAGACAGCTCAAAAACCCTCTGGTCCGAGGTTCGCGAGGTTCGGGCTGGAGTTCAAAAACTTGTCAGGCGAATCCCTCCGCAATATGAGCTCGCCATCCATCGAATTCGCAGCCGGTACAACCCCATGGAGATTCGTTATTCCCGCGATCCTGTTGCGATTGCCCGTTGGGTTGAACAATATCCTCATGATGAATTCCTGGTCGAAGCGGACCTTGTTCCAGCAGGCTCCCAGGAAGTTCACGATGCTGGTGGCTATCCGGAGCGGAGATCTTGGGCAGCCTGTTTCCTGATCGAAGTCAGCAATGTCTCTGATCCCAAGGAAACGAGAGGGCGTCTGCTGGCAGCCACCTGCTTCCTCACTCTTTCGATCTTGAGGCGCTACCCGAAAATTCTCCCCTACATTATCCAGGGCAATTCCAGTCTCTGGTGCCTTTATTTTGATCCTGGTCTGGCAGCTCTTCCAGTGTGTTCTAGCGTTGTGGTCCAGGAGCGGATTAAAAGCACCGCACAACAAGCCCTCGATTATCTCCATCACGGAAGTTATTCCATCCTACCTGTCAATTCCTTCGTGATGCCGAAAACAGCGGCAGGCTGGGATCTGAAGCATTCTGAAATCCAGGCAATCCTCAGCCAGCGGCATGAGAGTGAGAGGCTCTCAGTATGACAACAACAATCACTCGGAAAATCAGACAGGATCTTAAACTCATGCGTGCCAAGGCCGAATCCGAAGATGCCAGGATCATCGATCTTCCTTCAGGGGGAAACGGCAAACCCAATTTTCAACGGAGGTACGCCTTGACCGACTTGGGCAACGCTGAACGCTTCGTGGATGACCACCGAAGCGAGGTCCGCTTTGTGAATCAATGGGGGAAATGGCTTCTCTGGGATGGCTCGCGTTGGCTGGTGGATGAAAGCCGTGGAGCGGTCCGCCTGGCAGCCAAGACGATCCGCGGGATGTTCCTTGAGTCATGGCCAGAAGGCGGTGATTTCGATAAGAGCCTGGAGCGCCATGCAATCAAAAGCGAGTCCAGGCGAAGCCTTCAGGACCTGCTGGCTCTGGCATCAGCCCAGGAGGGCATCCCGATCAGTGCGGCGGACCTGGATCGTGATCCCATGTTATTCAACCTGGCCAACGGAACACTCGATCTGAATCAAGGAAAACATCGGGCGGCCCGGCAAGAGGACTATATCACCAAGCAAAGCGAGGTTCGTTACAACCCATCAGCAGAATGTCCGGTCTGGCTCGGATTCCTCAACACCATCATGGAGGGGAATCCTGATCTCACAGCGTTTCTTCAACGGATGGCCGGATACTGCCTTACGGGTTCGGCCGCAGAGCAAAAGTTGTTTCTTCTATACGGCGAAGGCTCAAACGGCAAGAGCACATTCTTGAACCTCCTGCTGCACATCTGGGGGGGATATGGCCGCAAGGTCCCCTCATCCCTGCTTCTCTCAAGGCGGGACGGCACCGCATCCAATGAACTGGCAGAGCTGTTTGGAGTCAGGCTGGCGGTGGCAAGCGAAACCGGCGAAGGAAAACGGATGGCCGAAAGCCTGGTCAAGGAGCTGACCGGCGGAGAACGGCTGACTGGACGGCGGCTTTATGAGCAGTTCTTCAATTGGGTTCCCACCCACAAAATCATTTTAACCACCAACCATAAGCCAGAAATCAGCGGGAACGATTACGCGATCTGGAGGCGGATTTGCCTGGTGCCCTTCACAGTGACAATTCCAGAAGACGACCAGGACAGGAACCTCCCCGCCAAATTAATTGAGGAAGCTCCAGGGATTCTAAACTGGTGCCTTGCAGGGCTTCGCCAATACCAGGAGGTGGGATTACTCGAACCGGAAGAGGTGAGAACAGCGGTCATTGAATATCGGAACGAAATGGACCGGCTCCGGGATTTCCTGGAGGAGATGTGTGTGGAAAAACCCTTTGCAGAGGTGAAGTCATCCGCCTTAAGGCAGGGGTATGAAGCCTGGTGCCAAGCCAATGGCGAAACCTGCATGGGGGCCAGGGAGTTTCAGAACAGATTACGGGATAAGGGTTTCGTGTCGATCCGACGTACCCAAGGAGAACGTTGATGGAAAGGGATCGGATTACGTGCGGCGGGGAATGGAGATGTTTGACAGTGGCGTAAGTGACTTGAGTGACTTCAATAAACAGACAAGAAAACCCAGAAAAGGAGTGACGCGAGTGACTCGACCGAACATCCCGCGAAGAGTTTTCCCATACATAGAGAAACTCTTCGCAGAGGGAAAAGTGAAGTCACTCAAGTCACTCTGGACCACCCAGGAGAGTCGAGAGGAAAGAGATGGCTACATTCTTTGTGCCAGGGCACGCAGGACGGAGGCTGTGGTGTCCATGGCAAACGGAAAGGATGAATAAAAATGGAAGAAACGAGAATTGATACCACTGCTTTGGAGCGCCTTCAGGATGAAATCAAGCTTGCTGTAATACTCTCCAAAGATGTAGTTGACCGTTGGCATGAACTGCGGGACGCCATTCGAGCGCTGCGAAATCACCGGGAGGAGTACGAGGCCAAGCGGAGCGAGGTGTACAACGAACTGAGAGGATATGGAAATAACAGCCCGGAGCAGTTTTTCCCGAGATCGATCCTCTACCCGGTTTCGCGTGGGAGTCTTGCCGTGTCACTCAAGCGAAGCCTGGACGTGACCCTCTCGACACCGATGAACGGGCGCTTCCCCGATGCAGGAATACTCAAGCTGGAGGACTTGATGCAGGCGGACAAACCTTTCGTTATTCGGGAGGCGGCGAGACGATGACTACAGCGAATATGATGAACGCCTGGATACGGGCGCAACTCGGAATCCGTAACGACAACGGACCCACTGAAGCCACTGATGGCGACATGCCTGAAACTGCAACAACATTTCAAAAGATGATTGCCCAGGAGAAGTTGAATCGGCGGGAACGAATCAGGCGGGTCTTTTCCGGGAAGCAGAACAAGAAGTAAGGAGGCGGCTGTGGGGACTGTAAAAGCAGAAAAAAAACAGAGGGGCGGGCGTCTTTTCCAGAAGGGGCAGTCCGGCAATCCAGCGGGCAAGCCCAGGGGGGCGAAAAACAAAGCGACAATCGCAGCGGAAACCCTCCTGGATGGTGAAGCCCAGGCTCTGACCCGCAAGGCCATCGAACTTGCTCTTGGTGGTGACAGCATGGCACTGCGGCTCTGCCTGGAGCGGATCATTCCACCCAGGAAAGACCGGCCTGTAATCCTGAAAACCATCCCGCCGGTAAAGACAGGATCGGATGCCACAAAGTTTATGGCGCGGGTGCTCGAATCTGTCAGCAATGGAGAGCTGACTCCGAGTGAAGGGGAAGCAATCGGCCAGGTGCTTGGACTCTTCTGCAAATCGCTGGAGACCAGGGATTTTGAGGAGAGACTGCAACGGCTGGAAGGGATGCTCAGAGATGATCCCGGCGCAGCGGCTACAGAAGGTTGAAACACGGATCCTGTCGAGGTCGCGGGAGAACCTGTTTTCGGTTCAGGAGGACCCCGTGACCTTCGCCAGGTCCATCGGGTTCAACCCTGATCCATGGCAAGAAGGGATTCTCCTGGGGAGGGGGAAAAGGGTTTTATTAAACTGTTGCCGGCAATCGGGGAAAAGTTCGACTACAGCGATTGTCGCACTTCACACGGCGCTGGCCGGACCGGAATCTCTGATTCTCCTGGTCAGCCCGAGCTTGCGGCAATCATCAGAGCTGTTCGGCAAGGTCATAGCCTTCCTGAACCGGCTGGCTGCAAGGCCCCGGATGGTTGAGGAGAACCGTTTATCCATCCGGTTCATGAATGGAAGCCGGATTGTTTCCCTGCCAGGAAAAGAGGGGACGATTCGCGGATTCAGTGGAGCGGCGTTGATTGTCGAAGATGAGGCGGCGCGTGTCCCGGATGCGCTTTACCGGGCAGTCCGCCCCATGCTTGCCGTAAGCAGTGGCTCCCTGATGCTGCTGTCCACTCCGTTCGGCAAGCGGGGCCACTTCTTCGAGGAGTGGACCCATGGAGGAACAGCCTGGGAGCGGGTTCAGGTGGCTGCGACACAGTGCCCGCGGATCCCAGGTGAGTTCCTGGAGGAAGAAAAGAAAGCGTTGGGGCCATGGTGGTATGGCCAGGAATATGAGTGCCAGTTCAGCGACACGGAAAGCAGTGTGTTCAGTTACGACCTGATTCAGTCGGCCATCAGCCCCGATGTCGCGGCGCTGGAGATCAGCAAGGAGAATGCGTTCAATGTCGAAAAGATTCACCAACATGATACGACCGAGTTCATCCGTCCTAATTCCAGAAATGGATATCGTTTTGCCTGAGGAGCCGATGAGGGTTTCCCTGGTTGGATATGACCCGGCTTCACTTTCTGACTGGTCAGCGATTTCAGTCATCCAGACGGACCTGGCTCAATCAGGGAGCCGCAGCCACTGCCTCACCCACCTGGAACGGTTTCCTATGGGGACATCGTACCCCGATCAGGTCGCTCGGGTGAAAGAACTGATGGTCGAACTCCAGAAGGCTGGGGACACGTGGCTCGTGGTCGATTCTACAGGACTCGGGAGGCCGATCCTGGACTACCTTCGGAATAGCGGGTTTCCGAAACAGAATGTCCTTGGGATTTCAATCACCGGGGGAACAGCCATCGGTCGTGACCAGTGCGGCTACACAATACCCAAGCGGGACCTGGTCTCGAACGCGGTTGTAGTGCTGCAATCCGGAAAGCTCAAGATTGCTGAAAACCTTCCGCTTCTGAGTGAGATGGTTCAAGAGATGATGAACTTCAAGATTAAAGTCAGCCCCAGAGGGCATGACAGTTATGAAGCATGGCGGGAGAGCGACCATGATGACCTTGTGCTGGCGACCTGCCTTGCACTGTGGTGCGGAGAAAATGTCAGGGAGCGCCAGAAGCCTCGACTGATCGACAGTCGCGGGAACGTGGTGGATTTGTAAGGGGGATCCGAGATATGCCATTTGAAATCAAGCCAACAGCGTTGTATTCCAAGACGGAACTGGAGGCGATGCTCCAGCCTTTCGAGATCGATGTGGATCATTTCCTGGGGAGGATTCAGTGTCCGAAAAAGTTCAGGTCTGCCTGGCTGGGAGAGGATCTGATCGAGGCCATCAAGAACACTCCACCTTTGGCGGATCGGAAAAACAAAGATCTCCCAGAGGTCATTGTGAACAGCCGGAAGGGAAAGAAAAAGGCCGAGCTGATCGGTGGAGTATTCAGCTGTAAAGACCTGGGGATAACAAAATCATGAACAAAAGACTTGCCGAACCCGAGCGAATACCTGATAGTTCCGGGCATAGGGAGCAAGAGCGGATGAACGGAGCGGCAGCACCACACCTCATCAGGCCATGCAATCACCCCTGGAAGGGGGGTGAAATAAGCATGGCAGCACTGAAAACCACTACCTCTTTCAAGATCGGTTGCATCACAATCAAGCTCGTTGATTCTGAACGATGGGAACTCCGCTGGACTGATCCTTCGACCCGCCTGCAAGTCAAGAAGCGGATCAAGGGAACCCAGACCGAGGTCAGCCAAATCGCATCTCACCTCAATTCGGAATGTCTTGCGGGGCGGGGATATCTTCCTGGACAGCGGAAGCTTCCCACCCTCAAGGACACCCTGGCCGAAGCCATCCGGCTCTCCAGAGGCTCCGACAAGCACAAGATTGAAGTGGGATATTGGGGCGGGCGCTGGCTGGAGTGGATGACACTTCGCCATCCCAAAGTGAAGGACTTCGGCGCGCTGAAGCCGTACATGCTGACTGATTACATCAGGCTGATGGAAGACGGCGGCAAGGCGCATGACACTGTCCGGCTGGCTCTGGTCCCGGTCAAGATGGCTTGGCGGTTTGCCCATGAGAACTATCCCGATGAGGTCCGGCCCCTGCCAAAGATCAGGCAGAAGGCCAGGCCACGGCGGGAGATCATCTCCCTGGAGGCGGGTGAGATCGAGACCCTCATGGACTGGCTCCAGGAGAAGGCCCCGGACATTCACCCCATAGCACTCCTACAGGCTTTCTGTGGTCTCCGAGTCCTGGAGGCTGTCTCAGTCAGGCGGCAAGACATTGACCTTCAACGGGGGCTGCTGCGGGTGACAGATACCGAACGCCACCGGCTGAAGAATGCCGGGAGTGAGCGGACGATCCCGCTTCCAGCCTTTGTTCTTTCTGCTCTGGTTAAAGCGATGGACCTGCAGAGGGTTATCCCGGCGGATGGAAGTCTGTTCCAGACTACGAGCCGGAAGCCCTGGACAAAGGCCTCTCTGCAATCCCGCTGGAGACGGCTTCGGCAAAGCCTGGTTCATGAGACGAAGAATCCTCGATTCATGGAGATTCCTCCCAGGAAGCTGCGGTCTTCGTTTGCAACGATGGCAAGCCGCATGGGTGTCCCGGATCGGTTAATCAAGAAGTACATGGGACACGCAGCGGGGGACATCCTCGGCACACACTACCGGGCGATTGATCGGGATGAGTTGAGGCAGGTTTCCAGTGCTATTGAGAGCTGGAAAACTCTGATAAGTAGTGAGTCTGGATTGACAGATTCAGGCACACCACTTCTGAAGATCGCTGTAAGTGATTGATTATAATGTGGTTATGTCAGGGTGAACGCCTGATGGCGGATCAGGGGGTTTGAGGTTCGAGTCCTCACTCCCAAGCCACCTGTAACCACCTCAAATCACTTCACTTACAACCTTCCGAAAAAGAGCTTCCAAACACTCGATAGCCGCTGGTTTTCGGCCCATTCCAGCCCCACCAGCGTGTCTACTAAAACCGGGGTAAATAAAGGCTATATCTCTGTTTGAATCGATTTTATGGAAGCACCGGGATCGATCTGTTCGAATCCGGAACAATCCAATACCGGCAATCGTGGGTATTTGTCAAAGCGCTTGTCCACTCTTGAAAGCAGGCACAGAGTGAAGACACTGCCCCGCTGATTCGTGATCAAGCGACAGAATCGACATGAATTGCACAACCCGGCTGGATGAGAACGCATTGACTCTCGAACGGATTCTGGTTCATCAATCACATCACCATGCCACCATCGACTGTCAGAACCTGGCCGGTGATGTAGCCGGCATCAGGGCCTGCCAGGAAGGAGCACACTCCAGCCACATCCTCAGATTTCCCAAAGCGTGAAAGGGGAATGCCTTCGAGCAGCTGTTTCCGCATGTCTTCACCCAGGCCGGCAGTCATATCTGTTTCAATAAATCCTGGGGCAACTGCATTGACAAGAATGTTTCGTGACCCGAATTCTTTGGCCACCGACTTAGTCAATCCGATCAGGCCTGCCTTGGCGGCCGAATAGTTCGCCTGGCCCCCATTGCCGATCAATCCGATAACAGAACTGATATTGATAATCCGTCCGCCACCCTCATTTTTCATCATCGGGCGTACAGCAGCCTGGCAGCACAGAAACGCCCCCCGCAAGTTGGTGTTGACCACTTCATCCCACTGATCGGCCTTCATTCGCAGGAGCAGTCCATCGCGGGTAATTCCTGCATTGTTTACCAGCACATCCAGGGTCCCGTGGTCTTTGACAATCTGTTCAAAGAGGGCTTTTACCGCAGCAGGATCCGCGACATTGCAGGGGATGCCATGGGCATTGCCTGTAAAATCATCCTGAGCGCGTGACACGCTTTCTTCGGTTCTTCCAGTAAACACCACATGGAATCCATCCTTGATAAAACGGCTGACAATCGCTTTGCCGATCCCACGAGTCCCGCCGGTGACTAAGGCAATTTTTACAGGCATCTCTGTTTGCAGGCTCCTTTCGCAGCAGGTGATACAATATGCCGAACCAGGCCAGAACTGAAAGCCCCGGTCGATTTTTCAGATGCGATGCGGACAGCAGTGATGGGATTTTGGGGCACCATGGACTTTGGCGTGTATT
>WBZO01005860.1_pt1 | contig 12209 bp, 12 predicted proteins | sample 5204261 | NCBI WGS metagenome assembly WBZO01 (sample SAMN12412400, study PRJNA552823) | activated sludge metagenome | isolation source: activated sludge from anammox sidestream of wastewater treatment plant... | place: USA: North Carolina | collected 2017-09 | reverse complement strand
CGATGTGTGCCCTCCGCTGCGGGGCCTCCTGCGGGTGCCTGTGTGCGAGTCCGCGGGCCGGGCCGCCGCCGCGGCTGCGGCTGGCGAGCCCGAAGGTGCGTGGGACAGCCTGGGACGCGGTGCGCTCGCTGCTGCACCTGGCGCTGGCCGGCGGCGTGGGTGCGCTGGCGTGGCGGCTGGCCGGCGTGCACGTCGACGCCGAAGGCGAGGCGGCGGCGCCGCCGTGGCGCCGGCTGCGCGCGCCCGGTGCGGCCGCGCTCGGCCTCGGGCTCGCGATCGGCACGGCGGCGGTGGCCGCGGCGGGGGCCGCAGCGCTTCAGCGAAGCGGCATCGGCATCGAGGTGGTGGAGGGCTTCGTCCAGCTGGCCTTCGTCGCGACCGGGGGCGCGCTCTTCGTCCGGCTGCGGCACGGCGTGCCACGGCCGGCCGCGCCGCCGGGCGCCGCGGTGGGCTCCCCTGCCGGCAGCGAGGCAGCTGCCGCGGCCGGTGCCGTGAGCGGTGCCTCGACCGGTGCCGCATCGAGTGCCTCGACCGGTGTCGCAACGGGTTCCGCGATGGGTGCGGCCGCGGGCGCGGCGCTCCTGGTGGCCGCGCTCGTCGACCTGCTGCGGCTGCCGCCGCTGGCGCTGCCCGTGCTCGCGGGCCCGTTCGGCGGGCCGGCGGCCGTGGCCACTGCGGCCGAGGCGCTGCCGCTGGTGCCGTGGGCGCTGGCGGCGCTGCTCGGCGTGGCCGCGTGGTCGCTGCTCGTGCGCTTCGTCGAGACGCTGAACGCGGCCGAGCTGCTCAACATCGACCTCGAGGCGCTGGTGCGCGAGCGCACCGTGGCGCTCGAGGCGCAGTTCGCGCGCGTGCGCGAGCTCGAGCGGCGCGAGACCATCGCCGCCGAGCGCGAGCGGCTGATGCGCGACATGCACGACGGTGTCGGCGGCCACCTCGTCTCGATGCTGGCGATGATCGAGGCCGGCTCGCAGCGTCGGCCGGCCGAGCTGGCGCAGGTGGTGCGCGACGCACTGGACGACATGCGGCTGATGATCGACTCGCTCGAGCCGGTGGACGACGACCTCAACGCGGTGCTCGCGATGTTCCACGACCGGCTGGCGCCGCGGCTGCGCGCTGCGGGCGTGGCGCTGCACTGGAACGTCGAGCTGCTGCCGCAGGTGAACGGCTTGACGGGCGGCCTGACGCCGGCGCGCGTGCTGCACCTGCTGCGCATGCTTCAGGAGGCGGTGACGAACGCGCTGCGGCACGGTCGCGCGCGCACCTTGTGGATCGGCGCCGAGGCGGAGGCCGCGGGCGGCGGCGTGCGCATCGAGGTGCGCGACGACGGTGCCGGGTTCGACCCGCAGGCCGTGCAGGCGACCGGAGGGGGCCGCGGCCTGAAGAACCTGGCGCGGCGTGCGTGGGAGATCGGCGCGGAGCTGACCATCACGAGCGCGCCGGGCGCCGGCGCGAGGGTCGTCGTGGCGTGGTCGTCCCGGCCGGCGGGCGCAGGCCCTGCCGCCTAGGAACAAGAGCTGGCCCGGTGGTCAGAACGCCTGGTCGAAGAGCTGGCCGCGCGCGTGCCGCCTCTCGGCAGCCTCTCGGCCCTCTCGGCCGAGTCACGTCAGTCGCACTGCCACGGCCCCGCCCCGTCGCGGCGGCAGCGCTCGGGTTCGCCGTGCGCCTCCCACAGCGCGAGCAGCCCGGCGTCTCTCAGGTAGGGCACGAAGCGCGGATGGCGGCGCAGCGCCGCCAGCTCGGGCAGCCACAGGTCGGACATCCACATCGTCGGCACGTCGGCGCGCGTGCGTTCCAGCGCCTGCATCGCACGCTCGGTGTCGCCGGCCAGCGCGAGCGCGAGGAAGGCGTGGTTGATGCGCTGCTGGACGTCGGCGCCGAGCCCGTCGACGGCAGCGACGGCCGCGCCGCGCGCGCCGGCATCGCCCGGGGCCACGTGCGCCCGCAGCACGGCGCCGATCCAGTCCTGCGGCAGCCGCGCCGAAGCCAGCACCTCGCGCCAGTGCAGCTCGGCCTGCGCCGCATCGCCGCCGCGCAGCGCCGCCCAGGCTTCGAACGGCGCGGCCATCGCCGGGCGGCCGAGTTCGCGCGTCAGCGCTGCGGCCTCGCGCATCGCCGCGTCGTCGCCGAGCAACGAGGCGGCACGCGCCAGCCGCTCGTGCACCGAGGCGTTCAGCGGCTCGATCAGCGCCGAGCGCAGCGCCGACTCGCGCCCGCGCGCCAGGTAGCCCGTCATCAGCAGGATGCCGGCGCGCGTGTGCAGCAGCGGTGCGTGGCGCGGATGGCGCGCGGCGGCGGCCTCCAGGGCCTCGTGCGCCGGCCGCCATTCCCACCGGCCGACGGCCGCCGCGGCGGCCACGCTGGCCGTCTGCGGGCCTTCGGGATCGACGCGCCGCAGGGTCTCGGCCGTCTCGCGCACCTGCGCGTCGACGCGGGCGCCGCTGCCCACGCCGTGTGCGACGAGCTGGCTGTTCAGCGCCACGCTGGCCAGCAGCATCGGCGGGTGTTCCGGGGCCAGCGCGAGGGCGCGGTCGAGCAGCTCGCGCGCGCGCCGCAGCGCCTCGGCGCCGCCGCCGCGGCGCTGCTGCTGCATCGCCTGCAGGTACAGCATGTAGGCCTCGCCCGACGGCGCGGGCACGCCGGCGGTGCGGGTGCCGGCGCGGCCGCTCTCGTGCTCGGCGATGCGGCGCACCAGCTGCACGGGCAGCTCGGCCAGCCGCTGCCTGTCGTGGCTGGCCTCGTGCCGCCAGAGCTCGCGCGCGCCCTGCGCGGCCGCTTCCCGGCCCGGCGGCGGTGCGGTGCCGGCGGGCGCCGCTGTGGGGGCCGAAGCCGACGCGTGGGCCGGCTCGAGCAGCCGCGCGCTGACGCGCACGCGTTCGCCGTCGCGCTCCACGCGCCCGGCGAGCAGCGCGCGCACGCCCAGCAGCCGCGCGGTCTCGGCCGGCGTGAGGCCGATCTGCCGCGCCATGCGCACCGAGTGGCAGGCGCTGGCCGCAGGCAGCTCGCCGCGCCCCAGGTGCTCGGCCAGCGCCTCGCACATCGAGCCGGCCAGCGCCGAGAGCGCCTCGTCGCCTTCGGGCGCCTCGAACGGCAGCACGGCCAGGGCCGGGGCCGACGCCGGCGGCAGCGCGGCACTGCCGGCGGCGGCGCTTCGGCGCAGCGCGCCCTGCACGCGGTCGGCCAGCGCCAGCGCGGGGCTCGTCGCCACGGCTTCGCCCGGGGGCGGCGGGGTCTGGCGCGAGAACGCGAACCACATCGCCGCGAACGCGCCCAGCGCCGCGAGCACCGCCAGCCCCCTGAGCGCCGCGACGCCGGCGCGGCCACGGGAACGTCGGCACCCCAGGCGGTTCGGCGGGCTCATCGGCGCAGTCTAGTCTAGTCAGCGCCGGGGCGGACGCTGTCGGCGAACCGGCGGCAGCGGGGAAGGCCGGCAACCTTCCACGCCGCAACCGTGCCTTCCGCCTCACGGCTTGGGCAGCACGATGGGCCCCTGCCGCCACGGCACCTTCAGCGTCGGCGACCACTGGCCGTTCGGCTGCTTGATCTGCACGCGCATCGTCAGGTCCGGGTACGGCACCGGCACCGGCGGCGCCGGCGGCGCGGGCACGTTCAGCACCTGCGGGAACTGCGGCCCGTTGCCGAGGATGCGCACCTGAATCGCGAACGGCAGCGGATTGGCGAGCAGGTAGGTCTTGTTCGCGGCCGGCGCGGCCATCGGCAGCAGGGCCAGGGCCAGCCAGGCCGCGAGGCAGGTGCGGCGCTTCGTGCGCGCCGCGGTCGTGTCCACCGTCGCCCCTTCAGTTCGGGATGATGACGGGCGGCACCTGCGACGTGGAGTTCGCGCGGCAGAGGTCGCGACTGCCGGCGCCGGCGTCGGTGACGCGGCTCATGCCGGGTGGGCACACCACGGGCGCGAACTGGCTGGGTGCCGAGATCACGATGTTCGGCGGGCTGCAGAAGTCCACGTTGGGGCCATAGGGCGGGTTCGGGATGGCCGGCTGGCCCTGCGGCGGGGGCATCTGCTGGTACTTCGGGTGAGTGGGCGAGGGGCAGGTCGTCGGTGCCTGTGCCCGCGCGGTACACCGCAGGATCCCGGTCTGGTTGTTGTAGCTCGACTCGATGCGAACCACCGCGGTGTCGGGCGGGCACTTGGCGCCCACGGCGAAGGCGGGCAGGGCGGCGCTGCCCAGGCCGAGCGCGAACATGGCGGCAACGAGGTGGCGGAGGGGGCGGCGAGACTGGGACATGGTGGACTCCGTGGTGGTGGGCGTGGAAGCTGCGCGGCACCGCCGCGCGCCGGCCTGCGGATCACCGGCCGGGCTCCGGGGCCCCGGCCTGCGATTCAGGTGCAGCCAGTGTTCCGGCCGGACCCCGGGCGGCCCATACCGGGAAGGTGGTAGCACCTCCCAGGAACGCGGCATCGGGGCCGCGCCGGTGTCCATCCGGCGAAGGAGGTCGGGCAGGGCGCACGCGCGCCAGGCACCACACGCCGCCGCAGCGGGTGTCGCCCTCGGGTGCCAGCAGCGGCCAGCCGTCAGCGGCAGGCTCGGCGCGAGTTCGGGCCACCGGCTTCACCGGGCGACGAATCGCCTGGCCCGGCCCCGGGGCGCTCAGAACGCCTCGTCGATGGCCTTGCTGCACACGCCGCCGGCCTTCGTCAGCGTCAGCCTCGACAGGCGCACGTTGTAGGTGTGGTTGGGCTTGGGCGTCTCGACGACCCGGAAGGGCACGCGGACGTTGGCGTCGAAGTCGCTGCCGACCCCGGACCATTGCGCGCCAGTCACTTCGAAGGACTTCACCTTCCAGCCGTTGTCCAGGTTGGGCCGGCTGCCGGCCGTGCGCTTGAAGAACCGGCCCTGGCCCAGGCTCGTGATGGTGCCCAGCACGGGCGGCGTCTTGAACACGCAGCCGATCTTGTCGGGGGGGTAGGTCACGAAGTTGACCGGCATGGCCTCGGCGCCCAGCGACAAGTAGCGGTAGCACTGGAACTGCCAGCCGCGGGACGTCGCGGTCTGATAGGCCTGCAGGATGTTGACGTCGCAGTCCGTGGCGCGTGCGGTGCCGGCGGCGGCAGCGGCGATCGCGAACGCGACCATGGGGGCGAGGCGATGCAGCAGTCTCATGGCGAAGGGCGCGTGGCGCGAAGTGGAACGAGGCGAGCGATGTTCGCCCCGGCCGGGTGGCCGCCCCATCCCAGGAAACCGGCAGGCCCTGCCGGTGTGCGTGCGCCCTGGCGCCGTGCCCTTCTTGACTTCGGGCGCGGCGCCGTGTCGGCCTTCAGCGCCGTTCGTACCGCCAGTTGCGCCGCTTGCCCTCGGCCAGCCAGGCCACCGCCTGCGCCACGCGGCGCGTGCGCGTGTCGGCGCGCTTGGCCTCGGTGATCCACTCGATGTAGTCGCGCCGGTGGCTGGGCGCGAGCGTGGCAAAGAAGCGCATGGCCGCGGCATGGCGGGCCAGCGCCTCGGCCAGCGCGGGTGGCAGCGCGGCAGGTGCCGCGTGGCCGTCCGCGGCACGCGGCACGGACGCGGCACGCGGAACAGGCGTGTGCGCGCCGCCGTTGAGTGCCGCGGCAACGGTGCCGCCGGGATGCGTGCCGGCACGCGCGGCGGCGCGCGAGACCACCCGCACGCCGGCCTTCGGCGCGCGCGGCGGCTTCTCGCCGGCGTCGATCAGCGCCATCGCCTTCTTCACCCAGCGGCGCACGTCGGCGCTCGGGGGCAGGTCCTCGAGCTTCGTGATGCGGCCGAACTGCCCCATCGCCTGCGCCTCCCGGCCGAGGTCCACGACGGCGCGGCCGTGCTCGAAGCCGAAGGCGCAGTGCGCCTTGAACGCTGCCATGTGCGCGAGGTTGCGCCCGCCGTGCATGAAGAACGGCATGCCCCACTTGATGGCCTCCTCGGCGTCGGGGCACGCGGCGTGCACGTCGGCGCGCAGGCGTTCGAGGATGGGCTGCGCGAACGGCGCCGCCTGCGCGACGTAGGCGTCCACGCGCGGATCGATGAGCCTGGCCATCGTCGTCCTTCCTCCGCGGGCGCGGTTCCTGAACCCCGACGCCCTTGTTCCCGCCACCCTCGCCCTGCGGTTCTCTTTTCGTTGCTGCCGGACGCGACCGTCCGTGCCCCGTCTCGGGGCGGCGCAGTGTCGGCGCGTTCCGGCGCGCCCGGCATTGCGGTTAACGCCAACCCGCGCCGGTATGGACGGGTGGCGTTCCACATCGTGCGCGAGCCGGGGCCGCGCCACCCGGATGTGACGTGGCCAGGCACCAAGCATGGCGTGTGCCAGCCGGCCCGGTTCACGCTGCGCCGGGGCCCGGGCATAGGAGTTTCAAATGCCCCCTGCGCAAGCCCGGAAAGCCCGAAACAGCCTCGGGACCGATCTGGCGCGGGCTGGAGCGCTTGGATTTGGCCACCGTGCCGTCGCGTCGTGCTGATTCGGCGGATCCTTGACCGCCGCACAAGGGGTGCTCTCGACCACGGCCTCAGGGTTGACCCTGACTTCGGCAGCGTGGCGCTAAGACGGTGCGCAGCACCACCCTGGCTGCGGCTTGGCGGTGCAGCCTGTGGCGATGTGTTCTCGACGGCGATGTGTTTTTCGACGGTCGGCGGCCGACGCAACTCATCAGGCGGCGAAGTCTTGCCCCGCCTTGCGCGCCCGGCCCTTGGGCGGCGGCTGTGGATCCAGCCCCAGGTGTGTCAGGATCTTCTCGACCACCGGCCGCTCGAGGATGGCCGAGATGATCTTCAGTTCCCCGGCGCCGCAGTTCGGGCAGTGCTGCATGTCGATGTCAAACACGCGCTTGAGCAGCCGCGCCCAGCCGATGCGTCCCGGCCGAGCCTGGGCAGATTCGATCTCGCACTCAGCGACGACGGCTGCTTCGGTGAGCGGTTCCTCCTGCGCGGCGGGCCCCTGCGGCACGACCAGCGCCCGCAGCTTGGCATTCGGGGCCAGCACGCCATGGAACCGGATCAGGTGCAGCCGCGGCCGCGGCACCAGCGCGGCCAGCCGCTGCATGAACTCCAGCGGGCTCATCACCAAGTGCGTGGTGCCGTCGCGCCACGGAGTCTTGAGCTTGAGCTCTACCTGGCCGGCGGCGTTGAGCTGCACCCGTTCGTCGGACAGCGCCGGGCGGGTGATGTAGCGACACAGTTGCTCCAGGCGCTTGCGGTCGTGTGCTTCGACCCGTACCGCGGCGTGCAGGCTGAACCCGTCGATGTCAGCGCACAGCGGCTGGCGTGCTGTGGCCTCGCGCGGCATCGCGCCTCGCAAGGTCAGCACCTTCTGCCCAGCGCGGGGCCCGAAGGCGATGCGGTACGTGATGGCCGCCGCCTGCAGCGGCCGCAGCGTGCGCGCCTCGTCCCCGTCGGCATCCGGCTCAGCGAGGTAGGTCTGGCCCATCTCCTCGATCAGCACGCCCCGGCGGGTGAGCATCTGCATGAGCCGGGCGATAATGGTCTGCAGCAGCGCGTGCAGCTCGTCGTCGGTGGGCGCACCCGCCTCGACGAAGACGGGCACGCCGTCGGCGCCGCAGCGGTACACGCCGTCCAGCACCAAGCAGTGCAGGTGGATGTTGAGGTTGGCGGCGGATCCGAAGCGCTGAATCAGCGTCACGGCGCCGCCGTGGCCTTCGGCGGTCTCGATCTGGGCGCCGTCCAGCAGGTGCCGCGTGACCACACGCTGCACCACCTGCAGCACCGGGGTAACCAGCTCGGGTTGCGCGGCCAGCAGCACGCGCAGCGGGATCGGCAGCGACAGCACCCACTGCCGCACCGGCACGTGCGGGATGACGTGGTCCACCAGGTGCGCCGCGGTCTGCGACATGCGCCGTGCGCCGCACGACGGGCAGAACCCGCGCCGCCTGCAGCTGAAGGCCAGCAGCTTGTCGTGGCCGCACTCGCCACAACGCAGCCTCAGGAACCCGTGCGCCAGGATGCCGCATTCGAGGAAGGCGTCGAACTCGTCCTTGAGGAAGCGCGGCAATTCACTGCCTGTGCTGGCCTCGGTGTGCGCGATGAAGCTGGCCGCGTGCTGCTGCACCAGGCGGTACAGCGCGGTCTGCTCCGGACGGTGGCGCTCGTAGTGCAGCGGGGCGCCGTCCGGCGCCCTCTGGGGCTGCCGGCCGATGGCGTGCACGATGGGCTCCCGAGGTGGTGAGCCCGCACGGTGTCAAGCCGCACGCCGCGCCTCAATCGCTCCGCGGGCTGCCTGCCGATGTGTGCCCTCCGCTGCGGGGCCTCCTGCGGGTGCCTGTGTGCGAGTCCGCGGGCCGGGCCGCCGCCGCGGCTGCGGCTGGCGAGCCCGAAGGTGCGTGGGACAAGACCGAGCTGTCTGATGATCTCCGTTGACACCGATGAGGCACTGGCCAAGAGGGGCGAGCGGCAAGCCGGTTGCCGCGTCGTGCAGCAGCACGCTCGGCCGACGGTCTGCGCCAACAGCAGTTGGTGGTCGTTGCCCAGGCCCATCGCCCGCGCGAGCGCCTGGCGGTCGAACCACGCGCGCACGACGGTCGACAGCCGCGCCGACGCGCAGTAGAGGTACACGTTCTGCGCCATCGCGCCGGCCGCGGCGAACGCGAAGGCCTCGCGCTGCGCTGCCGGCACCAGCTGCATGCGGCCGTGGTCAGCCACGTAGATCAGGTCCAGCGCCGCGAGGTCGACGAAGTCCTGGTAGCCGGTGACGCTGCGCAGGTCGCTGGCGATCGTGAGCTGCAACGCGTGCGCCTTGCAGACCGCCGGTCAGGCACTGCTGGCGGTGGCGGCGATCGAGCGCGCCGCGGCCAAGGTCGGCGCCGGCAACCTCAACGGCCAGGCGATCTACGACGCGCTGCTGGCCGGCCCGTTCCCGGCCGAGGCCTTCCAGGGCCTGATCCCGAAGATCGCGCTGACCAAGGCGGCGCCCTTCCCCACCGACAACCTCGCCGTCAAGGCGATGACGGTCAAGGGCGGGCAGATCGTCGCGGTGTCGACCGACTGGATGCCGGTGCCCGCTCTGGCCAAGTGGTGAGCGCGAAGTGAGTGCCGCCCCGGCCACCGCCCTCGCGCTGCGCAACGTCGACGTCGTCTTCGACGGCGTCATCCAGGTGCTGCGCAGCCTGAGCCTGGAGGTGCGCACCGGGCAGATCGTCGCGCTGATGGGCGGCAACGGTGCCGGCAAGACGACGACGCTGAAGGCCGCCAGCAGCCTGCTCGCCACCGAGCGCGGCGCGGTGGTCGGCGGCCAGGTCAACCTGCTCGGCCGCGATCTGACCAACGCCGACCCGGGCGAGGTCGTGCGCGCCGGCGCCGTGCAGGTGATGGAAGGCCGGCACGTGCTGCACCACCTGACGGTGGAGCAGAACCTGCGCGTCGGCGCGCACTTGCGCACCGATCGCTCCGCGGTCGCCGCCGACATCGACGAGATCTACGGCGACTTCCCGCGCCTGAAGGACCTGCGCGAGCGCACCGCCGGCTACCTCTCGGGCGGCGAGATGCAGATGCTGCTGCTCGGCCGCGCGCTGATGGCGCGGCCGCAGCTGCTGCTGCTGGACGAGCCTTCGATGGGCCTGGCGCCGCGCATCGTGCACGAGCTGTTCGAGCGCGTGGCCGAAGTGCGCGCGCGGCGCCGCACGAGCGTGCTGCTGGTGGAGCAGAACGCGCGCGCCGCGCTGCGCATCGCCGACCACGGCTGCGTGATGGAGAGCGGGCGCATCGTGCTGCACGGCTCGCGCGACGAGCTCGAGCGCAACGAGGACATCCGCGAGTTCTACCTCGGCCTGGGAGGCGTGCAGGGCCGGCGCAGCTACCGCGAGGTCAAGCACTACAAGCGGCGCAAGCGCTGGCTGGGATGACGGCGCCGCAAGGCGGCCCCGGCCCAGCGCCTCGCCTCAGGCGTGGTCCCGCGCGACCGCGCCGGCGGGCGGGTTCGACGGCCCTGGCGGCGCCGTCGCCCGGCCGGCACCGGTCAGCACCAGCGCCAGCATCTGGTCGGCGGCGGTCTCGACGTCCAGCGTGCTGGGGCGCCTGGCCGGGGTGCATGGCGCGCATGATGCCGCCGCGCTGCCGCCGTCGCACCGCACCGCACCGCACCGCGCGGCCGATCACTTCCAGGGCCGCCAGGTCCAGCCCTCGTTCGCGCCCCGTTCGGCCAGGAAGTCCGCAAAGTGTTCGTACCTGGAGCTGACCCAGCGGTTCCTTTGGTGCGCGCGCCGCGCGTACGCAATCGGCGTCACGCCGGCGGCAATGTGCTGCTCCATGCCCATCACGTCCCAGGCGACGTAGACCCATTTGTAGACGTAGGCCTGCTCGCTGCGCGCGTTGATGTCCGCGCCGCGGGCGAGCAACAGTTCGGCCACCGCCCGGTTGGCCTGAAAGGCGGCAAAGTGCAGCGGTGTCAAGCCGCTGTGGTTGCGCACGTCGACGGCGACGCCGGCGTCGAGCAGGGCAGCGCAGGCCGCCGCCCAGCGGCGCTCGGCGACCACGTGAAGCGGTGCATTGCCGAGCCGGTCGCGGGCGTGCGGATCGGCTCGCGCGCGCAGCAGCCGGTTGACGGCTTCGACCCCGTCTGCCAGATGCAAAGGCATGCGGGCGTCGGCGTCGCGCGCGTTCGGGGATCCGCGCCGTGCTCGAGCAACCAGCCGATGACCTCGCCCGTACCGAGGGCCGCTGCCCTGTGCAGGGGGGTTCGGTCGTGGTCGCCCGCGCGGTTCACTGCCGCCCCCTGGGCGAGGGCACTGGCGGCGGCGGCGAGGTCACCGGCCTCGATGGCCTGGTTCAGCGCGTTCTGCATGGCATCGTTCCCCGCAAAGGCCAGCGACCCCACGAAGAGCAGCAGGACAACGCCCGCGCGCAGGCGCGCCAGTGGCGACCCCGGGCGCCCCACGGCGGCGGCAGCAATGCTTGCGTCGAACCTCATGGGTCTGCTCTGGCCGAGAGGAGGGCACAGCCGCAGGCCTGGCCAAAGCGGCAGAGCCTGACCACGAACCGACCGCTGGTGCTGGCTGGCGCAGCGGCGCGGCGCCGCCGGGCCTAGTCCGCGAACATCCGCTGCCGGCCGCCGCGCCGCGCTCACTCCGGCTTGCCAGTCTCGATGAAGGCCTTCAGACGCTTGGCCTGCTCGGCGAGCACGCCGCCGACGGCCAGCGCGATCTTGTCCAGCGCCGCCTCGAGCGCGCCGGCGACGCGGTAGGTCACGCGCAGGCGCGTCGCGCCATCGCGCCGGGCGGTGCCGAAGGTCAGCACGCCGCCAACGCGCATGTCCTGCAGCGGGCCGAGCCAGGCCTGCAGGCGCAGCGCCGAACCGGGCGGGACCATGAGCACGCGTCCGTGCACCGCCGATGCGCCGCCGCCCCAATGCTCGCACCAGCATCCGCAGGCTTGCGGCTCGAGGCTCAGGTTGGACACCTGGCCCGACCAGGTGTGCGCGCTGTTCCACCACCTGGGCAACTGCATGAAGGCCTGCCACACCTTCTGCGGATCGGCATCTACGATCATCGCGTGCGTCACGGTGAAGCCGCTGGCGCTTGCCGATCTGCGCGGGCGCGTGGTGCTGCTGCACGCCTTCCAGATGCTGTGCCCGGGCTGCGTGGCGCACGCGCTGCCGCAGGCCGCGCGCGTGGCGCGCCTCTTCGCGGGCACGCCCCTGGCCGTCATCGGCCTGCACACCGTCTTCGAGCACCACGAGGCCATGGCCCTGCCCTCGCTGCGCGCCTTCGTGCACGAGTACCGCATCGCCTATCCGGTGGGCGTCGACATGCCCGGCGAGCACGGCCAGCCCATCCCGCGCACGATGCAGGCCTACGGCATGCAGGGCACGCCGACGACCATCCTCATCGACGCCCAGGGCCGGCTGCGCCTGCAGGCCTTCGGCCAGCTCGACGACCTGCTGCTGGGCGCCGAGATCGGCGCGCTGCTGGCGCAGCCCCAGGCGGCACCGGCCTGAGCGGCACGCGCGCGCACCGCGCCGCGCCGCTCTGCGCCGTACCGTACCTCGATTGAACCGCGGTTCAGAGGCGGCGCAGGCGTCTAGCCGATGCGTACGGGCATGAAGATCTTGTTGCCGTCGCGCTGGATGAGCAGCGCCACCGACTTGCCGGCCTTGGCGAGCACGGCGCGCACCTGCTCGACGCTTTGCACGGGCTTGCCGTCGATGCCGATGAGCAGGTCGCCCGCTTGCACCCCGGCCATGGCCGCGGCGCCGCTGGCCCGTTCGACGAGCAGACCGCCTTGCACCTTGGCCTC
>WBZO01003401.1_pt2 | contig 12209 bp, 14 predicted proteins | sample 5204261 | NCBI WGS metagenome assembly WBZO01 (sample SAMN12412400, study PRJNA552823) | activated sludge metagenome | isolation source: activated sludge from anammox sidestream of wastewater treatment plant... | place: USA: North Carolina | collected 2017-09 | reverse complement strand
ATTCTTCATGCTGATCACGTGACGGTGCCCACGGAGTTTGCGGCAGACGTGATTGCAGCAGACTTTGGCGCGCCGGTCTCGGTGATTCCTGACCCCTACGAATGTCCTGAGCGCGAGCCGCATGTGCGCGGGCTGCATCTCTTTTGGTTCGGGCACGCGCAGAACTTCTACAGCCTGGAGCCGTGGCTGCCGGCACTGAAGCCCTACACGCTGCGTGTGATGTCGAATATCGAGGGGGCCATTCCGTGGTCGTTCGACCGGCTGCAAGAGGAATTGGTCTGGGCGGATGTCGTGCTGATTCCAGAGACCGCCCCTTATAAATCGCCGAACCGCGCGGTCGAGGCCATTCGGCAAGGCTGTTTCGTGGTCGCCGAGCCACATCCTGGCCTGACGGACATTCCCGGTCTGTGGACGGGCCACTTACTGAAAGGAATCCAATGGGTGGAGCAGCACCAGACGGAAGCGAACGAGCGGGTGACGCAAGCACAGACCTACGTCCGGGAACCATTTTCTCCGGTGCGCGTGGCGAATGCTTGGAAGACCCTCATCCAGGCGTGTGCATCCAATTGGGGTGTGGACATAAGCCCTGGAACGGATGGCTCAACGTGGACGGCGAGCGCGCCAGTGACCGCGCCGATGTCGTCAGCGACTTAAGACGGTTGCCGTTTGCGGATGGATACGCCGATGTCATGGTCGCGATTCATGTGCTCGAACATTTCTACGAATGGGAGGCCGCTGACGTGTTGCGGGAGTGGCAACGGGTCCTGAAGCCTGGCGGGTTGCTCGTGCTGGAACTGCCGTCCATGGACAAGATTATTGTCTATCTCCTCGACTGCATCCAGAAGCAGGGCGGAAAAATCAACATGCAGATGAGTTGGTGGGGAATGTATGGCGATCCACGCTACCAAGATCCGGTAATGGTGCACCGCTGGGGCTACACCAAGCAGATGTTGCGGTCGCTATTGGAAACCGTGGGGTTCGTGTCGGTTCAGGCCGAGGCCCCGCGCTACCATGTGAAAATGCGCGATATGCGGATGATCGCACGAAAGGAGTCCCTATGCCCGTCGATGAATTGAGTCTGCCAACCTTGACCGCCAAGGATATGCCCTATGTGAGTTTCGAGCGCGGCGAGCCGAAGGAGGACAAGAAGGAAAGCCTGAAGCAGAAACGTCCTGTCTATAAGGATGTCTACTATGCCTGTATCACCTCGCCCGGCTCGAAAGATCGGCTCAAGGAAGCGCTGCCGGACTGGTGGGACAAGCTGGACGCGCAGGTAAAGAGCGGACGGATGCCGGCGGAGTGGGTGGCGAAGTGGCGGGCGGCCTATGAGCGGTTCATGCAAGGGCTGGCCATCCCGGAGGACGGGACGCCCATTTTAGGCTGGAACCTCATTCCACCCTCGATGCAGCGGACCTTGATTGATCTCAATATCCGCACGGTGGAAGCCCTGGCGCATCTAACCGATGAAGCGCGGCACCATATCGGCATGGGCGCGTTGGAGATGCAGCGGCGGGCACAAGCATGGCTCGCGCAGCATCAGGATAAAGGCCCGCTCGCCATCGAAATGGCGGCGGTCCAGCACGAGAACGCCACGCTCAAAACGGCGGTGGCGGAGTTGGAGGAGAAGGTCAAGCTGCTGGCGGCGCAGCTTGAGGCGGATGGGACGAAGCGCGGGCCTGGCCGTCCGCGGAAGGAGGCGGACATCTCATGACCATTATTGCGACGGGCGTTGCGGCGAATACCGATCCGCTGTCGCTGTTGGAGATCGTGACGGCCTTCTGCGAACGGACGGCGTTGCCGGTTCCCACTCAGGTCATGTTTTCGCCTGATGCCCATATTCGGCAAGTGCGGGCCTTGCTGGAAGAAGAAGGGAAAATCCTGTCCTCGCGCGGCACGTGGGAACTCCTGACGCAAGAAGTCTCCCATACGACCCTGGCGGCGGAAGATCAGGGTGCCATCGCCGATCTGTGCCCGAACGGTTTTCGTTATATCAAGAATCAAACCATCTGGGACCGGACGGATCGCCTACCGGTCTTTGGTCCGATGAACCCCAGCGAATGGCAAGCCATCAAGGCTGTGATTTCGACCGGGCCTCGCTATCGGTTTCGGATTCGCGGCGGGAAGCTGTTGGTCAATCCGACGCCACCCGCCGGCCATCTTTGGTACTGGGAGTATGTGAGCAAGAATTGGATTTTGGACGGCGACAGCGGAAACGGCAAGCGGTATTTCTCCAAAGATACCGATGTCATTGGGTTGCCAGAAGAATTAGTCTTGATGGGGCTCCGATGGCGGTGGAAGAAGGAAAAGGGGCTCGAATACGCGGAGGATTTTCGGGACTATGAACTGATGGTCAAGGACGCGCTCGGGCGGGACGGAGCCAAGCCGGTGTTGGATATGGGGCAAGATCCGCTGCGTGAACTGAAGCCAGGCATCTTCGTCCCGTCCGGGAGTTGGAACGTGCCATGAGAACGCCACTCCGCACCAAAGGGCTGCGCCAACAGCACGCCAAGCCGGTGACGATGCCGGCTCCCGTCGGTGGCTGGAACGCCCGCGATTCGCTGGCGGATATGCCACCGGAGGACGCGATTGAATTGGTCAATATGTTCCCGGATACCTCCACCTGTCGGGTGCGAGGGGGCGCGATCAATCCGCGCGTGGTCGGCCCGTATCCATGGACCCTGATGACCTATGCGCCGCTGAATGGACCGCCGCAGGTGTTTTGTGCGGACCTCAACGGGATCTGGCGCGTCATTCAGGCCACGCCGTTTAGTGCGCTCGCGTCCTGTGACATCTACGACCCATCCGGGAATCTGGTCTCGACTGCCGCGACGAATCGCTATCAATGGACGATGTTCGGCGATGGCACAAGCAACTGGCTTATTGCAGTAAATGGGGTGGATAAGCCTGCCTACTTCGATGGAACGACATGGACGGCTGTTGATGGTGCTACATCCCCTGCTCTTACTGGCCTGACGACGACAAGCATCATCAGTCTATTCGAGTTCAAGGGGCGGCTCATATTCCTTGAGAAAGATTCGCTGTCGTTCTGGTATCTAGCCGCTGGCGCTGCCGGTGGTGCGTTGACCAAGTTCGACATGTCCGGCGTCGCCAAAAAGGGCGGCTACCTGATGGCGGGCGCTACATGGACATTCGACGGAGGCTCTGGCCCTGACGACCGCGCCGTGTTCGTAACCAGCGAGGGCGAGGTCATCATCTACGCCGGAACGAACCCGTCTAGCTCAACTTCGTGGGCGCTGACGGGCGTGTTTGACCTTGGCAAGCCGCTTGGCCGCAGGTGCATGCAGAAGGTGGCGGGCGACCTGGTTGTAATCACCGAGAACGGTGCTTACCCGCTCTCAAGCGCCTTGCAATCCGCCATCGTGGATAACCGCATTGCGCTGACGAACATCATCGAGAAGGCATTCACTTCCGCCGCCAGAAGCTACGGCAGTCAATGGGGGTGGGAAGCGATTGTGTATCCGGCGCAGTCGGCCATGATTTTCAATATCCCAATCGCAGAGGATGGCACGCATCAGCAGTACGTGATGAACACGATCACGAAGGCATGGTGTAGATTTACCGACTGGAATGCCGAGACGTTCGCAGTATTCAACGGACAACTTTACTTCTCCAGAGGAACGGCAGTCTATAAGGCGTGGAGCGGAACTTCAGACGCAGGAGATAATATCATCGCTTATGGCAAAACAGCGTTTTCCTATTTCAAGGATATGGGATCAGAAAAGCGGTTTTCCATGTTTCGTCCTGTACTGGCAGCCAACGGAAGCCTGTCATTCTTAACGGATATTGATATTGATTTCAGCGATACCGAGATTGCTGGCGAGGCAACGTACACGGCGATATCTGGAGGCCAATGGGATGTCAGTAATTGGGACGAAGCCTATTGGGCGGCGGGAATGGAAATTCTCAAGGAATGGACATCGCCTGACGAGGATGTAGGCAGATGCGCTGCTGGCAAAATAAAGATTGCGACGAACAGTTTGACGGTGCAATGGCTGTCCTGCGACTGGATTTATGAGACAGGAGGGCCGCTTTGAGCCTTGAGTTCGCCATCGAGCCGCTGGTAACTGTATGGGATGAGCTTGTCAGGAACGCATGGGAGCATTGGCAGGAAACTGAGATGTTTAAACGCGGCGAACCGTTCAATCCGCAGTACGAGCGATACGCAAAGTATGGGCCGCAATACATTGTTTTTACGGCAAGAGACGATGGCGAATTGGTAGGAAACTGCGGCATGTATATCATGCGCTCGATGCACACGCAAAAGCTGGTGGCGAACGAAGATACATGGTTCTTGAAGCCGGAGTACCGCAAGGGCAGGAACGCGATCAAGTTTTACAAGTTTGTCGAGGACGACATGAAGCGGCGCGGGGTTGAGAAAATCACCATGACCGCCGCTCCCTATAACGGGGCTTGCCGCATCATGGAATACCTCGGGTACGGGCTGGATAAGTATTGCTACAGCAAGGCTTTACAGGCCGATTGAATTGATCTAGTATTGCTAGTGAGGGGCCGACAGTCCCGATAACGGCAATCGTTATGGAGACTGTGAAATGTGTTACGACGCCCCCGATCCACCTGACTACGGCGCAGCAGCAGCAGCACAAGGCGCTGCAAACGTAGAATCCGCAGTAGCCAGTTCCCGCCTAAACAACCCGAACGTAATCAATCCTTACGGCTCTCAGACGTGGGTTGAGGGGGCTACAGACACGTCTCGCCCGACGATGGTTCAGAACCTAAGTCCTGAACAGCAATCGTTATACAACAAATCCGTTCAAACAAAATCAATTCTTGGCGATTTAGGCATCCAAGGCTCTCAGGCCCTTGGGGATGTCATCGGGCAAAATCTTGATCTTTCGGGATTACCAGCAGCGCCAGGGGATGCTGCGGCAACAAGGGATCAGGTTATCAATGCAATGATGAGTCGCGTCAATGAAGACGTTGACCGCTCAATCGACCAAAGGAATTCCGATCTAATCGCAGCCGGTATCCGCCCAGGAACAGAAGCCTACGATAACGCAATGGCTCAGATTGAGCGCGGCAGGACGGATGCGCGTCAGCAAGCCATCATCGCATCTGGCAGTGAGGCCCAAAGAGACTACCAGATGGATGCAGATCGCCGCCGCACGGCGCTGGCGGAGATGCTTGCCGGACGGCAGACGCCGCTCAACGAGATCAACGCGCTCATGTCGGGATCGCAGGTTAGCAACCCGTTCGCGGTGCCGAATGCGGCACAGAACACGCAGGTTGCGCCAGCACCTATCTTTGGTGCTGCACAAGCTCAAGGCGCGGCGGATTTGGGAGCCTACAACGCGCAACAGGCTGGCATGGGTAATGCAATGAGCGGGCTGTTCGGGCTTGGCAGTGCTGCAATGAGATTTTCAGATAGACGATTGAAACGCAATATCCGGCGCATCGGCACGCATCGCATCGGGATCGGCCTGTACGAATTCGACTACATTTGGGGCGAGCATTCGCAGGGCGTCATGGCCGACGAGGTTATGGCGGTGATGCCTGCCGCTGTGTCCATGCATGACGGATATGCGGCTGTAGATTACGGGATGATAGATCATGGATGACTATGGCCTCGAACTCTCCGGCCTAGACCCGGACACCACGGCAGAACTGCGTCGCCTGAAGCGGCAGCAGATGATGGCTGACGAACTGGCGAAGCGCGGGATGACGCCGCTGCAAGGGCAAATGGTTGGTGGCGTCTATGTACGCCCTTCTGTGTTTCAGGGGTTGGCTGGACTGGCTAATTCATGGGCTGCAAAAGGTGAGCAGGACAGGATTGATGAGGGCTATAAGTCGCTTGGTGAAAAGCGGAAGGCTGTGGAAGCCGCTCAACTTGAGAATTACCGTAAAGGAACGATGGGGTCGCCTGAAATCCCGATTCCTGAAGACGGTATGGGGCCTGGACGGCCAGCTATGCCGGCAACTCCTGAACAGCGCCGTCAGGCAATCATGGATGCCATTGTCAGTAACAATCCGCGCCTATCCAAGATGGCCACATTGGATATGCAACAAGATTGGCGGAAAGAAGATAGGGCTGCTGCCGCGCAGCAACGCATGGCCGAATTGGCTATGAAGATTGAGGATGCGCGACTGAGCAGGGAAGAACGTCTTGCGGCTCAGAAAGAATTGATGCAGATGCGACTTGACGCTCAAAAGGAAATGAAGCAAATGGCTGGCGCTATCAGCAAAGCTCAACCGTATTTTAGTCCGTTCGATTCTTCTGCTGGCGCAATGGTGTTCGATCACCGTACAGGGAAGATGGTGCCTGCTGTTGATGCGTCTGGTGCTCCGATCAGGAAGTCGACTAGCGATCCTGCATTGCAAGGCGATATTGCTGGTGCTAAAAAAACAGGACAAGCCAAAGCCGAGCGCGCCATCAATATGGCAGGACTTGGGGATACGATAAAGCAAGCAGAGGATTTACTTACAGGGGCAAGCGGAAAAGCATTGCCTACAGGAAGTGGGGTTGGGACTGTTGTTGATATGGCTGCTGGGCTTGTCGGAGCAAGCCCTTCTGGAGCAGCAGAGGCGCAAACACTCAAGGCTATCGGCGGTGCGCTTACCTCAAAGATGCCGCGCATGGAAGGCCCGCAGTCTGACAAGGACACTTTGCTTTACCGTGAAATGGCGGCTGTTGTTGGAGACAGCACGATCCCAAGGGAGCGCAGAATAGCGGCGCTACAAAAGGTTAAGGAGCTGTGGGGCAAGTACGAACATTTGCAGGGTGGAACTCAATCAAATGTTCCATCAAAAACCGAACCTTCACTTGATGACATTCTGAACAAGTACAAGTAATGGCTGACTTAGCACAACTTGAAAAAGCACTACGCAAGGCTGACTCGGTTGGTGATACTGAGAGTGCGACTATTCTTGCGCGTGAGATTCGCAAGGTACGTACTGCTGCACCACAAGAATCGAAGTCGCTTGTCGATCAGATTCCGGGTGGGGTTGGTGAGTACAAGCCGCCAGTACAGGAGCGTGAGCCTGACATTGCTGAGAAGATTGCTGCGAATCCATTGACTAGATTTGCTATGGCCGCTTCCGCACCATTCAGAGCCGGATTTGAAATGATGCCTGATGCTCTTGGCGGGAAATACTGGCAAGAACAAAACCAGCGCATTTCAGACATGACAAAGGAAGGTACTAAAGCCTATCCGGGATATGTGAATACTACTGGTGTTGCCTCGGATATTGCTGGTTCAGTGATGAGTCCCGCCGCGTTGAAAGTCATGAAAGCCATGCCTTCCGCTACTTCATTAGGACAAGGTATCGGCGGCGGAACATTATTCGGGATGATGCAGCCAACAGGAAAAACAGATAATTTTGCAGAAGAAAAACTGAAGCAGGCTGGAATTGGTGCAGCTATTGGTGGAGTTATTCCTGCTGCTTATGGTGTAACTAAATACCTAGGTGGTGCTGCTAAGGATGTTGCTGACCTTGTTCTCCCTAAAGGTGCCGAAAGGATTTCTACTAGGCATCAAGCAAACATAATCGGGAAGGACAATCTTGAAAAAGTATCAAATGCTCTAAGGAATGCGCCAGAATATGTGCAAGGCAGCAAACCTACGGCGGCGCAAGCTGTGGCACATATGCCTGAAGGTTCTCCTGTTATAGCGCAACAAGAAATAACCTCCAAGACTCCGGGCGGTGTTTCTGCTTTGTTCGGGCAAAGGAAACTGGATCAGGCTGCTTCAAGAGAAATGGCGCATGAGGTTCTTAATAAGGCCACGGCACCAATGCGAGAAGCCGCATTGCAGAATGCTGGTGTTGTCCAAACAAAAAGCATCATCGACAAAATAGACGACATAGCAACGAAGCCTGAATTTGAAAAGATCGGTCTAGTTGAGAAGACAATGGAAAATCTCAGGGGGAAATTATCCGATCCTGAGATAAGCGCGAATGGTCTTTACAATATTCGCAAGGAGATAGGAAACACCATCAAGGCTAATGCTGTTGAGACGAAGAATTGGGACAAGCGGCTTTCGTCAAAGCTGGAAAGAGAGATTCAGCTTGCGATTGACGATGCAATTGAAAATGCTGGCGGTGCTGGATGGAAGGACTATCTAGCCAAGTATTCGGCAGGTATGAAACTAATAGAGGCCGACGTTTCGAGAGCAAAGCAAGCATTGAAGCCTGTTCAGAAAACTAACCTTGGTGGAGGTATCAATGTCGCAGAGGAAACTCGGACGCATCTTCCGAATATGCTTTCTCGCCCAATGATGCTTGCTAATGCTGTGATGAAAACATTGGCCGGCAAGAAAGGAGGCATTGAGCCTATGGTTGATGCGTACATGGCTCAACAGCAACTTAATCCGCAATTGCTTGCTGGCGATCTTACAAAGCATCAACAGATTTCACGGGTCAATGAGATTATTGACGAGATCGTAAAGCGCAGTAATCCTGCGGTAATCTCGGCAACACAGCAATAGGAGGATATTACCTTGGCATTACTTTCGGCCCTTCGGATGAAATCTCTTAATCCTGCTGATGTGGGATTGATGGACTCCGTATTCTCTGGCTATCTCAATCTGCTTCCTCGTATCGGCTCTAATTGCGGCGATTTGTTCATCGGAAAGCCTGCCATTCCAATGGTCAAGCCCATAGTTGTGTCTGCGTTTGATCGCTGTATCTTTGTTGTTGTCCGCTTTTGTGCCAAGGCGAAGGTGATTAGGATTAACGCATTGAGGATTGTCGCAAATGTGCATAACAACCATTCCGTCAGGAATTTCGCCATTCCATTTTTCGTAAGAGAAGCGATGCGCTCTAACGGGTTTTTCTCCGGGCAAAAGAACTATCCCATACCCATAGGAATTTCTAGTCCCCATCCAAAGCCAACAGGTGTCGGTTTTTTTGATTCTTGTCTCGAAAATGTCATCCGGAGATGTTTTCGGATAGCTATTAAGTGTGCCGGAATTTCTAGCAAAATTGTAATGCTTTCTGCAAAGTTTTCTTGCGATAGATTCTTTTCCGCAAATAATGCAAGGAAGCTTTTCGCCGTAGGTAACGTAACTCATATCAATACTCCTAAAGTAGTTAGCAACAGGGGTATTATATGCCTTATCCATGGAGGTGTCTAGTGTCTTTCAATGGTTCCGGTCTTTTTGTTATCGACAGCACAGGGCAACCAGTCAGCGCGAACACACTGATTGAGTCGTCCGTTTTTAACGCTCTTACCGCCGATCTGGCGACTGGACTGTCCAACTGCATCACGAAGGACGGACAGCAGACGATTACTGCCAATCTTCCAATGGCGTCGTATCGCCATACCGGCGTAGGCAATGCCGTCGCACGTACCGACTACGCTGCGGCTGGACAGGTACAGGATGGCAAGCTGAATTGGGTCGATGGCGGCGGTACGGCTGATGCGATCACGGCTACGTACTCGCCAGCCATTACCGCGCTGGTTGATGGGCAACTGTGCTGCGTGCGGGCTACTGCGGCCAATGCAACGACTACGCCGACGTTCTCGCCTAACGGATTGACTGCACGGACTATCGTCAAGAAAGGCGGTGCTGCGCTGGTTGCCGGAGACATCGTTGCTGATGGGCACGAACTGATCCTGCGCTACGATCTGGCGAATACGCGGTGGGAGTTGCTGAATCCGGGTGTATATGCCTCCCTCGCCGCCAACACCTTCACCGGCCAGCAGACGATCCAAGACCTTCTTAGCCTAGACCACGCATCCGCTGGCCAGATCAAGTTTCCGGCCACACAAAACGCATCCGCAAACGCCAACACGCTTGACGACTACGAGGAGGGAACGTGGACTCCGTCCCTTGCCTTCGGCGGCGGATCGACTGGGATCACATATTCATATCAGGGCGGCGCTTATACAAAAATAGGAAACTTTGTTTTTGCCACGGCGATATTCACACTCACCAGCAAAGGGTCTTCTACCGGAGCTGCCAAGATCAAAGGATTGCCATTTTCTTCTCTCAGTTTCGGAACTTTCTGTATATCTCAGAACACAGGTGTGACGTTTGCAGATCAGCTCACCGGATACACCGATGGAACAACGATCACCCTGCAAGAAACGACCAACGCAGGCGCTTTGTCGAACCTAGAAGATACAGATTTCAGCAACACATCTCAGCTAATCTTTAGCTGCATGTTCCGAGTTTAAGGAGACATCATGAGCGCGATTTACAAATTCCTATCTGCTGATTGCGTGATGCACGTGCCTACTCGCCGGGCGATCTATCTCAGCCAAGCGCCGACGATGCACACGGAAGCCTATCTTGAGTGGGCGAAAACAAACACAGCCGACCCTGCCGATCCTCCGACGCCGGAGCCGGTGAAGACTCCGGAGCAGCTTGCTGCGGAGGATACAGCAAAGGCCAGGACGAGGCTGGTCGAGATTGACCGTGCAAGCATTCGCGGAATTCGTGAATACATCGCGGCGCAGGCTGACGCCCCCAAGGTGCTTAAGGACTCGGAAGCTGCCGCAGTACAAGTGCGAGAGAAGTTGGCTGCAGACTTGGCGCGATACGGAATTTCGACAATCACCATGACGGAATAATCCAATGACAATCAGATTAGTTACAAACGGCGATTTTTCAGTATGGGCAACAGAACCTGCGACGCAACCGCTTGTGGTGAATGCTGGTGGCGCGCTTCCCTATTCTATGCCGGACAACTGGTACGGTGGCCCCGGCCCCGGTGGGCAGTATTATTTTTATCGGCCCCCGCTTGTCGGCCTGACGAGAACAACCGCGCCACATTGGGCGATGCTGAACTGGACTATACAACCGACTGCCGGTAACTCAATCGATTACCCCGGAACCAATCGCGCTACGTATCTTGAACAGAATGGAAGTAATCCGATAGTCCCTCCGGCTGATGCTGCTGGAAAGGTCTTCACATTCTCATTCGACGTACAGGCGTGGAATATCTCAGCACCAATTACTATTGTGCCGATATTGTGGATGTCGATGGCGCAGATTGGATGGTTGTCTGGTCAGTACAAAGCGGTCGGGGCATACGTCACGAGTACCTCTACCGCTGGTGTTTTCTGCCTATACCAATGTGTTACAGCGCACACGACTAGCGGCTCTGCACCGAATCACACTTCGGGAATTGTTGGGAACTGGCAATACATCGGAGCGTGCAAGGGACGGCAGTATGAGTTGTATGAGTCCGGGCCGGGTGCTCACGCCGGTAAATCCTACGTGGCAAAGGGTGTGCCGAATGCAGGAGCAGGAATTGTTATTGAACCCGGATACGGCAACCCAAGGAGAGTCAGCGTGGACATTGCGTTTCCTGCTTTGGGAAGCACGAATACGGTTGACTATCCAGATTCACGAACCCTGCTTCCGCCAGAGGACAATACGCCATACGGAGGTTTGAAGGCTTTTGTTGGCGCTGGATTCGATTTGATCTCGCTTCCAGTTGCCGGAACGTGCATAGGTATCACAAATATCGACGTGCGCGATGACGGGCTTAACAGGTTCAATGGGGCGTGAAATGACCAGAGACGAAATAAAACGGGCATGGCGATATCTGCGCGGCGACGGCTGCACGGCTGTTCCTGACTTCTTCTACGGCCCGTGCTGTCGAAACCATGATGCTGATTACCGTCTCGGGGTAGATGAGAACGGCGATCCAATCACAAGAGCACAGGCTGACAAGAGGTTGTTTGCGTGCATGAAGAAAACAGGGAAAACTCCGATTATTGGAAGGCTCTTGATACCTGTAGTTTTTTGGCTCGGCGTGCGTGTCGGCGCTGGTGGTGTTTGGAAGAAGTACAGAGAAAAAGGAGTGAAAAATGACAAGTGAAATTGATCCTATCGAATTCGGCAAACTGGTTCAGGCCGTGGAAACTTTGACCGTGGCAACAAGGGAAATCAAGACTGATCTTGATGACCTGAAAGCCACATTCACAGGCGGAAAAGGCTTGGTTGCCGGGTTGATGGTAGCCGCAGGAGGTATTGGTGCGGGGGCAAAACACTTGATTGAGAATATGGGCACCATGTTCAAATGATCTCCTACGACCAACTTGTCCGCATCATGCCGTATGCCAAGCAACGTGCGGACAGGTTCATTGATCCGCTTAATGCTGCCATGAAGGAATTTGATATCAGCGAGAACGGGCTGCGGGAAGCGGCATTCCTCGCTCAGATCGCACATGAAAGCGCAGAGCTTAAATACTGCGAGGAAATAGCCTCAGGAAGCGCGTA
>WBZO01005858.1_pt1 | contig 12212 bp, 11 predicted proteins | sample 5204261 | NCBI WGS metagenome assembly WBZO01 (sample SAMN12412400, study PRJNA552823) | activated sludge metagenome | isolation source: activated sludge from anammox sidestream of wastewater treatment plant... | place: USA: North Carolina | collected 2017-09 | reverse complement strand
GACCAGGCCCTCCACGGCGCTGTTCACGAGCTCGAGCGCGAGCACGAGGCCGGTCATGGCCAGCACCGGCACCACGTCGGCGCCCGTCCACCAGCAGAGCACGAGCGCGCCCACCGCGAGGCCGACCTCCACCCTGAAGTTGGGCTGGTCGCGCCAGGCCAGTCGGAGCCCGGCCGCGGCGAACGCGAACGAGCGCGTCACCTTGGCGGCGTTCACGGCGCGACCCCGGCGGCCCGGGCGAGCGCGAGGATGCGCTCCTGGGCGGCGTGGAACGGGCGCCACGCGGCGGCGTCGGTGTGATCCAGCCCCGTCAGGTGAGTGACGCCGTGGGCTGTCAACACGAGCACCTCGGCGAGGGTGGAGTGGCCGTGCTCGCGCGCCTGACGCTCGGCCGTGTCGATGCTCACGAGGACGTCGCCCAGTTGCGGCACCTCGGGGAACCAGGCGCCGTCGGGCTCGAAGGTGGGGTAGGAGAGGACGTCGGTGGGACCCTCGACCCCGCGGTCGGCCAGGTTGCGCGCCGCCATGGCCGCGTCGTCGAGCAGCACGAGGGTGAGTTCACGGTCGACCAGGCCGGCGTCCACGAGGAACCCTTCCGTCACGCGCCGCAGGTCGTCAGTTCGAGGGAACCGTCTGGTCTCGTCCAAGACCTCTACTCTTGCCACCCTTGCCGCCCTCCGTCTCCGTGGCGTTGCCGCTTCGCGCGCGCCGCAGGCTCTTGACCTCCTCGGCGCTGGGGTAGTTGATGCGCCTGTGGAGGATGGCCGTGAGCATCCGCTGGAAGGTGGCGGCGATCACCTCCAGGTCCTTGAAGGTCAGGGGCGTCTCGTCGAGCTGGCCGTCCTGGAGCCGCTGCTGGATGAGGCGGTCGACGAGGGAGCGGATGCTGGTGGGGGTGGGGTCGGTGAGGGTCCGCGACGCCGACTCCACCGCGTCGGCCAGCATCAGTATGCCGGTCTCCTTCGAGCGCGGCTTCGGGCCCGGGTAGCGGAAGTTGAGCTCCTCCACCTGCCCCTCGTCGAGCGCCCGCTTGTAGAAGTAGCTGAGGACCGTGGTGCCGTGGTGTTCGGCCACGAACTGCTCGAGCTCTTCCGGCATGCGGTGCTCGTGGAGCAGTTCGAGGCCGTCGCGCACGTGGCTCGTGATGATGAGGTAGGAGAGGTGGGGGCTGATGCGGTCGTGGGGGTTGTCGCCGGAGAACTGGTTCTCGACGAAGAAGCCGGGGCGCTTGATCTTGCCGACGTCGTGATAGAGGGCGCCGACGCGCGCCAGCAGGTCGTTGCCGCCCACGTTCTTGGTGGCCTGGTCGACCAGGTTGGAGATGATGAGGCTGTGCTGGTAGGTGCCGGGCGCCTCGGTGATGAGCCGCTGCAGCAGCGGCTGGCTGGGGCTGGAGAGCTCGGTGAGCCTGAAGTCGGTCAGGAAGCCGAAGCCGCCCTCGGCGATGGGCAGCAGCCCGAGCGCGAGCACGCCCGCCAGCACGCCGCCGCCCACGAGGAGGAGGGCGCCGACCGCCAGTGCGCCCGTCGTCATGCCGCCGCCGAGCAGCACGAGCGCCACCAGCGCCACTGCGGCGGTTAGGCCGCCCACGGCGCCGGCGAGCAGCAGGGTCAGGCGGCTCGCGAAGTTCCGGACCATGGCCGCGGCGATCGACCCGCCTATCAGCGTGGTCGCCACGGCCGCCAGGGGGGCGGCGGGCACCATGAGCCCCATGACCAGGGCCAGCCAGGCGGCCCACGGGACGGCCACGCGCGCGCCGAGGAGGGCGGCGACCACGAGTGGCACGAGGAGCGCGAACAGGAAGTTGGCGGAGACGTCGAGCGCCAGCCGCTGTAGCCCCAGCGTGCCGAGCGTCAGCGCCATCAGGAAGGCCACCTTGCGGAACGTCATCACGCGCACGAGCTGCGCGCGGGCCACGAGGAGGGGGGCGACGAGCATGATGGTGAGCAGCAGGACGCCGACCACGATCCAGGCCGTCTGCGAGGCGGCCTCGGCGCGGGCGCTGTAGAGGCCGAGGAGGTCGAGGACGCGCAGCTGGTCCTCGGTCAGCGGTTGGCCGGCGTGCACGAGGACCTGCCCCGATTCGAGCGACTGCATGACGGGCGGGACGGCGGCCGCGGCCGCGTCGCGGGCGACCTGGGTGAGGCGGTCGTTGGGGACGGAGTTGGCGGCCAGGCGCCGGTCGAGCACCAGTCGCGTCTCGCGCTGGCGGTCGGGCGGGGCGAGGGCCGTCACCTCGTCGATGAACGCCTGCAGTTCCGCCGCGCGCACCCCTTGAGGCGCCTGGTAACGGCTGATGACGGCGTCGACCACCGGCGCGGGCAGCCCGGAGGCGGTGACCGCCGCCAGGACCAGGGTGGTGACCTGCAGGTCGCTCGTGTAGACGGGTTCGATCTGCGCCCGCGCGGCCTGGCGTTCGCGCTGGGTGGCGATGGGGTCGACGACCTGGGTATCGACGGGGGCGACGAACGTCTGTGGGCTGGCCTCGCCCACCCGTAACGGCGTGCGTTGACGCGTGCCGTAGACGCTATAGAGGAGCAGGCCGAAGGCGGTGGCCGTGAGGAGCGCCAGGAGCCAGTAGCGGCCCCGCGAGGGCCCGGCCAGACGCCTAGGCGTGCCGCTCATACGCCAGCACGATCTGCGCCACCAGTGGGTGACGGACGACGTCGGCCTTCGTGAAGTGTTGGAAGACGATGCCGTCGATGCCCTGGAGGATGGCGAGCGCTGTAGACAGACCACTCTGTATCGAGGTCGGGAGGTCCGTCTGCGTCGTGTCGCCTGTCACGACGACCTTGCTGTTGAACCCCATGCGCGTGAGGAACATCTTCATCTGCTCCGGCGTGGTGTTCTGCGCCTCGTCGAGGATGATGAAGGCGTCGTTCAGCGTCCTGCCACGCATGAACGCCAAGGGCGCCACCTCGATGGTGCCCTGCTCGAGGAGGCGCTCGGCCTTGTCGGCCGGCAGCATGTCGTGCAGCGCGTCGTAGAGGGGCCTAAGGTAGGGGTCGATCTTCGCCTGCAGGTCGCCGGGCAGGAACCCGAGCCGCTCGCCCGCCTCGACCGCCGGCCGCGTCAGGACGATGCGCTTCACGCGGTTGGCGACGAGGCTCTCGACGGCCATGGCCACGGCCAGGTAGGTCTTGCCCGTCCCGGCGGGTCCGAGCCCGAACGTGATGGGGTTGTTGGCGATGGCGTTGACGTAGTGCCGTTGCCCGGCCGTCTTGGGCCGGGTGCGGCCCGGCAGCCGCGCCGCGGGCGCCTCCGGCAGCGCGCCACCCACGCCCGGCCCCGCGCCCTCCAGCGTCTCGACGGCGCCGTCGACGCCGCCGTCGAGCTCGGGCTCGTACGAGTCGTCCAGGTCGCCGAACGCGATCTCGGCCAGGCTCACCTCGCCCCCTTGACGGATGGTGCTGAGCAGGTGGCGGAACGCCCGCTCCGCCTCGGCCACCTCGGCCGGGTCGCCGCTCAGCCGCAGCTCGTCGCCGCGCGCCACCACCTTGGCCCGCAACCGCGACCGCATCAACTTAAGGTTCTCGTCGTTCTGCCCGTAGAGCGACAGCGCCTCCGCCGGACTACGCAACTTCAGCGTCATTGATGTCGTGATCTTGCCCTCCTGAGCCGCCTGGCGGCGACGGGTTCCGACAGGATCTCATGCCACATCATCCCCCGCACCAGGTCGTCGCGTCCCGTCTTGAGGAGCGCCTCCGCCGCCGCGGCGTCGACCACGCCGGGGGCGGGGTTCAGTCTAGCCGTTGCCCCCTGACCGGGTCGTCGCGCGCCGGCCGCCACGGCCGCCGGGTCGAGGCCGCGACGCCCGCGCGGCAGCCTGGTCACCTGCAGCGGCGCCGCCTCAGGCGCCGCCTCGGGCGCCGCCTCGTGGGCGCGGTGCCTGGGTTGGACGCCGTGACCCTCGCGGCCGAGGCCGCCCTGCGAGCCGTCGCCGGTGACCAACCCACGGGTGAACGGGTCGCTCGCCACCAGGCCGCGCGGCGCTGGAGCCGGCAGCCCACTGCTCGTGCCTTCCGTCACTAGCGGCCGGCTAGTGCGCTCGTGCAGCAGGCGGGCGTCGTCCGGGGTGGTCGGCAAGCCGCTGACGACCGTGCGCCCCGCCCCGCCGGCCGACGCCTGGCCACCCGCCCCGGCCTCGGTCTGAGCGGCCTCCGCCTCTGCCACGCGGCGCCGCACCTCCTGCAACAGCTCGCGCCACGTGGACGGCTCGTTCGCGGCGGCGTCCGCCGCCACCGGCCCACCGCCAAGGCCACCCTGCGCCGCCGGCCGACCCCCGGTAGGCGGCTTCGCGGGCGGCGTGCCCCTGGTGGGCGGCTTGTTCTTCTTCGAGATGAGCGGGACGACGAAGAAGAAGACGAAGAAGAGCAGGCCGAGGATCTCCTCGAGTCCGATGCTCACCCGTGGTCGCCGCCCTCCCCGGCGGCCCGGCCGATGTTGCCGCGCATGGTGGTGTCGGATTGGATGTTCTGCAGCTGGTAGTAGTCCATGATGCCGAGGTTCCCCTCGCGGAACGCCTGGGCCACCGCCTGCGGCACCTCGGCCTCCGCCTCGACCACCTTGGCGCGCATCGCCTCGACGTGCGCCCGGTTCTCCTGCTCCGCCGCCACGGCCACGGCGCGGCGCTCCTCGGCCTTGGCCTGCGCCACGCGCTTGTCTGCCTCCGCCTGGTCGGTTTGAAGCTGGGCGCCGATGTTGCGGCCCACGTTCACGTCGGCGATGTCGATCGACAGGATCTCGAACGCCGTGCCGGAGTCGAGCCCCTTGGCGAGCACCGTCTTGGAGATGGTGTCGGGGTTCTCGAGCGTGTGCTTGTAGCTGTCGGTCGAGCCGATGGAGGAGACGATCCCCTCACCGACGCGCGCGATGATGGTCTCCTCGCCCGCGCCGCCCACCAGCCGCTCGAGGTTCGCCCGCACCGTGATGCGGGCCGTGGCGATCAGCTCGATGCCGTCCTTGGCCACCGCGCTCACGTTCGGAGTCTGGATGACGCGCGGGTTGACGGACACCTTCACGGCGTCGAGCACGTCGCGGCCTGCCAGGTCGATGGCGGCCGCCCGGTCGAACGGAAGCGCGATCCTCGCCTTGTCGGCAGCGATCAACGCGTCCACCACGCGGTTCACGTTGCCGCCCGCCAGGAAGTGCGCCTCCAGCTGGTTCTGGTTGACCTCGATGCCGGCCTTGTCGGCCTTGATGAGCGGCAAGATGATCTGGTTGGGCGGCACGCGCCGCAGGCGCATGGCGAGCAGGGAGAAGAGCGACACCTTCACCCCCGCCGCGACCGCCGAGATCCACAACCCCACCGGTATGAAGTTGAACAGGATGATGAAGAAGAGGACTACGGCGCCGGCGAGGATGAGTAGCGGGATGTCCATCAGGTCTCCTTGTCGCCCGACTGGGCGTGAGTGCTGGCGTCGGCCAGCGCGCGAACCGTGACGCGGTTGCCCTCCACGCGCAGCACGCGCACGCGCGCGCCCGCGTTGACGAAATCGCCCTCGCTGACCACGTCGACGCGGTCGCTCCCGAACCGCGCCACCCCGGCGGGCCGCAGGTCCGAGATGGCGGTGCCCTCCGTGCCCACCAGGTCGCGGCTTACGCTGGGGAACTCCAGGCTGCCCTCCCCGGGCGTGGCGATGCGCGCCGTCAGCCTGAAGGCGGCGGCGAGGCGGCTGTTGGGCAGCAACCAGAGGAGCACCCCGAGGAGCACGCCGCCGAACAGGACCGAGTAGCCGATGACGGGCAGGGTGCCCTCCTCGAAGATGCGGATGAGGGCGACGACGATGGCGGCCACGCCGAGGATGCCGGCCACGCCGAAGCCGGGCAGCAGGAACACCTCGACGGCCAGCAGCACGATGCCCACCACCAGGATGGCCACGTCGAGCAGGCCCGTGGGGTTGGCGAAGTACGCCGCCGCCGCGAACACCGCCAGCGCGATGAGGCCGATGGCGCCAGGCACGCCGAACCCCGGCGTGAACGCCTCGATGAGCAGCCCGCCGACGCCCAGCACGATCAACGCCGCCGCCACGAGCGGGCGCGACAACAGCGCCGCCAGCCTCTCCGCCAGGCCCGGTTCGATCCTGACGACCCTGACGCCGGCGAAGCCGAAATCCGCGAGCGCCGCGTCCAGCGTGGTGGCCTCGGCGTCCGCGATGCCGTGCTCCACCGCCTGCCTGGCCGTGAGGGTCACCAGCTCCGACGCGGTCGAGAGGCCGGGGATCTCCACCTTCGGGTCGACCATCCCCTCGGCCACGACCGGGTTGCGGCCGCGGGCCTCCGCCACGCTCCTGAACTCGCCCCGCAACGCGGACGAGAACTTCTCGTCGACGCTCTGGATCCCCGTCGGGGTCGACAGGATGGGCAGGGCGGCGCCGATGCTCGAACCCGGCAACATGGCCAGCCGCTCGGCGCTCATGGCGATGAGGGCGCCGGCGCTGAAGGCGTTCTGCACGACGGCGATGGTGGGGACGCGGACGTCGTGCAAGATGATGCCCACGATGTCCTGCATGGCGCTGACCGCGCCACCGGGCGTGTCGAGGTAGAAGACGAGCGCGAGCGGCAGCTCCTCGTTGGCCGCCCGCACGCGGTTCCTGACGAAGGCCGTCGTGCCCGTCGTGATCTCGGTGTCGATGGGGACGACCCACACCTCGTTCGTGGCCGCCTCCGCCAGCGGCGCGAGCGCCAGGCACGTGAGGGTGGCCGCCAGCGCGAGCAGCGGCTTGAGTGCGCGGACCGGATTCAGCTCCACGCCCCCGATGGTACCACGCGGTATTGGCCGTTTCAGACGGCATGGAGCGGCCACGGGCGCGGGCCGGTGCCACGCGAAGGCGCCTCCCCGGTTTGGAGGAGGCGCCTTCGTTTCGCCTGGCGGGGGCAGCAAGACTCGAACTCGCGACCTACGGTTTTGGAGACCGCCGCTCTACCGACTGAGCTATACCCCCAAGGCGTGGCGTGGCGAAGCGCCAAGGCGCCCGGCGCCGCGGCCGAGCTAGAAGTATACCGGGAGCCGCCCGGCAGGTAAAGCGGCGCGCCGCCACCGCGCGTAGCGCCCCCGGCACGCCCCTAGGTGCCGCCGCGGTATCCTGCGCCACATGCAAGAGTCGATATCGGACACCGACCGCATGACCTTCACGCCGGCCGGAGCGGAGAAGGCAGGCCAGTTGCTCCGCGGGAGTGGCAAGGAGGGCGCCGCCATCCGCGTGTTCGTGAAGTCCGGCGGCTGCAGCGGCTACCAGTACGGCATGCAGATCGACGACAAGCACCTCGCCGGCGACCGCGTCTTCGAGGTCGAGGGGGTGCGGCTCGTGGTGGACGAGCGGAGCTGGCCCCTCCTGCGGGGCTCGCGGGTCGACTACGTCGAGAACATGATGGGCGGCGGGTTCAACGTCTCCAACCCCAACGCCTCGAGCGAGTGCGGCTGCGGCCACAGCTTCAGGACCGACGGCGCTCCCGCCCCGACCGACGGCTCCTGCGCCGGCTGACACCTGCGCATGTCGCGCCCGGGCCACGCCCCGCGTGACCGGGTAGGGCGGCGCCGGCACCCGTCGGCATGACGGAGCGGCCCCGGACCTGAGGGTCCGGGGCCGGCGATGACGCGGCCGGGAGGGCCGTGCCTTATCGCCTCACTCCGCGGGGAAGCCGTACTTGAGAACCGGCTGGCGCGCCGCGCGCACCTCGTCGAGCCGGCGCACGGGCGTGTGGTACGGCGCGCCGCTCAGGAAGGCGGGATCCTGCGCCGCTCGCGCCAGGATCTCGGCCAGCGCCTCGACGTAGGCGTCGAGCGACTCGAGGCTCTCCGTCTCGGTCGGCTCCACCATGAGCGCCTCCTTGACGATGAGCGGGAAGTAGACGGTGGCGGGGTGCATGCCGTAGTCGAGCTGCGCCTTGGCGATGTCCAGGGTGCGCAAGCCGGCGGGCGGCTGCGCCACGAACTCGTGCATGTTGACGCGGTCGAACGGCACGGTGAAGCCCAGCTCCTTCAGCTTCACGCGCAGGTAGTTGGCGTTGAGCACGGCGTAGCCGCTCACCTCACGCAGCCCCTCGCGGCCCAGCGCACGGATGTACGTGTAGGCGCGCACGAGGTTGCCGAAGTTGCCGTAGAAGGACCGCATCCGCCCGATGGAGCGAGGGACGTCGTGGTCGAGGCGGAAGGTGCCGTCGTCGGAACGCGCCACCACCGGGCTGGGCAGGAACTCCGCCAGGTGCGCCTTCACGCCGACGGGACCGGTGCCGGGGCCCCCGCCGCCGTGCGGCGTGGTGAACGTCTTGTGCAGGTTCAGGTGGACGACGTCGAAGCCCATGTCGCCGGGGCGAACGCGGCCCACGATGGCGTTGAGGTTGGCGCCGTCGTAGTAGAGCTGAGCCCCCACCGCGTGCGCGGCGGCCGCGATGTCGAGGATGCGCCGCTCGAACAGCCCGAGCGTGTTGGGGTTGGTGAGCATCACGGCGGCCACGGTGCGGTCGAGGCGCGCCTCGAACGCGGCCAGGTCGACCTCGCCGTCCGGTCCGGTCGGCACCTCGACGACGTCGTAACCGGCCATGGCGGCCGTGGCGGGGTTCGTGCCGTGAGCGCCGTCCGGGACGAGCACCACGCGGCGCTGCTCCCCCTCGCCGCGCGCCCGGTGGTAGGCCCGGATCATCAGGATGCCCGCCAGCTCGCCGTGAGCGCCGGCGGCGGGCTGCAGGCTCACGGCGTCCATGCCCGTGATGGCCGCCAGGTCGCACTGCAGGCCGTGGAGGAGCTCTAGCGCGCCCTGGACGGTCTCGGGCGCCTGGTACGGGTGCAGGTCCTCGAAGAGCTTGGCGGCCTCCTCGTTCACCTTCGGGTTGTACTTCATGGTGCAGCTACCCAGCGGGTAGATGTTGGCGTCGATGCTCATCTGCCGGTGCGCCAGCTGAGTGTAGTGCCGCACCAGGTCGAGCTCGCTGACCTCGGGCAGACGCGGCGGCGAGCGCCGCAGGTTCTCCTCGCCGAGCAGAGCGGCGGCGTCCACGGGCGCGGGGCGCGGCGGCTGGGCGGCGCGCCGACCGGCGCGCGAACGCTCGAACACCAGCGGGAGCTGCGGGTGGAGGGGTGCCGGGGTGGCCTGCGCGCCGTCAGCCATGGACGCTCGCCTCCAGGCGCGCGCCCGCGCCGGCGGCGGCGGGACCCTCGCCGCACGCCGTAAGGGCCGCCACGAGGGCGGCCACGTCCGCGGGCGTGACGCGCTCGGTGGCGCTGAGCAAGACGGCGTTCCCGAAGCCGTACTCGGCCGGCACCGCGACCCCGGCGTGCACGCCGTGAGCTGCCAGCGCGCTTCGCAGCGCGGCCGGCTCGGCGCGGACCCTCAACACGAACTCGTTGAAGTAGCGCCGACCGTCCTCCGGTTCGAAGCCCGCCGCCCTGAGGGCGCCCGCGAGCTCGTGGGCGTTGGCGACGGACCCGAGGGCCAGGTCCCTGAGTCCCTCCGGGCCGAGAGCGGCGACGTTGATGGCAGCCATGACGGCGGTGAGCTGGTGGTTGGAGCAGATGTTCGACTTCGCCTTCGAGCGGCGGATGTGCTGCTCCCGCGCCTGCAGGGTGAGCACGAAGGCGCGTTTGCCGTCCACGTCGACAGTCTGACCGACGAGCCGCCCGGGGAACTGGCGGATGAGTTCCTCGCCCACGACCATGAACCCGAAGGCCGGCCCGCCGAAGTTGACCGCGTTGCCGAGCGTCTGCCCGTCGCCGGCGGCGATGTCGGCGCCGTACTCGCCCGGCGGCGCGAGGACCGCCAGGCTGAGAGGGTCGACGGCCGCCACCATCAACGCGCCCGCCGCGTGGGCGGCGGCGGTGAGCGACGCCATGTCCTCCAGGTAGCCGAGGAAGTTGGGTTGCTGCGCCACCACGCACGCCACGTCGGCGCCGAGGTCGGGGACGGAGGTGGCGTGCGGGTCGAGGTCGACCACGTCGACGACCGCGTCGAGGGCGGTCAGGTAGGTGGCCACCACCGCCCGGGTCTCCGGGTGCACGCCGCGGCTGATGACCACGCGGTCGCGACCCGTCTGGCGGATGGCGAGCAGCACGGCCTCGGCCACGGCGCTGGCGCCGTCGTACATGCTGGCGTTGCTGACCGGCAGCCCCGTCAACTCCGCCATCATGGTCTGGTACTCGAACGTCGCCTGCAGGAGGCCCTGCGCCACCTCGGGCTGGTACGGGGTGTAGGCGGTGACGAACTCGCTCTGCATGGCGAGGTGGGCGGTCACGGACGGCATGAAGTGCCGCCGCGCACCGCCGCCAAGGAAGTCCGGGCCGCCGGAACTGTTCTTGGCGGCAAGCGACCGCAGGTGCGCCATGAGCGCCGCCTCGTCCATTCCCGCCGGGATGTCGATGGGAGGGTCGCGCAGCGCCTCCGGCAGGTCGGCGAAGAGGCTGTCGATGGAGGGCGCGCCGACCTTGGCGAGGGCCCGCGCGACGTCCTCCGCCGTGTGGGGGATGTAGCGCACTCAGCCCTCCTCGAGGGCGCTCTTCTGGTAGGCGTCGGCGTCGAGCAGGGCGTCGAGCTCCGCGTCGTCGGCCATCTCGATGCGGAACAGCCACCCCCTGCCGTACGGTTGGTCGTTGATCAGCTCGGGCGTGCCCTCGAGCGCCCCGTTGGCCTCGACGATGACGCCGCTGACGGGGGCGTAGATGTCGGAGGCCGTCTTGACCGATTCGATCACGGCCACCTGCTCGCCCTTCGCGACGCGCCGGCCCGCCTCCGGCAGCTCGACGAACACGACGTCGCCGAGCTGGTCCTGCGCGAAGTCGGTGATGCCGACGGTCACGGCCTCGTCCTCGCGGCGGACCCACTCGTGCGTGGCGGCGTAACGGAGTTCCTCTGGTGTCTTCATCTCGTCTCCTCGACCGCGCTGCTCCGGCGCGGGCTCTCCTCGTGCATCATGCCCCGTGGAACGGCGGGTTTACCACCCGCGCCGGGGCGCCGACGCCACGGATCTCGACGGCCAGCCGGGTGCCGGGCGCGGCCAGCTCGCGCTCCACCCACGCGAAGCCGATGCCCTCGCGCGTGAGGGGGGAGAGGGCGCCGGACGTGACCTCGCCGACCACGCGCCCGCCCTCGGCCAGGACCCGGTACCCCTGCCGTGGCACCCCGCGGTCGTCGAGGCGGACGCCCACGAGGACGCGGCCGCAGTCGGGGGCCCACATGGCGTCGCGGCCGTAGAACGGCTTGTCCTTGACCACCCAGGCGAACGGCGTGCACAGCGGGTTGGATGTCTCCGTCAGCTCGTGCCCGTAGAGGGGGAAGCCCGCCTCCAGTCGCAGGGTGTCGCGCGCGCCCAGCCCGCACGGGGTGGCGCCGGCCTGCACGAGCATGTGCCAGACGGCAACCGCGTCGGTGGGACGCAGGAACAGCTCGAAGCCGTCCTCGCCCGTGTAACCGGTGCGGCTGAGGCGCGCCGGGATACCGGAGAGGGTGGCGTCGACCGTGGCGTTGCGCTTCACCTGACTCAGGTCGACCTCGACGAGCTGACCGAGCAACATGGGCGCCCCGGGCCCCTGCAGGGCGAGGAGCGCAACGGCGTCGGACTCGTCCATCACGTGACAGTCGTGCCCGTCCGCCAGCGCCACGAGGTGGGCGAGCACGGCGGCGGTGTTGGCCGCGTTCGCGACCACCAGGTAGTCGTCGGGGCCGTCGCGGTACACGAAGAGGTCGTCGACCAGGCCGCCGCTGTCGTTCTGGAGCATGTTGTACTGGCCGCGCCCCGGCCTGAGGCGGCCCGGGTCGTTGAGGGTGGCCCACTGCAGGAACGCCGTCGCGCCCGCGCCGATGACGCGGATCTCGCCCATGTGCGAGACGTCGAACAGCCCAACGCCCTGGCGCACCGCCAGGTGCTCCTGGTTGATGCCCGTCTGGTAGTGGAGTGGCATGGCGTAGCCGGCGAACTCGACCATGCGAGCGCCGAGCTCCTCGTGCGTCGTGAACAGGGGTGTGCGCTTCATCGCCCGACCATATCACGCACCACTAGGCGGTTTTCCCGTCCAGATGGGGCGTTACGACAAGGCCGGCCGGCCCTCAGGCGCGCTGGGCCAGCTTCTCCAACACCATGGTGGCCACGCCCCTCAGGGGCTCGAACACGCCCTCGAACTTGGCGGCCACCGCCTCGAACATCGGGATCTTGCCCTGCGGGTCGAGCACCGCCCGCAGCATGTCCATGTCGAGGGCGTCCGGCAGGTCGCGCTTGTTCGCCTG
>WBZO01005145.1_pt1 | contig 12212 bp, 10 predicted proteins | sample 5204261 | NCBI WGS metagenome assembly WBZO01 (sample SAMN12412400, study PRJNA552823) | activated sludge metagenome | isolation source: activated sludge from anammox sidestream of wastewater treatment plant... | place: USA: North Carolina | collected 2017-09 | reverse complement strand
TAGGGGAAGAGTTTGTAAGAGTGTTTGAAGAGGAAGCCGGTAAGCTCGGCAGTTTCGACTTCTTGGCACAAGGAACTCTTTATCCTGATGTTATAGAGAGTGGAACAAAGCAGGCCGCGCTCATTAAGACCCATCACAACGTCGGCGGGCTCCCGGAAACAATGGATTTTAAACTGTTAGAGCCATTGAGGGACCTATTCAAAGATGAGGTGAGGGCTGTGGCCACAGAATTAAAGCTTCCAAGTGAGCTTGTATGGCGGCAACCTTTCCCAGGTCCAGGTCTGGCGATTAGAATTATTGGTGAAGTCACGCGAGAACGGCTTGAGCTGCTCCGCAAGGCTGACTGGGTGGTTGTGGATGAAGTAAAGCGCGCGGGTCTTTACAGGAAGCTTTTCCATGCATTTGCCGTGCTGCTACCAATAAAGAGCACTGGCGTGATGGGGGATCAAAGAACATATGCGTACCCCATCTGTGTCCGCGCTGTAACAAGTGATGACGTTATGACCGCCGACTGGGCTAGGCTGCCCTATGAAGTTTTGGAGAGAATCTCCAGCAGGATTACAAACGAGGTGCCTGGCGTAAACAGGGTAGTTTTAGATATAAGTTCAAAACCGCCGGCCACTATAGAATGGGAATAGAGTAGGTATCTAAGAAATATGGATCCTCGCGAAGACATCGCTCAGATTTTGGTCACAAAAGAGCAAATTGCTGAGCGTATTACAGAACTTGGAGCACAGATATCCCATGATTATGAGGGGAAAGACCTTATTTTGGTGGGCGTGCTAAAAGGGGCGTCTATCTTTTTAGCCGATCTTGTGCGCTCGATAACAATACCTGTCTCGTTCGATTTTGTAGCGATATCGAGTTATGGGGCAGACAGCCGGTCATCTGGCGTTGTGCGCATCATCAAAGATCTTGATGACAGCGTTGTAAGCAAGCATGTGCTTGTTGTAGAGGATATCGTTGATACGGGTTGGACACTCAGGTTGTCGTATTTGCTGGAAAACCTGAGATCACGAAAGGCAGCCAGTGTCCGTGTATGTACCCTGTTGGACAAGCCAAGCCGTCGTGAAATGGGAGTAGCCATTGATTATAATGGCTTTGTTGTAGAGGATAGGTACGTTGTTGGATATGGGCTGGATTACAATGGAGCATACCGCAGCCTGCCTTTTATTGGCGTGCTAAAGCCGGAAGTTTATGGTGGGGGTTGAGCAAGCGAAGGTATTATTTAAAGAAACCTTTAAAATTTGCCGGTAACACCCTAGACAAATGCTCACGCGCGGGCTATAATTGTGCCGGAATTAGCTGCAACCTCAACAGCATGCGCAACAGTACTTGCGTAGGCAGCCAGGAATATGTTATTTACTGCGCTGCGGATCGGTTTTCCGATTAAATCTTTTTCGCATTCTTCCCAGCAGATTGCCTTGGGCCCGTGTCTGTTAAACGGACATGTACTCACTGCAACTTGCGCCTTACACTACTGAGGTGACCCACAGTTGGAAACACTGGAACTTTCAGCACTAGATTCAAAAGGCGTCGAAGAGCTTCAGCAAATTGCTCGCGACCTTAATATCGATGCGGACACGCAGCGAAAGCAGGACCTCGTGTTCCGTATCATGGAACGTCAGACCGAACAAAGCGGATACCTATTTCGGCAGGGTATTTTAGAAATTCTGCAAGATGGGTGGGGCTTTTTACGCGGTCGAAACTTTCAATCCGCGAATGATGATATTTATGTGTCTCAGTCGCAAATTAAACGGTTTGGGCTTAAAACAGGCGATACAGTATCTGGGCAAGTTAGGCCTCCCAAGGACACTGAGAAATATTTCGGTCTGCTGCGAGTAGAAGCCGTTAATGGCGTTGACCCGGAAACGGCGCGACAACGAAAGAACTTCGATGATCTGACTCCCATCTATCCAAACGAACGACTTGTTCTTGAAGTCGATTCTAAACAGCTCAGCGCAAGATTGATTGATCTGATATCCCCGATAGGGAAGGGGCAGCGAGGGCTACTCGTCGCACCTCCTAAGGCAGGCAAGACAATTCTCCTTAAGACAATAGCCAATTCAATCACAGCAAACCATCCCGAAGTCTTCCTGATCGTTCTGTTGATCGACGAACGACCAGAAGAAGTTACAGACATGCGGCGGTCCGTTGATGGGCAGGTGGTAAGCTCAACCTTTGATGAACCACCAGAAAACCATATGCGAGTAGCGGACATGGTCCTGGAACAGGCTAAACGATTAGTGGAGTCTGGACGAGACGTCGTTGTGCTCCTCGACAGCCTAACGCGGCTTAGCCGCGCTTCCAACCTGACTGTAAATCCCAGCGGTCGCACATTATCCGGCGGCCTTGACCCAGTAGCATTGTATCGTCCGAAGCGGTTTTTTGGGGCAGCCCGTAATATAGAAGAAGGTGGAAGCCTTACCGTGCTGTCCACTTGCCTGATTGAAACAGGTAGCCGTATGGATGACATGATCTTTGAAGAGTTCAAAGGTACGGGTAATATGGAACTGGCTCTTGACCGTACCCTTGCAGAAAGAAGAATATATCCAGCTATTGACTGCAAGCGTTCCGGCACACGACACGATGAGCTTCTTTTCGATGAGGATACTCTCAAACAGATATTCCAATTACACAGACTTCTTGCTGCCCTTGAAACTGTTGAAGCGACGGAGCTTTTACTTGATCGGCTAGCACACACGAAGTCTAACAAAGAGTTCCTTCAAATAGTTGATAAAACCTTGAAGGGCGGCGATTAGCTGTTATAAGCCACTGGGGAATTTACATATTGATACCCTTAACACAGATTGCAGGTAGTCAATACTTATAAAGTAGGAAGTTTTATGGCATCTGACCCACATGACTTTGAAGAAATGCCGAACCCGGATGGAGAAGGAAGCAACGTTCCCGATGAAGGAACCACAGGGGAACGTAACCTTGAAGAGAAAGAAGTTCATGTTGTAGGTGTCTTCGAGCACAAGGACCAGAATGAACAAGGTGCCGTTTCTCATCCATTTGTTCTAATCCGTGATAACAGTGGACGCTGTGTCTTGATCTGGGTCAGTCGCGAGCAAGCTCTCTCAATCTCTATGGGCCTGGAAGGCGCCACAGCAGATCGTCCTCAAACGCATGACCTTCTCAAGACGCTTATCGATAAGTTGGATGCACATATCGAAAGGATTGTTGTGGATGATCTATGGGGTGAGACATTCTACGCAAAGATTTGGATGACCTCAAACGGAAACTCTATGGCAATTGATTCACGCCCGAGTGATGCAATAGCGTTGGCCCTCCGCGCAAAAGTTCCTGTATTTATGACAGAAGCGGTACTTGAGGAAGCGTCGCGTCCATGCGATGAATTTGAAGAGGGGGGGTAACCAGACAAAATACCAGCATAAGAATCGTTGCATCGATCAATACTAGAGTTATCATAATATACATTATCAGACATTGAGCATCTCTTTTCTTGCCTCATCTCCTTTATTTCCCTAGTACACAGTAACGGAGCCTCCCTTATCAGGAAGTGCTCCGTTATAATCATGCCCATTATAATATTTGGGGTGTTTAGCTGTGAGATGGTTCCATGTGTCCTAGTGCGCGGTCCATTTCCTTGATAGTATCCTGACACTGAGCGATAAGGTCTTTCACGTCCCGGAGTTTCTGTGTGCCAGGGTGTCTGTCAGGGCCGCAACATATCTTTCCCAGTAAGCCCGCAGCCATAATGGCGGCTGCGACACCGGCCAGTACAACAATGGTGTTAATTTGAGAATTCTTTCCGGATTCGTTCATGCGCTCACATCAAACCTTTTTGTTCCATCATCTCCGCCGTCATCCATGGACTTGAAGATACGCTTTACAAAAGAGATCAACTCCATAGGATTAAATGGCTTGGTGAGATAACAATCAACCCCAGACTGCCATCCGCGAAACACATCAGCATCCTGCGCCTTTGCAGTTAACATAATCACGGGGATATCGCGAGTGCTTGAGTTACGGCGAAGGTTCTGAAGCACCTCGAAACCATCCATATATGGCATCATAACGTCCAATACAACAAGGTCGGGGTGTTCCGACTCCACCTTCTCAAGCGCTTCGCGACCATCATTGGCGGTAACGACTTCGTAGCCTTGGCGCTCCAAATTCACCTGCACCAACCTTACAATATGCTTTTCGTCGTCAACAGCCAGAATTTTTTTCGGCATTTAATACCTCTCGTGTGCGATTTCATTACTCGGTGCGAATATACCATAGTAAGAAAAACAGTGTCAATGATTTCACTGTTTATCCAGATTTCCCCCACCCTCTCAACTCATGAATTTGACAGGGTGGGACTGCTGAACGTATATTCAAAAGCGTGTACCTACAATTATACGTCAGTATTATACAGTCCGCCTGCACTGCTAGAGTAGTGCAAAGTATTTCAACATGCTTTCGGCAGATAGGCCAATTACCATGAGTGCTGTCGCAAATACCGCCTGCATAGAACCTGAGACCAACGACATTCTTACAGGTCATATCTCCAGCACTGTATGGCGCCTTACCTGGCCATCTGCAATCGCTCTTGGGATTCAGACTCTTTCCAACAATATAGACAGGTGGTTTGTAGCGCAGCTGGGCGGAAATCAGATAGCTGCACTTGGACTGGCCCAGAACGTCTTGATGCTTCTCCTGGGAGCTGTCGTAGCAATTTCTGCGGCAACCACAGCTCTGGTCGCCAGGCACACAGGTGCAGGCAATCACAATGAGGCCGAGCAAGCAGCCCGACAATCTCTTTACTTTGCGGCCTTTGGTTCGCTGGTCATTATTGCCATCGTAATACCTACGGGACGCCCTCTACTGTCTTTAATGGCCGGGCACGCCCATGGTATTGTAAGCTTTGGGCATAAATATTTACTGATTTCCCTTGTCGGAATGATTCCTTTGTTTATGATGACTGTGACTATCGCCGCATTCAGAGGCATTGGAGACATGTTTACGCCGGTCATACTTACATTGTCTTCAGCAGTCTTGACGGCATTGCTTGATTGGGTGCTTGTTTTGGGCCACCTTGGCGCAACCCCAATGGGTCTTCCCGGAGCGGCATGGTCATCTGTTATCTCTCGCAGCGTAGCTTGCGTCCTGGGGATTGCATTTCTTTATCGTTCGCCACTGCGCCAGTCTATCACATTGTTACGTCCAATTGATTGTACCTGGCTGCGGCGTCTCGTGTCATTGGGGCTGCCTGCTGGGTTACAGAGCATATTGCGCACAGGAGCGAGTATTGTTTATTTTAGTTTCCTGGGGAAACTAGCGGGGAGCGAATCGGCAATGGCTGCATTGACATTGGGGTTGGGGATAGAAGCCATATCTTATATGCCAGGGTTTGCTTTCAGCGCAGCCGCAGCAGCGATGGTTGGACAGAACCTCGGGGCAAAAGAACCTGAACGTGCATCGCACGCAGCTTGGGCTTGCACCAAACAATCAGTGATAGTGATGACTATTATGGCCATTTTGTTTTACTCATTTGCTGGCATCATTGCATCCTACTTTACAAGAGATGCAGAAATTTTGCGTCTGACAGTATCCTATTTACGAATCAATGCTCTTTCGGAGCCGTTTATCGCTCTTTCTATGACACTTACGGGTGCTTTACAGGGAGCAGGCGATACTCGTTCGCCCGCGGTTGTAACATTCCTTACTCTCTGGATTATCAGGCTGCCTCTGACATACTGGCTCGCCGTGACGCTTTCCCTCGGGGCAGTTGCCGCATGGTGGACTATGTCGATAAGCATGATCGTTTCGGGCCTCATCATTACAGGCATCTTTGCAACGGGTCGTTGGAAGGCTGTCAAAATATGATACGATGCTGGTTAAGTTTTATTGCCGTTCTCATCATTTCCTTACCCGGGAACGCCGACTCTCAGGTTCCGACCAACGATACCGTTCCGCCAAAGTCTATGTCATACATAATCAAAGCTCCCCTGTTGGAACAACCTGCATCCAACCTTGTACGCGCCTCTGGAGGTGTCACCGTCACTTCTGAAGGAATTGTCTTGAAGGGCTCCGAGATAATCGGCAATCTCGCAACATCGGAATGGGAAGCTGGTGGAGATGTAAGCATTATTTGGGAGAATTCTACCCTACGTGCCAGTAGTCTCAAGTACAACACCCTTGCACGTACGGGCACATTAAACAAAGCTACTGGACAATATGGCGTGTTCTTTTTTTCGGGGAATTCCGCTGAAATAAAATCTGATGGGCTTTTAGTTGTTCACGAAGCTACCACAACAACATGTGATAAGCCGCATCCTCATTGGGCCATCCATGCAAAAGCGGTGGAGATTCGACAGGGTCAATACGCAAAAGTGCGTAAACTTGGTTTCTCGATAGGAGGTGCTACGGTCTTCATGTTTCCAAGGTATACCTTTGATCTAGGAGCCCGCAACACCACTTTCCTCCCCTCCCCCGGCTATGACCAAAGGGATGGTGCATCTCTTGGAATATTTTATCCATTATCAATTCCTTGGGCCACCGGAGCTGCAATTAATACTCGCCTCACGCAGCGCAGCGGCATACCGGCCAGTATTGAATTCCAGCGCGACCTGCATTTCACTGGTTCCGACCGGAACTTTCAAGAACTGCCAAGTGAAATACCGGCCGACTTAACGTCTCTGTCACTTCTAACCACACAAAAGAACACGCGGCGCGCGCGTCTCAGGACCACCCAAGGCTCGGAACAACCTTTACAGGGATCTGCATTGGCTTCGGTTTTAATTGGGCCTCGCACATCCCGAACATTCATTAAAGTGGCTTCCAAAGAGCGTATAATGGACCCTATAGCGCGTTATGTTACCCTCGACAGGCAACCCGAGATCGGTCTACGGTTCCTGGGCATCCCGGCTGATGTGCCCCTGCTGCCAAATTATCTTCTTGGTATTGATGCGCAAGCAGATTGGGGCAAACTTCGTGAAAGAGAAAACCCACTTTGGCGGTCTAGATGGGACGCAAGAGTAATTGCACGCATAAGAAAGAAATCCGATAGCCCGTGGACATTTGAGCCAGCGGTTCTTGCGCGATATTCTCGTTATTCCAAGGGGGAGAATCAGAGAGTTTTAGCAGCCAGTATTGCACTGGGAAGACAGCTTACTCCCCAATATTTCGCAACTGTAACGTATATCAGGCACTGGCTCAGAGGGGCATCTCCCATGCAATTCGACAATGTGGATGTGCTAACAGAAATTGGTGCGGGTATCGAAGGCACCTGGGGGTCCACACGCGCAAGGCTAACTCTTCAGTTTGATTTACACCGAGGTGGGCTTTATGATTGGGGGCTTGATCTTTCACGGGCCTTTCACTGCTTCGAACCTCGTATAAGCTACCAGAACCGATACCGGAGTTTCAACGCCAGCCTTGCCGTTATTGCGATTAGAATGTAGGCTGTCAGTCCGGAATTGCCTATTTTGTTTTATAAACGAATCCAACATCAATATACTGACCTCCGGCCGTTTGCTTGCAATGAACAGCTATGACAATTGGGCCAGGTTCCAGCCCCGCAATGACTTCATCGGATAATTTATGGTCGGCATACCCCGTAGTAAATCCGGTCTCACTCCATACTTTCCTGCCATTGGCATAAACCTCTACATCTTCATCATGGTGGACGGAAAGAAGCGCGCTAACTGGCTTTTGTGTCAGGCGGCCCGACCATCGAAGCCAAATGTCCTGCCCGTTCCATATTGTCCCAATAGTGGTGCCAGGTGCTTCACTTGTGCCAAACCCGGACCTCCCTTCTTTCCATTTATGATCATTGAAATCCGGAGATTCCCAACCTGCCGGAGGCGTTTCGAAAGTATATTTCCAAACCGATCCACCCTCACGGGCATCAGGAATAAGCAGTGTTTCCGGATCTTCGTGCGAAAATTCGGTTGTCCCTGAGACCTTAAACGATTCTGCGGATATCTCCTCAAAAAGGTTGTTCAGCAATAGAGACGCCATTGCATCGTTATCTAGGGCGTCAAGTAAAGGAAATGTTGTAATCAATAAGCGGGAGGAATTGTTACCAGCGCGCATTGTCAGCGCCGCCGCATTATGCACCCATCCTACAACAATTCCACTTTCCACATCATCCCATCCGCCGTTTTGTGATACCCCATCAATAACATAACGTGGAATCACTGCGTTGAATCCCCAGTCTAACAATTGTGTGCGTGTTGGGACACGGGAAAATGCATGGCTTTTTGCTATCCATATAAACGATGAGCACCAGTTTCCATCCCAGCCATGTTGGCTGCGAGAGAGTATTCTTAGTCCGTCAATGCTGCGCCCAAGCGCCGAAGGATTATCTGCAATCAAAATGGTCCTTCCTCCATGCAATGTCCATTCCTTCAGCTCTTGCGTAAACCGTTTAGTAATAGCAACATCAGCATTTATCAGACCCGCTGCAACAGAAGCACCATGTTCCTTTAGCCATTTTTTAAGGACTTCCGGCTTGTCAATCGTTGAATCTATATATACGGCCAATGGAATGCGTCCGACATCATTTTTAGGAAAGATATTTAGGTCTTCGTAATTACGTGCAAGTGTCGTCGTCCCGTTGATCCATTTTACAAGGAGTCGAGTTGCACGTGGAACAGCAACTTCCGGTGCCGTAAATTCAATTTCTCCAGCTTCCGCCGCCGAAGCCGGGTTCAGCTCTTGTGTAATCTCAAGTGTTCCTTTTACATCGGGAAAGCCTTCCAGTTGCCACTCGATACGACTACCTGGGGGAACTTCCAAACCAAAGTTCGAAAGGTATGTATCCGCAACGACTCTGGCACCAGACCGAGGGTTACGGATTTTAAGACGACTGAAAACGCACCTGCTGTCCTGAACCAAAGCTGACGCTCGCGCACTGGCTTTTAGATTTCGGCAGTAATCCATTATTCCGTTGGATTCCCATTGCAGGTCGGTAAGTTCAGTCCAAACATAACCAGCAATCCTGGGGTATTTTCTTAGCTCTTCTATCTGCCACTTGAACGCAAGTAATTGCAGTTCCTGGGTTGCTCGCGCAAACTTAGCGTAATCACCATATAAATTTTCTAACCCGCAAACCCTGTACCGTTTTTCTGTGCCCTCTGGTCTGACTGCGCCTGAACCCGTTTCAAACCACCAGGGCAGCTCTCCGGAATAGCATTCACTAAGAGCCTGAAGACTCGGGAGTCCCCAGTTACCAAACTCGGACACCATAAGCGGCTCGTTCCCGGTGCGGACAGCATCCCCATAAGGTGAGAATGTCCAATCTGGCCTGCTGCTTAGCTCTTTAATCCATGAAGCCCAACCATTTGCGGCATCCGGGATATTATAGTACGCATGAAAATCTTCTATGTCAGATTTCATGTGGAAGTTCCCGCTGCACGGAGAATTATCCACCACCAGTCTGCCGGGGTTTATTCTCTTTGTGTAATCATAGGCTGAGATCAACCACTTACGCTGGTCCGCGTTTTTTAGATCGATACCCCAACTTTCATTCATAATACTGACAATCACCCATGATGGATGGTTGTAGTCCCGATCGGTCATATCTCTCATTGTCTCGATAATGCGAGCACGAGATTTTGGCGTGAGCTTCTTGGGGTTTGGGATCTCATACCATACTAATAACCCCATTTCATCAGCCAGCTTCAGGTATATTGGATCCGGCACTTTAATATGGCATCTTAGAAGGTTGAAGCCGATGCGTTTCACTTTTGCGAATTCGTCGCGGAGGTACGCTTCCGAAGGGACCGTATATTGCGTTAACGGATAAAAATCCTGATCCAACACACCAGCCAGGAATATCGGTTTTCCGTTTAACTGAAATACCCCATCTTTTGCCTCAAAGGAGCGCATCCCAAACCGATCAGAAAATTGGTCAACAGAGGCCCCGTTATCCGTTACAACTGATATATTCACGGTGTAAAGAGCGGGGTTATCTGGCGTCCACAACTCTGGATTAGGAATAGACGCCGTCATTGTATATTTAACTGCTGAAGATAAAGAAATCTTTGAATGCCAAACAGGTGTTCCTCCCGGCGCATATATCGCGGCCGCAAGATATCCAGACGCTCCTGGCGGAGTTTGAGACAATGTAATTTCCAAAGCTGCTGTAGATGTGCTTAGTTTAGGAGTTACTTTCAGGTTCTTGACATGAGCAGGCGCTCTTTCCTCCAGGGTTATCGATTGCCAAGGGCCGCTGACATTACCGTACCACGATTGTTTTCCGTGAGGGATTTCATCAAACGGATACCCTTTTACAGACTGGTTTGGGCCGGAATCTTCAACAGTCAACGATATAACCGCTGGCTCCCCAGGTCTTACGTAGTTTGCCAGATTAAAAGCAAAGGGAGTATATCCGCCTTCATGGAATCCCACATATCGATTGTTCACCACAACGCGAGCCGTATAATCAACCGCGCCGAAGATTATCCACGGGTCGCCTTTCCAGTCTGAAGGAATAGTAACCGTCTTGCGATATTCGGCTGACCCGACGTAATCCCGCAAGTCAGGAAAGTTCACCTGCCAGCTTCCCGGGATATTAGCTGTGCGGGCACTGTCTTCCAGTTCCTTTCGGAACTCCCACTCGCCATCCAGCGACAAAGTGTGCCGCAGGCCATAGCTGGGATATGCTGCTGACATTGAGCACATGGTTAGAGCGCCAGAGAGGCAAAGAAGCAATTTCATAAAAATACAGTAGTCCACTTTGTTTGTTCTATAAATCCTTTCCTATTGCTTTTGATACCGAAACCAATGATTATCCACCTGTTGCGCTAATTGCCGCTGGATTAAGCAACAATATTCCCGTTAATATTATCAATGCGGCTACAAGCAGCCAGCAAAGAGTGTTATACAGGCGATCATTAACAGCCTGTCCCATTATTTCCTTATTGTTTATCAAGATAAGCATAAACACAAGCACCACCGGAAGCAGAATGCCGTTTACTACCTGGGTCGATATCATAATTTTGATAAGATGCTGATTTGGTAGAAGCACCACCAAAGCGCCGACCAATAGAGTAAACGTGAAAACTCCGTAAAACAGAGGCGCCACTCGCCTCGTCTTGGATAACCCCATCTCCCAGCCAAAGGCCTCGCAAAACGTGTAGGCTGTGGTGAGGGGCAATACTGCAGAAGCCAGCAGGGAGGCATTTAACAAACCAATTGCAAACAGCAGTTTCGCGTTTGAACCCGCAAGTGGCTCAAGGGCACGGACGGCATGTTCGGCGGAGTCCACCCGGATACCATGTGTAAACAAAGTTGCCGCCGTTGCCACAATGATAAAAAACGCAACAAAGTTTGTTAAGAATGAACCAAAAAAGACATCGAACTTCTGGTAACGGTAATGTCTTATTTTTATACCCTTGTCCACAACTGTTGACTGTAAGAAAAACTGCATCCAAGGTGTAATTGTTGTTCCGATTGTGGCGATTACCGTCAGGATATATTCACTATCCACACGAAACGTGGGGTGTACTGTTGCGCGGGCAACCTCCTTCCAATCCGGATGAGCTAAAAATCCCGCCACGATATATGTTAAGAACAACATCGTTGCAACTAAAAATACACGCTCAACAGTGCGAAAGTTTCCCTTGGTAACCAAGAGCCATACACAGATGACGGCTACGGGCACTGCGTAGTATCGGGAAACGCCGAAAAGCTCAAGACTTGCTGCAATACCCGCAAATTCCGCGACCGTTGTGGCTATGTTTGCAACAAGCATAACCACAAGAGCAAACAAAGTCCAACGGACTCCAAATTCTTCGCGGATAAGTTCCCCCAACCCCTTTTGCGTAATCGCACCCATCCGCGCACACATTTCTTGCACCATGGCAAGGATTATTGTCATGGGCAATAAAAGCCATATAAGCTGATAACCAAAATGCGCTCCGCAGATGCTGTACGTAGTGATCCCACCTGCGTCATTGTCCGCTGTAGCCGTTATAATCCCAGGCCCCATTACGACAAGATAGGCAAGCAGTGTTTTTTGCAGCCTGGATTTTGAGCGAGCAGTTGTCACTTGAACTCGCGCCGATAGCCACGCCGCCATTCATTCGGTAGAACTTGCTCAAGCGCGTCATCCACAGTAATGATCCCAAGCAACAACTGCTCATCGTCAACCACAGGCAGAGCCAACAGGTTGTATTTACCTAAGCTTTTGGCGATTATTTCTATTCCGTCATCTGCGTGGACGCTAATAACATCCGTCACCATACACT
>WBZO01005856.1_pt1 | contig 12215 bp, 8 predicted proteins | sample 5204261 | NCBI WGS metagenome assembly WBZO01 (sample SAMN12412400, study PRJNA552823) | activated sludge metagenome | isolation source: activated sludge from anammox sidestream of wastewater treatment plant... | place: USA: North Carolina | collected 2017-09 | reverse complement strand
GAATCCAGATGACCGGGTCGACGGGATTGGGCGGCTGGCTGATGGAATACGCCTTCTGGTGGGTGAACTGCAACACCTCGCCCTTGCCGTGGGTGCGAGTATTGCCGCTCAACTTCGTGCCGCCAAACGGCAGCTGGGGCACGGAGTAATGAGCCACGGTGTCGTTGATGTTGATCACGCCCACGTTGATCTGCCGCCCCACCCGCTCGGCATGCTTCAGGTCGCGGCTCCAGACGTAGGCGCTCAGGCCCAGGTGGGTATCGTTGGCCAGCCGGACGGCCTCGGCGTCGTCGCGCACCTTCATGATGGGCATCATCGGCCCGAACGTCTCTTCGACCATGATCTTCATGGTGTGATCGACGTCGACCAGGACGGTCGGCTCGAAGAACATGCCCGCCTGCTTGCCGCCGATGAGGACGCGCGCGCCTTTATCGAGCGCATCCTGCAGATGGTCGGTCACGATGTTGACCTGCCGGTCGAACGTCAGCGGCCCCATCCAGTTGGGATTGTCGACGGCGGTCGAATAGCCGACGCTGAACTTCGCCGCCTCGTTAAGTACGGCGGCGACGAACGCGTCATAGACCCGTTCATGGACGTAGACGCGCTCCACCGAGACGCAGGCCTGGCCGGTGGTGTAGAACGATCCCCAAACACCCCATTTGGCCGCCGCGGCGATGTCGGCGTCTTCCAGCACCAGCATGGGGTCCTTGCCGCCCAGCTCGTACATGAACGGGATCATGTCCTCGGCGGCCATCCTGGCCACGATCTGCCCCGTCCGGACGGACCCGGTCAGGAAGAGCAGGTCGGGTTTGGAGCGGACGAGCGCCGCGCCGGTGCGCGCGTCGCCGTGGAGAAAGCGCACGTAGGGGGCCAGCTCCGGCACGCGATTGAACAGATCCTCCAGCAGGACGCCCGTGGCCGCCGTCACTTCCGACGGCTTGACCAGCACCGCGTTGCCGGCCAGCAGCGCGGCCGTGATGGCCGGGATCATCAGATCGATGGGGTAGTTCCACGGGCCGATGATGCCGACGACGCCAAACGGCTCGCGCTCGGCGTAGAACTTCTTGAAGAAGTAGAGCGCGCGCGGCACTGGCTCGCGGGCCAGCCATTTGGGCGCGTTGGCGGTGTAATGGTGGACCTTTTCCACGGACATGAACACTTCATGCAGCGCCTCGAGGCGGCTCTTGCCGTGGTCCTGATTCACAAGCGCGGTAAGTTCATCGGCCGCGTCGAGGATGACCCCCTGGAGTTTCTTGACCAGCCGGGCGCGTTCCCGGACGGACTTGGCCGCCCAGGTGGGCTGGGTCTCGGCCAGCTCCCGGCGGGCGCGGTTGACGTCGGCCTCTGTGGCGACGCGCACTTCGCCGAACTTCTGCCCCGTCGCCGGGTTGAAGAATTCAATGATATCGTTGTTTTGTGGGTCCATAGGTCACCTATCGGCCGGATTTCTTCAGGCCAAACAAGACAAACAATAAAGGCAACAGCCCGACCAGCACGAGGAGCGCGGCCGGCAAGCCGCGCACGGGCTTGGCCGCCGTTCCGTTGGACGGCTGGCCGGACGCGATGTCGCCGTTGGTGGGCAGGATCGGCCGCCCGTTGACTGTGATGAGGTTGGGGTAGGGCAGCGGCTCGGCCGCGGGCGCCTTGTCTCGGGCCGGGATGCGGCTCATGGCTCGCTCGGTCATGGCGGCGATGGTGAGGCTGGGGTTCACGCCCAGATTGGCCGGCACGACGGAGCCGTCGGCCACGTACAGGCCCGGGTAGTTGAATACCTCGTGGTTGATGTCCACGACGCCCGATTGGGCGTCGCCGCCGATGGGGCAGCCGCCGAGGATGTGGGCCGTGTTGGGAATATCGATCAGGTCGTTCAGCCCGACCCAGGGCACGCCGTCGACCTTCTCGGCGAACCGGTTGACGACGTCGCTGCCCGCGGCCACGACGGCCGGGATGGGCTGGTTGGGGTCGCGCTCCGTTTGCAGGCCCATGCGAAAGCCGTTGGAGAGGCTGCGGCCGCGACGCAGGGCCATCTTGTTCTCGATTTTTTGCATGATCAGCAGCACGGTGTCGCGCTCCGACCAGTGAGGCAGGAAGCGGGTATGGAGAAAATCGCCCGGCTGCCGCACCATGTGCTTCAGCGACGCCCACAGTCGCGCGCCCAGCCCCCGACCCGTCCCGCCATAGCCGGCCAGCGGCCAGATGAGCGTGCGCATGAAGGACGACCCCGCCGGATAGCGCACCGGCTCGACGCTGGTCACGTCGTCGGCCCAGAAGTGGCTGGTGATGGCTACGCCCTGGGAGAAATCCTGGCGGCGATGGCGAGCCGTCACGCCCATGAGGGCCTCGCTGTTGCTGCGCACGTTCTCGCCCAGCATGGGGGAGATGAGCGGCAGGGTCTGGTCGACGTCGCGGCTCTGCAGCAACAGTTCGACCGTGCCCAGCACGCCGGCGGCGACGATGACGTTGCGGGCGCGCACGCGGCCGGATCGCTTGCGGCCGATGTCGGTGATCTTCTTGAAGGCCACCTCGTAGCGCGCGCCGTCGATCTGCGAGCCATAGAGCGGCCGGATGCGCTCGACGTTGCGCTCCGGCAGGACGGTCGCGCCGTGGCGCTCGGCCAGATAGAGATAGTTCTTGTCGAGGGTGTTCTTGGCGTTATAACGACAGCCGACCATGCAGCCGCCGCAATGGATGCAGCCGGTGCGGACCGGGCCGTCGCCGCCGAAATAAGGATCATGGACGGTGACGCCCTGCTCGCCGAAGAAAATACCCACGCCGGTGGAGTCGAAGGTGTCTTCGCGGCCGAGGTCGGCGGCGATGCTGCGCAATGTGTGGTCGGCCGGCCAGAACTTGGGGTTCATCTGGGTGCCCAGCATGCGGTTGGCCGTGGCGTAATGGGGCATCAGCTCGGTCTCCCAGTCGGCCAGGTGCGCCCAGGCGTCGTCTGTGAAGAAATCACGGGTCGGGATGCGGTGGGTGCTGGCGTAGATGAGCGAGCCGCCGCCGACGCCCGAGCCGTTGAGGATCCAGATGTCCTTGAAGAAATTCAACCCTTGCGGCCCGAAGCAGCGCAAGGCGGGCATCCATAGATATTTGAAGACGTTCCAGTTAGTCTTGGGGAAATCGTCAGCGTTCCAGCGCTTGCCGCGCTCGATAACGAGGACGGAGTAACCCTTTTCGATCAGTCGCCAGGCCGAGACGGAGCCGCCGAAGCCCGAACCGATGATCACGTAGTCATAGATGGAGTCGAGGGCCGCGGGATCGTTCCCAGCCGCCCCGTGCTTCCGGCCGTCCGGCCGATTATAGTTGCGAAAGACGCTCATGTTACCGTTCCCCTTGTCGCCGGCGTGACGAACGCGCAGGCTCCCATCACAAGATGTGGATATTATAACATATTTATAACACATTGCGTCATGGATTGTAGTTAAAATAAAAACCGGGTTTCTCAATAGAAACCCGGTTTTTGTTCCGATGAATTACGCCGCCAAACCTGCTTTTTTCTTTTGCTTCTCCTTCTTGGCCTCCTGCTTCTCCTTGGTCGACTTCTTGGGCTGGTTCTTGTCTGTTGCCTTCTTGTTCTTATCCTTGGCCATGATGGATTCTCCTGTCGCTCCAACGACGATAAACAGTAGCGACGCGCATATCATATCACAGTTCGGGGCGCGATGATCGACCTCGTGGGCAAATATTAAACTCATGCCACGGCCGCCGCGCGCAACATCTCCCAGGCGGCCCGCACGTGGCGCTCTTCGGTGTGGGTCTGGCCGATGCACATCCGCAATACGACGCGGCCGTCGAGCACGGTGTGGGTCAGATACATCTTGCCCGACCCGTTGACGCGATCCATGATGGCCCGCGTCGTCTCGTCGCCGCCCACGTGGCGAAAGCAGACGAGGTTCAGCGGCGTGGGCGCGACCAGCTCGAAGTCGGGATCGTCGGCCACCCACCCGGCGAACTCTTGCGCCAGCCGCACATGCTCGCGGATATGATATTGCAGCCCCTCGGCGCCATAGTGCCGCAGCACAAACCACAACTTGAGCGAGCGGAAGCGGCGGCCGAGCTGCACATGCCAGTCGCGATAGTCGAACACTGCGCCCGACGCCGTGGCCGCGTTCTTCAGGTATTCCGGCAGGATGCTCAGCGTGCGGATGAGCGCGGCGCGATCGGCCACCCAGAAGCAATCGCAATCGAAGTTGGTGAACATCCATTTGTGCGGGTTGAAGGCGTAGCTGTCGGCCAGCTCCAGCCCGTCCTGCATGTCGCGGAATTCGGGGCAGACGGCCGCCGTCCCGGCCATCGCCCCATCGACGTGGAGCCACAGCCCGTACTCGCGGCAGATCTCGCCGATGGCGCGGATGGGGTCGACGGCGTTGGACGACGTTGTGCCCAGCGTGGCCACCACGAAGAACGGCCGCAGCCCGGCGGCGAGGTCGTCCTCGATGGCCTGCCGCAGCGCGTCGGGCCGCATGGCGAAGCTTTCATCTACGGCCACGGCGCGCAAGTTGGTTCGCCCCACGCCGGCCACGCCGGCGGCCTTCTCCACCGACGAATGCGTCTGCGTGGAGCAGTAGGCCCGCAGCAGCGGGTCGTTGCCCAGCGTCGACGACGGCCCGCCTTCGATCTCGCCCGCGTCGACCCGTCGCCAGTAGGCCTGGTCACGGGCGGCGAGCATGGCCGTCAATACCGCCGTGCTGGCCGTATCCTGGATGACGCCGCCGCCGGCCGTCGTCGAGCGGAACTTCTCCGGCAGGCCGAGCATCTCCACCAGCCAGTCGAGGACGAGCGTCTCCAGCTCGGTGCAGGCGGGGCTGGTGGCCCAGATCATCCCCTGCACGCCCAGCCCGGCCGACAGCATCTCGCCCAGGATGGACGGGAAAGAGGTGTTGGCCGGAAAGTAGGCGTAGAAGTTGGGCGATTGCCAATGGGTGATGCCGGGCATGATGGCCCGCTCCACGTCGGCCATCCACTCCGCGTATGGCTCCGAAGACGCCGGCGGGTGTTCGGGCAGCGCCGCCCGCACGTCGCCCGGCGCGACGGACGAGAGCACGGGGTAGCTCTCCACTTGCTCGTAGTAGTCGGCGATCCAGTCGATCATCGCCTTGCCGTGCTGCCGGAATTCGTCGGGGGTCATGTGATAGGACATAAGTAAGGTGCTCCGTGTAGGTTTCGTTAGATTATAGTCGAATTGAGCAATCGGGGTTACGATGCGCCATTCCAGTTCTCGCCCTCGCCCGATTTGATATACAATCCCGTCCATGACCCAATTCCAGCTTCGCATCGGTGAGGAACAGCGCGAGTTCGACGTGATCCGTCAGGGCGACGAGCTGCACGTGCGCGACGGCGAGCGGGCGGCCGACGTCGCCCTGCTGCACCGCGACGGCGACGAGCTGCTGATCGAGATTCGCCGGCCGGACGGCACGCGGCGACGGCTGCGCCTTGTCGGGACGCGCCAGCGGGACACGCGCCATCTGTGGATCGACGGCCGCGCCGTGACCGCCGAGCGGGTGCGCCGCGCCACCTCATCGCGGAGCGAGAGCGCCGGTTCGCTGGCTGCTTCCATCCCCGCCGTCGTGTCGCAACTGCTGGTGGCCGTGGGCGACGTCGTCCAGCCGGGCGACAAACTCATCCTGCTGGAGTCGATGAAGATGGTCATCCCCATCCTGGCCCCGCACGGCGGCCGGATCACCCAAATCCATTGCGCGCCGGGCGACTCCGTGCCGGCGGGCGTAGCTCTGCTGGAGATTGAAGACGAATGAATCTCGAACGTTTGGCGCGTCTAACCGATCAGATCGTGGCCCATGGCTTCGACGGGCTGGCCCTCATGCCCGGGCCGAATCTGTATTACGTCAGTGGCATCCAGGTCCACGTTAGCGAGCGGCCGATCCTGCTGTTCATCCCCGCCGACGACGACCCCGCGATCATCATCCCCACGCTGGAGGCGATGAAGGCCGCCGCCGCCGGCATCCCCGAAGACCGCATCTTCGCCTGGGACGACGCCGAAGGCTACCAGGGCGCGTTCCAGCGAGCCTGCGCTCACCTGGAGTTGGCCGACTATATGCTGGGCGTCGAGGCGTTGCACATGCGCGTGCTGGAGTTGCAAATGCTCCAGCGATACGCGCCCGGCCTGCAGATCGCCCACGCCGAACCGGCCCTGTCGGCGTTGCGATCGGTGAAGGACGCCGGCGAGATCGCCGCCATGGAGAAAGCCATCGCCGTGGCCGAGAAAGCGCTCAAGCGGCTCATCCCGCGCATCAAGATCGGCCTGACCGAGCGCAACATCGCCGCCATGCTGACGCAAGAGCTGCTGGCCGCGGGCGCGGAGAGCATGGCCTTCAACCCCATCGTGGCCGGGGGGCCTAATAGCGCCGTTCCCCACGCCACACCGGGCGACCGGCCAATCCGCGAAGGGGATATGCTGGTCATCGATTGGGGCGTCTACGTCGACGGCTACCCGTCCGACCTGACGCGCACGCTGGCCGTGGGCGAGGTCGACGAGGAATCGCGCCGCATCTACGACACGGTCCTGGCGGCCAACGAGGCGGCTCGCCGCGCCGTGGCCCCCGGCGTGACCGGGCGCGAAGTCGATCAGGCCGCGCGGAAAGTGATCGAGGACGCCGGCTATGGCGAGTTCTTTATCCACCGCACGGGGCACGGGTTGGGGCTGGAAGTCCACGAGGCGCCGGACATGAGCCCGACCAACAACAACCCCATTGCCCCGGGCAACGTGTTCACCATCGAGCCGGGCATCTATCTGCCGGGCGTGGCGGGGGTGCGCATCGAGGACAACGTCGTGGCCACGGCCGATGGCGGCCGGACGATGACGGGGTTCGAGAGGGGCTTAATCAGGGTAGGATAAGGCGGGCTTCTCGTCCGCCAGACCCGGCGACCTTGATTGAGCCGGCGGGCCGCGGGTAGACAGAGATCTACTCGCGGCCTGCCGGCCTTTGTTTATTCCGGTCCGGCCGCGCTCTTGCCCGGCGGCGGCCGGTGCGACTTTTCCTTGGCGGCCTGACGACGAGCCTCGGTCGCCTCGCGCTCCAGCTGCTCGCGTTCCTGGCGGGCGCGACGCAGGTCCTTGCCGGTCATGATGTTGCGGTTCACGTCGCGGCCGTCGTCCTCGTGATGGACTTGCAGCGGCACGATCGTCACGACCACACGCTCCAGCCCCGTCAGCCCCAGATTGAGGATGAGCGAGCTGTTCTGGTGCAGAATCTGCGACATCACCGAATCCATCGCCAGGTGGCCGATGACGACGTGGACGATGGCGTCGGGGTTCTCGCGCAGCAGATCGGCCACATATTCACGGATAGGAGCCAGCAGGTGGCGATAGGGCGACTGGATCATATGCAGCTTGCCCTCGTCGCCGACATATCGATTCCACTTCTCCCGTGTGGCCTGGGCGCGCTCTTCGTTAACGGCCACATGGATGGCCCACCACGGGTTGCCCAGCGATTTGGCGAAGTTGACCATCTGCAGCGTGCCCATGTGGACGCCGTCTACCAGGAGCAGGGTGATGACGCGGTCGGTGACGGCCGGGCGCCGGGAGACGTTCTCCAGACTCAGAGCCTGGGCCACATCCTTGTAATGGTCGTGGATGCGCAGGAAGATGAAGACCAGCACCGGGATGAGGATGAGGACGAACCATGCCCCCGAGGTGAACTTGGTGATGGCGAAGATCAGCATGACGACGAACGTCACGCTCGCGCCGACGCCGCTGATGATCATGTGCAGCCGCCACTTGGGATCGTGCCGCAGAATCACATCGCCTGTTTCAACGGTCTGGCCTTCGTCGAGATGGCCGATGCGCCAGGCGTGGACGACCATGCCCGCCTGCGACAGGGTGAAGCTGAGGAACACGCCGATGGCATAGAGCGGGATGAGGGCGGTGGTGATGGCCCCCATGACGATGACCAGCAACGAAGCGGCGATGGTCAGGGTGATGATGCCCCACGAGAAGACCAGCCGGCCGCCGCGATTGGTCAGCTGGCGCGGTAAATAGCCGTCGGCCGCCTGCAGCGCCGCCAATCGGGGGAAATCGGCGTAGCTGGTGTTGGCGGCGATCAACAGGATGAGCGACGTGCTGGCGATGACCAGCAGGTAGAAGATGTTGCTCCGGCCGAACACCGTGCGGGCCACCTGGGAGATGATCGTCTCGTCGTGGGTGGGGATGGCCTGGATGGCGTGCGACAGGAAGGTGATGCCCAGGAAGGTGATCACCAGGATGGTGCTCATGGCTGTCAGGGTGGTGGCCGCGTTGCGGGTCTTGGGCTCCTTGAAGGCGGTGATGCCGTTGGAGATGGCCTCGATACCGGTCAGGGCTGTCGACCCGCTGGAGAAGGCGCGCAAGGCCAGGAACAGCGTCAGCGGGGCCACGGTTTCCTGCACCAGTTCCACGCCGGTGACGACGCCCAGCGTGCCCGTCAGATAGCGAAACAGACCGACGGCCAGCGTGATGCCGATGAGCACCATGAAGAAGTAAGTCGGGATGGCGAAAACGGCGCCGCTCTCGCGCACGCCGCGCAAGTTGACCAGCGCGACGAACAGGATGATGCCCACGGCCATGGCCACGCGGTAGGGCGTCAGCTCCGGGAAGGCCGAGATGATCTGGGCCACGCCGGACGAGATGGAGACAGCCACGGTCATGATGTAGTCGGTCAGCAGAGCTGCCGCCGCCACCAGCGACGCCTTCTCGCCCAGGTTCTCGCGGGCGACGATGTAGGCGCCGCCGCCGTTAGGGTAGGCGTGGATGGTCTGCCGGTAAGAAATAGTCACGACGATCAGCAGCGCGGCGATGGCCAGACCGATAGGGATGGCCCAGTTGAGCGCGGCCATCGACCCGGCCAAGGCCAGGATGACCAGGATTTCCTCGGTGGCGTACGCCGTGGAGGAGATGCCGTCGGAGGCGAACACGGCCAGACCGACCTTCTTGCTGACGACCTGGTGGGCCAGCGTGCGTGTCTCCAGCGGCCGTCCGATAAGCAGGTTGGAGAGCATGCTGGAGATTTTCGGGAAGCGAGATGATTCTTCAGGATCAGTAGACATAATATCTTTTCTGGAGTCGCGCGGGTGTCTGCCTGGAGGCGGCTCGGTTGAGTTAAATTATCCGGATGGCGCGGGTATTGGGGATGGCCGTTTCATCACTAGTCGCCCAATAATAGGCAACAATTCACTATATCATATGGGGATGAGGGCGGCAACAGGAGATTTTGGAGGGGGGATGGCAGGGGAGTATGCGGTTGCCTAGGAAGATTGCTCGTTGTGGCGGTTAGGGTATTGGCGGGTATTATAATAGGGTAAGGGGTGCTCCAGGCAGGCAGCTATAAGGCATGCCTCGATCCGTTTCATCTATCGCAGTGAAGGCGATGATAGGGTTGCTGGCCACCCCAATTCGCATAACTACGTCGGCTGGAAGGATATCCGCTAATAGTCATCGAAAATATTTGCAGGATGATTGCGACAGATATCGGGTTAGTTGATCCTGAATAAGAGAGAAAGAGCATAATGAAAGATGCACAGAAACCAGATCACAAAAGCCTTATAGCGATGGTCAGTTATCTAAAAGATGGTCGATTTGTGATCCCTAATTTTCAGAGAGACTTTGAATGGGAGCCTTGGGATATCAGTTATTTAATGCGCTCTATCTTCCTGGATTATTACATTGGCAATTTACTGCTATGGAAGGGTAAATCGGAAAACTTCGACGCTCTTGCCTGCGAACCCATCTATGCATTTGAAGGGGATAGTAACTCCGCAGAATATATTGTCATTGATGGGCAACAACGCCTTACTGCGATGTATTATGCGTTCATGGCCCCTGATGAAGCAGCCCCGGGCCGCAAGAATCGTTATCTCTTTTTCATCCGCGTCGATAAATTTATGGATGAGGTGTACGACGACGCCTTTATCTATGATTGGAAGCAGTCTGGCGAGGAACTCTCAAAGAATATTGTCAGACAATATGAAACACATAGATTTCCGTTGTCCGTTATTGGAAAGGGAGGTTGGGAGCTCCCCAATTGGGTGCAGGGGTATGAAAGATACTGGGCTGACAGAGCTAGCGATGGCCAAGCTAATGGCAATGGAGCGGAAGCTGATGTCGCAGGCAGGCATGCCGAAAACGCGCGTAAATTTGGGGAATACCTGAAAGAATTGACCGAGCGATACCAAATTGCCTATATCGAACTTGACCGTGATCTGGCCCTTGACAAAATCTGTGACATTTTTACCCAGATCAATAGCCGTGGTATTCGTCTAGATGTATTTGATCTGATAAATGCTATGCTGGTTCCAAAATCATTACAGCTTCGCAAGATGTGGGAGGGAGTAAAACCGCGACTCTCATTTGTTGAAACGGATCGAATGAACGTTTACGTGCTTCAAGTCATGTCGATCCTGCTCCAGGGCTATTGTTCTCCTAAATATCTTTACTATTTGTTGCCTGGGCAGGAGAAGCAGATTAGGGTAGACGGGAAGCTGATTAAGGACATCCTCGTTCGAGACTCAAAGGAGTTTGAGACACGCTGGACACAGGCTGTTAACCATCTTGAATATGCGATTAAGCAATTAAGGCACCCGCAAGAATATGGCGTTGTCTCTTCACGCTACGTGCCGTATGTCTCTATCTTACCAGCTTTCGCAGCGTTATTAGCTGCGGCTAAAGAACTTCCAACCAACAAACGGTTGGATGCACAGAGTAAGGTTCGCCGGTGGTATTGGGCGAGTGTTTTCACCAAGCGTTATTCTGGTGCCGTGGAGTCTACAAGCGCGCGAGATTTCCTGGATATAAAGGCCTGGTTTGAAGATGATCTATCTGAACCCACATTGATTGCCGATTTCCGGGATAATTTTCGAAGCGTTGATCTCCGCCAGGAAACACGACCCGGTGGTTCGATCTTTAATGGCATCTTTAACCTGTTGGTCCTGGGTGGTGCGAAGGATTGGATTAGCGGTACCGTTCCGCACGCTGATGAACTGGACGATCATCATATCGTGCCCAAGCAGTGGGCCAGCGACCGCAAGCTTGATGCGTCGATCGACACAATTCTGAACCGGACGCCACTGACTGATGAATCTAATCGCAATATCATCAGAGATCGTCTGCCAAATCAGTACTTGCCGGAACTTATCGCTCAGAATGGTGAGATGGTGATGCGTCAGATCCTCGAGTCTCATCTGATATCTGCCACTGCGTTTGACATACTTCTTCGCGATCCATTCACTCCGGCGGATTTTAATGACTTCATATCGGAGCGACAGCTGACAATGCAGGATGCCATCGAAAACCTATTAGTGAAGGCGAGACTTGATCTTCCGGAAAATCTGCGAGAAATGGATGCCAAGATTGAGTCGGTGGAGTTAAGCTTGCGTTCCGTGGTCGCCGCGAGCCTAAGTCATGAGTCTGCTCGGATTCCGGAGCATATACGTTTAAAAATAGATGACCGGCTGCAAAAAGCTGCCCGCAAGAATCCTGCTTTAGATCTGAATGAATACAAGAGCCTTATCAGAATGTTTGAGTTCGCTGATCTGCGCGATCTGCAGGACATCATTACATCTAAGGCTCTTTGGCCGGATTTTGATGACCGTTTTGGCACTAAGGAACAACTGTCTATACGTTTCGATCAGCTTGGTGAATTGCGGAACAGTATTCGCCATAGTCGTAAGGCTGCTGGATATGCTCTTAAAGATGGCGAAGCCGCGATTTTGTGGTTTGAAGGGGTGTTGTCTCGTTAGAGCGGTCCCATGCCCATCACCATCCGCCCCATGACCATCGCCGACTACGACGCCGTCTGGGCGCTGATGCTCGCCACGCCGGGCGTGTCGCGTCGCGCCGCCGACTCGCGAGATTCCGTCGAGCGCTATCTGGCCCGCAACCCCGGCCTCAGCCAGGTGGCGGAGAGCGACGGCCGTCTCGTCGGTTGCGTCTTTGCCGGGCACGACGGCCGCCGCGGCACGCTCAATCACCTCATCGTCCACCCCGACGCCCGCCGGCAGGGCCTCGGCCGCCGGTTGGTGGAGCGCGCTCTCGACGGGCTGGAAGCGGCCGGCATCATGAAATCCTACATTTTCGTCTTCGCCGACAACGAGGACGCCCTCGCCTTCTGGCGCGCGCTGGGCTGGCAGCTGCGCGACGACACGCGGAGTTTTTCGTTTAACCGGTCGGATGACCCCAACGCCTGAATCAATCGGGAATTGGCGGTCGGAAATGAGGTGAGGAAGGC
>WBZO01005855.1_pt1 | contig 12218 bp, 7 predicted proteins | sample 5204261 | NCBI WGS metagenome assembly WBZO01 (sample SAMN12412400, study PRJNA552823) | activated sludge metagenome | isolation source: activated sludge from anammox sidestream of wastewater treatment plant... | place: USA: North Carolina | collected 2017-09 | reverse complement strand
TATTCTGGAAAGCGCTGGTTGTAAGTGCTCCCGAGGCGGAAGTAATCTGGCGGATGGCATCCTTGATGTCATCCCGAAATACGTTGATACGAACATAACCCTTCGGTAACCCGTACTCCATCATAAAATTATGATGCACGCCATTTTCAGGTTTGAGCGTCGCATTCGCAATCAGAATACTGGTAGGTGTACCAAGCGACTGGAAAAGCTCCGCGATCACCGGGAAACGGTGCGCACGCCCGAAGGAATAGCGGAATTTCCACTGCCCAGGTTCATATCCCAGTGAAACCTTCGGAGAAGTGGCTGTTTCGGTGCGATCGGGCACGGCCACATTGGAGGCAACTCCCTTGCTTGCTTCCCACCATTCCTGACGCACACCGGCAGTAACATCCCAATCCGGCAGGAAGCGGAACATGGATTGGGCAAAGATTGCATGGGTCGATGTGCGGCCATCATTGTTGCGGTTGGCCTGTAATGCACCCCGGGTCAGATCTTCATAATTGGTCAGGCTATATTGCCGGAAACTGAGGTTGTACTGGTCAAAATGGTATCCGGCCAGAAACGACAGTTTGTCGTAACCCAGCAGCATGGGTGTACTCAGCTTGAGATCGTAATTCCACCAGTTGAATTTGCGGAAATCCTGCAATTGCCCGGCACCGGTATTGCCCGGATCAGCATGATTGAAAAATGCTGTCGCACGAATATCCTTCAACACATCGAAATAGCTGAATGTGGTATCGACATCCCAGTTGGGCGTCAGTGCACCGCGCAGCGACAACCCCAGATTCAGCGTCTCACGCTTGTCACGACTTTCACCGAAACCACTGCGCACCACATCGAAGCGTGTACCATCCAGTGACGCATTACCCGGAGTCGAACAGGTAGCAACCGAATTACAGGTAGGCGCATTCCCTCCCCAGAAATAATCCCCGTTCGCCGTATACAGGTAGTTGCTCGGATGGTTCTGGTTGCGGGTACGCTCTTCATACGCCACGGTAAACAACGCCTGTAGATCGGAAGTGATGTCGTACCCGAATTTACCCTTGAACAGGTGAGTATTCACTTTTTCGGGACCGGTATCACCATAAATGATACTGGGTGTGCCGCGCGTATCCGGTGTCCTGATACCCCCCGTCACCGGTGTTCCTCCAGGCACATTGGATAACCCGGTATTATCAATAAAATAAGACATTGGCTGACCCTGAGCCTCCAGCCGGTTGTACGCCAGGAACACCGTAAACTTGTCCTGAATCCTGTTGCCGTAGGAAAAATACTGCCGGTCACCAATGAATGTTCCTTTATCCTCCCCGTAATTCTTGTAGGGCTGAATGAACAGGCTGCCTTCAAAGTAAAATTCCTGCTTGTGCGGCATGCGCGTTCTGATATTGGCAACGCCCCCTATCGAGTTGCCGCTGTACTCGGCCGAGAAAGGGCCATAAACGACATCAACCGAGTCGATTTCATTAGGACCGACCAGCGACCAGCGCGGCGCACCATTGAAAGAAGCCTGCAGAAAGTTGTGCAACGGCAGACCATCGGCATAAACCATGCTGCGCGCAGTTGAAAACATATCGGCTCCGCGAATCCCCAGCACACCATTCGGATCGCCCACGTAGCGCTGACGTATTTGCAGGCTGGGCATGTATTTGAGCACTTCTTCGGTAGTTTGCGCATTCTGCTGTTCGACCTGCGCCCGGGTTACGCGCATCGAAGGCGAAGTAAAGTGCGAATCCCGCTCTATTTCACCTGTAATCACCATTTCCCTGAAAACAGTTTCATTCTGGCCAGCCGGCTCACCACTATCCTTCTCTTTCTGTTCATTCAGGTTGTCACTATTGCTCGATTTACCGGTTTGCGCCTGTTCGTCCGCCGCTTGCGCCAACTGCTCCCCTGCGTGCTCCCCGTTTGCGCCTGATACCCGGATTCCGTCTGAACTGTTGTCTGCCTGTGTTGAAAGATTTTTGCGGGAAAACTGTTTCTGTTGTTCGACATCTTGAGCTGCCCAGGCTGATGAGGCGCAAAGCAGGCCAATCAGTGCCAGAGGGAACTGCTTCATGGTCTGATCCTTTCGATTTTTATTGGTAATTAGTATTTGCAGCAGCGCCTGATGCCATTGCGATCCATGTCATAAGCCGCCTGCTGCTTATTATTGTTTTAAAGATTCTCAGCCGTCGGATCGGTTGATGACTCTTTCAACGGGCAAAACCCGCAAACCCTCGTTTTCGGTATTCCATACAACCAGAGCTTTACTGTCACTGATGAGCGGTACCGGGTAATCGTTTGCGCCGGCAGACAACATCAGGCGCCATGGCTCACTCCAGGTTTCGCCACCGTCATTCGAAAACATCATCTTTGCGGAATACACGTTTCCGTCAAATTCACGCCAGGTGAGGATGACGGTTTCACCATGTGCCACCACTGCAGCATGGTTGGGCTGCGCATCCATATCACCCAGTGCCATGGGTTCCGATTCCTGGTTGCCGCTGATCCGTTTATAGAACTGCCCCTGTGCAGCAGTGCCGCTGGTGAACCAGGTCAGATGCAATTGCCCTCTGCCATCTGTCGCAAGACTGCCACCGTTGTGCGGGCAGGCATCGATCTGCCACTCATCGCGGGTGACTCTTCTGACGCCTTCTTCCACTTTATCCAGGCTGGCCACGGCAAAATCACGGGTATTGATACCGAAAATATTTCGCAGCAGCACGACCGGCCCCTCGCTGGTCCAGGTAAGCGCAGTCCGGCAGCATTCGCAGGTATGCTGGTGAATTTGCCGGTTTGGCTCAAAGTGCGCGCCATTGTCGAACGACTGACTGCTGTAGAGTGAGACTCCCTTGAACTCCTCCCCTTTTTCCCTCGCTGCATCACGATCTCTGGCATCCAGCCAGGCCACCACCACCCTTCCTTTTCCGTCGATTGCCAGGGAATCGAAGCGGTGACTGGTCACACGGCCATCATCGTTCAGAACGATTGGCTCTGAGAACGTCCGACCTGAATCGGTCGAACGCGAGAACTTTATATTTCCGGCATATTTTTCCGCCAGCAGCTCCGTCCAGGTGACCAGCACGGTGCCATCACGTGCCACCTGGATCTTGGGACGATTTTCGCCATCATTGCCTATGTTTTCCGGCACAGGAGTAACCGTCACCGATTCGGAAAAATGCTTGCCATCGTCTTCTGATCTGGAAACCAGCAAGCGCTGATCAATCACTTTTGCCAGCCACAACTGCCCTTCCTGGTCCAGTGTTACTCCCACTGCAAGTGCGGTCTTGGCATGTTTGGGAGCGCTAGCCACCTGCTGTGCCGATTGCTGCACCTGACCGCTGGTATCCGGCCCTGCTGCAACGGCAATTACTGAAACCAGTGTGAAAGCCCAACCAGCCAGCACGGAGAGAGAAAACAGTGATTTATTCATGATTTACGACAAAAAATGGAAGAATAATTGATTCCCCCAAGCCTGCAAATGCGACAAATTGTCGCACTTGGAAACAGATCGAGAAGAGATATGTAGTTAAAACAGTCGCTCGTAAAATTATTTTTCTGCCTTCAATCACAAGCAAGGATTATTGAATTAACAGAATCACGCTTCTAATTACCTGATCTGACGACTCTCTTGCCCCCGCTCGATCTTCTTTAGCAGAATAACTTGCATGCTTACTTTTTATATGTATAATGATAATTATTATCATTTAATGAATTGGTGAGGTAAGACATGAGCTTGACCGATATCAGCTTTCATACAGTGCATGAATCAGGCAACGAGCAGTTTTTACGTTCTGCACCCTTTCCAATCAAGCTGTTCAGCAGCGAAGATCTGTTCGGAAACAGTAACGAGGTGCTGATTCAGCATCGCGGTGAGCAGTATCATTTACGCCTGACACGCAATAACAAGCTGATTCTGACCAAATAAACCGCAAGTGTGCACTGGTTATCTCAGACTGACACACCTCAGAAACTTTAATTTTTTCCTGACGATCACTGGCAGTACTCTCTCTCCTCTTCCAGTGATTCGTAGCGGCAAGCCAGCCCCTCCTCCCGGGGCAAGCCAGCCTCTTTTCTGATACGGGGTTGCTCATGAAATTTTTACCAGGAACAGTACTGGAACCGGCATACCAGGGAGTGCAACTCAGCTTCAAACCATCCGGCATCCGTCAGAACAAATTCTTTCGCAGTACACTTTCCCGCCGTCACAAGCAGCACGCCCCGGAGCCGGGAACACGACTGGAACGCCTTTGCCATCTGCTCCATACGGTTCTGCTCCACACTGCTTCCGTGGCTGCAGCCTGGCGCTTGCCCGCACATTCCGCTCATGCCGTCCGCCGGACAGATACAAATCTTCCGGAAATACCCGGTGGCACGAATTTGCGCTGGATCAGAACAGGCTGGCCATACCGGGACCATGCCTGTCCGGTCGTCAATCGCCTGAGAAACAGCCACAGCTATCTGGCAGGCCGGCTAATTCTGTGTGTTGGCGGCCGCGCCGCACTGTATCCGGATTACCGTCAGTTAATCGAAGCTGCCGGAGGGCAATTCATGGTTTTCCGTGGCGGTACACAAGGCAAGACCGAATATCTGTCTGCCCTGCTTGCTTGTGCGGATAGTGTGATTTGCCCGGTTGACTGTATCAGTCATGAGGACTTCTTTACTGTCAGGCACTATTGTCAGTGTATTGATAAGCCTTGTCTCATGCTGCAACGCTCTGATCTCGCTACTTTCAGCAAGGCGGTTGAGAGCCTTGCCCGGCATGACAGCTTCCCTCAAAAATCCGGTATTTTCAGTCAATCCGGACATGACAATCCTGGATAAACAAGCGGTCCGGGTTTGTATAACCACACTGGTGCTGTGCAATAATACACAGGCCTTTGCCGAGATACCCACCGAGATTACCCGTTATGATTGTTTTACTCGAAGCACACCGCGCCGGTTTGTTTGCCCGCAACCAGTGGCTGCCAAATATTATTGCCGGTCTGGTAGTGGGTGTCGTTGCACTGCCGCTGGCAATGGCTTTTGCGATTGCCTCCGGAGCACGCCCGGAGCAAGGGTTATATACCGCGATTATCGCCGGTGTCCTGGTATCGGTTTTTGGAGGAAGCCGTGTACAGATTGCCGGCCCAACCGGGGCCTTCATCGCTATCCTGGCGGGGATCACTGCCAAATACGGTATCTCCGGACTACAGATAGCAACTTTAATGGCTGGCATTATGCTGGTGCTGATGGGGGTTACACGAATGGGGGGCGTCATCCGCTTCATTCCCTCTCCGGTTATCATTGGTTTCACAACCGGAATTGGTGTCATCATTTTTGTTAGCCAGTGGCACGATTTTTTTGGCTTACCACAGGTAAGTGGAGACCATTTCCACGAAAGGTTCTGGCATCTGGTGCAATCTCTGCCCCATCTGCATGAGCCAACATTAGCATTAGCGCTTATCAGCCTGGTATTAACCGTCTGGGCTCCCCGTTTTCGATATTTTGCGCGCCTACCCGGGCCGCTGGTCGCGATGCTGGCAACCACGCTATTGCAGGCTGCATTACAACTGCCCGGCGTAGCCACCATAGGCTCCACTTTTGGTCATATCCCGACTGGCCTGCCAGGCTTTGCCATACCTGATCCGACAATCTCACAATCACTCGAACTGATTGGTCCGGCCTTCGCAATTGCTATGCTGGGAGCGATTGAATCACTGCTTTCTGCAGTCGTGGCTGACGGTATGTCCGGCACCCGGCACGATGCCAACCAGGAATTAATCGGACAGGGAATCGCCAATATCTTCGCACCCTTGTTTGGCGGTTTTGCAGCGACAGGCGCAATTGCACGCACTGCCACCAATATTCGCAATGGTGCAACCAGTCCGATCGCCGGAATCGTTCATGCTGTCACCCTGCTTTCCGTACTGCTGTTTCTGGCTCCGCTGGCAGCTTATATCCCGTTAGCCGCGCTGGCGGCTATCCTTTTCGTTGTTGCCTGGAATATGAGTGAGATCCATCGGTTCGTGCATATTCTGAAAATCGCACCGACAGCCGATCGTCTTATTCTCGTTATCACATTTTTACTGACTGTTTTTGTTGATCTGGTGGTAGCGGTCAATGTGGGGGTCATTCTGGCAACACTACAGTTTCTGCGTCGCATGTCCGAGGCTGTCGAAACCCAGCCGGTTGCCGCAGAAACAGTAAACATGGAACTGGCTCATCATAATCTGCCGGCCATTCCGCCTTCAGTCGTAGTCTATGAAATTTCCGGGCCAATGTTTTTCGGTGCCGTCGAGAATTTCGAACATGCACTGATACAAACGCATACCTTGCCCGAGATCCTGATTATTCGCCTGCGTTCGGTACCTTTTATCGATATGACCGGTATCCAGACATTAAGCCAGGTCACTGAACAGCTACACAAACGTAATATCCGCGTTGTTTTATGTGAAGCCAATAAACGGGTACTGGCCAAACTGGAAAAAGCCGGCATCATCCGAACCGGTACTCCCCTAATCTATACGCAGCAATTTGTTGAAGCCATACGGCAGAACATATAGCCGATCACACATACCTTATCTGCATCACAGGAAAACCGGCCCATGCATACAAAAACCTGCAATCCGCTTTTATATTCAGGAGTAACTCTGTTGTCCCTGATTTTCCTTTTTCTGTCATCCTTCCCGGCACAAGCCGGAAAGATACGGGAATACTGGATTGCAGCAGAAAAGATCAACTGGAATTACGCACCGACTGGCAAGAATCAGATCACTCCCGGGGCTGATATGGGGGAATGGGGCAAAACACTGATTTACCCTAAATACCGTTACATCGGCTATACCGATGGCAGTTATTCGCAACCCGTACCCCAGCCGGAATGGATGGGGATTCTGGGGCCCACGATCCGGGCCGTGGTAGGCGATACCATCAGGATCCATTTTCTGAATAAAGCCGATATACCGCTTTCCATCCATCCCCACGGTGTCATGTACGACAAGGATAATGAAGGGGCGGATAGCGGCAAAGGCAGCCGTATTCCGCCGGGTGGCCGTTACACCTACACATGGGCCGCCGACCGGGATGCCGGCCCGGGCCCGAATGACCCTTCTTCGGTAGTCTGGCTCTATCACTCGCATGTCATGGCAGAAGAAGAAATCAATCTGGGACTGGTTGGGACCCTCATCATCACTGCTGCCGGCAAGGCGCATTCAAGCGGGAATCCCGCTCCGCGCGATGTCGATCAGGAATTTGTTGCGCTGTACATGATATTTAACGAGGAAAACGGTAAAGAATCCGGTCTGAAACACGCTATCAACGGGCGGATTTTTGGCAATCTGCCCGGCTTTGAAACCCGGCGCGGGCAACGTGTGCGCTGGCATCTGGTCGCACTGGGCAATGAAGTGGATAACCATACCGTACACTGGCATGGCCAAACCGTACTGGATCACGGTCACAGAACCGATGTTATCGAACTCATGCCAGCCGGCATGACTTCTGTTGACATGGTGCCCCGTTCACCGGGCAGCTGGCTGTTTCATTGCCATGTCAGCGATCACATGATGGCAGGAATGACAACCCGCTGGCTGGTGAAGTAGCCTTGTTATCCTGCAAAGTAATGCTCCATTCACTCTGAGCAAACTCTACAGAAGAGCCAGTCGCCATTCAGCCGCTGTTCTCGGATCCAGAAATTTCCGGAAGACCTGTTTTCCCCGGCAGCCATAAAATACCAGCACAGAAATAAACAACGCTTGACAGCAGCACATTCTGCGGTAGTGTGACGGTAAACAATTAGCCATGGGGAGAGATCATGTTTGAGTTTCTGTTAGCACTGTTCATACTGCTGGTCGTGATCGGCATAGCGCTGTTCACCGTACCCTATCTGCGCCGCAATATTATTTCCAGGCTTGCGCTTAATATTTTCCGCAAGCTGTTGCCACAGATTTCGCAAACAGAACAGGAAGCACTCGATGCCGGCACAGTGTGGTGGGAAGGCGCACTCTTCAGTGGTAAACCTGATTGGAATCAGCTGCTTGCCTACCCAAAACCAGAGCTGACCCAGGAGGAAAAAATCTTTCTTGACGGGCCGGTCGAACAGCTCTGTAACATGCTGGACGAATGGCATATCACCCATGAACGCTACGACCTGCCGCCTCACGTCTGGCAGTTTATCCGCGAAAACCGTTTCTTCTCACTGATTATCCCTAAAGAGTACGGCGGGCTGGGTTTCTCAGCACTGGCTCACTCGGAAGTGGTCATGAAAATCAGCTCACGCAGTAATACGGCGGCCGTTACCGTGATGGTACCCAACTCTCTTGGCCCGGCTGAACTGTTATTGCATTACGGAACGGAAGAGCAGAAAAATTATTATCTGCCACGGCTGGCAAATGGAACCGAGATACCCTGTTTTGCACTGACCGGGCCGGATGCCGGTTCAGATGCAGGATCAATTCCTGATACAGGTATTGTCTGCCGGGGGGTATTCGATGGTCAGCCCGATATACTGGGAATTCGCGTTAACTGGGAAAAACGTTACATCACGCTGGGGCCGGTCGCCACATTGCTGGGGCTTGCTTTCAGGTTATATGATCCGGATGGATTACTGGGGGATAAAAAAGAGATCGGCATCACGCTCGCACTGATCCCGACCCATACTTTGGGTATCCAGATCGGCCGCAGGCATTTCCCACTGAACGGTGTTTTCCAGAACGGGCCCAATTCCGGCAAGGATGTGTTTATTCCAATGGATTGGATCATTGGCGGACAGGAAAAAGCAGGGCAAGGTTGGCGCATGCTGATGAACAGCCTCTCTGTTGGCCGCTCGATTTCTCTGCCGGCGACAGGCGTTGGTGCAGCAAAATTATCCGCCTGGAGCAGTGGCGCTTATGGCCGGGTGCGCGAGCAGTTCAAGCTGCCGATTGGTTACTTTGAAGGTGTTGAGGAAGCACTGGCACGAATCGCCGGAAATACGTACATGATGGATGCTGCCCGTGTTATGACCGCCGGTGCGGTGGATCTGGGCGAGAAGCCTTCCGTCATCTCCGCAATCGTCAAATATCACCTGACCGAGCGCAGCCGGCAAATAATCAATGATGCCATGGATATCCACGGTGGCAAGGGAATCTGCCTGGGGCCTTCCAACTACCTGGCAAGAACCTATCAGCAGACACCAGTCGGCATCACGGTGGAAGGGGCGAATATCCTGACGCGCAATATGATCATTTTTGGGCAAGGTGCGATCCGCGCTCATCCCTTTACACTTACGGAAATCAATGCTGCCTGGGATCAGAACAAAGAACGTGGTTTACAGGTATTTGATGAAGCACTGGCTGCGCATATCCGCTTTACCCTCAGGAATGCTTGCCACAGCCTGCTCTACGGGCTCAGCCGGCGACTGGTCAAGAATGTCCCGGAAAACGCGGCGAAAGAAACCATCACTTACTATCAGCAGCTGACACGCTTCTCTGCTGCATTTGCCCTGTTGACAGATCTTGCCATGCTGAAGCTGGGTGGCTCTCTCAAGCGGCGAGAACGTCTTTCAGCCCGGCTGGGCGATATCCTCAGCATGATGTACCTGGGCTCTGCCACACTCAAACGTTATGAAGACGATGGCCGCCCTGTTGCTGATCTGCCGCTGTTGCACTGGTCAATACAGGATGCGCTGTATCGTACTCAGCAGGCACTGTATGAGTTTCTGCTCAATTTTCCGGCCGGTAAAATTACCCGTGGATTGCTGCGTTGCATCGTTTTTCCATCAGGTATGCGTTGCCAGCCACCTGCCGATTCGCTTTCACATACGGTGGCACGGCTGATTCTGGCTCCGGGAGAAGTGCGTGATCGCCTGACATCAGGCATTTATCTCCCCCGGGAAGAAAATGATCCATTGGCATTACTCGGGAAGGCATTAGCCTGCGCTGTCGACTGCGAGCCTGTTGAAGCAAGATTGCGCCAGGCCGTCAAAAATAAATCCATTACAACTACCCATGAACATGAACAAATCGGTCAGGCGCTGGCACAAGGCATCATCACCAGCAAAGAGGCTGATTTACTTAAACAGATGAAAACCCTGCGACGCCGGGTCATCATGGTGGATGATTTCGCTCCCGATTTCCAGAAAAATGGCAATTTACAGGGAGGGATAACTTCATGACTGCACATCCCGTTTTTCTTGCAACTGACATGATTCCACCGGAAACTGCCCGAACACTGGATGGCCTGTTCAGGGAACGGGTCCGCCGTTTACCTGATGCCGTGGCCTATCGCGATTACGATGTCAGCCAGGAACATTGGCAGAATTACACATGGGGCGACATGGCAAATGCTGTCGGGTTATGGCAAACAGCGCTCTCCCGGGAAAATTTTTCTCGTGGTGACCGGGTCGCTGTTATGGTGCGAAACTGCCCGCAATGGGTGATGTTTGAACAGGCTGCCCTTGGGCTGGGGCTGGTGGTTGTTCCACTCTATATCGAGGATCGGGCGGAAAATGCTGCTTGGTGCCTTGATAATGCCGGTGCCAGCCTGTTATTGCTGGAAAACATGACTCGGTGGAGTGAAATGAGTGAAGCTGCTGCACAGCTGCAACAGCTGAAACGCATTGTTATCCTGCATGCCGCTTCAGAAGATATTCATTACACCGGTGACAAACGTGTTATCGCACTGCAGGACTGGCTGCCAGAGACAGCGGAGACTACCCCTCCCGCTCAAAACGATCCTCATGCACTGGCCAGTATTATTTACACTTCCGGAACGACAGGCCGGCCAAAGGGAGTGATGCTGAGCCACCACAATATTCTGTCTAATGCTTACGGCTGTGCTCAGATCGTAACTGTCAGACCGGAAGATCTGCTGCTGTCTTTTTTGCCACTATCCCATACTTTTGAGCGTACTGCAGGCTACTACACTCCCATGTTATGCGGCGCAACAATAGCCTATGCCCGTTCTGTCCGGCAGTTACAGGAAGATCTCCTGATTATCCGCCCGACTATTATGATTTCAGTCCCCAGAATCTATGAAAAAATCTATGTCGGGATACAAACCAGACTGGCAGAAGGTTCTGTACTTTCCAGACTGTTATTTAATCTGGCTGTTGATGTGGGTTACAGCCGGTTTGAGTATCAGCAGAAACGCACCGGCTGGCATGCTTCATACCTGCTGTGGCCATTGCTCAACCGGCTGGTTGCACGCAAGGTGATGGATAAACTGGGAGGGCGTTTATGGCAGGTCATGAGCGGTGGTGCTGCATTGGCACCGGAAGTATCACGGGTTTTCATCGCTCTGGGATTGCCTATCCTGCAAGGTTACGGACTGACTGAAACAAGTCCGGTTGTCTGTGCCAATCGACTGGATGATAATCTCCCAGCAAGTGTGGGTAAGCCTGTTCCCGGGGTTGAAGTTAAATTGGGAGAGCAAAATGCACTGCTGATTAAAGGGCCTAACGTAATGCTTGGTTACTGGAACAATCCGGAGGCCACTCGTGCCGTTCTGTCAGCAGACGGATGGTTTAATTCCGGAGATACTGCTCATATTGATACACAGGGAAGAATTACTATCACGGGTAGATTAAAAGACATTATTGTGACTTCTACCGGTGAAAAAATCCCTCCGGCTGATATGGAAGCTGCAATTCTGCGCGACTCAATATTCGATCAGGTAATGATAATCGGAGAAGGTCGATCCTATTTAAGTGCGCTGATAGTGCTGAGTAAGCGCGGCTGGGAAGTCGTGGCTACACACTGCAATGCCAAGAATGATCCTCATGCGCTGGCTTGCGATGAATATGCAGAGGAAATTGTGCTGGAAAAAATTGCGCGGCAGATTAGCGGATTTCCCGGTTACGCCAAAATTCATCGGGTACTGCTGATTTCTGATCCCTGGACGGTGGAAAATGAAATGCTTACCCCTACCCTGAAACTAAAGCGGAAAAAGATTTATGAACACTACCAGGACAGCATCAACAAACTCTATGCCAGTCATTAAAGGAGGAATACCAATAAAGGTACTGAGTCTGAGAAAATAATCATCAATAATTACAGGCACCAAGTCACCCTGGCGGTTAACATTACCTGGTGCCACTTACTAACAGCTTATCATTTAAAACTAGGGTAACTTAGCTTCACCTGGGGCTGCTTCGTCCTGAACACTTACCTGATCACCCAGCTGTTTGAGTGTGCCCGGGCCTATACCTTTCACATTGGCAAGGTCTTCCACTGACTTAAATGCACCATGCTGATCTCTGTACTCAATAATCGCCTTAGCTT
>WBZO01005854.1_pt1 | contig 12219 bp, 11 predicted proteins | sample 5204261 | NCBI WGS metagenome assembly WBZO01 (sample SAMN12412400, study PRJNA552823) | activated sludge metagenome | isolation source: activated sludge from anammox sidestream of wastewater treatment plant... | place: USA: North Carolina | collected 2017-09 | reverse complement strand
TATCAATATTGACCATGTGGCAACATTGCGTAATGCGCGCGGTGGGGATAACCCTTGCCCAATACGCGCTGCTTTGCTGGCCATGGAAGCTGGTGCAGACAGTATTACTGCCCATTTGCGCGAAGACAGAAGGCATATAAGGGACGCTGATATTGAACGTCTGAAAAATGAAGTGCCTTTGCCGCTGAATTTAGAAATGGCGGCGACAGAAGAAATGCTCGCCATAGCATTGCGTGTAAAGCCCCACGCGGTATGCCTCGTTCCGGAAAAGCGGGCAGAGCTTACCACCGAAGGTGGGCTTAATTTGCTGGCCATTGAAAAAAAACTAATCCCATATGTGCAGGAATTGCAGGATAACGGCAGCCGTGTATCGCTATTTATTGACCCGGATACAGCGCAAATAGAAAGCGCGCAGCGCACTGGTGCAAAAGCTATTGAGATACATACCGGCACATATGCTGAGAATATCTCTTGGGATAATCTACAGGCAATAAAAAATGCTGCCGGGCATGCTAGTAACCTTGGTTTAGAAGTCCATGCCGGGCACGGGCTTAATTATGAAAACGTAGCAGATATAGCCTCTATCCCTGAAATTGTTGAGCTTAATATAGGGCATTTTTTGATAGGCGAAGCAGTTTTTATTGGGCTTAAGGAAGCGGTAATGGAAATGCGGAAGATTATGGATCGCGCGCGTGGTGCAATATGATACTAGGTATAGGCAGTGATTTGGTGGATATACGCCGTATTGAAGAATCACTCTCGCGTTTTGGCAAAAAATTTGAAAACAGGGTTTTTACACCGCGTGAGCAGGAATATGCAAGGCGTAGCCAAAATACCAGCATTAAGGCGGTATCTTCTACTTATGCCAAGCGGTTCGCAGCTAAAGAAGCGTGCTATAAAGCTTTGGATATTGCTGGTAATAGCGGCATTTCATGGCTTGATATAGAAGTTGTGGGTAACCAGGGCGGCAAGCCGGAGATAGTGCTGCACGGCAATGCTCTGAAAATTATAGAGCAGCACTCGCAGGCAGGCAGCAAGGTAAAAATATTTGTAAGCCTGAGTGATGAATATCCTTATGCACAGGCTTATGTGGTGATTGAAATATTTTCTATTTAACTAACTGATTAAAATTATGACTATAAATTCTAATAATAAAACTATCGTTATTACCCGCCCGCTTGGTGATGAAGCTATTTTGCGTGATGAACTGCTGGATCTTGGCTACCATGTTATCCATGAGCCTCTGACTTCCATTGTGCTGCTGCATACTGCCCGTCTGGAAATTGAGGACGCTTTGCTTGCTGATCCTGACGCGGTGATAGTAACCAGTAAACACGCGGTGCAGGCTCTAGCTCTGCTTACTCAGTTGCGCGACATGTTTTTGTTGTGCGTTGGCGAAGCAACAGCAAATGTGGCAAATCAGCTTGGCTTTGACCGCATTAGTGTGACCGGAGAAAGCGTTGACCATTTAATAGATTATATTCTTGATTGTTACGATGAAGAATCACGGTTTTTATATGTTTCCGGAGAACATATCAGTGCCGATATTAATGAAGCTTTAAGCGTGCGGGCAATGAATGTGGAAAGGGTGGTGGTTTATGAGGCCATGCCTTCGGAAAATCTTTCTGACACGCTGGTTGAGCAATTAAAGCGCGGGCAGATTGATGCTGTAACTTTCTTCTCCGCCCGCACTGCTAAAATTTTTATTTCCCTGGCAGAAAAAAGCGGCATTATGGATAAGCTGGAAAAGATTGATGCTTTTTGTTTAAGCGCGCAGATTGCCGAGGTGCTCTCTGGTTACCCTTGGCATAAAATTTATAGCTCTGATAAGGCAACGCTTGCATCTATGGTGAGCCTGATAGATAATAGCTACAAATGAAAGGGCAGGTAGATGGTTGAACAAACTGACAATCAGGCAGAAAAAACAGAAGAAAAACCAGCTAAACCCCAAATGAGCGTTGCTGACCGGGTAAAACGTATAACTATAGCCGCTTTCTTTTTTATCCTGCTTACCCAGATTGTCGCCCATCGCTTTCCTGATTTAGTGCTTGGTAAAGTTGCTAATAAAACAGCAGAAAAAACTGAAGAAAAAACAGAGGGAAAAAATCCCAGTTCAGGAAAAATAAATAACGAGGATAAAGAAGTTGTAACAATAGCAAAAGATGTTGCGGCTCAGCCTGACTTGCATATTCCAGATTCCCATAATGATGAACGCATAAAAGCCCTTGAAGAAAAAATAACGCAGCTAGAAGCAGCAAATAATTCGCGGGCATCTGAACTTGAGGCGAAAATATCAGCACAGAATGTAATGGCGCAAAACAAAACGGAATCTATTGTGTTTGCCTTAATTACTTTCGGGCAATTAAAAGAGGCGATAAAAAATGGCGAAGGTTATAAAGAACCGCTTTCAAAGCTTAAAGAAATTATGATAAGCAACGAACAAGCGCAGGAAATTATAGCAACTCTTGCCGTAAACTCTGAAACTGGCGTTAAAAATGCCGCAAAGCTTAAAGAGGAATTCGCGCCGCTTATCAAGCAAGCCCTTACTGATAAAAACGAAAATATGTTCATGCGGACATTGCATAAATTCATCACTATCCGCAAAATCGGTGAACAGAAAGGCGATAGTGATGAGGAAGTTCTGGCGCGGGCAGAGCTAAAGCTTTCTGCAGGTGATATAGAATCAGCCTTGCAGGAAATGGACAAAATTTCGGATAAGGCAAAAATAATATTTGCTGATTGGATAAAAGAAGCTGGTGATATTCTTATTACGCGCAAAAATATTAACAAACTGGAATTGCTTTTAACTCAAACCGGACAAGCGCAAAATCCATGATAAATTTGCTGTTATTCCTGTTATTCATTGCTTGTGCGGGTATTGCCGCTTCTTTGCTGGTTGAAAATTCCGGCAGCGTTACCATGTTGTGGTTTGACTACCAGATTGAAACCAGCGTTGCCTTTCTTGTTATCTCGGTATTCCTTGCCGTTGCTTTTATTATGCTTTGCACACTGGTTATAAGGAATATTATTTATGCTCCTTCGCGTTTCTGGAAAAGCCGTAATGTTAAGCAGTTAAAGCAGGGAATTTCAGAGCTAACCTATAGTGTGGCTGCGCTCGCTGCATCAGATGTCGCGACAGCAGAAAAACATACGCGTAAAGTTGAAAAATTAATGGGAAGGACACCGCTTACTCTGCTGCTTTCTGCACAAATAGCCAAAAGCCGTGGCGAAGAAGAAAAAACTCAGGATCTATTAGAAAAACTACTGGAATATGAAGAAACCAAATATCTTGCTGCCCGTTTCCTAAGTGATGGCGCAAATAAGCAACAAAATTTGCCTAAAGCCCTGAATTTAGCGAAAATGGCGCATGGTGTTAACCCTAAAGACAGCGCAGCTTCTATCGCAGTGGTAAGCCTGGAGGTCCGCCTTAACCGTTGGCATGAGGCACTTGCCCATCTGGATGAAGCTCGCTTGTCACGTTCAGAAAAAAAACATATCCGTGCCCTCATACAGATAGAGCGCGGCAAGCTTCTGTTGGATGACGGCAGGTATGAAGAGGCGCTTTATCTGGCACGCAGCGCATTTACGGTTTTGCCGGATTTTGTACCTGCTATTGCTCTTGTTGCTTTGGCCTATAACGAAAATGATAAGGAAGCAAAAGCATTGAGCATACTATCCTCAGCCCTTAAAAAACAGCCTTCACGTATATTATTTGAGCTGTTACAGCAGATAACAGAGCATGAAGAGCCAGAACGCAGGGAAAAAATCCTTGCAAAATTCTCTGTAAGCATAATAGACGGCATCTGGCATTGCAAAAGCTGTAACCATGAGCAGAAAGACTGGAAAATCCACTGCGATTCCTGCCACGACTTTGATAGTCTGGAATGGAAATAATTGTTTTTATTTTGTAATTATTTATTTGCTTAATTATAATAATATTTTACCATATCTATTATAATTAAAAAATAGTGAGTTTAATATGTTTAGAGAAAATACACAAAATAATGAAGTTGATACCGCAACAGATATAGTTAGCCAGAATGTTGATAATATGAACTCGTGCGTTAGTGATGTTCGTAGTTCTGCTGCGGCTGTTGACAACGCATTGGATAGTAAAGATAAAAAACTGATAGAAAGATCATTAAAGGAATTATTTGGCAAATTTTCTATTGTTGATACTATGAGTCTGGATTGCACAGGTAACAATTCTAGGTATCTTACTAATTTTTTAGCTCATGCCAGAAGTGATTCCACAAAAATTTTACAGGATGCCGTAATTAAGGTTGTGGATGCCGGACATATTGATGCAGCTATAAGCAGTAAGGCACTAAAAGCTGCTTTGCGTGCTGATACACTTCAAGAACCAGAAGGATTTTTTGCAAAGATATTAAACAGCGCAATTAAAAGTGGCAGTGCTAAACAAATGAATGCTTTGCTTAGTGAAAAATCATTTACTGAAAAGGTTAAGGAATTCGGTAATTTGCGAAGTGGTCTTATAATTAGTGATATTGTTGTTCCCAATTATGATATCAATAATAAAGATGCTCAAAATAACGCTGCATTTGCTCTTATAAATAATCATTTCATCAGGAATATTTTTTCTGATGAAAATAGTAACAGTAATTTGAGCAAAATACTGGCAGACACAGATCCAGCAAGAAGCACTAACAGGCAGAAAATGAAATCTATTCTGCAAGCTGAAGCAAAAATAGGAATATAATCCTTATTTTCTTCTCCACACGCTGGCGAGAGTTATTATATACTCAAAGCGGCGGGCGTGGTCACGGATAAGAAATGGTAATTCTTCTTCATGGATAAGTTCAAACTCACTTAGAATTTTCTTTACATCATCAATACCGTTAAGCCAGCGTGATTTTTGCGTATATTCTTCAAGCCAGCTGAAAGGGGTGGTCATAACCAGAACACCACCTTTTTTAACAAGCGCATTAGCTCCCTGCATACGTTCAAGGCAGGCGACTGGGTCAGGCAGGCGGCAAAGGGTGTTGGCGAGTAAAACCGCATCATAATTTTTCAAATGCAGTGGCAGGGAACACGCGTCACCCTGTTCAAAATTTACAGCTTCACGGTCGGTAGCAGGATCAACTTGTGCAAATAGCTGTTTTCCTTCTGTTCCGGAATCCTTGCGCCAATAAGGATGCTTGCCTGTGAGCTTTAATATATTGGCGGATTTTATAAATTCATCGCTATAATCAATTCCGGTTACTTTTTTGAACTTTCTTGCCATCTCAAAGCTGGAACGTCCAACCGCGCAGCCAAGATCCAGGGCATTATCAAAATTAGTGCTATAATTTGCCACAAGCTCTGCGCATTTAAGTGGCAGGTTTACCACATTAGGGGCAGGAAATTGTGATTTAGGAACATTTTGCCATATTTCTTGATCACTTCCCCAATGCATAAGAAGATATTTATTTAGCATTTCCTGGGTTTTATATGTTTCTGCGCCACTATTTTTATATAATAATTTGGCATCGCAGGCAGGGTTTCCGTCTTCGCTGCGGGCGATCCTAAAACCGGCATGCTGGAAGAAATGCGGGCGGAAATGAAAACGTGCCCATTTGCCTGATTCATCACCGGTGCTTATGAACGAACCGCCAAGGATCATCTGGTGTTCTCCATCATAACATGGTGTGCTGAAATCATCATAATAAGGATGGGCTTTGCTTCCTTGCAGCGGGTGGAAATGGTCTTCGCACCATTGCCAGACATTGCCAAATACATCATGAAAACCTTTGCTGTTGGCAGGCAGCGCATTTACCGGAATCTCGCTTCCATATAACAGGTCGCTGTTATAGCCGGATTCTTTGCCGTCGCGCATGGAGTTGTGTTCGGCTTCGGTAAGGAGGCGGTAAGGCATTTCGCTGGCGTCACGTTCAGTACGCCAGGCACAATATGCTTTTGCTTCATGGAAATTTACACAAACCGGCCAATTTGGTTGCATGTCAATTATTTCAAAAATGGTGCGGAGTTTATAAAGGTGCGAACCGGCAGGCCCATCCTGAAGCCAGAAAGTTGGCCATTTAATATTGCGGAAGCGCCGCCAAGCCCAGCCTTCACGTGTCCAGTATTTCTCTTCAGCATATCCACCAGATTTTACGAATTCTAAAAATTCGCCATTGCTGATGAGCATAGAGCTGGCTGAAAAAGGGCGTGTGTGGCGTATTTCTTCCCCATATTCGTTATCCCAGCCGAAAGTTGGAAAATCATGCGGTTTGCCAAGTGATATTTCACCGGCATTTAAAGATAGCATCTTATTTTCAGGGCGGCTTACAGGTGTTTTTTCCTGATATGATTCCGCCCATCCGGCAGGTTTTCTTACAAATTCAATAGGTAGTTCGCGGATAAGGACACTGGAAGTTTCCAAATGAATGCGCTCATGTTCAAACCCCATAACCAATGCCCACATCGGGCTTTCCTGGGTAATTGGCAGATGGCTGTTATCAAGTAAAGGATGCTTGTTTATTAAATCGCAGATAATATTATAAACCTGCTTGCGATAAGAAATTACTTCAGAAAGTTCAGGCCAGATAGTCTGGTTACCTTCATGCAGGTCATCCCAGCGCATTTCATCCACCCCAACTTCAAATAACTGTTCAAATTCGGCATTTACCGGTTTATCCAAAATACCGGCTACCCGTAATTTATTCACATAAACCGCCACTGGATGGGCGTAATAAAATATCATTGGGTGGCGAAGCTGGTGGTAGGGGCGGCGGTAAAAAGCTTCTTCACCAGCAAGGCCGCTGAACAACATTTCGGTAAGTTCCCAGCCATTATTGAAATAATCAAGCAGCTCCCTGCGGCTGGCGGAAAGGGACACTTGCGGCATTGATAAAGGCGTCATTTGTTCGCTGGTTTGTTGCTTTTTCTTCAGGGCGCTCATGGTTTTTCTATCTCTTGTTTATAATCAGTCTGCTTTTTCAATTCGTATGATATATATAAATGGTTACATTGATAACTCTATTACGTAACTATTTTTATAGGTCAGGCGAAATAAAAATAAATGACATCAGAAGTTATTGTCATAATATCAGCAATTTCACGGAGGCGTTATGAAAAAAATATTTACAGTAGCATTTGATTATTTTCTAAAAACTACCGATTTTTTCAGTAATTTTTTGTTACTTGCCATGCGTTTATGGATAGCCAATATTTTCTGGAATTCCGGAATGGTAAAAATTGCTGATTGGGGCAATACTCTGGCATTGTTCCGTGAGGAATATCAGGTTCCGGTAATTCCGCCGGAAATTGCCGCTGTTTTTGCCGCTGGTTTTGAAATATCCTGCCCTATATTGCTTGCTGTCGGGCTGGCCTCACGTTTTGCTGTGCTGCCGCTGCTTGCGATGACTGCGGTTATACAGTTTACCTATCTGCAACATGAGCAGCATTATTATTGGGCGTTTCTATTATTTACTATAATGTGTTTTGGCGCAGGGAAAATATCGCTGGATTATTTGATACAACATAAGTTTATCAAATGTTTATATAAATAATTTATTCCTTAAAAATTATTTATGCAATCACTAGACAATATTAATTTTTAATTGTAGTATCGTCTCCGAGTTTTACTAGATTTATTTGTAATTATAAATTGTTTTACAGGATTTTCTAATGACTTATATTGATGTGTATGACAAAATTAAGATTAATATTACTGGTGCATTAGGTGCTGGACATCATCTTGGTACTCCATCGTGTGTTATCCCTTTAAATGGTAAACATTATTATTTAGAGAGGACTGGTGCATATGAAAATAGACTACATGGATTGGGATATGCTACTACACCAGGATTGTGGAAATATGATCCAGATGAAAAAGGATTACAAGATTTTATAAGATCTCCAAGGGTAGAAATTGGTAAAAACTATACATCTGCTCTTGGTGTTAATCATGATGGCTCATTGATCGTTGCCCGTATGGATGGTATTCATTATTTTGATCCAAACACAAAAGAATATACAAAAGTTTGCGATATTCCAGGGGTTAGTGATCTTCCAAAATATACACTACCAACTATCTGTCCGAATAATGGGGTTATGATAAAGTGCCATGACGACAAGACACGTTTCTTCCTTGGAACATGTAATCTTGTAGGAGATGTTGAACAAAACAGTCTTTGGGTTTTAGAGAATAATAATGGCACGTTTTCTTTAGAAAAAGTAAAGGGTACTGATAATTTAATTTCAGCAAATGGTATCACTGGGTATAGCGAGGGGGGGAAAACTCACATTACATATTCTGATACAAACGCAGGAAAAGCAGTATTATATTCAGCGGAGTATATGCCTACCAGTAAGTCATTAAGCAATATTGCTACTTTAGTGGATTTTAAAAATGGTGGTAATAGAGCTCTCGGTGGTTGCCCAAGTGCTGCTTCTCCGCTTACATATAACGGACAACGTTGCGTTGCTGTTGCAGTTGATGGTACTAATAAAATTCGTATTTATCCAGCAACGGGAGAAAATTTAGACGTGTTTAAAATGATTGCGGAAATTGCTTTGCCAGTAAAAGCAAGACCAACTATGCCGACATTTTATAAAGAAGGTAATACAACCGTAGCCTATATTCCCACTACGGCAAGAGACGAAGACGATAGGGATGGTGGTTATATTTACAAAGCAAATATGCCAGAAGGTTTTGAACCAGTTAACCATGTAGGGACTTATCCAAAACTTGAAGAGGTAAAAGCTGCTCAAAGATTCGCAAATCAAAAATCTGGTGGTAGTGGTGGGCGTGGTACTGTTGCTTAATTGAGTAGCTAATCAATTCTCTTCCAGGTGGTTGGTGGTCGTGCCATTACCCACCTGAGAGGGTTTTTGCAATGCTGGTCAATGCCTTGCGTAATTCGCTATCTTCTACATTATCCAGAAAATCCGTGCAGTCCGTAAGTAATACAGGTTTTTTGCTTGGGGCTGGTTTCTGCTCTTGCTTGGTTACATATGTATGGCAGATGGTAATGCGCGTAACAGCTTTATAACCAAAATAGGTGGCAAGCCGTTCTAAAATAAGAGGTTGTAGATGTTGTAGCTCGGTAGCAAAGCCATTTTCCACGGCTATGCTGAGAGTACCATCTATTTTTTTACCAGCAGGGAATGATAATTTTTGCGGCAGGCAGTGGGAAGCAAGTTTATTTCCAACAATATAATCCCATTCACTGATTATTTTTGAGCCAGCAAGGCCTTGGGTTTTTAGGGCAGGGCGGGTTACCTGCTCAATACATTTTGCAAGAGTCTTAGGAAATAAATAGCTTCTTTTATAGTTTATTGTATTTCCCGTATTGTCTTTATCTTTATTCATGCTGCCGCAATTTGCTCTAGAGCGTTTTTGATTTAGTTCTACGACTCAGCAGCCGAGGCGAAATGTATGGCTTTATTACATGAGCCGAAGGCTAACAACGTGTAGGGCTAAATGAAAAATGCTCTAATAACTCACGTATTGGCCTGTAGCTCCTGCGGTGATGCTGTGTTACACCATGACGCTTCAGTGCTTCGATATGGTGTTTTGTACCATAGCCAGAATTTTTTTCCCAGCCATATTCTGGATACTCCTGTGATAGTTCGCACATTATTCTATCACGCGTTACTTTGGCAATAATGCTGGCGGCGGCTATAGACAGGCTTTTTGCATCTCCGCCTATAACTGTTTGTGTTTTGTAATTTAATTTTGGAGCTTTATTGCCATCAATAAGGACTAGTCCTATATCTTGCCTTTCGAGCATGGAAACTGCCCGCTGCATGGCAAGCTTTGTTGCTTCAAGAATGTTAATGCTGTCTATTTCCTCAACTGTGCTTATGCCGACTCCGGTTATGGCATTTTCCAGTATTTCATCGTAGATCTTCTCGCGTTTGATGGCAGTCAGTTTTTTAGAGTCATTAATACCGGATGGTAAGAGGTTACGGTTTAATATCACAGCTCCGGCAACCACTGGCCCAGCCCAAGGGCCTCTGCCTGCTTCGTCCACCCCGGCAACAATGCCACCGGCGGATAGCTCCAGCGATAGGTCAGGAAAGTTTGCCATTTAACTGTTTTTATTGCGCTGCCCAGCATCGGCGGTCATTGGCTCAGCAGGAAGGTAGGTTGGCCAGTTGTTACGCAACACAGCTATAACCGATTTATTGTTTACCCCAAAAAGTTCGGAATATATCCAGTAATTAGTCATAACCTGCATAACATATGTACGGGTTTCAGAGTAGGGGATGCTTTCTACGAACAGCAGCGGGTCATCGTGATAAGCTATATTATCCTGCCACTCTTTAAGCCTGCCGATACCGGCATTATAAGCAGCAAGCATATAAAACAAATTGCCCTTTATAAGGGAATTACCAAGCAGATGCCCGACATAGCGCTCACCCAATGTTATATTCATAACCGGATCACTTAATTTTTTAATATCTGAGCCTGAGGATTTTACTCTTATATTATTATCATTGTCGGCAACGTAATATGAATGCATCATTTGTGCGGTTTTTGGCATGAGCTGCATAAGCCCGAACGCTCCTGCAGGGCTGATTGCTGATGTCTGAAAACCTGATTCCTGGCGCATCAGGGCATAAATCAGGCTTGGCTCAATGTTGAAACCTTCCTCTGGTTGCCAGCGGGGAACTGGATATTTAAGGGCATCAAGTTTACGTTCGCTGCTTTCAAGCTGCTTTGCCATGCTGATTTGTGCGGAAGCAAGCCCAAGTTTATTGGCAAGCGCCAACAGTCCCCATTTTTCCTGTTTGCTTGCAGAAGGGAACAGTTGGCGGATTTGTTTTTCTGCCCGTTCATTCAGTTCGCATTGGGTAAGAGCAATTATTCTTCTTATTTCAGGTTTTTTGTTCAATAATTCAGCACCGGGCGTATTTGCCTCAACTATATCCGTATCAAGCTCCAGTTTTTTTCCTAGCTGTTTGCGGGCGAGTATGCCGTAAAACACCCTTGGGTTTTCTGCCGCTTTCACCAGGTATTTATTAGCTTCTGCTTTGTTGCCCAAGGCTTGGTAAGAACGGTATGCCCAGAAATTAGCCGCTGATTCCTGCCACGGCGTAAGCTCTTCTTTGGTCGAAACTAAAGAGGAAAAAAATCTGGCAGCGTCGGATTTCTTACCGTTACGCCATGATTCTATACCGTAAGACCATAGTTTTTTAGCCTGTGTATTAGAGTCAAAGCGTATATCTGCGTTATTTGTATCACCATATCCCTGAAGGTCACGTTTCTTTTGAGTCTTGGGAAGGTTTGCTGCCGCACTCTGGTATTTAGCGCGTGCTAACTCGGCTATATCCGCAGCCTGCGTATGCTCAGGATAGTTTTTTAACCATAATATTATCTCAGGGAGGGTGGTATTATAGCGGCGGTTAAGATAGCGTTCTGCCAAGACATCACCCAGCAATATATCGTTGGAAAGTTTAGAGATTGCGACATCTGCATCTTCAAAGCTTCCGGCTTTCTGTAGGTTAAATATTTGTTTATAAAGATTCTTATCGGTATTTGACAGTTCGGAATCCGACGAAGCAATTTTCATTACCTTATTTCCGATAGAGACAACAAATGCTTTAGGAGATACTTCGGTAACGGAGGATAACCAAGCTCCCGCTCCTGCAAATAGCCCAACAACAAAAATTATGGATAGACTTGTGAGTAATCTATCCCGAAATTTTTTCTGCTTGAACCTTTTATAATATTCCTGGTGCTTAGCCATAATCTTATAAAACTATATTAAAATTTTATGTATTTCAAGCTAATATTAAAAAAATGGTTAATATAACTAAATTATTTTATATAAAACAGTTAGTTAATTTTTGCCCGAATCGGCTAAAAACCCCTGTATCATTAACAGATCCTGCCATGCCTGCTTTTTATATAGCGGTTGGCGTAAAAGGTAAGAAGGGTGATATATAAGCGCGGTTTTTACCGGTTTTTCCATATAACGGTTCTGGTATTCATAAAAATTTCCACGCAGTCGGGAAATAGACTGTTCTTTTTTGAGCAAAGCGTTTGTTGCAGTTCCGCCGGATAAAATGAGTAATGATGGAGAAATTATAGCAATATGTTTTTCAACAAATGGCAGACAGGTTACGATTTCTATCTCATTCGGCTGGCGGTTGCCGGGCGGGCGCCAGAAAATGGTATTGGATATATATATAGTGCTTCTATCCAGACCGATGGCTTTAAACATTCTATCCAGTAACTGTCCGCTTGCTCCACAGAAAGGAATACCT
>WBZO01005853.1_pt1 | contig 12220 bp, 13 predicted proteins | sample 5204261 | NCBI WGS metagenome assembly WBZO01 (sample SAMN12412400, study PRJNA552823) | activated sludge metagenome | isolation source: activated sludge from anammox sidestream of wastewater treatment plant... | place: USA: North Carolina | collected 2017-09 | reverse complement strand
TGAGATCGGGATTCCAAACGCGCAATTGCTCCATCGCCCCGGCTTCACGCAGTTTTTCGGGTTGAATGAGTGATAATCCCATTTCGAGCGCGAGGGATTTGACGGGAGGCGCTTTGAGCTCCCGGCCACGCCCGGAGGCGCGGTCGGGCTGGGTCACCACGCCGACGATGGGATATTGCGCGGCCAGCGCACGCAAAGCGGGCAGGGCAAAATCCGGCGAACCCATAAATACAATTTTTACCGACATTTTCAGCGATTGTACTTCGTCTGGGATTAAAATGTGCAAAATCACGCGGAAAGAACGTTTTGGCAGTACTCTTTTACCAAGTATTTCGTTGATTTTTGATGCGATTAGTTGTAAAATATTTCAAATCAATCCTAGACCGATTTCGGAGGAACCTCTTATGTCTCAAGCACCAATGTCCGACGTTACCAGTGACGACAAGCTGTGGTCATTGTTAACCTATATTTTCACGCCGCTCGTCCCGATCATCATCATGCTGATGGAAGACAAGAAAAATCGTCCTTTCATCCGCTCCCATAACGCTCAAGCGTTGGTTGTTGGAATAATCAACCTTATCATTGGAATATTCCTGAGTTGGACCTTGATCCTGGCTTGCGTGCCCTTGATCATCTGGTTCGTTTGTATCTATTGGGGCATCCAGGCGTACAACGGGAAACACGTTGAGATTCCGGTAATCAGCAACTGGGTCAAGAGCCAGGGCTGGGCATAAGTTCTTTCGCCAATCTGCAAAAAAGACCTGCCAATGTGCAGGTCTTTTTTGTTATCTTTTTCGTTGCCTTCATTAATTATCCATTGTAGAATTTAAAAATCTAATTCAATGCGGGAGGCTGTGATGGACATCGGAAAACCCTTTTCCTTTCAATTCGAAGATAATCAATGGATCAGTAAACTGGGCATCGGCGCGATCGTTTCGGCGATTCCCATCCTGAATTTTGCCTGGTCTGGGTATATGGTGGGCATCTTGCGCAATGTGATGAACGGCGTGAAAAATCCCCTGCCCGCTTGGGACGACCTTGAACGCAAACTCATAGACGGGCTCATCCTGTTCGCGGCCGGAATCATCTATGCCCTGCCCATCTTGCTCATCATCTGCCTGCCGCTGGGATTCTTCACAGTTTCAGGTGTGCTTTCCGGCAGTAATGAACTACAAGATCTTTCCGAGATCATCGCCGGCATCGGAGGCGTGGCCTTCTTCGGCCTGCTTTGCCTGTTCACCCTCTATGGCCTGATCTTATCCGTTGTTTATCCCGCTATTCTGGTGATCTTTTCGCGGGAAGGCACATTCGCCTCTTGCTTTAAATTTCAGGAAATTTTCGGGATCATCGGCAAAAATCCGGGGCCGTTTTTTACCGCGTGGCTGATCAGCTTTCTGGGCGGCATCGGTGTAGGTCTGATCATCGGCTTCGTGAGCGCCGTTGTCGGCTGGATTCCGTGTATCGGATGGATCGCCTCTCTCGTGCTCGGCCTGGGCACAACCGTATACGTCGCAACCATTTACGCGCATCTCTTCGGCCAATTCGGCGCGTTGACCTACGGACAGAACCAACCGGCATAAAGCATCTTTCGACAGTCAAGAGCCTGCCGCGCGCAGGCTCTTTGTTTTTTGCAACTTGCAGACGACTCTTTCGTTAATCCAGTAGAAACCAAACTTGCAAGGAGTAAAATGAACACATCCACGATCCAGCCAAACGTCAAACCGAGTCTCGTCACCGCCATCGCCGCCATGACGCTCGCCAGCGGCATCGTCAATATCTTTTGGGGCTTGATCGCCTCAATGACCTTCCTCGCCTCGATCATCGGCGTAGTCTGCGTTCCCATCACCATCCTGCCAACCATCCTCGGAATCTTCGAAGTCGTCTACGCGGCCAAACTTTTTAGCAACACCCCTCAGCCCATACGGCCATCGCAGACCCTGGCCGCGTTCGAGATCGCCTGCATCCTCACCGCCAACATGTTCTCGATGATCGTAGGCATCCTCGTGCTGATCTTCTACAACGATGAACAGGTGAAAAAATATTTCGCGGATCTCAATGCGGCGTATGCGCCGCCTTCCGCCCCTCAGCCTGCACTCGGCCCAATCGAAACGCCCGCCGCCCCGGCCGCGCCCGAACTACCTCCCGCCGAGCCGGAAAAGCCCAAGCGTCCGCGCAAAATGGCAAAGTAATTTTCGTCCTCTTGACTCCTGCCCCTCTCACCCGTAGAATGGATTTAACAACCGAACGCGAGCAGTGAAGAGACTCCACGCAAAGTTCGATGCGGGAGCGCCGAAGGTGCAAATCTGGATTTGGCGAAACCAGATGAATCTCTCAGGCAAAAGGACCCTGCCGCGAATCACTCTGGAAAGCGCCGCGCACGCGCGGCACACCGACGGTGCAAGTCCCTAAATCAGGGATGAATCTCTCAGGTCAAATTACAGAGGCGCACGACTCAATTCGTGCGCCTTTTTGATTCGCCCAGATCATTCCTTCAAGGAGAACCGTAATGAACACCCCCAACCATTTGAAATACACCAAATCCGACGAATGGTTCGATCCCGCCAGCGGCGCAATGGGCCTCACCGATTACGCCCAAAACCAGCTTTCCGATATCGTCTTCGTGGAAATCCTGGTGGAGGCGGGGCAGGAACTTAAAGCGGGCGACGCCGTCGCTTCGGTGGAGTCCGTAAAGGCTTCCTCCGAAATCTACGCTCCCGTATCGGGCAAAGTCGCCGAGGTCAATAGCGGACTCGCCGATAAGCCGGAAATCATCAACAGCGATCCGTTCGGCGCGGGTTGGATGATCAAACTGCAGGGCGGCGATCCCGGCGATATGTTGGACGCGGCCGCATACGAGAAATTCTGCGAAGAACGGACGCATTAATATTTCGTCATTCCGAGGACGAATCGCTTCGCTCGTAATGACGGGAGAAATCACATGACTTATATTCCCATCAGTCCCAAAGAACGGGACGCGATGTTGGCGGCCGTCGGCGTGAAAACACTGGATGCCCTGTTCAAAGACGTGCCAGCCAAACACCGCTTCCCCAAACTAGACCTGCCGCCTGCCCTGACCGAAATGGAGGCCGCGGCCGAACTGGCCGATATCGCCGCCTCCAACGAACAAGTGCGCGGCGATCTGATCTCCTTTCTCGGCGCGGGCATGTATAATCATTACATCCCCGCAGTGGTGGATCATATTTTGCGGCGCGGCGAGTTCTATACCGCGTACACGCCCTATCAACCGGAAATTTCACAAGGCACACTGCAAGCCATCTTCGAGTATCAATCGCTGATCGCCGCGCTGACCGGCATGGAGGTCTCGAACGCCTCGCATTACGACGGCGCGACAGCCGCCGCCGAAGCGGTCAATTTGGCCTGGGCGCAATATCGCGGCAAACGCAAAAAGATCGTCCTCTCGCCCGCAGTGCATCCGCAATATCGTGAAGTGATCCGTACCTACACACAGGGCATGGACCTGGAAATAGCAGGCGGCGTCCATGTCGATTCGAATCCCAAAGAACTCGAAACGCTGATAGACGACAATACCCTGATTGTCATCCTGCAGTATCCCGATTTCTACGGGCGCATTTACGATTACACCAAACTGATCGAACGCGCTCACGAGCAGGGCGCGTTGGTCTGTGTAGCGGCCAACCCCACCGCGCTGGCGCTTTTCAAAACGCCGGGAGCTATGGGCGCGGATATTGTCGTCGGCGAAGGCCAGCCGCTGGGCATTCCGATGTGGTACGGCGGTCCGTCGCTCGGATTCTTCGCCACGAAAAAATCCTTCATTCACAAAATGGCGGGGCGGCTCGTGGGCGAAACGGTGGATAATAAAGGCCAGCGCGCTTACGTGCTCACGCTCACCGCGCGCGAACAGCACATCAAACGCGAGCGCGCCACTTCAAATATCTGCACCAACCAGGGTTTGCTCGCCCTCGCCTCTGCCGTGTATATGAGCGTGCTAGGCAAAAGCGGCATGAAGCAGGTGGCCGAGTTGTGTTATCAAAAAGCGCACTACGCGGCGAACGCGCTGAGCAAACTCAACGGCTATTCATTGAAATACAACGAGCCGTTCTTCCACGAGTTTACGCTGGTCTGCCCTAAGCCTGCCGCGGAGATCAACGCACATTTACTTGAGCACGGCATCCTCGGCGGGTACGATCTGGGCCAGGACGATCCGTCGCTTCAAAATCACATGCTGGTCGCGGTGACCGAGATGAACTCAAAGGAAGAGATCGACGCGCTCGTCGAAGTGCTGTCGGAGGCGGATCATGGTTAGCACATTGGAACAAGTAACTCCAAAGATCGTCGAGCCGACGATCTTCGATTTATCCTCGCCCGGCCGCGTCGGCGTACAAATGCCCGCATCAGACGTCCCTGAGTCTGATGCGCCTCCTCAACATTTACTGCGCTCCGAACTGCCTCTCCCCGAACTCGCCGAAGTGGACGTTGTCCGTCATTACACACATCTCTCCAAATTCAACTACTCGGTGGACGGCGGCTTCTATCCGCTCGGCTCTTGCACGATGAAGTACAACCCCAAGATCAACGAAGACACTTGCCGATTGCCGGGCTTCCTATACACTCATCCGTTACAGCCGGTTGAGACAGTGCAGGGCAATCTGGCGTTGATGTATCAATTGCAGGAATGGTTGAAGGAGATCGCCGGCTTCGCGGCCGTGACGTTACAGCCCGCGGCCGGGGCGCAAGGCGAATTCACCGGCGTATTGATGATGCGCGCCTATCACAAAGCACGCGGCGATTCAAAACGCGTCAAGATGCTCATCCCTGATTCGGCGCACGGGACGAATCCCGCCTCGTCGGGCATGATCGGTCTGCAAGTTGTGCAAATTCCCTCCGATGCGCGCGGCAACGTGGACCTGGCCGCGCTCAAAGCGCAATGCGACGATACCGTGTTGGGCATGATGTTGACCAACCCGAATACGCTCGGCCTGTTCGATGAGCATGTCGAGGAGGTCATTAAGCTGGTTCACGATTGCGGCGGTTTGATGTATGGGGATGGCGCCAATCTGAATGCCCTGCTGGGCATCATCCGCCCCGGCGACGTGGGCTTCGATGTCATGCACTTCAACCTGCACAAAACGTTTGCCGTTCCGCACGGAGGCGGCGGCCCCGGTTCGGGTCCGGTTGGCGTGGCCGCACGTTTGGCGGATTTCCTGCCCGAGCCTTTGGTCGGCATCATCGAGGAAGGAAGCGAAGATGAACCGCCACTGTTCGGCTTCATCAAACCTGCCCAATCCATTGGCCGCATGAAAGCCTTCCACGGGCATTTCGGCGGTGGACTGGTGCGCGCCTTTACCTACATCGCTATGCATGGCGCGCAGGGGCTGAAGGATATTTCACAGTATGCCGTGTTGAACGCCAACTACCTGCTGGCGCGTTTGCGCGGCACGTACCACGTCCCGTTCGATAGAATCTGTATGCACGAGTTCGTCGCAGAGGGACGCTTCGAAGGGAGCGACATCCGCGCGTTGGACATCGCCAAACGCCTGATGGATTACAACTTCCACCCGCCCACAAACTACTTCCCGCTCATCGTCCACGAAGCGTTGATGATCGAGCCAACCGAAACCGAAAACAAGGACACGCTCGATGCCTTCGTCGAGGCGATGATCAAGATCGCCGAGGAATCCAAGTCCACGCCCGAGATCGTCAAGTCCGCGCCGAACGATACACTATTCGGGAGGATGGACGAGGTCAAGGCGGCGAGGGAACTGGTGCTGTGCTGTTGGTTGCCGGAGGAATATGATTTGAGCGCGTGAGATAAAAATCCAGCCGACCTAAGGTTGCGCGATTAAATCAAAAGTCTCGAAAGCTTTTACTTTCGAGACTTTTGATTCTTTGATGGACGCTTCTACTCCTTCGCCAGCGTCACTACCGAACTTCCGTCTGCGGAGGTGATGGTTAGCGTGTCGCCTTTCAGCGAGAAGGAGGCGGTGTTCGCGAACACAGCGAGCACGGCACTTTCCTGTTTTCCGACCGTGTCCTCACAGGCCATTAGCGTGGTCATCATGGAGCCGAACGTGATTTTTCCATCCGCAACCTTATAGTCGCCGCCAAAGGAATTGCATCCCACGTTACCGTTAAGCCGTCCGTCCGAGCCAAAAGAGATGGACGTGTCAACGCCCGGTACGGCGGAGGTGGAGTTGGAAGGCGAGCCGTAAGAGACAAGTTTCCACTCACCGACGATGGATGCCGACGAACCTCCAGAGCATGCAGAAAGCGCAAATCCTGCGAGTACGAGCGATGCGATCAGTACAAATAAGGTTTTTTTCATCATCTTCTCCGAAAAAAATTTGATTTATATTCTTGACGTAAATTGCGCTAATAAGTTCCCCGTTTTCGTTTTTTCGGCCATCCAACAATTCCCGCTTCGACTAAGTATTCAGTTGCAAACAAAACACGTCAGAAAACGCACAATACGCGTCGCGCAATGGCATTCTCTGACGTCGTCTAATCTATGCAAAGTTCAAATATTCGGATTACTTCACGACCCACAAATGCGCGTTCGTAGCCTGACAGCGCGTTCCATAATCCGCATTCGTGCCGGAGATAATGGAATATAACAGGTATCCGGGAGCGGTGAGTTTATCGGTGAAGAGTGTGTATTGACCGATGAACGCGCCGTCAACCAGTACATTGGCTTCAGTGTCATGCACGATCACTGCCATGGATGCCTGCGCCGGATTCGGAAGATTCAACGTCCCCGGGCCGCGCGTCTTTCCGATGCGCCCACAGCGATTCGTGATGTGACTGCAATACGTCAGCAGGACGCTCGAATTCGTGATGTGCGCGGTATATCCGTCGAAATTATTCGGGTCGATGCGGAAACTAAACCCACAGCCGGAATATTCCGGAAAACCCACAGGCCGCGCGCTCTGCATTTTGAAATCCGCCCAAACCGCAAAATCCTGTATCGGTTCGTCAAACCCGGCGAAGTCGTAATCAAGATAGTTGATCTTGGCCATCTCGCGATCCAGATCGTCCAACCTATGCAACGTTCCGTCGGTTGAGGAAAGATAACCGGCGTCCACATACGATTGGATCCTGGCTTGAGCGTCGGAGACTTCCTGAGCGGCGGCCAGGTCCGGGGTCGGGCTGGGACGCGGCGTAGCGGTCGGCTCTTGAGTCGCGGTCGCAGACGGAAGCGGCGTATCGGTCGCGGGGGGCGGCGTTGGCGTGGCTTGTCCTCCACAGGCCAGCATAACAAAAGCCATTACGAACACAGCCGAAAGAATGGGATACGAACGAGCTTGCATCTTCCCTCCTGTCGCAGTGGAATTTGGTTATGATACTAGAGAATCCGCCAAAGGACAAGAAAAAATAGAACAATTTCGCCTCGGGCCTCGAGGCCAATGCCCAAAATCGTTTACAATCTCGTATACTTCCTACCATGAAAATTCTTACAGTTGACATCGGCACCGGCACACAGGATATTTTTCTTTACGATTCAAATCTCGACCTCGAAAACGGATTTAAACTCGTCCTGCCTTCGCCGACCATGATGATTCACCGCCGCCTCAAGCGGCTGATCCAGGCTTCGCACCGGACCCCGATCCTGCTTGCCGGTTATCAAATGGGCGGCGGCCCTTCATCCTGGGGCATCGAGCAGGCGCTCCGCGCGGGGATTCCCGTGTTCATGACGAAGGAAGCGGCAACGACCATCAACGACGAACTGGAGAAGGTGGAGGCGTTGGGGGTCGAGATCGTCTCGGACGATGAAGCAAAAAAGCTGAAAGCGGGAAGCGGAAGATCGAAAGTGGAAAGTTTGGAGATGAAAGACTTCGATTTCGAGTTGATCTCCAAGACCTTCAACGATTACGGCGTTTCACTAGGCGATTTAAGCGCTATCGCGGTCGCGGTCTTCGATCACGGCAACGCGCCCGCCGGAGTCTCGGATCGAAAGTTCCGCTTCGACTATCTGGATCGGCGAATCCGCGAAAAGAATTCACTTTCCGCTTTTGCCTATCTTTCGGGCGATATTCCCAAAATTATGACGCGCCTGCAATCCGTGGCGGACTCGGCGCGCGACTTGCCCTGTCCGCTGGTAGTAATGGATACCGCGCCCGCGGCGGTGCTGGGCGCGAGTTTTGATTCCCAAGCGGCTGTACGCAAAGAGAAGATCATCTGCAATCTGGGTAATTTTCATACGTTGGCGTTCCGGCTGGGCGGGAAAGGCATCGAAGGGACTTTCGAACATCACACCGGCGAACTCGATTTGCAAAAGCTCGAAACGCTTTTACAAAGATTGGCGGACGGCTCGCTCAAAAACGAAGACGTGTTCAACGACATGGGTCACGGCGCGTTGATGTATTCGAACGAAAAGTTCGAATTTGGAAAGGACGATTTCGACGTGATCGTGGCGGGGCCGCGCCGTTCGATGTTCCATCGGACGATGGACAACGGTCGGTTACGCCCATACTTCGCCGTCCCGTTTGGCGACATGATGATCGCGGGCTGTTTTGGTTTGCTGGCGGCCACAGGGGAGGTACTGCCCGAATTACGGGAACCGATCTACGATTCGATGAACGGAAGCGGCCATCGCGGCGTCGCGCCGTGGGATGTTTGATTTGGGAACTTATAACGGCCACAAGAAGAAAGCGTGTCTCTTTCTGCTCATCGGCACCACGTGGATAACTCTGATCTGTGGAATCGCCGCGCTGACATTGATATGGCCGGGGATAATGACACGTTGGAAGCAGACGCCTGCCCCTCCCGAGGCGTTAAGGCGTCTCGACCTCGGGGAGGCGGGTGAGGTACTCGCGGTCGCTTCAAACGGAACGCTGTATGAATTCCGCTACGACGCGCGTCAAACTTCATCCGCGTGGAGCAAAGTGACCCAGCCATCGGGTAGTCCAGTTATCGGGACGAACTGCTCCCCGCAAGGAGGCAGGTATCTCATTCTTCCGCCACCGGGAAAAATCATGTCGCACATCGGCGAAAATTGCACTTACATGGAATCGGGGTATCATTTTGAAGTTGTTTTATTGGAAAACGGCGAAGTCTGGACATGGAAGCACGAGCGCTACGCGTATGCCGAGTTGTTGTGCATGTTTGGATTGCCGATCGTTTTTATGTTTGGTTTGCCATTTCTGACGATAGGTTTAATTTTGAAGATCAAACAGAAAGCAAAATGAATGCCCTGTATCACAAACATCAATTCGCGCCGCATACGCGAAATAACCACCGTGTCAGTCACTAAAAATATTTACGGAAGCGCGTCACTGACATCGCTAAATTTACAACTTCCCATTAATTATGTTGAAATAATAATCTGTAAGGAGAATCCATGTGTGGAATTTTCGGTTACGTAACCAATAAGGAAACCGATCTCGGGCCCATTCTCATCGCGGCCGCGGAGCGACTCACCTATCGCGGCTATGACTCGGTCGGCGCGGCGGCGTTGAGCAATGGAAAGATCGATCTGCGGAAAGACGTGGGCAAAGTGGATTCTGTCGCGGCGAAATATAACATCGGCGAAATGCGCGGCTCACGCGGAATCACTCAACTGCGCTGGGCGACGTTCGGCGAGCCATCGCAAATCAACGCGCAGCCGCATCTGGATTCGGACGGCGACATGGTCGGCGCGCACAACGGCAACGTGGTGAACAATGTCGAGTTGCGCGAGCAATTCATGGCGGAGGGCATGACCGTCCGTTCGCAGAATGACGGCGAGACCTGCGTCCATGCGGTGGAGCGCTACATCAATCGCGGCTACGAGTTCATCGACGCGATTCGACTCGCTTACGGCGATCTCGAAGGCGATTACGCGTTTGTCATCGGGCGCGCGGACGACGATAAACTCTACGCCTTCAAAAAAGGATCGGGCATGGTGGTGGGACTGGGCAAAGGCTTCACCTGCGTTTCGTCTGACCTGCCTTCGATTCTGCCGCTAACGCGCGAGGTCATCCGCCCGCTGGATGGAGAGATCGTCACGCTATGGGCGGACAAGGTTGAGGTGCGGTCGGTGAAGGATGGGAAAAGAATCGAACGAAAGCCCGAAACAGTGACCGAGTCGATGGATGCGGTGCAGAAGGGCGGGTATCCGCATTTTATGTTGAAAGAGATCCACGAGCAGAGTCAGGTCGCCCGTGAGTTATCCCATGTATTGAACGGAAACCGCGAGGTCGAGTCGCTGGTCGAGAAGATGAAGAACGCGCGCAATTTATTTTTCATTGGGTGCGGTACGAGCTATCACGCCGCGTCGGTGGGCGCGGTGTATTTCGCACAATTGGCGGGGCGCGCCGCGATCCCTGTGCTGGCGCCGCAGTTCATCGCGCAATACGCACCCGCAGTAACTCACGATGACGTGGGAATTTTCGTCAGCCAATCGGGCGAGACAAAAGACGTGTTGAACGCATTGGAGGTTGCGGAAGCGCGCGGCATGGCGTGTTTCGGATTGGCGAACGTGGTCGGCTCGACGTTGACGAAAGCGACTTCGTTCTCTCTGCCTTTATGCTGTGGCTACGAGATCAGCGTCCCCGCCACGAAGACGTTTACCAATCAGGTCGTGACGTTTTTGTATCTGGCATATAAACTCGCGGGAAAAGATGTCCGTGAATTGGACTCCATCCCTGAATTGATGGACAAAACTATTGAAATGGTCGAGCCGCAGGTTAAAGAGATCGCCAAAGAGATCAACGAGTGGAACGACCTGTACTGTCTCGGCTACGGCGCGACGTACGCCATCGCGCTCGAAGGCGCGTTGAAGTTGAAAGAGATCACGTACGCGCACTGTGAGGGGATGCTCTCGACCGAGTTCAAACACGGACCGCTCTCGGCGGTGAGCAAAGGCTTCCCTATCATTTTTGTCGCGGGTCCGACGGACACGAACCTGATCATCAGCGGGATCAACGAAGTGAACGTGCGCGGCGCGCGAACCATCGTCATCGCGGAGGACGATCCGCGCCTGCGCGCCAACGCGGACGATGTGATCGCGCTTCCAAAATCCGACCCGCAAATTTCCGCTTTGCTGAGCGTCTTGCCGCTACAGTTATTGTCGTATCACATGAGCGTGATGCGCGGCTTCGATCCCGATTTCCCGCGGAATTTGTCCAAGACGCTGACGGTGGATTGAGGGAACAAGTCCAACCGGCGGATTTCGAAACCCTTGACAAGACATCCCCTCGACGCTATACTGTTACATGACTGACCAGTCAGTTATTAATAGAGAACCGATGTCCCCCCGCCCTAATGTCAGCGATGAGCGTAAAGCTCAAATTTTGAACGCCGCCGAAGACGTCTTCACTAAAAAAGGATTTAGTGAAGCGCGCATGGACGATATTGCCGAAGAAACCGGGCTGAGCAAAGGCACGCTTTATCTTTATTTCAAAAGCAAGGAAGATTTGATCATCGCCATTCTGGATCGTATCTTTGGCGATATTTTCAGACAATTCGAGGCCCGAAAGAACGAAGACTTAAGCGCCACCGAGGCGATCTGGACGTTTACAGAGGCTTCCATCCGTGATTACAAAAAGATGCTGGGTATGATGCCCATCGCATACGAATTCCTGGCATTGGGTTTTCGTAATACCGTTGTGCAAAAGGTATTAAAAAATTATTTCAAACTGTATCGGGATAGACTCATCCCCATTATCCAACGCGGGATCGATTCGGGTGAGTTCCGCAAAGTGGACGCACAAGACGTCGCCATCGCGGCCGGAGCCATCTTCGAAGGCACCATTCTGTTATGGGTGTACGACAAGAAGGTAGTGGACATTGACCGTCATATTCGTTTCGGCATCGAACTGCTATTGGGCGGTGTTTCGGCGCCTGCCTGATTCAGGATATTTTTTTAAGCCAATACATGACTGACTGGTCAGTATTGGATAGCCAAAGGAGAGAAAAATGGAAATCGTAATTCTCATCATCGCCATGATCGTTGTCGGTCTCATCGCCGGCTGGCTGGCGGGCCTCATTTGGAAGAACAAACGCCCCATCGGCGTGCGAGGCGATTACATCGCCGCGATCGTTACCGCCATAGCCGTGGGCCTGATGGATTGGTATGTAATCCCAGCCATGGGCTTTTCCAACACCATGAGAAATCTCGGCGTCGCCATGGAACCCGTGTTGGGCGCACTGCTTGTGCTATGGATCATCCGCGCCGCGAAGCGGTCATGAGCGCCATCATTGATATTAACCGCCTCACGCGCGACTATAAAACTGTCCGCGCTGTGGACGGGTTGACCCTGGC
>WBZO01005851.1_pt1 | contig 12224 bp, 12 predicted proteins | sample 5204261 | NCBI WGS metagenome assembly WBZO01 (sample SAMN12412400, study PRJNA552823) | activated sludge metagenome | isolation source: activated sludge from anammox sidestream of wastewater treatment plant... | place: USA: North Carolina | collected 2017-09 | reverse complement strand
TATGAATTTAATTTATGGAAAGGTAATTTTGAACAAGTAGATGATGTTCTTATAGTAGGTATAACAATCTAATTCTTAATGGTTCAAAAAAAATTCTAGTTAGATATTAATAAATACCCAAAAATGGTATCTTTAGGCTGTGTTAACCCCTCTTGATATAAATTTCATTTCTTTTGGAATTCCAGATGCGATTGATGTTTTATTAGTGGCATTTATCATATATCGTTTGTATAAAATGGTAAAGGGTACGGCAGCTGTTAATATATTTATTGGTTTAGCTCTTATTTATGTCATTTATATAATTGTACAGGCTTTCGATTTAAAACTATTAGGTTCTATACTGGGTAAGTTTATTAATATTGGTGTAATCGCCGTTATGATTGTGTTTCAACAAGAAATTAGAAAATTCTTATTGTATATTGGATCTAATGAATTTTTGAAAGATAAGCAATGGAAGAAAATCTTTTCTTTTACAAATTCCTCTCAAAACACTTTTACTTTTCTTACAGATGAGCAAGCTATTATTGATGCTTGTTTTAATATGAGTAAATCCAAAACGGGAGCTCTCATTATTATCGCTCGAAAGTCAGATTTGAAATTTTATATTAATACTGGCGAAATGGTAGATTCGGCAGTAACAGATAAGATGCTTGAAAATATTTTTTATAAAAATAGCCCTCTACATGATGGTGCAGTGATAATTAAGGATAATAGAATTGTGGCAGCGCGTTGTGTATTGCCTGTTACCGAAAAAGGAAGTTTCCCATCTCACTATGGCATGAGGCATAGGGCTGCTGTAGGTATTACAGAAACTACAGATGCTATTGCAATTAGTGTATCAGAACAAACTGGAGCGGTTTCTTTATCAGTAAACGGAGAAATTAACCCAGAGTTGAACAAAGAAAAACTACGCTACCTCCTAGAAAAAAATTTAAAAGCCTAGGTAAATTTCAAACCCGTTTATGAATCTTCTTTCTATTAATCAATTAAGTAAAAGTTTTGGCGATAAAGTGTTGTTTAAAAACATCACTTTTGGAATTAATTATGGCGATAAGGTAGCGCTAATTGCTAAAAATGGATCCGGAAAATCTACCTTATTTAAAATATTACAGGGCATCGAAATACCAGATAATGGTGAAGTTGTATTTAGAAAAGGGTTACGTATTTCATTTCTAAGTCAAGAACCTGAGTTAAATCTGCAACATACAATAGAGGAAGCAATATATGCCTGTGATAGCGAAGTTGTGAAAACAGCCATTGATTACGCACATTTGATAGAGTCCCATTACGCAAACCCTACTGAGAAATCGGAAACTGAACTAGATGTTTTAACGCATCGTATGAATGATTTAGATGCTTGGAATGTGGAAACACAAATTCATGTGGTGTGTTCTAATTTGGGATTACATGATTTGAAACAAAAGGTAAGTACATTAAGTGGAGGTCAAAGAAAACGATTGGCTTTAGCTCAGGTCATCTTAAATGAACCTGATTTGTTGATTATGGATGAGCCAACCAATCATTTGGATGTACATGTTATTGAGTGGCTCGAAGATTATCTTCATAGTTATAAGAAAAGTATTTTATTAGTTACACATGATCGTTATTTTTTAAATGCGGTTTGTGATAGAATTATAGAGATTGATAATCATCAGCTCTATGAATATAAAGGAAATTTTGAATATTATATCGAGAAAAAAGCAGAACGACAACTGATAGAGGCTTCTGAAATTGAAAAAGCTAAGAATTTATATCGTAGAGAACTTGAATGGGTAAGAAAGCAACCTAAGGCAAGAACAACTAAATCAAAATCGCGCCTTGATGCATTTAGTGCCATAGAAGCAAAAGCAAGAACAAAAAAAATTGAAAAGAGAATAGAATTAAGTGTAAAAGTTGAACGCTTGGGTAGTAAAATATTAGAAGTAAGAAATCTCACTAAATCTTTTGGAACTAAAAAAATCATCGAAGGGTTTAATTATACTTTCATTAAAGGAGAGAAGATTGGTATTGTGGGGCCAAATGGAATAGGGAAGAGTACGTTTATTAATATGCTTCAAACTATTGAGCCACCTGATGCGGGCACTGTAACTGTTGGTGACACGATAGTTTTTGGTTATTATTCTCAAAAAGGAATTCAAGTAGCGGATGATAAACGAGTAATAGAAGTTGTGAAAGACACGGCTGAGTTTATTCCATTAGCCGATGGAACCAATTTAAGCGCCTCAGGATTATTAACTAGATTCAATTTCCCTCCAGATGTTCAATACGGACATGTTGGAAAATTAAGTGGTGGAGAGCGTAGAAGATTGTACCTTTTAACTGTTTTGGTTAAAAATCCTAACTTCTTAATATTAGATGAGCCTACAAATGACCTGGATATTCTTACATTACAAACACTCGAAGAGTTTTTGTTAGATTTTCAAGGCTGTGTATTAATAGTTTCTCACGATCGTTATTTTTTAGATAGATTGGTTGATCATGTTTTTGCGTTTGAAGGTGATGGTGTAATCAAAGATTTTCCTGGAAATTATTCAGAATATCGTGAATGGAAAGAAGACCTCGATTTACTTAAGTCGGCAGGGGTTATAGAAGAAATACCAAAATCGGATTTAGTTCAACCGGATCACCAAAAAATTAAATCTGAAAAAAAGAAATTATCATATAAAGAGCAGAAAGAATTGGAGACTTTAGACGAAGAAATCTTGCGATTAGAAAAACGCAAATCTGATGTTGAGGCATTATTAACTAATTCTTCAATTGATGTAAAGGAGATTGAGAGACTTACTATTGAATTCTCAACGATTATATCGGAAATTGATGAAAAAACACTGCGCTGGATTGAACTACAAGAATAATGTTATTTATACTAAAATTTCTATATACCTTTCCGAAAATTTCGAGATAATTTTATCTGCTTTTTCGGACTGTTCATTACTACAAAATAATCTTTGACATTTAGGTAAACTTAAACTTAAACGTTCGAGTTGGCTCATTAAGTTTTGCTTACCCACTTCTTCTACATCGTCAATAGCAAAAAATTTTAACTTTGTGATATTAAAGGTACGTTTCAAATAAATTTCTACTAATCGTTTTGTAGTTCCAATGACTACATCAGTACCAAAATATATCGCATCGGTTTGCTGTTCAATTTTACCACTATCGGTTACACAAGTTACTCTTAAGTCGGTATAATGAGCTAGTTTTTTAAACTGTTCTGTGCAGTTCAATGCTTTTTCTTCACTCGCAGTAATTATTAGTGCTCTTGGTGCATCTTCAAAGGCATAATTTAATTTTTGAATACTGCTTAATAACAATAATGTTGTTTTTCCTGTATGTTCATCGCTATTGATGTACACATCAGATCCGCTATTTATTTTTGACAAAGCCATTTTCTGAATTAGTGTTGGCTCTTCAATGGCCATATCAGTTAATGCCTTTAGTAAATTTTTATTAAGCTTTTCTTTAAACATATTTATTCATGTTTATAATATTCAAATCCTTTATAATCTATATAAAAACTATTACCATTGGGTAATGACACATAACTTAAACCGTTTAAAAAAGTTGTTGCTGTTGTGTATTTAGGTTCAATGAATAATTTGCCCCTATTGCTTAAGAAACCAATGATATTGTTTTTCTTTATTATATGTAAAGCTTTTACACTACCAGCTATTTCTTGTGTATTAAAAATAATTGCATCATATTGATGTGGTAAAACTTCTTCACCATTACCTACATTCGTTAAGCCATATTGTTGGTTGATTTTTGTTTTTATTAAAGATCCGTATTCGTCTTCTATGGCATCGTATTTTGGAGCTAAGGAATCAATTATATTTATTTTTTGAATAGAGTCCCAAGTATAAATAATCAATCCAATCTTGTTATTCTTTTTATAACTTTGGTACATAAGGATATCGTATCCATGAGATCCACCACACCCAAGTATAACAGTAGGCGTTTCTTTTAATAGTTCGCCTTTTGTATTTAACCATACATAATTGCCTTTATACTTAACACGTGCTACTTGTTGTAAAAATGGGGTTACATTATCAAATCGTAGTTTCGTTTTTTTGTTGCCATTTATATCAATTAATAACCATTTCTTTTTCTTTCTCACCCACGCTACTCCATCAGAGTAGAAATCAACGGTATCCCATTTTTGTTTAAATATTTTTTTTGAGTTGTAATCGCAAAATGTCCATTTCTTACCAACTTTATATGGTATTTTTTCAGGTTGTGATTTAAGTAAGGTACTTAAGCCAACAAGCATAATGAGTATAAAAAATTTTAATTTCATTAACGATTTATTCCTTTTTTATTTAAGGCATCTTGATAGGCTTGTGCATTTTTTAAGTGTGTTTTAAAATCTGTTGTAAATAATGATGTGCCACTAAAATCAGAGTTAGCACAAAAATAAATATAGTTATGTTTTTTGTAATTTAAAACAGCATCAATCGTACTAGGTTTAACTAAACAAATGGGGCCAGGTGGCAAGCCCTTATATTTGTATGTATTATAAGGTGAGTCTATTTCTTTATCTTCAGCTAACACACGTTGCACTTCAAAATTTCCATTTGCAAATACAATCGTTGGGTCGGCTTGTAGCCTCATATTTTTATTTAGGCGATTAATATAAACACCGGCAATTTTTTGTTGTTCTGTTTTTATACCACTCTCGCATTGAACAATGGATGCTAATGTTACTACTTGAGGAACACTGTATCCCATTTTCTTTACAATTGCTTTTCTAGTTTCTGTCCACTGTTGATTATATGACGTTTCAATAAGTTTAAATAAATCACTTAGTGTGATTGTCCAATTTACCTCATACGTTTCAGGAATTATTAACGCCATCAAGTTATCACTATTTAAATTGTATTTTGCTGATAGTAGTTTGTTATTAGAACAGTAGTCTTCTAGCTCTGATTCATTAAGTTCGAGTTTGTCATCAATGTATTTTATAAATTGTTCTTTAGTTCTAATTTGGGAATTAAAATATAATTTTACTTTTTCTTGTTTAGAGTTTATAATCATTTTAATAATTGAACGATTACTCATTGTGCCATCAATACGGTATTTTCCGGGGTTTATATTTTCAGCTAAGTTCATGCCTTTAGCCGTCCACCTAAAACTTTCTTCGTCTTTTATAATGCTTTGAGAAAACAATTCATCTAACACATCATTAAATGTGGCTCCGGTTTTAATATAGATGTAAGTATATTTCTTACCATTTAACTCTACATTACTCTTAAATAAACTTTGGTAAGCCCTGTAGCCGAAATAAGCTAGAATAGAAATTATGAGTATAAGAATAACTTTTTTGATCACTAATTAACTTTTAAAAATCGTTTCTTTTATAATGACAATAATTCCCACAACAAGAGTAAACCATCCAAATGCAGGTTTCAATTTGTGAGATGAAATATAGTTAGATAACACACTGCCAATAATTATCCCTATACTACAGATGGTAGAAATGGTAATTAAAAAAAGCCAATCAATTTCGTAGGTTCCTATATTTCCTGTGAAACCAATTAATGAGTTTAAAGCTATAATACATAACGAGGTTCCTACAGCTTGCTTAAAACTTAATCGTAGAAATGATATTAATACAGGCACTATGATAAAACCACCTCCTGCACCTACAAAACCAGTAATAAATCCGATGATTATACCAAGTGTGATTACAAAAGGAATTCCTAATGGACTTTTTGAAAATTCATCCCATTTTATTTCACTTATCCGATTTGGCTTCCTTTTTTTAATCATGTTATATGATGATGCCAATATAAGTAATGAAAATACTAACATAATTAGAGTATGTTTAGAGAGTTCAATTCCAAATAAATGTAATTCTTCGGGGATAGCTGGCATTATAAATTTTCTAACACAAAAAACTGTAATTAAGGATGCAATGGCGAATTGGAGTATCGCTTCAACACTCAGTTCGCCTTTTTTTAGGTAAGCAACTGCACCAATTAATGAGGTGAGTCCTACTATAAATAAAGAATAGCCAGTTGCTATTTCAGCATCATAACATAAAATATATACTAATACTGGAACGCCAAGTATTGAGCCACCACCACCAATTAATCCTAAGATTAATCCAATAATAAGAAATGCTATGTAACCTAGTATAACCATAATTAAGAGTGCAAATATAATATAAAGCAAAGGAATAAGCTAAGTATTGAAGTTTAGAATAAGCATAAAGTACGTTTCTATTTTAATTTTATTATTATGAAATTATTGAATTTGGATTAATTCGGATTTTTATATTAAATTCATTAACTTTATAAAAAGCAAATTGTTAAAAAACAAATGGATACTTATTAATGGATTATGCATTATAGCTGTATCTTTTGGATTCATAAAACTTATGCCAATACTACTTTCTATATTTGTTTCGCTTAAAATGTTTTTATTACCACCAGATAGTGGTATGTTAATGAGTGAAACACCCGTAATAGTTGATTTGAGGCAAGACGTCATTTCAGTTAAAAATTTTAAATCCAACGAAATACATGATTTTGTGTTTGATACAGATTTATACCGTTTAGGGTGTGATACTATTCAAAATGTGAAATTTTGGCGTAGTATTATGAATTTACATAAAGATTCGGCATTATTCAATACACCTTATGATAGAATGGTGTTATGTAAAACAAATATTAAAACGTGGAGTAATTATGATTTAACTAAAAAGTCTTGTTACAAAGATAGTCTTAGAAATTGGTATTGCCTAGATGACTCGGCTAGGATATTACTTACCAATGGAAAAAGTTTCTTTTATGATTTTGGAAAAGCGTCTCAAAATTTTGAGAGGGGTATTAATGGATTTGTAGCTAATGGTGTTGACCCTTGGTATGCTCAAGCTATATTAATGATAGAAAGCCCAAATCGATTACAAAAATCAAATGCAGGTGCTTACGGGTCTTTTCAATTAATGAAGGATGTTGCACGATTATTTGGCTTAAAAGTGAATAAACATATTGATGAAAGAGCTGATTTTGATCGTTCGGCTTTTGCGGCATCAAGTTTAATAAAAAAAATATGTATTCCTAAAACTAAAGAAATATTAGACTCTTTAGGAATTTCAAATTATAATGAAACGGATTTATGGTTTAGATTATTAGTAATGCACGCATACCACGCGGGTGCAGGGAATTTAAAGAGGGCGCTGTTTACTTTTAAACCAACTGTAGGCGACATGAATCTAATTTATACGCTTTGGAGAACTGAGACAAAACAGTTTAAATCTGCATCACAAAATTATTCTCAATTAGTATTAGCTGCTTTTTTAGAAGTGAATGAGTTGTTTGGATTGGCACCTAAGCCACTCAATTTACCTCAAAGTGATGCCAACTCAGAAACATCCTTAAGGTGATTAATATTAAATCTTATTGAATAGAAAATTGATTTGGTTCTTCTAAAATAAAAGAACGATGTGTGTATTTATTCATTAAATCTAAATCATGTGAAGAAACTAAGATGAGTTTAGCTTGTTGTTCGCACAATTGCTTTAAAGTAAAAAAGAGTTGATGTTTAGAATTGTAATCTAAAAAGGCAGTTGGTTCATCTAAGATAATAATAGGAGTTTGTTGTGCTAAAGATTTTGCAATCATCACTTTTTGTCTTTGTCCATCACTTAACTCATTTATAAGAACATCCTTCATTTGTAAAATATGTAACCGTTCCAAGCTTTGAGTGATTATCTCTATATCACTTGAATTTAGTTTCCCAAATATATTAATATAAGGTGTTCTGCCTAATGCTACTACATCCCACACAGTTAAGTTAAAACCTCCAATACGTTCTGTATTTACTATTGATATTACTTGTGCAAGTTGTTGTGGGGTGTATTTTGTACTATTTATCTGATTGATGATGATTTCGCCACTTATTGGTTCTAAGGATTTAGTGAGTGTTTTAATTAACGTAGATTTTCCAACACCATTATTTCCAATAATACCAATGAGTTCCCCAGGAAGGGCTTTAAATGCAATATTTTTAAATATTGGTTTATGTTTAAGATAGCCTATTTTTAAATCTATTACTTCTATCATGAGATGCTAAATTTAGATTTAAACAATAAGTAAATTACAATAGGGGAACCGATAATGGTGGTTACCGTATTTAAAGGTAACGCAAACTGATGACTTAATAATTGACATAAGATATCGGCTACTAAAACAACAATAGCTCCAAGTAATAAACAAAATACAATTTGATGTAGGTGATGCGCTGTTTTAAAAAATAATCTACTTGCAATAGGAACCGATATACCCACAAAAGCAATAGGGCCACAATAAGCAGTTATTAAACCTACTAATATTGCACAAATGATGATAATACGTATGCGTGTGCTTTTGATGTTTATCCCCAAATTAATAGCATATTGTTCGCTTAATAAAATGGCATTAAGCGATTTAACACAAGTAAATGAATATAACACCACTACAAAATACACTGGAATTATAAAACTTAAATCACTCAGAGTTGTTGAGCCAATATTTCCCATACCCCACACAATAAACGTTTTAATGTTTTCAGCGTTTCCTAAATATTCAATAAGTCCTTGTATGGCGCCAAATATTTGCGACAACATTAAACCCACTAAGAGCACTGTAACATTTGATTTATTTCTTTGGGCAACCCATAAGATGATAAGTGTAACTAATAAAGCTCCTAAAATAGCAAACAAAATAACAATGCTTTTCCCCATAAAATAATATCCAGCAAAACTTACTGTGGATACCATAATGGTTGCAATGGCTACAAATAGCCCCGAACCACTGCTAATCCCAAGTGCATAGGGGCCAGCTAATGGGTTTCTGAATAAACTTTGCATTAATAAGCCACATAATGCTAACCCAGACCCTGTAATTATAGCAGTAATTGCTTTTGGCAACCTAATATCAAATATGATGGTGGAAAATAAAGGATCATTTTTTGAAATGGAGAGTAGATTAATACTTCCAAAGCTAATATCGGCAATAAATAAAAGGAGTAATATAACAACAAATCCAAGGGTTGTGAATATGAATTTTGATTGGCTCAATGTAAACTATTCAATGTGTTTATAATACTTCAGTTGATGATGTGGAAGTAAACTTGGTGTAAAAATAGCAATTAAATCAGCAAGTATATCGTCAGGATTAGTAACGCCAGTTTCCCAGTAATTACTAAAACCTAATTTATTTTGAACTTTATTGTTATTATATAGATTGTTATTTTTAAATGCTTTAAATAAGCCATAACGCTCGTCATGACTTAATAATTCTGTTTTAGAGTTTATATTGTATTGATTAATCCAAAAATCACAATCTTTTGCTTTTTCAAACACTATTTCAAAAGAGAGTGGCGTACTACCTGTTTTTTCATCTTTCCAAAAATAATCACCACCAGCATCATTTATAATGCTAGCCATATAGCTTTTGCCAGATGGAATATACCACGCATCACCATATTTTATTTCGGTTAGTACCTTTGGTTTTTTGCTTATCGATCTGGTTAATGATTTTAAGCGATTATAATTTGTTTCAGTTACTGTAAATAAAGAATCACCTAATGATTCTTTATTAAAAAAACACGCTACAAATTTTAGCCATTCGGCACGAGCTAATGGTGTTTCTTCAATATGGTCGAGGGTAATAGCAACAGGTATTCCTGCTTGAATTATTTTGGTTTCTACGTCTTCTTTGGGATTTCCCATGCCAAAGGTTAAAAATAAATCGGGGTTTAAAACAATCGTTTTTTCAATTTCTACTTTCGGTCCTTTTGATAATTCTATGATTTTGCTTTCACTCACTCTTTTCTGTATGCTTATATCGTTATAATAATCAACATTATCTATAGCTACAATGTATTGGTCGCATCTTAATTTTTGCATCATAGCGGTATAAATAGAACTCATGCATGCTACACGATTTACGGGTGTTTTTATATAAAAATAGTCGTTACCTAAATTTGGTTTTTCTTGCTTATATAATACCAACGTACTAGTTACACGGCGAGATGATTTGTCTCCAAACAATTCAATAATTGTATAATCTTTATTTTTTTTTATTTTAAATTGTTTGGCATATTTTAGAGGCTGTTCAGTAACCATCAACGAATCAGTTTTTACATGGGCATTTTCTTTAGTAGATGAGTTACAAGAAACGAGAAGAACAAGTAAACAATAACAAATAAATTTCATCATAGATTAGGAATTAAAACGAAGTTCAAAGATAGTGCCTTTGGGAGTATTATCTTTTACTAGAATTGAAATATTATGTAAGTTACAAATGTTTTTTACAATGTATAATCCTAAGCCTGTACCTTTTGTTTTACGGGTGTTTTCGTTACCAGAACGGTAGAATTTATTAAACAATAATCGTTTTTCTTTATCATCAATACCACAACCATTGTCTCCAATTTTCAATATAGCGACATCTTCTTTCTTTAAACTTACAGTTATGGCTACGTTATTAAATGAATATTTAATACTGTTTTCTATTAAATTAATAATTACCGAAGAAAGCAACTCTTTATCTCCTGTATAAGTAATATCATCATCAACATCAAAGGTTATATGCTTAGATTCTATGAGCGGATTGAAATATCGAGTAACGGTTGTACGAACCAGTGAACTTAAATCAAACGATTGTTTTTCTACACTCAAGTTATTGTTTTCAATTTGGTTAACCAACAATACATTTTCTACTAATTTATGAAGTCTATTGTTTTCTGTCAGAGCATTATTGAGTAATTCTTTCTGTTTTTCTCTCTCTAATTCATGTTTTAATAATGTTTGTAATTGTAGTTTAGTGGCTGCAATGGGTGTTTTTAGTTCGTGCGATACGCTTAATATGAAATTATTTTTTTGATTTAATAATTCGTTTTCTTGTTTTATGGCTTTTCTTACTAGGTAAGCTCCGTATAATAGAATGAGCAAAAACACAGTGCCTTCACCTGCAATCATTATTACTTGTAAGGTTTTTCGGTCTTGTAGTTCGGCAATATCTCTTAAAATGATTTTTTCATCGCTGGATGATATTGCTGCAATATTTTGCTTGAGATGTATAATTTCATTGGAATGACGCACTAATAATATTTCCCACCAAAGAAATTGTAGAACAATGTATGATAAGAAAATAAAAAATATCCAAGTAGTTCTTTTCGACACGTTTAATCAAACTATTTGTTGAATATCTGAACAAAGCCTTTTAATTTTCTCGGCTCTGTTTTCTTTACTCTAATTTCGTTTACCTCGCAAATATAAAAATAGGTACCATCTGTACATGGTAGTTTTGATTGTAAGGAAGTGCCGTTCCACATAAATGCTGGGTCGGTGGTTTCAAATACCAGTGTTCCCCATCGGTTATATATTTTTAAATCAATGTCCTTTACATATCTATTTTTGATGGCTTTAAAAAAGTCATTCACGCCATCGCCATTAATAGTGATGACGTTTGGTAATTCGTATTCAGGACAATTATCAATACACACTTTATCAGTAATCGCACTTTCATTACCTGATGAATCCACGGCGGTAATGGCGTAGCATCCTGCAATAGAAGTGAGGTTGTCAAAAGCAATAATGGTGTCTGATAATGTTTTAACGGAGTCTATAATTTGTAATGGGGTATCTTCATCATCTGTTTCGCTATAATAGATATTATATTTTACCACATCATTAGCACAACTATGATTTGGATTATTCCATACTAATTTTACCGTAGGTATGATACAATCTGATGTAATATTTAATATTGGCGAACATGGAGGTGTTGTATCTTTTGGTTTTTCACAAGCTTCTTGCGAGAAGTTTAATAATGGTCGAATAATGCTTGGATCGGAATATTGTCCAACAGACTGTACTTTATAACAATACAAAGCACCATTTACAAGTCCTGTGTTGGTATAAGTTTGATTAATTGTACTATCAATTAATGTGAATGAGCTTTGTAATGGTGCTTTTCTATAAATGTAATATTTATAGTTAGACCAAGGCGTAAGTTCTTGCCAGCTTAATGTAATTTGATTGCCAGCAGGTGCTAAACTTAAAAATACAGAAGATGCTTTTTGTCCATCACCAACAAAAATGCCATTGGCATAAAATTCAATTTTATATGAAAAAAAGTATAACTAAAATATGAATTAAGAATTATTGATTTAAATCTATATAGAATCAAATAAAGTTATTAGATACGAAAGAATACAACAAAGAATCGAATTGT
>WBZO01005850.1_pt1 | contig 12226 bp, 9 predicted proteins | sample 5204261 | NCBI WGS metagenome assembly WBZO01 (sample SAMN12412400, study PRJNA552823) | activated sludge metagenome | isolation source: activated sludge from anammox sidestream of wastewater treatment plant... | place: USA: North Carolina | collected 2017-09 | reverse complement strand
GGCGGCGCCGAACTGATCGCCAATATTTCCGCGTCCCCGTTTCGGGTCGGAGTGGTGCAGACGCGGCGCGAGTTGATTGCCACCAGAGCCGCTGACAATCAGTGCACGGTGGCCTACACCAACCTGATCGGCGCCAACGACGGGCTGATCTTCGATGGCGGCAGCTACGTCAATCAGAATGGCAAACCGATGCTGGAGGGATCCCGATTCGCACCGGGTTTCGCCCAGGCAACGGTCGATTTGGACAGAACCCTGCGGCTTCGCTCCGAAGCGACGACCTGGCGGGAAGATCGCGAGGAGTATGGTCGCGAGCACGGCGAACCGGGTGTGATACACGTTTCCACGGACGTGCTCGACACGGCCACCGCCCGGTCCGGTCTGAAGTACCCCGTGCCTCCGCAGCGGAGTTTCTTCCTGCCCGCCAACGACGTGCAGTCAACGCCCCGTCAGCAACTCTGCGAAGAAATCCTCGACGCCCTGGCTCTGGGAATCGGTGATTACTTCGAGAAAATCGGCGCCTTCAAGGTGATTGGTATTTCCCTGTCGGGAGGGCGGGACTCGCTGTTGACGCTGCTGATCGCCTATCGCTACGCCCGCAGGGTACGGCCGGAGCATCCGGGTTCGCTGCTTCGGGCGTTCTACCAACCGTCGCGATACTCATCTGACCAGACCCGCCTCGCTGCGGAAACGATCTGTCGTGAACTGGGAGTAGCGCTGGAAATCGTCTCGATCGACGACGCTTTCGAACGGGAGCGCGAAGCCGTGCAGGCTATGTTGCAACCGGGCGAGGCGATTACCCCAATCACCGAACAGAATATCCAGGCCCGTCTTCGCGCTCAGCGAATGTGGAACTGGTCGAACTCGACCCACGGGCTCTTCTTGCAGACCGGCAACATGACGGAAAAATCGGTCGGGTACACCACAGTCGGTGGCGACCTCATGGGGGCCCTGGCCGTGCTGGCCAACGTCCCCAAGACAGTGGTCATGTATCTGCTCGACTATCTATCCGAGCAAACCGGCTTTGAGGGAATCAAGCTCGTTCTGGCCAAACCGGCCGGTCCGGAACTGGCTCCGAATCAGAGCGGCGAAGAAGAACTGATGCCCTTCCCGGTGCTCGATGCCTGCTTCTATCTCTTCGTCGGAGAAAAACTCCTCCCCGAAGAAGTGAAAATCGTCATCGGCCAGATGTTCCCGGAATATGACGATCCGACAGTCGCCGGATACGTCGACAAATTCGTGCGTCTCTTCCTCCGCTCGATCTTCAAGTGGGTGCAGTCGCCCCTCTCGCTGCACATCGGCAACCTCGACCTCGAACGAGAACGCGCGCTGCAGTTGCCGGTCGTTACCTCGGGGGAGTGGGCGAAGGGTTAGCGGGACAGAGTCCGGGCGGACCTATGCAACCGGCGGGACTGGGTTCAGGCCGCAATCAATGCTCAGGCGGAGGACTGATTTGGCGCTGGTGTCGCATCGCGCCAATCCGGATCGTCAACAGACCCGCCAGTGCCAGTCCTCCCCCGGCCAGTTTCAGGAACCCGAACTGCTCGTCAAAAATCAGCGCCGAAAGCGCCCCACTGAGAATCGGCACCAGCAGACCGAAACTGGACGCCAGCGCCGCGCCTCGGTGCGCGATCCCGAAGTTCCAGAGCATGTAGGCGACATAGACCGGAAACACCACCATGTACAAAACCGAGAGCCAGCTGGCCAGAGAAATGGCGCCCCAATCCTGATCGCTCGATTGCGGGATACCAGCCAGCAACAGCGGCACAGAACCGAACAGCAGCGACCAGGCCGTATACGTGGCCGGTGGATAGCGTTTGACCAGGGGGCGGTTGACGATCCCGTAGGCGGCGAATGAAATCGCCGACATCAGGCTCAGCAGATCACCCGCCAGGGTGCGGTCGCCTCCCTGCTTATCGAGGAGAAACACCGCGACTCCCACGACGGCAATCCCCAGCCCGAACCAACCCATCAGCGGCGATCGTTCGCCAATGACGCTGAGCATGATCATCGTGAAAAGCGGGCTCGTGGCGATCAGCAACGAACTGGCGAAGACCGACGTGCGGTCGAGCCCCAGCACGAATCCCAGCTGATAGATGGTGTAGCCGGTCAACCCAACTGCCACAAATCGCGGCAGATCACCTCGACTCGGCAGCGAGATTCCCCTGGCCTGAATGGACATCACACCGAACGCCATCACCGTCATCAGCAGGAATCGGACGAAGATGAACGACATGGGGTGAAAAACGTCGAGCTGATCCTTGGTGACGATGAACGTAGAGGCCCACATCGAGATAGTGGCCAGCAGAGCCAGTTCCGGCGCATAGGAATGTCCGCCGCTGTGCAGGCCCAGCGAGGACGTTTGCAATCGGGTGGTGCTCATTCGATGTGCAGCGTCAGACCGTCATACGCCACGGCGACACCATCCGGCAATCCTGCCGAGGCTGCGGCGTGACTTGATTCGTGGGAAAGGTGAACCAGCCAGGTTTGCCGAGGCTGCAACTGGCGCGCTATGTCGGTAGCCTCGCTCAGACTCAGATGAGTCGGATGCGAACGTTCGCGTAATGCGTTCAACACGAGTATCTCCACACCTTTCAGCAGCTCGAGCGACGCATCCGGAATCGATTTGGCATCGGTGACATACGCCAGCGGGCCAAATCGAAATCCGTTGACCTCCAGCCGCCCATGCAGCACGGTCACCGGTACGACGGTCTTGCCGCTCACATCAAAAGGACCCTCGAACTCATGCAGTGTGAGATCTGGTTTACCACCGTAAAACGGAAAGTGATCGGTGAACGCGTAGGCATATCGGTCACGCAGCATCCCCGCGGTTACTGGACTCGCGTAGACCGGCAGGTGGGCCTGATTGATCTCGTTGAAGCGCCGCAGATCGTCCAGCCCGCCGGTGTGGTCAGCATGGGCGTGGGTATAGAGCACAGCATCGACGTGATCGAGAGCATTGGCCCGCGCCTGCAATCGCAGTTCAGGCGACGTGTCGATCAGGATGACCGTGTCGTCCCAGCGCACGACCGCCGATGTGCGAAACCGGGTGTCGCGGGGATCGGATGAGGTGCACACGGCACAGTGACAACCGATAACTGGGATGCCATTGGAGGTACCAGTTCCAAGGAACGTGAGTTCGAGCATAGTGTCGTGAGCCAACGAGTAAAGGGTCGACCGTTCTCGTCGAACGGCTTTCGAGTATAGGGTAAGGCGCTCAATTCCAGGCAAAAATCAGAGGGGTGTACATGTTCGATCTCATTGCGCGAGTTGCTGACGACAATGCACACGTTACTGTTTGGGGGATATCTGGAATCGCTCGAAGAGTCTCCGTGTCGCCAACGCCGTACCGTGTGGCGAATCTGACATACTTCTCAAGATAATCAGTTAGTGAAAAACAGGGACCTATTTGATGACCGTTCCTGCCGTTTCCCTTCCTCCGATTCCTCGCACACGGCTGATCGGTCGCGCTGGCGAAAGATCCGAGGGTCGCTCGTTGTTGCTAGATGAAGCGGCAGCCCTGCTCACTCTGATTGGCCCCGGCGGAGTTGGAAAAACGCGGTTGGCGCTGGCGATCGCTGAAGAAGTAGCGGGCTCCTTTGCAGATGGTGTTGTCTGGGTCGATCTGGCTCCACTCATCGATCCGTCACTTGTTCCAGCGGCGGTTGCCACAGCCATTGCTGGGCCGCTCTCCCCCGGGAAACCGGTCGAAAGTGAATTGGCGCGCATTCTTCGCTCCCGGCAGATGTTGATCTTGCTCGATAACTGTGAGCATGTCGTGACCGCAGTGGCGTCGCTTGCCTCCCGGTTACTTGGCAGTTGTCCGGGCTTGCAGATCTTGGCGACGAGCCGTGCCCCGCTGCATGTACGGGGTGAACACGAGCTAACCGTGGAACCACTTCAGGTGCCGGACGTGGAGACGACGGCAGATTCCGAGTTGCTGGCCAGTAACGAAGCTGTTCACCTGTTCACAGAGCGGGCGCGTGCTGTAGTCCCGGACTTTCAGATCGACGCTCGGAACGGCGCATATGTGTCAGCAATTTGCCGGTCGCTCGATGGATTGCCGCTGGCCATCGAACTTGCCGCGACACACGTGAAGTTCTTCACGCCGAAGGCTCTGCTTGCGCAAGTTGAAGGGCGCCTGCCGAACCTTCGTCATGCATCGCGCGACGTTCCGCACAGACAACAAACGGTGTACAGCACCATCGCCTGGAGCTACGACCTGCTTGACCGCGATGCCGCTGAACTGTTTCGGCAGATTGGCATGTTCGTCGGCGGTTTCGATCTCCCTTCAGCGGCGGCAGTCGCGAACAAGGAGATTGGTAGTGTTGTGGAGCACATGGAAATCCTGCTCGATCATAATCTGATTCGGCGAGAGCAATCATCCAGTCCGGAACCTCGATTCGCAATGCTTGAAACCATCCGCGAGTTTGCTCTCGACCAGTTGAACGCCAACGGTGAAGATGAAGAAGTTTCCCGAAGGCATGCCTGCTACTTTGCCGGGCTTCTGAATGGGGCGCCGGTGTGGAAAGCTGGTTCCACTCACTGGCGTGAATTGCCCGGACTCGGGGAACGCGACATCGCCAACAATCGCAGCGCTCTCGCCTGGCTCTCCAACCATGACCCGGTTGCCTATGTGCGTATGGCTGGAACCCTGAGTGGTATCTGGCATGAATATGGACTGCTGAGCGAGGGGCGTGCACAGTTGGAAGCAGTGTTGAGGGGGGCTGCAGGGCTGGGCGAGGCCTTGCCGGCCGCCGACTATGCAACGGCGCTGGTGGGCTATGGGGTGATGGCGCTCGTACAAGGGGACTTGAAGCGAGCACGGGATGCCTTCACTCAAAGTCTGGACGTGGCCGAAAGCGAAGCAGACCTCCCGATAGCGACGGTCGCCCGATTGCTACTCGGCGGCTCACTGATAAGCGAAGGACGGTACGATCAGGCCGAGATCGCTGTCGAAGAGGCCCTCCACGCATGGAAGGAACGCAACGATGAAGCCTGGATAAGCATCGCGCTCTTTCATCTGGGAGCAATTGCTTATGCGCGACGTGACTGGGAGCGCGCTTTCCAGTTGCTCAGTGATTCGGTTCGCCTTCAGGATGAGCACGGCATGCGGCTCGAAGCCATCGACCCGCTGCATTACCTGGCTCTCATCGCTTGCGAGCGTGGTCAACTCGATGATGCCGCGGGAGTTGTCAGTGACATTCTCCAGCGCTTGCGCGAGCGCGGCAGCGCAAGGGCACTGGCCGATGGTCTGGCGGATGTCGCTACCCTGGCATCGTTTCGAGGCGACTTGGCAGTGTCGGCATGCTTGTTTGGCGTGGCAGCGGAATTGCTCGAAGAGAGTGGGTCGAGCTATCCCCTGCCAGCCCGCGAAGCGTACGAGCGGGCCGAATCGAAAACCCGCAGACTGCTGGGTGAGGATGTTTGGACACTCACCTCTGAGAAGGCGCATGCCATGAGTCTCGAACGCTCTCTGTTCGAAGCTGAGCGATTCCTGGCCAATTCGGCAGAGCAGCATAGCGGTGAGCGCCAATCGATGGAATCTGCCACGACCGAACAGGCCATGCGAACTGAGTCGGAGCACCCCGAGCCTGCAGTGTCGCATGCTGCTGACCAATTGACTCGACCGGGATATGACCTGACCCGGCGGGAACGGGAAGTGCTTGTTTTGCTCTGCCAGCGCCTTACGGATCCGGAGATTGCGGCGCGGTTGTTCATCAGTCCTCGCACAGCCTCATCCCACGTGGCTAACGTCCTCGGCAAGCTTGGCGTCGCCAATCGGCGCGAGGCCGCCGGTATCGCCATTCGTCACCACCTGGTGTAGCACCACCTCTCTTCCTTCGGCATTCACCTGAGGTCGCCATTTCTCTCCCGCAGGATGTTGCCGTGGTGCCAGACCTGAAACAGGCGGCCGCGCTGGCGTTTCCCCAAGTGGGTGACCGGAGTTATCGAGCTCCCTCTCGCGGGCCGAGTCCAACTCTGCTCGAAATCAGTAGGAAACTCGGTAGTTTTCCCGGTAACTCCTACGGATGTCCGTTGATCGAAGGTGACGCATGCTGAGTTTGCGCTCGAGTTCTGAAAAATCGAACGCCGCTACCCAGGAATCGGGAGCGAAGGAAGCGACGAAAAGGAGCCAACTCATGATTCATATCACCCGACGTGACATCGACTTTGCACTTTCGCGATACGACGAACAACGCGCCGAAGCAGCCAGGCGTTGGAAAGTTGCGGAATCAGGAAAGCTGATCTCCACCAAGGTGCCGCAGAGGCACATTCATTTCAGATCAATGGTGCGACATGCGGTCGCAGTGGTGGTCAGTTTGGCCACGATTGGCTGAGTGCTCGGAAAGACCTGGCTTTCGAGATTTGTCCTGGAAACAGAAGGGGAACATATCTTGTCCGAAACCAGAACGATCCCTGCAAGCAAGAAGGAACTGTTGAGCTATGACGAGCAACAGTGGCTAGCCTTTGTTGAGACGGTTGATCACCTGACCGACACGCAATTCACGGGCCTCACCGATGCTCGAGGCTGGACAGTCAAGGATCACGTGATGTGCGTCGTGTCCTGGACACGCGCCGAAATCGCGCTCCTCCAGTTTGGAACTCCGCTCAAAGAAAGTCAGGGGATGTCCGACGCCCTCTGGGACACCTGGGACTTCGATCAGTGGAACGAGCACATTCGGCAGCAGTGGATCAACGAGTCGCCAGCGGCTGTCCGCGCCGAGCGAGACCGTGACTTTCAGAAACTCATCGAGGTTCTGACAGCATTGCCCGAAGCAGACTTTGCCCGACCAGCAGCCGAATTCGGATACGGCTGGGAGGGAGAAAAGTCGCTTCTGACAGTGCTGACCGAGTATCACGGAGACCATTTCGCGGAGCCCCGTGGCTACATCGATGCCATCGTCACACAATCGTAAGAGCGATCGATACGTTGCCTTACGCTGGCGCACGACAGCGGAGAACTCATGTGCGCGCCACCGTCAACGCTGCTCATGTGATGGATCGAGTCACACATTGTCCAAGGTTCCGTCTACCTGACCAGCGATCGTTTCAATGCTCAGTTTGCCGGGGAGTCGACCAACTGGGAGAGGACGTTCGATTGGCCGTTGCTGCGCTCGAAGCGATAAACGATGACCACGTTACAGCAGAATCAGGCTCGGGTAACTCAGATCCGCCATTCTTCACGGGTGGCGTGGGTGAAGAGCACCGCGCCGATGCTGTCGACCCCGTTTGCCCGAGCCTGGCGGCGCAATTCCGGTGAAGTGTCGATGAGGATCGACAGATCGTCCCGGCGAACCAGGGTCGACGTGCGGAACCGGGTATCCCGGGGGGCCGCTGACGTGCAGACTCCGCAATCACAACCGAACACGGGAATCCATTCGACGTGCCGGTACCGAGAAAGGTGAGTTGAAGCGGCAGCGTCCGGCTAAGGTAAACAGCGGGGCGAAGCAACCCAACGAAGCGAGTACTGATAGAGACGAAGATGCGTCACGCAGAACGACGACGCCCGCATCCTCACCCGCCTTCGGGTTCCCTGCCTTCAACTTCCACAATTCCTGCCGCGCTGCTGATGACGGACATCGCCGTTAGCTTCATCCCTTGATCGCCCCGCTGGTCAGACCACGGACCATGAACCGCCAGACGGGAATGGCCAGGATCAGCGTGGGCAGAATACCGATGGTGATTCCTGCCATCAGCATGTTCCAGGAGACATCGGTGTTCGCGGAAAGCGATCCCAGCACAACCGGCAACGTGCGTCTCTCACGGGTCGTCGTGATGAAGAGACCGAACAGGAACTCGCTATAGGAAAGCATGAAGGCGAAGAGCCCGGTGCCAATGATGCTGGGGAGCGCCAACGGTATTCCGATATCTTTCAGAATCCGCCAGGGGGAGGCTCCTTCGAGCTGCGCTGCTTCGTCGATCTCGATCGGTATGCTGCGGAAATACAGGGTCAGCACCAGAATGGTGAAGGGCAGGGTCAGAACCGAATAGATCAGGATCAACGCCCAGAAGGAGTTGATCAGATCGAGCGACTGGATGATCAGGTAGTAGGGAACCGCAATGGCCACTGTTGGGATCAGGCGGCTCATCAGGACAAAGGTGAATGCGGCCCGCTTGCCGGGAAATCGAAGACGCGCATAGGCATATGCGGCCAGACTGCCCAGCACGATATTGATGAGCATGACTGCTGTGGCTACCAGGACGCTGTTGAGAATCGCCCGAGGTACATCCCGTACTTCGCTGGAAATCATGCTGCGCAGTGCGCCCCGCTGTTCATACGTTTCCGGAACCTTGCCGGTGAAGATGTAATCGAAGGTCTGCAGGTTGGGAGGATCCTTGAACCAGTTGGGCGGAAATGATGTGAGATTCGTTTCGGGAATCACCGATCCGACCAGGACCAGCACAAAGGGCGCAAACCAGAAGAACGCCAGAAGAATCGCGCCGGTGTAAATCACCAGTCGCCGTCCGAGTCGGTGTTTCATCGGGCCGTCTCCTCATCGCTCAGGGCGCCGTCCGGCATTGCTCGCACGATGACCAGAATGAGCAACAGCGAAGCGAGCGCAATGATGATGGCCAACGCCGAGCCCTTCCCGAAGTCGAGGCGGCGGAAGCTTTCCGCCCAGGTGAAGTAGGTCAGGAGCGTGGTGGCGGTGCCTGGTCCTCCCTGAGTCAGCGCATACACGATATCGAAATTCGTCATAGCCATCAGGAGTTCAAAGAGGACAACGATAACCAGCATGGGACGAATGCCAGGCAGTGTGACGGATCGAAATCTGCCGAATGCGCTGGCTCCATCGACCGACGCGGCGCTGTATAGCTCTTCAGGAACCGACTGCAATGCCGCGAGGAGGAATACCGAAGCCAGTGGCAATTGGGCCCAGACGAACACAATGACCACAGCCAGGCGCGCCGTGTTGTTTTCCGTCAGCCAATGGATGTATTGGTCGATGACACCGATCGAATAGAGTCCGGCGTTGAGCGCTCCCCAGCTATCCAGAAAGATCCACTTCCAGATGAGCCCCGAAACTGCCGCCGGGAGCGCCCACGGGAGCAACATGCCGATCCGCAGCGCGGTGTTTCCCACAAATGGCTCATTCAGCAGCAGCGCAACAAGCACGGCCAGTATGCAGACAACCGGCACCGTCACCAGGGCAAAGAGAATCGAGTTTTCTGCCGCCCCTCTGAAGTAGAAACTGTTCCAGACATCCTCATAATTTTGAAAACCGACGTACTTCGGGGCAAAAATCGGGGACTCCACCCACCGACTCTGCCGGACCGCTCGCCAGAACGGCCAGATGGTAAAGACAGCGACAAGGATCAGCGCGGGTGAGATCATCAGCCATCCGGTTAGTCGAAAACGATCGGAAGGCCGGGGACCGGTTCCTCGGGGCAAAGGTGCTGCATCCGGAATTGACTGTTGCATGGAGTCTCTCAACCTGGCTGAATGGGAGTCGCCGGCACACGGTGCCAGCGACTCCACGAAGATCGATTCGCGCTAACCGGTGACCCGTTCCTTCAGCGAGTTCCACTCGTCGGCCGACTTCTGAGCAAGTTCTTCCACGCTCATTTCGCCATTGAGTGCCTGCCCGAGGAGCGGGTGGAAGGTCTCACTCCAGATGCCATACCAGATCGCCTGCCGCCGGGCCCGCGCCAGTTCGAGTTGCTCACGCCAGAGATCGATGTTCACCCATTTTCCGAAGGCAGCCTGCACGTCAGGATCGTCGAGCAACGGGGTCTGGCCAAAACCGAGCCCCTGTTCAACAGCCCATCGCTTGGCCACGGGGTAGGAACCATCGACTTCGCCCGCGAAGTACTGAATGAACTTGCCGACGGCGTCGACGACTTCCTGGCCACGGTCAACGGCCATCTGAGTCATGTTGTAGAACTTGGCGAATCCGTAGCACTCATGAGTCTCTCCGGGCATCAGAGCCAGGGCAAACTCGCCGGCCAGGGTGGAGGTCGCCGCGTTGTTCAGCGCGGCCAGATTGTAGTTGTACATGACCGTAAAGGCATGCTGGCCGGTGTTCATCGCCGGGACGATCGTCGTCTCATGATCCATGATGGCCATAATGTCATGAGTTTGGCGGGCGTCTACCAGCCACTTCATCTGCTGGAAGGCGGGACTTTCGGGATCCGTCCACAACGGATTGTGTTCTTCGTCGATCAGTTCGCCGCCACGCCCAAAGACCATGCTGGCAAACGCCTCGCTGACATTCGGCAGCGTGTTGGCGAACTCATACACGAACGGATTGGCCATGCCAGCTTCTTTCAGCTGCAGTGACTGCTCCGTGAGCTCCTCCCAGGTGGTCGGCGGGGCCGCGATGCCCGCTTCTTCCAGGATTCGCTGGTTGTACATGAAGGTGATCGTGTCCGCGTAATACGGCAGACCGTAAACCTGGCCGTTGAACGTCATGTCCTGCCAGGCGAAGGGGAGCACTTTGTCTTTGTACCCAGCCACCCAGTCGAAGCTGGCATCGAGTGGAGCGACCCAGCCCGCCGCGGCGAATTCCTCGAGCCAGTTGCCGCCGTTGTACGAGACGTCGGTTGGGGTGCCTGACGAGAACCGGTTGACCATCGTGGTATGGAACTCGGGCCAGGCAAACGAGCTCAGCTTCACGGCAACGTCGGGATTGGCCTCCTGAAAGATGTTGATATTGTCCTGAACAATGTCCTCGGCATAGTTCCAGATCGTGAAATCGAGATTGGTGGTTTGAGCTGAAGCGCCACGTGGCATGGCCAGACCAGCGCTGCCTGCGGCGATTCCGGCGGCCCCGCCGAGAAGCGTTCTCCGGCTGAGACCCCGCTGAGAGCTCTTATGATCGAACTGCTGCGAACCTTTCACGCTGAAATACCTCCTCTGATGACGTGACGCACAACGCGTCGATCGAGTGATTGGGCCTCGCTCACGATGCCGCGACTCAGACAGCCGGAGGAGCTGTTGTCTCGCGGATGAGCAACGCAGGTTGTAGGGTGCGCACCTCCTTCACTGAACGATTCCGCATTCGGGCCAGGGCCAGTTCGACCGCTGTGCGACCTGCTGCCGAAACGGGCAGATCGATCGTCGTCACACCGGGATTGGCGTAGCGAACAGAGTCGGGATTGCCAAACGCCACAAGGGAAAGATCATCCGGAACGCGAACGCCAAGCCGAATGAGCGCGCGAAGCGCCCCAAGGGCCATCGCATCGCCACCGATGAAAACGGCGGTCGGTCGTCGCTCCCAGAGCAGACTCATCTCCCGATGTCCCGATTCGAAGGAGTAATCTCCAACCCGAATCAATTCGGGCTCGACCGGAATACCGGCATCGGCCATGGCGTCTTCGAAACCTGCTCGCCGCTGCACACCCGTCATCCGATTCTCCGGCCCGGCGATATGGGCGATTCGCCGATGGCCGAGTTCGATCAGGTGCCGGGTCGCGTTTCGCGCTCCGGCCCGGTGGTCGAACCAGACAGCCGAAAGCGGAGAATCCTCCGCGAGATAGCGGTTGACCGCGATGACTGGCATTCCTTCACGATCGGCGTGTTGCAGATACTCGTTGTCCACGGCGTGATAGGAGACCGAGAACACGATCAGCGCATCGACTTGTTTGGCCCGCATCACTTCGACACTCTTCCGCTCGTCGTCCAGTGTCTCGGCGCCGGCCAGCAGCAGGCTGTATCCCGACGCTCGGCAGGCGGCTTCGGCCCCGATAGTCACTGGCGGATAGAGGGAGTTGGTCAAATCGCCGACGATCAGGCCGATCGTGGCTGTGCTCCTGGTAACCAGACTCCGGGCAATCTGATTGGGACGATAGTGGAGTTTGGCCATGGCGGCGAGCACCCGATCGCGGGTTTCCGGTTTCATCTGGTGATGCCGGCCGCTGACCACGTTGGACACGGTCGAGATCGAAACCCCGGCCTCGTCAGCCACAGCCTTGATCGTCACCCGTCTGGTCATGACGCACCCTGAAACGTTTTACTAAAACGTTTCAGAAAGACTAGTCACTTCTCATTGTTTTGTCAACGTGGATTGCGCTCACGCGCCCGGTAACAGTCCAGGCGCACACACGCGGGCAGACCAGCCGACTTGGTTGGCGCGGCATGCCGTCCATCTCAGATCGTTTCGCTTTTCGCATTACGCCTCGCCGGCCTGAGTACAATCACGCCATGCGCGGATCAATACGGGAGTCTGCAGATTGACAGTTCTCTGGATCGGGCTTGGTGGGTTTCTGGGAGCGAATGCTCGTT
>WBZO01005849.1_pt1 | contig 12231 bp, 12 predicted proteins | sample 5204261 | NCBI WGS metagenome assembly WBZO01 (sample SAMN12412400, study PRJNA552823) | activated sludge metagenome | isolation source: activated sludge from anammox sidestream of wastewater treatment plant... | place: USA: North Carolina | collected 2017-09 | reverse complement strand
GCGTCACATCGTTCATCGCCGGGCGTACGGCTCCTCCCGGACGTCGTATGGGGCATGCGGGGGCTATTGTTGAGGGCAAGAGCGGCACGGCCGAAGGCAAGATCGCTGCTCTCGAGGCTGCCGGCGTACAGGTGGCTAACAACCCCGACCAGATCGTCGAGATGATCGCTCGCTAACTCTTCGACCTAATGATCCACAGATTTCGCGGCCGTGCGGATTCACTGATATTCCCACGGTCGTGAAATCTGTGGCTTCTCTATATCCCCCGTGATCAACCGAATCCGGCGCGGGTTCGACCCCGGCTTCCTCATTGTTTTACTCATCTGTGTGTTGGCCGTGTGGCCGCTCATTAGCCGTGCCAGCCTGCCCGAGGGAACCGATGCCGAGCTTCATATTTTCCGGCTTCATGAGCTGAGCTATCTCATCCGTGGCGGCGAATTTTACCCGCGGTGGGCGCCGGATTTTTATCACGGTTACGGCTATCCTATTTTCAATTACTACGCGCCTCTCATCTATTACCTGGCGCTTCCATTTGAACTTTTGCCGTCCGTCGATGCTACTCTGGCCAGCAAGATCGTGTTGGTGATCGGCATGATCTTAGCCGGGGTGGGGCTTTATGGTTTCGTGCGCGACAACTGGGGGCGTCGTGCCGGATATGTCGCCGCGGCTCTTTATGTCTACTCGCCTTATATCCAGTATATCGATCCTTATATTCGCGGCGCGCTGCCTGAGGCGTTCAGCTTTGGCGTATTTCCGTTGGCCTTGTGGACACTCGACCGTCTACGGCATCGTCGATCGGCCGTTTCGTGGGTCGCGTCGGTCCTGGCTGTCGCGGCCGTCATCCTGAGCCATAATCTCATGGGGTTATTCTTCTTCGGATTTTTGGCCTCGTGGGTTGTCTGGCATGCCGGTTTGGCGTGGTGGCAGGGAAGGCAAACAAATGGTCAGGGAGATTGGCCAGCGGTTGGCCGAATGGCGGCCGCAATGCTCCTCGGCCTGGGGTTGGCTGCGTTCTTCTGGCTGCCGGTCTTCATGGAGCGAAACGCTGTTACTCTCAATACGCTCATCGGTCAAGGCGGACACTATGATTTTCGCACTCATTTCCTGAGCTTGCGCGATTTGCTGGCTTTCTCACAACGGCCGGATTGGGGGGCGACGCAATCGCCGTTCCGCTTTAACCTGGGCGTAGTTCAAGGGTTGCTCGGTCTGCTGGGGGTAGCGGCCTTGCTCCTTGGTCGCGCGCGCGAACGCGCCCAGCTTCTTTTCTTCACTTTAGCCCTTGTTGTCGTTACCTTTTTGATGCTTCCCATCTCTGAACCTGTTTGGGATGCCATCCCCTTCCTGCCGTTCTTCCAGTTTCCCTGGCGTTTATTGGGCGCGGCCGCGGCTTTATTGGCCATATTGGGCGCGGCGGGCGTTGAAATGGCGGTCGGTTGGGTCGGGACACGCAGCCATCGCGGCTCGGCGTCGTCGTGGCTCTACGCCGCGGCTACGGCATTGCCCATGATTCTGGCTTTGCCTCTCAGTCAGCCGGCGGCGTGGGAGCCATTCGGTGAAGTGAATACGTTGCGCATGTCGTTGATCGAGAATAGTGGCCGCTGGCTCGGCACGACATCGACGGCTGATTACGTGCCGGCCACGGTTATCATGTTGCCCGATCGGCGCAACTCGGTCGTTGCCCCGATCCAGCAGGGCCTGCCGCCCGATCGTGTCAACTATGATGCGATGCCTGATGGCGCGGCTGTCCTGACCGAGGTCGTCCGGCCTCTTCTGACACGCTATCATGTCACCGCACCCAAACAGTTCCGTCTCCGTTTGTTTTTGTTCGACTTCCCCGGCTGGCAAGTTACGGTTGACGGTCAGCCGGCCGAGACGGAAATCGCCGAGCCGGAGGGGTTTATCGTTGTGTTGGTTCCCCAAGGAGAGCATGTAGTCGAGGTTAAATTCGGCTCTACGCCGGCCCGAACAATGAGCTGGCTCGTCTCTTTGTTCTCATTAGGCATTGCCCTGGCTGGAGCGTGGCGTATCAAACGCACCCCCGATCAAACGGTACCTCGGCCGGGTAACGAATCGGACTCTATTCGTGCCGACGGGCCCATCATCGTTGTTGTGGGTGGAATTGTTTTGCTCGCTATCCTCCTGGAACCGTTGGGCTTTTTTCACTACCATTCCGAGGGGCGGGAACTGGATATACCCGCTATCTCTACCCACGTCAATTTCGGCGATCAGATTATTCTCTTGGGATACAATGCGTCGGCCGCCAGCCTCAGACCGGGAGCTACACTTGATCTGACTCTTTACTGGCAGGCACAACGCTCGCTTGATATCGATTATCAGGTATTCGTCCATATTCTGGATGCTAACGGTGTGTTGGTGGCTCAATCAGACAAAATTAACCCCGGTGAATTCCCGACTCATCGCTGGCCATTGAATAAATATGTGCCCGATATCCATCATATCACACTGCCGGCCAGCTTACCGTCGGGAGAATATACTGTAGCGACTGGAATGTGGGTTCAGAGCGAAGGTTGGCGCTTACCCGTGTTCGATAGCTCCGGCCAAACCATCGGCGATCGCGCCGATCTCTTCACCCTGAGGGTCAAATAAGATGCCCGCGCGCGTGATCAGTGGCAAAGCCAAGGGGCGTCGCCTCAAGCTTGTCCCAGGCGATACCACGCGGCCGATCATGGATCGCGTGAAGGAAAGCTTGTTTAATATTCTTGGAGATATCCAGGGCACGCGCTGGCTGGATCTGTATGCGGGTACGGGGCAGGTGGGCATTGAGGCTCTTAGCCGGGGCGCGGCTGCTGTTGTGTTTATCGATAAAGCGCGAGCCGCTATCCAGACCATCCGCGATAATTTGAATCATACGCAATTGATGGATGGGGCGACCGTTCTTCAGACGGACGCCCTCACCTACCTTCGCGATTCTGGCGCATCCCCCTTTGACGTCGTCTATATCGCGCCGCCCCAATATCTGGAGATGTGGATTGAGGCGCTCAAAGCTATCGATCTCGCCGCCGGGCGCATATTGACGAGTAGCGGGTTGGCTATTGTCCAGATCGACCCGCGCGAATTTAAGGAGTTGGCCTTACAGAACCTGGCGCTCGTTGACAAGCGCCGGTACGGCAACACCTTGCTTTGTTTCTATCAGCGAGAAGTTGAAGAAGAAAATTCTCTCATGTATCCAGAATAATCTGGATAGTGCACACCCCTAGCTCGCCCCCGTTCGCGTCCAGCGCTCGCAATCGCACCCGATATGGGCCTCGCATCCATTGACTGAGGTCGGCCTCTCCCAAATCTCCGTCCATAACCGGTTGATTCATCGGTTCGGGACTGATCGGCGCCCACGTGCCCGTCGTTTGTGGCCCATTCAATTCGATCACATATTGGTGCAGTTCGCCCGTATTGGCTGTCCCGCGAAATGTGGCGCGTCGAAAGACCACCGAACCGTTTAGCGGTTCGCTAATCATCAATTCGGGAATACATTCGGCAAATGGGGTTGGGGTCCCGACGACCGGTTCGCTTTCCTCGACCTCTTGCGTGTCTGTGATAACTTCCGCTGGGCCTGATCCGGGAAATGTCGCCGTGGGAGCCAGCGCCGGAACCTCGACCAGCTCTCCCCCGCCGGCAGTAACTGTGCCCAATGGCGTCGGCGGGGCCAAGGGAGTGGTCAAGATACTGGGCGCCGGCGCCGCGGGATGGAGGAGTTCATCCGGCAGGGTGGGAGCAATGTATCTGTTGACATAGAACACCACAACGATGACGGTGGCGAAAAAGATGATGAAGCTCAGAGCGTAATTGCGCGCGTTAGTTGCTGTTTCCCGCTCCAGATTGAACATCGCCTGGCGCAAGGCGCGGACTGCACGAACCAATTCGAACAGATACCAGAAAAGCGCCATGGTACTAACGATGTAGATCCAGACATCGTTGCGAATCAGGAACAGATAAATACGATCCATTGAGCGGTATGGGTCAACAATGCCCTGGCGTCATCTATTCTGTTCGAGCCAGAATAGTCATACCTTAGCAAGATGCTTTATGCAAAGTGCGATTTAGCTTGCCTCGTGCAAACGGCTGATAACACCGCTGACGACGGCGATGAGTCGTGGGACGGCGCGTTGCCCCATCTCCAGCACTTCTTCATGGCCGAGTATCAGGCCGGGAGGTGGATCGGGCAAGGCCATATTGGCGATGGACGAGATACCTAATACACGCAGGCCGGCATGGCGAGCGACCACAACTTCCGAAGCTGTTGACATTCCTACGGCGTCGCCTCCGGCGAATTGCAGGAATCTCAATTCAGCCGGCGTTTCAAAGCTCGGCCCGGCTACGTAGGCGTAGACTCCTTCGCGTAGCTCAAATCCCTCATCGGCCGCGACGCGGTGCGCCAGCGTCCGCAATCCGACATCGTAGGGCGTGGTCATATCGGGGAAACGCGGGCCAAACGTTTCATCATTCGGTCCGCGCAATGGGTTATTGCCGGCCATGCCAGGAAAATTCAGATGATCACGTATGAGCATCAATTCGCCCGGTTGATAAGAAGGATTCAGCCCGCCTGAGGCGTTTGTGACAATCAAGGTATCTATCCCCAGCGTGGCCATGACCCTGACCGGCATGGTGACCCGGTCCATCGAATATCCTTCATAGAAGTGCGTGCGCCCCTGGAGGACGAGAACTGTTTGGCCTCCCATCGTACCGATGACGAGGCGCCCGACATGCCCCGGCACGGTTGAGACCGGCCAATGGGGGATTTCGCTCGTGGGAATGATATCCGGCGTATCGATGGCGTCGGCCAGCGAATTAAGACCTGAACCCAGAATCAGGCCAATGGTCGGCTGATGGTTTGTCTTGCTGCGAATATAATCTGCCGCGGCGGTGATCTCGGTTAGTGGAACGAATTGGCTCATATTCTTTTCTCATAACGGTTGGCTTTGGCCAACTATCGGTATCTCAGGCGTTGATCGCCGGTCAATTGGTTTCCTCTTCCACAGAATCCATTTGGGTATAGATTTGGGTAGTAGAGATGTTGGCGTGCCCCAGCAAGTGCTGGATATCCTCCAGATTAGCTCCCTTGCTCAGATGATGGACGGCGAAACTGTGTCTTAATGTATGAGGTGTCACCTCAGAGTTTAACCCTGCTTCCTGCGCATAGCCTTTGATAATCAACCATAGACCTTGCCGCGTTAATTTTTCTCCCCGATGATTCAGGAAGAGAGCTTGCTCTAATTTATTCTTGACTAATTGCGGCCGGCCATCGGATAGATACCGCGCCAGGAGAGCTTTCGTGTCGTCTTCCAAGGGTATCTCGCGGCTTTCACCCTGGCGCGTCGGCGATGATAGAACTGAGCGTTGCAGATCGACGTCTTCGACCTGAATCGATACGACTTCTGTCACCCGCATGCCGGTTTCGTAAAGGATATTCAACAGGGTTCTATCGCGCAGTAGCTTGGGGGAATCTCCACCGGTGGGTGCTGCCAACAATCGGTCTACCTCTTCGGGGCTGAGTGTCTGGGGCAGGCGCTTTTTGACTTTCGGTGAATCAATGTCCAGGGTAGGGTTGACTTTGACGGTCCCTTGCGAGAGCAGATAGTTGTAGAATGATTTGATGGCGGCGACCTTTCGAGCGATAGTGGATGAAGCATATGGCTGGCTCTTATGCTTCATGTAAGCCAAGTAGGCTTCGATATCACCTTCTGTGACGGCCGCCCATTTCGTCAGTGAAGAACCGGAATGGCCTTCAACGAACCCCAGGAATTGGCTCAGATCGTTCCGGTAAGCGGCGATGGTGTTGTCGGAATACCGGTATTCCTTCTCCAGATAAGACAAGAAGGCCAATAGTTGCTCTTCCATGGCGTTCTACTCCCTATACGTAGCCAAATTCGTCAGTTTATGTGGTCGAACACGAGGGAGCCAGGCCGTGGCGGGCAGCCAATTACAATATATCTCCTCTCAATTCATCCGCCGCTTCTTCACTATGAAATCAGGGCAGTATCGATGATGCCCAGCGCAGGATTTCATAGATTATGTCATGCAGCTTGAAAACATTATAACACTACTTTTCATAATATCAAATGCTTGTTTGCACATTTTCAGATAATATTTGAGATGGCTTGGGCCGGTCTGCCCCAAGCGGAGCAGATTAACACTATACTTTTAATCCGACTTTCAAGCCGAGAATTGAAAGGAGATTCTATGACTTCCAAACGCCCTACACGCACGATCATTGCCGGGGCCGCCGGCCGCGATTTCCATGATTTCAACACCGTCTTCCGTAATGACGATTCCTATCAGGTGATCGCCTTCACCGCTACGCAGATCCCGAACATTGAGGGCCGTCTTTATCCTCCCGCGTTGTCTGGACCTCTCTACCCCAAAGGTATTCCGATTTTTCCCGAAAGTGACCTGGAAAACTTGATTCGCAAGCATGAAGTTGATGAGGTCGTATTTTCCTATTCTGACGTATCGCATGAGTATGTTATGCACCTGGCGTCGCGTGTTCTGGCGGCTGGAGCCGGCTTCCGGTTCCTCAGCCCGCGCCAGACGATGTTGAAATCAACCAAGCCGGTCGTCTCGGTGTGTGCCGTACGTACCGGCAGTGGCAAGAGCCAGACATCGCGTAAGGTTCTCGATATCTTGCACCATCTAGGCTATCGCAACGTTGTAGCGGTTCGGCACCCCATGCCTTACGGAGATCTAGCGGCCCAAGCTGTCCAGCGGTTCGCCACACGCGAGGATATGGACCGAGCCCAGTGCACTATCGAAGAGCGCGAAGAGTACGAGCCTTATGTGGAGCGCGGCGCAGTGATCTTTGCCGGAGTCGATTATGAAGCGATTCTGCGCAAAGCGGAAGAAGAGGCTGACATTATTATCTGGGATGGAGGCAACAACGACTTGCCGTTCTATAAGTCGGACTATCATATTGTTGTGGTCGATCCACATCGACCCGGCCATGAACTCCGCTACCATCCTGGAGAGGCTAATTTGCGCATGGCTGACGCCGTAGTCATTAACAAGATCGACACAGCCAGCGCCGAGGGTGTGAATACGGTTCTGTCTAATGTGCGCCAGGCAAACCCGTCAGCTGTTATTGTTCGTGCGGCATCGCCACTCTTCGTCGACGATCCTGCAGCTATTCGTGGCAAACGCGTGCTGGTTGTTGAGGATGGCCCCACGCTGACGCACGGGGAAATGGCTTATGGGGCCGGGGTGGTTGCTGCTCAGCAGTTTGGCGCGGCCGAGATCGTCGATCCGCATCCTTATGCCGTGCGCACCATTGCCGACACCTACCGCAAATATCCGTCTACTGGCGCGGTGTTGCCGGCCATGGGCTACAGCCGTGAGCAAATCGCCGATCTCGAAGAGACGATCAACGTCACGCCCGCTGACCTGGTCATCATCGCTACCCCGATCGACCTCGGCCTTCTGGTCGATATCGACCGGCCCAGCCAACGCGTGCGCTATGAGTTACAGGAGATCGGTCGCCCGACGCTGGATGATCTCTTAAAGGATCGCTTTATACCCTAGATTAGTTTTTGTCGCAGCGGCGCGAAGCTGCGCCGGTGCTCAGGACATGGACCGATACGGCCGAGTACCATCCGGTGCTCGGCCGTACCATATCCTTTGTGACGGTCGAAGCCATAGTCCGGATAGCGCTCGCTCAGATCAGTCATATATCGATCCCGACTCACTTTGGCCAGGATTGAGGCGGCGGCGATGCTGAGGCTCTGTTGGTCACCACGCACAACAGGACGTTGAGGTAAATTCGTGGCCGCTAATCGTAACGGGCCATCGACCAACACGGCCTCTGCTGCTGGCTCCAGTTGCGAGATGGCTTGGGCTATGGCCTGGCGTGTTGCGGAGATGATCCCGTGCTGGTCGATCCACTCGGCCGAGGCTTGCCCGATACCGTACGCGGGGACGCAACTGGTGATGAGGTCAAACAACTGATCGCGCGCGGCCGCGGTCAGTAGCTTCGAATCCCGAACCCCATGTAACCGTTCGACATAATTGTCGCTGGATGTGGATGGCATGGCCCTCAGAGGAATGATGACGGCGGCGGCGTAGACTGGCCCGGCCAGCGCGCCGCGCCCCGCTTCGTCAACGCCGGCCACCCACACGACTCCGTATTTGGCGGCCATCAGTCGCTCCAGCGATAGATCGGGGGTTGTGGGGCCGGAGATGGCCATCGTTTAATGGGTTTTGGTGGCGACGGGATCAGGCTGGCGCCGACTGTCGTAACGGCCGGTGAAGCCGTTATAGCGGATACGCAAGACTTCGCGGATCATATTGATGGTGTCGCGCACAGGGCTGACGCGACTGTTTTCACCGTAGTACCAGTCGATGGGGACTTCGATGATATGGTAGCCTTGTCGCAGGGCGATGAAGAGTAATTCGACGTCGAACGCCCAACCATCGATCGTTTGGCAAGGCAGAATACTCCAGGCGACCTCACGCCTGAAGCATTTGAACCCGCATTGGGTATCCTCAAATCCGGGGATGGCCAGTAGCTTCACATAGAAATTAAAAACACGGCCCATAAAGTGGCGATAGTGAGGTTCGTTATAGCGCACGGCCCCGGCGACTTCACGACTGCCGATGGCCACATCGTAGTCGCCCAATTGCGGCGGTAGAAACTTGGCGATTTCATCGATGGGCATGGAAAAATCGGCGTCGGCCATGAACAGGTATTCCCCTGTGGCGGCCAGCATGCCGGTTCGCACAGCGGCGCCTTTGCCTTGGGTCATCTCATCAAGCACACGCAGGTATGGCCGCGAGGCGGCAAATTCCAGGGCGACTTCCCGCGTGTTGTCACGGCTGTTGTTATTGACAATGATGATCTCGAAGGGGTAGTTTTGCGCTTCCAGGTATGTGAAAACTTGCGGGAGCGTTTTGGGTAGTCGCTCCCCTTCATTGTAGGCGGGGATGATCAAGCTCAGGAGGGGTTGTCGTGCGCTCATTCTGCACTTCATCAGGCCGGACCGAAGGCGATCCGCCCGTATGGAATTCAGAGTTTATCTGCCCTATGGGACCTCGTCAACCCGCGTCAGCCGGGATTCGATGGTCCGGTCATCTACTTGACGAGTAGCTTGTATGCGTTTTCGCGCCGGCAACATGCGGAAAAAACCGAACAGGCCGGCTAATTGTCCGCGTAGTTTGGCGCGTGCCGCGGCGCCTCGCCAAGCCCTTAGCGCGTCACGGGTGATGCGCCACTGTGCGCGCAGGATATCTGCGGCATGGGTGCGCAATAGAGACGTGGGGTAGTTTTTCCAAATAATGTAGAGAAAGTTACGGCCATCATAGTAACTACTGGTTGTCCCCCCTGCATCTGATGCTTTCAGTTTATGGTAAACGATTGCGTCAGGTACGTAGAGCACCTCCCAGCCGGCCAGTTGAGCACGCCACGCCAGATCGACGTCTTCGCATGAAAAAAAGAATGCATCATCCAGGAACCCGATCTCTTGTAGCATGGCTCGCCGGTAGGCGGCTGCCCCGCCACAGGCGCTGAACACGGGTTCCTGATGGTTATATTGCCCTTCATCTCGCTGCCAGATGCCACGATTGCCGGGGATGCCGTCGACCCGATAATAATCGCCGGCCGTATGGAAGCGATCGCGTTGATCGAACAACATCATTTTAGAGGCCACGATGCCGACTTGTGGGTGTCGGTCGAATGCGTCGATGATGGCCCCCAGCCACCCGGGATCGGCTTCGGTGTCGTTATTCAGCAGACAGACAAATTCCCCTCGGCTCATGTCATAACCGGCGTTGCATGCGCCGGTGAAGCCGCGATTTTCGCTCAATTCGATCAGCCGCACTTCGGGGAATGCTTTTCGTACGTACTCCTGGGATCCGTCCGTCGAGCCATTATCAACCAGGATGACTTCGTGATCGGTGAACGTCTGCCGTCGTAGAGCGTTCAGGCAAACCTCGAGATGTTGCACGCCATTCCAGTGGGGGATGATGACGGATGCGCGAGGGTGGGTTTGGCTCACGCCTCGACCCCGTCTTGAAAGAGATCGGCCAGAGCTTCTTGCCAGGAGCGCAGAGTGATGCCGATGGCCGCTCCGTTTCGATTATGTAAGGCGCAGAACGGAGGCGGCCAGGATAAGCGTGTGAATTCGCTGCCCAGAATCGGCGTATTGATAACATGCTCCATTCCTGCCAGTCGCAGGATTTCATTGGCGAATGCCCAGCGCGAGCAAGCCCCGCTGTTGACGAAGTGGTATATCCCGTAATGTTCGGTCGCGATCAGGCGGCCAATCGCCTCAGCCAGATCGGCCGCGTTGGTCGGGTTGCCTACCTCATCTGTCACGACGCGGATGGCCCCTTTTTCACGGGCTGCGCGCAAGATCGCGTGGATAAAGTTCCTGCCGCCTGCCGAGTAGAGCCAGGCTGTGCGGACGATATAATAACGGTTCAACAACGTCTGAACGGCTACTTCGGCGGCGGCTTTCGACCGCCCGTATGGATTGTGGGGCGATAGGGTCATCCATTCTTCATAGCCGGCTGGATCATCCCCGGAGAATACTTCATTGGTGCTGATGTGGACCATCGGGGCATCGGCTTTCTGGCAGGCCAGGGCGATATTCTGTGTGCCCAGGGTATTCACCCGATGGGCCAACTCTGGATCGCGAGCACAGCCGTCTACGTTGGTATAGGCCGCACAATGGATGACGAGTTCGGGCCGGGCTTCTTCAAACAAGGCAAAGACATTCCTGCGCTCGACGATATCGAATTCGGGCAGATCGGTTGGTATCAGATGGTGTTCGGTCAGGGTGGATTGCAGGGCCATACCCAGCTGACCCTTGGCGCCGGTTATCAGAATACGCATGGAACCAATTTTGGTTTGCTATGCTCGCCTTGTCAATGAACTGATGGTGTTCTGCCGGTTGTCCGTTGGCATAGCGTCGATCGCTTGACAGGCTGTCGCTTCCCCTCAATACTTATGGCCACGCAAATATCACCGGGCGTATCATGCGAATTGACGTACTAACCCTCTTCCCCAATATGTTCTCCGCCTACCTTGGTGAGAGTATCCTGCAGCGAGCGCAGTCAGCCGGGCTGGTCTCCCTTCAAATCCATAACATTCGCGACTATGCGGAAGGCAGACATCGTGTGACCGATGAACCGCCGTACGGCGGCGGCGGGGGGATGATTCTAAAGCCTGAACCGATATTCAAGGCAATTGAGAATATTGCGGCTGAGGATCAACAGGTAAAGCCCAAAGTGATCCTGATGGCGCCCCAAGGCCGTCTATTATCCCACGCAGTAGCAGTGGAGTTGGCGGCCGAACCCTGGCTGCTTTTTCTCTGTGGTCGCTATGAGGGGATCGACGAACGGGTTCGCCAACATATTGTCGATGACGAGATTTCCATCGGCGATTATGTCCTGACTGGCGGGGAGCTGGCGGCATTGGTGACTATCGACGCCCTGGCACGTCATATTCCCGGCGTGTTAGGCGACGAATATGCCGCCGAGCGCGATAGCTATTCCACCGGCCTGTTGGAAGGCCCACACTATACCCGGCCGGAAATATTTCGCGGTTGGCAGGTCCCGGAAGCCTTACGCTCGGGGCACGCTGCCCGTATCGCGCGCTGGAGGCGTGAGGAATCCCTGCGCTTAACCTGGGAGCGCCGCCCCGACCTTCTGCTGACGGCCGAATTGGACGAGGCCGATAAAATATTTCTAATGGAACTGGCCCAGGAAACGATGGTCAAGTAGTTAATGGATAATCGAACGATGGAAGGAAGAACCGTTCGCCAGTCGAGAGTGACCCTGACCCAGATCATGGGCCTCACCGATGCAAATGTGCTCCGTAATGTTCACGGTGGCGTCATTATGAAACTATGTGATGAGGCCGGTGGCACCGCCGCGATGAGGCATGCCCGCCAGCCAGTCGTCACCGTAGCCGTTGATTCGATGGGTTTCCACTCCCCGGTCCATATAGGCAACCTTCTCACCGTGCAGGCGGAAGTCACCTGGGTCGGCCATACGTCTCTGGAGACCCGCATTATTGTCACGGCGGAGAATCTCATGACCGGCCAGGTGACTCACACGAACACCGCCTATTACGTCTATGTGGCTCTGGATGAGACAGGTAGTCCGACGGCCGTCCCGCCCATCATCTGTGAAACGGACGAAGAGCGCGCCCTCTTCGACGAGGCCGCCATACGGCAGGAGCAACGACTTTCTCGTCGCCGTCACGAACGGCCGATTAATTTGTAGCAC
>WBZO01005847.1_pt1 | contig 12233 bp, 9 predicted proteins | sample 5204261 | NCBI WGS metagenome assembly WBZO01 (sample SAMN12412400, study PRJNA552823) | activated sludge metagenome | isolation source: activated sludge from anammox sidestream of wastewater treatment plant... | place: USA: North Carolina | collected 2017-09 | reverse complement strand
GACGACCGGTATCGCCGGTGGGGCAGGTTCGTTGGACGGTTGCGCTTCCATGATCTCGGCCGCGGGCGGCTCGTAGGTGTAGCGCTCGCGCTCGTATTGATCTTGCGGTTCGTACCGCCGAGCCGATATATAGGCGGCCGGGGCTCCGCCCGTTTCGGCCATCAGCGATTCATCGATCTCCTCGACTTCATCTGTGCCGAGCTGTTGGCGCAATGCGCTGATCTGCCGCTGGAACGAATCGCCCCCACGGTCCTTTCGAAACACCATCTTCTGACCCCCGCCGGCCGAAGCCGCAAATTGACGCCTGGTCCAGCTCGATCATTCCCGGCGCTGCAACCATACCGGAAACGACTGGTGACGTTCGAACGACACATCGACCGCGTGGTGCGCATGCCATGTGTACGTACATTGTAGCATGCGACATCGTGCGTTCGATACCCCTGCAACGTACGACAACCCGGGCGGGTTTCCCGCAGATGCCGGCCCATTTGGCGATTCGCTGAATCGACCGCGCCTCGCAATTATGGAAATATCGGATTCCATATGCGATGATGTGGGTCGGAAACCGTAGAGAACGCGGGTCCAATATGACCTGCTCCCGACAAGTTTGCGCCACCGGATGTGACCCGCATGTTCTTCCGATGCCTCAAACCCGCGATCTTTCGGCGCGCGCTGCTGGCCACCGGGCTGGTAGTTTCGCTGGTGCTTGCCCTCGATGCGGCCGCTTTGCCGCGCGCACGGGCAAACTCGGCCGCCATGTCGGCCAGTTTTCTGAACCTGCGGACTGCTCCGGCAACCACCTCGACCATCCTGGTGATCGTACCCCCGTCGGCGGCGCTGACCGTGCGCGGGGATGCGCAGGCCGGCTATGTGCCGGTCGTCTATGGCGAAAAATCGGGTTGGGTCGATATCGGCTTGATCGAAATCGCCCAGCCGCCCGCACCGACGCCGACTTCCGACTTCGATGAAAGCCAGATCTTGCCCGAAGGAACTGCTACGCTGGCTGAGTCGTTGAACCTGCGGGCTGGTCCGGGACCCGATTTCGACCTGGTTCAGGTCGTCGAGGCCGGAACCCGGGTCGAAGCAACCGGTGAGGTGCAGGGTCTCTACGAAAAGATCACCTTCGATGGAAAAGAGGGTTGGGTCCGCTCGATCTATGTCGATCGCGGTCCAGAGCTCCAGGGGGATGCTCTCCGTACCGCTGACATCGTGGCAGCCGTCACCGCTGCCGGGCGGACGATGGTGGCGCCCGGAATCGACATGATCACCGACGCCGAGATCGTGTTGAGAGGAGAGCCGTCGGTCTCCGGAAGCAAGCTGGCGGTCGTGCCGGTGCGCTCGCGTCTGACGCTGACCGGCAAGCAGAGCGGCGAATTCCTCGAAGCGGAGTTCAGCGGGAAGACAGGATGGGTGGCGGGAGAATATCTGCGCCGGTCGCAGCCACCCGCGGCCAGCCCACTGCAGGTGCCGGTGCTGATGTATCACAGCATTCAACAGAATGGCGCCGAATATCAGGTGACCCAGGCCCAACTCGAAGAGCAGCTACGATGGCTCTCCCAAAATGGCTATGAATCGATTACCAGTGCCGAGCTCTTGGCCTGGATGACCTATGGAGCGCCCCTGCCGGAAAAACCGGTAATCATCTCCATCGACGATGGCAATGCGTCCGACTGGGTGTTTCTCGAACTGCTGGAACGATATGGGTTCGAGGGAGTCTTTTCCCTGCCTAATTACGCCGAGCTGAGCCCGCGTGAGATCCGTACGCTCGACCGGGCGGGCGAGGTCTGCGGTCATACGGTCTCGCACCAGAACCTGAGTACACTCTCCTATGACGAGCAGGTCTATCAGATCGTCGAAAACAAGAAGTACCTGGAAAAGATCCTCGGCAATTCGGTTACCTGTTTCGCCTACCCGTTTGGCGCATACAGTGGGCTGACCCCCTATGTCGTGATCGAAGCCGGGTATCTGATGGCGTTCGATGTCTCTGGTGGACCGCAACCGCTCGATTCGACGATCGACCGCTGGCATATCTTGCGCATCAATGTGAGCGGCAATGGCACCCTCGACGATTTCATCGCCTCCCTGCAGAGGTAGGGCGCCAAAACCGGCCACTCGGGAGCATTTCCTTGACCGAAACCAATTGGTCGCTGCATGAGCAGCCGATTCTGTGGGCGGGTACGCCTCTCGGAGCGGCAACGCGGGCGGTCCTTGCTATTCACGGCCGTGGTGCGAGCGCAAGCGATATCATCGGGCTCAATCGCGTGATCGACATTCCCGAATTTGCCTGGCTGGCGCCGGACGGTCCCAACCACACGTGGTATCCCCACAGCTTTCTGGTGCCGGTGGAACGCAATCAGCCGTATCTCGATTCCGCGCTTTCACTGATCGACGACTTGGTGCGCGAACTCGGAAACACGGGGATTCCACCCGAGCGGGTGGTGCTGCTCGGCTTTTCGCAGGGGGCATGCCTGGCGTCCGAATTCGTGGTCCGGCATCCCCGCCAGTATGGCGGGCTGGTGGTCTTCTCGGGTGGCCTGATCGGAGCATCGATCGACCCGGGGGACTACACTGGTTCGCTGGCCGGCACGCCTGTTTTCGGCGGGTGCAGCGATATCGATCCGCATATCCCGCTGGAGCGCTTCGAGACCACCGGGCAGGTGCTGGAGGCGCAGGGTGCGACGGTCGATTTTCGCGTCTATCCGGGGATGGGACACACGATCTCGCTGGACGAAGTGTCGGCCGCGCGCGAGCTGATGGCCGCGGTGCCATAGCGGCGACGATCGCTTCGAGCCGCCTTGTGGGGTCGTCCGAAGGCGATTTTCCGTGAATGACCGGGCGCTTTCGATTAGATTGAACGCAGCAGGTCGCCCTCGATCGGGCGATTCGAATGAGCGTATGAGAGAGGATAGTATCCATGCTTCGGGCCGCGTTCCAGAACGAACCGTCCGCCGATTTTTCCGATCCCGCTGTTCGCGATCAGATGCAGGCCGCGCTGGCCAGGGTGGGCAGCGAGCTGGGTCGTGATTACCCGATGCTCATCGGGGGAGAGCGCCGCGAAACCGGCCAGTGGATCACCTCCACCAATCCCGGCAATCTCGATCAGCTGGTCGGGCGGGTGGCCAAAGCATCGAAAGATGATGCGCTGGATGCCATCGTGGCCGCACAGGACGCATTCGTGGAGTGGCGCAAGATCTCGGCAGTAGGGCGAGCCAGCGTGTTGCTGCGAATGGCGGCCATTCTGCGGCGCAAGCGCTTCGAGCTGGCGGCCTGGATGGTCTATGAGCTGGACAAACCCTGGGACGAAGCCGAGGGCGAGGTCGCCGAGGCGATCGACTTCCTCGAATGGTATGCGGCCGGTGCAGTCAAGCTCACCGAGCGGGTCGATCTGGCCCATCTGCCCAATGAGGCGACCGATTATTTCTATCAGCCGATCGGCGTCGGGGTGGTTATTCCGCCCTGGAATTTTCCGTGCGCCATTCTCACCGGGATGACGATGGGACCGGTTTCGGTCGGGAATACGGTGGTGATCAAACCGGCATCGAACACCCCGGTGATCGGTTACAAGATGGCCGAAATCATGCTGGAAGCGGGAGTCCCGGCCGGGGTGATCAATTTTGTTCCCGGTTCTGGTAGCGAGATTGGCGATCTGCTGGTCGAAGATCCGCGGGTGCGCTTCGTCGGATTTACCGGTTCGAAAGATGTCGGGGTTCGCATCTTCGAAAAGGCCGCCAAGGTCCAGAAAGGACAGCGCTGGCTGAAGCGCGTGACCGCGGAAATGGGCGGCAAGGACGCGATCATCGTCGACAGCAGCGCCGATATCGACGCGGCAGTCGAAGGAATCGTGACATCGGCGTTCGGGTTCTCCGGGCAAAAATGCTCGGCGTGTTCGCGGGTGATCGCGCTGGCGGATGTCTACGATCGGATCGTCGAGGGTGTGGTCGATCGCACACGGGATCTCGTCTCGGTCGGCTCCGGCGTCGAAGGCGCTGCCTCCATGGGCGCCGTGGTGGACAAGCAGCAGTTCGACTCGATCAACAACTACATCGAGATTGGCAAAGACGAAGCCGAACTCGTCTATCAAGGCGAGATTCCTGACGCCAAAGGCCACTATATTCCGCCCACGATCTTCGCCGGGGCCTCCCGGAATTCCCGGATTGCCTGCGAAGAGATTTTCGGCCCGGTGCTGACCATCGTGAAGGTCGATTCGTTCGACGAGGCGCTGGACGTGGCCAATGATTCGGAATATGGGCTGACCGGGTCGGTCTATTCCGGCAGCCGCGTCAATCTGGAACGCGCCCGCGAGGAATTCGATGTCGGCAATCTCTATCTGAACCGGAAATCGACCGGCGCCATGATGGGCGTGCATCCCTTTGCCGGTATCAAGCTGAGCGGAACGAACTCGAAAGCGGGCGGTCCCGATTACCTGCTGAATTTCGTCGAGGCCAAGGCGGTCGGCGAGAAGCTCTAGAACCCCCTCGTCACAGCGGGACGGATCGGCGCCGATCCGTCCCGTGGTATGTCCGGGGTCTGGCCCAAATGGCCGATTCCCGGAGGAGAGAACACCATGGACAAGGAACGCAATCCCGATGAGGTCGCCAGCGCGGGCGACCGGACCCGGCTTTTCAAAGTGCGAGAAGCGCTGCTCGATTTGCACAAGGCGCTGCTGAATGTGGAGCGACGACGCTACGAGCAGAATGTCGGACCGGTGCCGAACGAATTCACCTTTTTCCGGCTGGCGAGCTCGGATCCGTCGTTTGCCTGGATCGGACCCCTGACCACGCTGATCGTACAGATCGACGAACAGGTGGCAAGCAAGGAACCGATCACCGCCGGTGCGGTCGACGGGTTGTACCGGGAAACCCGTTCGGTGATCGCGTCGGCGACCGAAACATCATTCAAGCTGGAATACAACCGGCTCCTGCAAGAAAGTCCCGAACTGGTGATGAAGCATTCAGCGGTCATGCAAGCGCTTCCGCCGGCCAAAAGGTCGAGGGCGTAAGGCGGTCCAGAGTCCGGTGTCCAGGGTCCAGTGAATCGAGGCGCCCACGAACAGGGCTGCTTCGAGCGGGCGTGCCACCCGGCATCTGTCCGGAAACTCAATGTCTCCGGGGATTGGGCCCCGGACACTCGACTCCGATCGTCCACGTGGATCGCGGCCAAGGCCGGCGCCCGAACGAGCGAGAGGGGCGTATCCTGACGCGGCCGGCACGGAGTCCGCGGGGATCGGGCTGTACCGAACGGCATGCGATGCATCGGGGATAGAGATACGTGCAGGGCGAGCAGACTACATCTGAATTGGTGACCGATGCGGCGGTAGATTCGATCTGGGGTCCGCGTCTCGGAAGGCTGACCGTCGGTCTGTTGCTTACCATCGTCGCCGGCGCGTTCGAGGCACTGGCGGTGATCACCGTCTTGCCTCAGACCGTCGACGATCTGGGCGGTCTCCATTATTACGGGTGGATTCTGTCGGCCTTCATGCTCTCGAATTTGATCGGGATCGTGGTGGCGGGGACGGAAATCGATTTGCAGGGGATGGTCCGGCCGTTCGTGATCGGAATCGTCTGTTTCGTGGGCGGGTTGATCATCGGCGGTCTTGCGCCCGCGATGCCGGTATTGATCGTTGGGCGGGTGCTGCAAGGGTTTTCCAGCGGTATGCTCATTTCGGTTGCCTATGCCGCGGTCCGGGCTGCCTACCATCCCGACGTTCGCCCGCGCATGATGGCGCTCTGGTCCTCCGGGTGGGTCATCCCCGGTCTGGTCGGTCCAGCCGTCGCGGGATTCGTGGCCGAAACGATCGGCTGGCGCTGGGTCTTCCTTGGCATGATTCCATTTCCGTTGATCGCGGGTATGTTGACGGTGCCCTCGTTGCGCGCGTTCGACATCGCCAAGGGAGGAGTTCGAGATCATACGCGCCTCCGGGATGCGATTTTGCTTGCTGCTGGCACCGCGATATTGCTTGCCGGACTCGGCCGCTCGCAATGGTTCCTGCTGGGCACCCTGGTCATTGCCGGGGCGGTCATTGCGCTGCCAGCCTTCAAGCGACTGACACCACCGGGGACGTTGCGCGCCCGGCCGGGGGTGTCGGCATCGGTCGCGTGCATGATTCTGGTAACGGTCGGGTTCTTCGGTTTCGAGTTCTTCCTGCCACTTGCAATGACCGAATTGCGTCACCAGAATGCAGTGATGGCGGGCTTGCCGCTGACGGCCAGCTCGCTGACCTGGACGACGGGCACCTGGGTGGTTGATCAACGGTCGAAAGTCTATTCCCGTTCGATGTTGCTGCGGACTGGTCTGGCGCTCATCACCGTTGGCATCGTTTTGTCGCTTGGCGTCTTTCTGAGCGGACTTCCCATTCTCATTTCCTTCGTTACCTGGGGACTTGCCGGGTTGGGGATGGGGATGTCGTTTTCGACCCTGATGCTGAGCATTCTGAACGACGCCCCCGAGGGGAGCGAGGGGGTGACGATCTCGGCAGGACAGCTTGCCAATATGCTGGGAACCGCGCTCGGGGTGGGTGTGGGCGGGGCGATCATCGCGGCGATGAGCGTGGGAGATGTCGCGACCAAAGGTGGATTCACGACCGTTACGATTGGCGTGGTGATCGTGCTGGTGGTGGGCTTTTTGCTGGCCGCGCGGATTGCGGCGCCGCGGGCGCCAGCAGAAGTCCCGGCATAGACACGCACTGTGCCGGCGTGCGAATCTGCCGCTCTGGACCGGGTTCACTCGATGCACCGTAGCCGTTCCACCCGAGCCAAGGGCGAGTCGATGCCATGGACCGATCCACGGGAAGCACATATCGCTGGTCACCGGGATCCTGGTGGCGGCGACACTCCGAGCGCGTTGCGCTCGGCTCGATGCTGGTGCCCTATCTGCTCGGCCTGGCGCTGTTGGTCGTTGGACCAGCGTTGGCGGGATTCGCGCTTTCGCTAACCGACTACAACGCGATCCAGGCTCCCCGGTGGGCGGGATTGGCGAATTTTCGCCGTTTGCCCGGTGACCATATTTTTCGGATCGCGGTATTCAACTCGCTGCTCTATATCGCGCTGGCTGTTCCAATCCGCCTGGCAGGCGCGTTTCTGCTGGCCCGGTTGCTGTTGCGCCCGTCGCGCTCGACACGGCTCGGCCGAGTGATCGTCTATCTTCCGACGGTCATCCCCGACCTCGCCTGGGCACTGATCTGGCTCTGGATTCTGAACCCCATCTATGGACCGCTGAATCAGCTACTCGGATGGTTCGGTATCGCTGGCCCCGCGTGGATGGTCGATCCCACCACCGCCAGGTTCGGAATCGTGCTGATGATGATCTGGCAACTGGGTGAGGGGTTCATCGTCTGTCTGGCAGCGTTGCAGGGATTGGATCGGGATCTGCTGGATCAGGCTGCGGTCGATGGAGCCGGGCGCTGGCATACGCTGCGCGAGATCATGCTGCCACTGGTGGCGCCAGCCTTGCTGATCCTGCTCGTTCGTGACACGATCTTCAGCTTTCAGGCCAACTTCGTACCGGCCTTGATCGTGGGGAAGGGCGGCGGACCGGACTACGCCACCATGTATCTGCCGATGTACATCTATGACGTGGCGTTCGTCTACCTGCGCTTTGGCTATGCCGCGGCCATGACGGTGGCGATGTATGCGATCACCGGGGTGATCCTGTTCTTCCAATATCGGCTGACCCGCCGCTGGCACGAGGGATTCGGTCGTGGCGCGTAGGGGCGCGTGGAGGCCCGCCTTGCGGACGATCGTCATCGCGATCGTGGCGATCCCGTTTCTGTTGCCGTTGCTCTGGGCGGTCTCGACCTCGCTGCGCTCGACCGGCGCCCCGCTACCGCGCCGAATCGACTGGATTCCGTCTCCGGTGGCCTGGGAGAACTATCGATCCGTATTCGACGTCGTCGATGCCGGTCGATTTGTCCTCAATTCGCTGGTCATTGCGGCGGTGGCGGTACCGGGTACGATCCTGTTTGGCTCGCTGGCGGGTTTTGCGGTGTCGCAGCTTTCGTTGCGAACCCGGCGGCGGCTGGTGGTGGTGTCGGCTCTTTGTCTGATGGCGCCATTGACCGCCATCTGGATTCCCCGGTTCATCCTCTTCGAGCAAGCCGGTTTGATGAACAAGCGGATCGCGTTGATGGTTCCGGCCCTGATGGGAACGTCACCCTTCTTCGTGCTGATCTTCATGTGGGCGTTTCTCGCGGTGCCTCGGGAGATCTATGACGCCGCCCGTCTGGATGGAGCGGGCGCCTATCGCCTCTGGTGGGGGATCGGCTTACCGCAGATACGGGCGGCGATCGGCGCGGTCGGGGTATTGTCGTTCGTACATTATTGGAATAGCTTCGTCGAGCCGCTGCTGCTGATGCGCACGCCCGATATGTACACGGTGTCGCTCGGGTTGCGCATGCTCTACAGTCTCGACTCGACGAATTGGCCGATCATCATGGCTGGTTCGGTGCTGGTAACCGTGCCGGTGGTGCTGATCTTCGTGCTGGCTCAGCGGGCGTTTCTTGGTGGAATGAGGCCCTCGGGCCGTTGAGTTTGCAAGCGCCTATTCGGCGCCGCGATCCAACGCGTCCTGACTGTGAGCGATGGCTGCCGCCGCCGCGGCAGCCACATCGAAGTTTTCGATATACAACGAACGGCCGAACTCGGCATCGAACGCGGCTTCCACTTCGACCCAGGTGGATGTGGTCGGTAGACGCCGCATGACCGCGATATTGTCCAGCCAGGTTTGGGCGTTTGCCGGTGGTAGGCCGTCTGTCGATATGCGCGTGGAAACTGGCGACGCTGCCGGATCGCTGGGCGCATGGCAATCGTCTCCACAGGTGGCAAGCGGAATTCCGCGCAGGAAGACGTCCGATTGGGAGACGGAGACCAGCGAGGGCACCGTCCGCCCGGTTTCGGCCAGCAGGAGCTGCCCCGGTGCGCTACCGGCGAATTCGATGAAAGACCAGGCGGCATCGGGATTATCGGCGCTGGCGGCCATGCAGAAGCCGTCGCTGTGCAGCACGGTGGCCGGTTGGGCGATGACCGGCAGCGAAACGACATCCCAGTCGAATCCGTCGATTTCCCGCAAGGTGGGAACGGGCCGGCGGCTCTGGATATACATGCCCGCGCCACCGCGTACGAAGCGGTCCAGATCCGCTTCGGCGGCGACCTCTGCTTCTGGTGGCACGACACCGTAGCCGCTGGCGCCGAGACCGACGAACGCCTGCAAACCCGCCAGCGCTTCCGGCGTGTCGATGGTCAGCCGGGTTGGGTGCTCCAGATCGTCGACTACCTCGCCACCGGCCCCCCAAATGAACGAGACCATCCGATACATCGACGGTTCGACCAGCACACCGAATTGGTCGGTGACGCCATCGCCGTCGGTATCGCGGGTGAGTGCCTGGGCCGCGGCGATGAATTCGTCCCAACCCCAGCCGTCGGTTGGGAGCGGCAACCCGGCCACCCGAAAAAGATCCTCGTTGTAATAGACGACCAGACTGGAGATGTTCTGGGGAAGGCAATACAGCGAGCCGGCATCGCCATAGCGGAAGGCGTCGAGTGCGAAACCGTAGTAATCCGATTCGGAAATCGCCGTGCTGTTGTCGAGATATCCCTGGATCGGCGCCAGACCGCCTGCCTGCGCATAGGGGCTGAATTTTCGGTAATTGGTGAGAAAGACATCGGGTGGGATACCGGCCGCGAAGTCGGAGGCGATCTTTCGGTAGTAATCGCCCTGGCCGGGCGTGTAGTCGACCGTGACATCGATGTCGGGATGGATCGACTCGAACGCGTCCACCACGGCCTCATACGCCACTCGCTCGGCAGGGTCGCCCCAGAACGCAAACCGGATTTCGGTCGCTTCCTGCGCCAGCGAGGACGCCTGCATGAGCGAACCGGTGAGGTCGGTTCCAACGAGTGCGAGCACAACGATCAGACGAACAAAGAAAATAGAGCGCGGGAGACGATCGATCACGCTGAAGGGATCTCCTGTTACCGGTCGAGAAGATCTGAGATTGGGCTGGACCGGTGAGTGGGCAGGCTCGATCCCAGTAGTTTGCCCCAGGAGATCGCCCGGCGCAACGGACGGCTATCGACGGAATCCGGGCGATGAATCACACTTGACGAATCGTTTACCGATCGACCGACACCGGCGCCGTGAGGAGCCTGCCATCATGCCCAAACCACTCGACACCCGAATCCAGCGCCGCACCTTACTCAAAACCGCTCCGGCTGCCGGATTGGCCACCTTGATGCGCCCGGAAGGGTCGCTGGGAGCCGACGCCGTACGCTTCGCGTTCTTTGCCGATTCGTCCGAGGCCCTGGCCTATGCGCGATTGATCGATCGATTCGAGCAGGTGCAGGACACGATCAAGATCGAGCCGATCGTCATCTCGTCGTCGAATGTGGCTCCGCTGGGTCGGCTGCTGCCGGCGAGCAAATATCCGGAATGGCTCCGCGGATCGTTTACCTCGAACAATCCGCCGGATCTCTTCCTCTTCACCTATCGCGATCTTGGCGCCTACGATACCCGGGGGGTGCTCGAACCGCTCGACGGCTGGTTGACCGGCAGCCAGTCGCTCCGTGAAGACGATTTTTATCCGGAAGCGCTTTCGCTCTTTCGACCGGCAAACAAACCGTTGATGGCGATTCCGCAAAACTTGTCCAGCCTGGTCGTCTACTACAACACCGAGATGTTCGAGTCGGCGAGTCTCGCCGATCCGGGAAGCGGCTGGTCGTGGGATGAGTTTTCCGCGGCTGCCGAACGATTGACGGTCGATACCGATGGCGATGGACACGTGACCTCGCTCGGTCCGACCGGCATTGGCGCGACCCCGACCCAGGACGAGCGCCTGTTGCTCGACGATACCCAGCGATTCCGCACCGGGCAGGCAGCCATGCTGATCCAGAGTCGCCGGGTGGTGGCGTTCCTGCGCGACAATGCGCAGGTGCCCTGGGATGTCGCGCCGCTGCCGGTTGGGCTGATACCGGCCAACGTCTCGCACAGCGACGGACTGGGAATTTTTAGCGGTTCACCGCACAAGGAAGGCGCGTGGGCGTTCCTCGAATTCGCGATGGGCGAAGAAGGTCAATCGATTCTGGCCGAATCTGGCCGGACCGTGCCCTCGATGGTGCGGGTGGCCGAATCCGATGCCTTCCTGAAGGGCGGGCGGATGTCGTCGCTGCTCGGTTATCGCCAGTCGCCGCGAAATGCGTCGGTCTTTTTGGACAATATTGAAATCAGCCGGCCGCTGCCGTCGACCACAACCTGGCCGACCGCCGTCTGGGAGCTGGATCGCGCATTCAAGAAGGCGTTCTACGAGGATGGCGATATCGATATGGCCATCTCGACCGCCATGGAACGCACCACGTTTTCAGGCGACAGCGCCAACGATCTCTATCGGATGGCATCGCCAACGCGCATCCCGGCGACGGAGGATTGACGGATTTGGAGTCCTGAGCCTTGAGGTTTGGGTCGTGTGAGCGGTTAGAGCACATCGCAGAAGAATCGAGATGATGTGCCCAGATGCTCTCCAGGGCGGGCGACTTCATGTCGGCGCGTACGCACGAACGAAGGAGTGTTAGCCCATGACTTCAGTCTTGGGTTTCCTGGCCGATCGAATCGAGATGGGATAGCGCCAGCTCGGCGATGATGCGATCGGTTCCGGCGAGGAACTCGGTGTCTTGGCCCCAGGAATGTGACAGGGCACAGAGGGCGACGATCCATTGGAGCAGTTCGACGGGATCGAGACCCGACAACTGGCTCACCCGGCCTACCCGCGAGCGGAACCGCTCCGGATCGGCGGCGATGTCGAGATTCGGGTTGCGGAAGATATTGGCGTAGTCGTACCCACGAGGGCCCAGAAGCCCTTGTGGATCGATGGCGCGCCAGTCGCCCGTGGATAGCTGGACGACATTGCCATGGTGCATATCACCGTGCAGGACGGTCGGTGGTTCCGGGTCGGCAAGTAGCTCGGAGGCCAGCGTCTTACCTCGCTTTATGAACGGTTCGTGTGCGTCGGTGGCGAAGAGCGAGGCGAACCAGTCGGAAAGCAGCACGAGCGGCGGTGCTGGGCCGTTTCTACCGGAATGAAGGCGCCCGAGCAGATCACAGATGATCGCGATGGCCTCGGCATCATTGCCGGCTTGGCTCATTTGGACCAGCGATCCGCCGGTTGCCCTTTCCATCAGCAGGGCATCGCTCTCACGTTCGAGCACACGCACGGCGCCATGCCCTTGCCACCAGTCCAGCAGGGCGAA
>WBZO01005846.1_pt1 | contig 12237 bp, 11 predicted proteins | sample 5204261 | NCBI WGS metagenome assembly WBZO01 (sample SAMN12412400, study PRJNA552823) | activated sludge metagenome | isolation source: activated sludge from anammox sidestream of wastewater treatment plant... | place: USA: North Carolina | collected 2017-09 | reverse complement strand
GGGGAGGACGTGCAGGTGCTGCTGCTGGAGTACCCGGATTTGACCGCGGTCATCGAAAGCAGTTGGGTATCGGTTCCCATTCCGGGGATCGATGCGCCCGCTGACGGGGGCCTGCCCCTGATCGCCCGGCTGGAGGTCGACGGCCCGCTTGGAACGCTGAGCCTGACCGTCGACGGAACGCTCAGCGTGTACACAGATCACAGCGTTCAGAGCTGGAATTTCGACCCCCTCACAGAAGCGGACGGGCAGCGGGGAGCGCTGCAACATTTCGTGAACTGCCTCCGTGAAGGCAGCCCTTTCGATACCAGCGGAGCCGCCAATCTGGAGACGCTTGCCCTGGTCTGGGCCGGTTACCGTTCGAATCAAACCCGCCAGCGGATATCGCCTGTTGAGCTTCTCCGCCTGGCCAGCTAATAACCATGAGGAAAGACCCGATGAACAGTTTATGCAGCCAAGGGATCAGTCTGTCTCATTTCAGGCAAGAGAAAACGGGTCAGGCGACCACTTTCAATCAAACCACAGGCGATAAAACCATCCTCATCCCTCGCGGAGAACGCGTGACAGTCTGCCAGGCGCAAGGCTGCGGCGTCATCACCAACCTGTGGATCACGTTCCCGGGGTGGTTCTGGCAGCACTGGAACCCGGCCGCGCCCGTCAGCCCGACGCTGCTGAAGACGCTCATCCTGCGGCTTTTCTGGGACAGATCGCCGAAGCCAGCCGTGCAGGTTCCGGTTGGCGATTTCTTTGGCAATGGACTGTGCGAGAGCGTCAGCTATGCAGGCAAGTACATCGGCATCTCCAGCGGGGGCTTTTACTGCAAGTTCCCAATGCCGTTTCGCGAAGGCTTTCGCATGGAGCTGGAGAACCTGGATCGAGACAGCGATACTGAGGTGTATGCAAATGTCCTTTACCAATCGCTGGAAAACCCAGACGAGCTGGAAGATAACGGCTACTTTCACGCCCAGTTCAACACGGGCACCAACCCCGGCCACCTGCCAATGTTGGTTGCAGAAGCGGCCGGCCGCGGCCATTACGTTGGCTGCACAGTCGCGGCGCAGGGAAAGGACCGAGGGTACCTGTGCTATCTGGAAGCCCCTGAGCACGTCTACATCGATCAGGATTGGGAAACCCCACGCTTTACCGGAACCGGGATGGAGGACTACTTCCTGGGCGGTTGGTACTTTCGCGACGGAACTTTTTGTGGGCCGCTTCACGGCCTCACTTCCAAAGATGCCCTGAACTCGTCGGTGGCCATGTACCGGGTCCACGAAGCGGACGCGATCCATTTCCTCGAACGCTTTCGCCTCGAATTCATCAATCCCTGGAAGGCCGAGGACTTGTGGGAGTTTGCCCATTCTTCTGCCAGTTTCCTGTATCTTGATTCGCCCGCTGGTCAGCAAGAAGCGCTTCCGCCTGTCGACCGCTTGCTGTGCTGGTACCGGATCAAGGCGACCGATCATCTGAGCATCCCCTAACCCGAAAGGAGTTTGAGACTTGGAAAGCCTGACAACTGAATTCAAATTGGAGATGTACCGCCGGATGGTGAGAATCCGGGAATTCGAACTGGCTGCGATGGATGTCTTTAAACGCGGCCTGATCAAAGGCACGGTACATCCATATATTGGCCAGGAGGCCTCGGGCGTAGGGGTCTGTATGGCTCTGCGCCCGGACGACCTGATTGCGGGGACTCACCGCAGCCATGGTCATAACATCGCCAAAGGGGCGGACCCGGCGCGCATGATGGCTGAGATATTCGGCAAAGAGGCCGGCTACTGCCGGGGCCGCGGAGGTTCGATGCACATCGCGGCTTTCGACACCGGCAGCCTGGGGGCGCTGGCGGTGGTGGGGTCGGGCATCCCGATCGCGGTGGGGGCTGCCCTGGGGTTTCGCATGCAGGGGAAGGACAGCGTGGCGGTTCCCTTCACCGGAGATGGCGGGACAAGCACGGGTAATTTTCACGAATCGCTAAACATGGCGGCCATCTGGAAGCTGCCCGTGATCTTTGTGGTGGAGAACAACAAATACGCCGTTTCGACCTATTATCGTGACGCGGTATCGACCGATGACCTGTCGGTCCGCGCGGCAGGGTACGGAATCCCCGGCGTCAATGTGGATGGGTTCGACGTCCTGGCGGTCTATGCGGCAGCACATGAGGCCGTGGCGCGGGCGCGCCGCGGCGACGGGCCCACGCTCCTGGTGACGGAAAGTTATCGTATTGAAGGTCATTATGCGGGCGAGCCCGAGGTCTACCGCAGCCGGGAAGAAGTGAACGCCCAGCGCCAAAAAGACCCGATTGTGCGTTTTGCGGAGGTGTTGACCAGCGACGGCACAGCCACGCCGGAAGAGCTCCAGGAGATCCAATCCGCAGAGGCCGCCAGGATGGTGGCCGCAGTGGAATTCGCCCGCAGCGCGCCGATGCCCGACCCGGCGACGGCGATGGACTATATCTACGCATAATGGAGAGCCAGAAGATGACCACACCCACGCGAGATGCAGTATCACTTGGCGCAAAATCACCCGTGATGTCGTCAGACTTAATTGTCCAGGTTCCGGCTGGTACGCCAGCCACGGAAAAGACCATGGCGGAGGCTATTCGTGAAGCGCTGGCTGAGGAGATGGAGCGCGACCCGCGCGTCTTTCTCCTCGGCGAAGACATCGGCAAACACGGCGGCGCGTTTGGCGTCACCCGGACCCTGTTCGACCGGTTCGGGCCGGAACGGGTGCGAAACACGCCGATTTCGGAGAACTCCATCGTTGGAGCGGCAACCGGAGCAGCGCTGGTTGGGATGCGCCCCGTGGCCGAGATCATGTTTGTCGATTTTTCCGGCCTGGCCATGGACCAGATCGCAAATCAGGCAGCCAAGCTGCACTTGATGACCGGCGGACAGGCCAGGGTGCCATGGGTCCTGCGGATGCCCCAGGGTGGAGGGGCGGGGAAAAGCACCGCCGCCCAGCACTCGCAGAGCCTGGAGGTCTGGTATGCCCATATCCCAGGTTTGAAGGTGCTGCTGCCCTCCACGCCCTATGACGCAAAAGGGCTCTTAAAAGCCGCCATCAGAGACGACAATCCCGTGATCTTCCTGGAGCACAAGCTGCTCTACTCCTTCAAGGGCCTTGTCCCCGAGGAAGAGTACGTCTTACCCATTGGAAAATGCGATGTAAAGCGGGAGGGCAGCGATGTGACCGTGGTCGCTTCCGGGTATATGGTCTGGCACGCAATGGCGGTAGCCCAGCTCCTTGAGCCCGAAGGCGTCAGCGTTGAAGTGGTGGATGTCCGGACGGTCAGCCCTCTGGACGAGGAAACCATTGGCGCCTCGACGCGCAAGACGGGGAGGCTGCTGGTGGTTGCGGAGGCCTCCCGGTCATACGGCCCGACAGGGGAATGGGCCATGGTGGCGATGGAACAGGCCTTCGATTATCTCAAAGCGCCTATCCAGAGGCTGGCGGGGCGTTTCTCACCCGTGCCTTTCGCTGATTCATTGGAGAACGGCATGTGGCCGACAACGGCAGACGTGGTCGGCGCCATCCGCAACTTAATGCAGTATTGATACTAAAGAAGGTGCAGGCATGATCCGAATTGCTTCAATGGTCGGCGCGCCCGACCTGGAAACCCCCACCCTGGCCACCCACCGCGGCGACCTGGCCGAGGCGTGCAGCCAGTTGCACGAGTTAGGGTTCGATGGCATCGAATTGATGATCCGGCGCCCAGCAGACCTGGATGACGACACCGTCCGCCAAAGCCTGGCCGGGGCGAATATCGCGCTCGTGGCGCTTTGCACCGGACACGTCTTTGCCGAGGATCACCTGGGGTTGGTCACACCGGAGGTGGAGATCAGCCAGGAGGCTTATGCGCGCCTGCTTGAGTTTGTTCAAGCCGCCTCGCGATGGATCGGTCCGGGTGGGATGGTGAATATCGGGCGGGCGCGCGGGCTTGGCGACCCGCTTCGCCCCGCAGAGTCGCTGGATTGTTTGCGCGAAGCGCTGCAACAGCTTGCCGACGATGCCGCGCCCCACGCCATCCGGTTGACGCTCGAACCGGTGAGCAAGACCGAAACCAGTTTCGTGCACTCAACGCAAGACGGCCTGGAGATGGTGCGCCGGGTAAACCGGCCCAACCTGGGCCTCATCCTGGACACTTATCACATGTACCGTGAAGACGCCGATCCGCTTGCGAGCCTGCGGGAGGCGCGGGAAGTCCTCTGGCACGTGCACATCTCGGACGCTAACAGGCGCTGGCCCGGGTCCGATGCCATCCCGTTCGAGCAGGTCGTCGAAACCCTGCAAGACATTCGTTACGACGGGTACCTCGGCCTGGAAATCCAGCCCTGGCCGGAGCCGCTCGTCGCGGCCCAGCAATCTATTCTGAACCTGCGAAAATGGATTGGCGCATCAAACGACCGGAGGAAGACGTGGCAGTAGAGGTGTATATCCCAAAAATGTCCGACCATATGGAAAGCGGCCGGGTCCTCCGTTGGTACTTTCAGGAGGGGGACTCTGTCCAGCGTGGAGAAGTACTGTTCGAGATCGAGACAGACAAGGCGATCGGCGAAATACAGGCAGAGGCGGACGGCATCTTGCGGGGGATCCGCGCGGCAGAAGGAGACGAGGTTCAAGTTGGAGAGCCGGTCGCCTGGATCCTGGCTGAAGGCGAAGCCCTGCCAGCCCAATCGACGCCCCAACCAGCCGCCGCGCCGGTCGTTGAGCCGTCCGTTGCGCCCCAACCAGCGCCTTCCGCCCCAAAGATGAATGCAGAAAGCGGGGCGGTGCGGGCGACGCCTGCCGCGCGCAAGCTGGCGCGCGAACTGGGGGTGGACCTGCGCCAGGTCTCTGGGAGCGGGCCCGAGGGCGCTATTCGCGACGAAGATGTGCGAAAAGCGGCCAGCGCCGGCGCGGGTCAAGAAGCGGGTGAAGGAGCGGTTTTCGAACCTTTCACGACCGTTCAGCGCCTGGCCGGGCAGCGCCTGACCAAGAGCGTTCACGATGCGCCACATTTCTTCCTGCGGGTCAAGATCGATGCAGGCAGTTTGCTGGCTCAGATGGAACGCGCCCGGGACCGTGTTCACGCCCTGACCGGCGAACAAATCAGCCTGACCGCCCTGCTCGCTCGTGGCGTTGCCTTCGCCCTGCAAAAACACCCCCGGATGAACGCCGAGGTGGAGGCGGATGGGCTCAGGCTGTTGCCGTCGGTAAACCTCGGCATCGCGGCGGACACCCCCGCCGGGCTGGTCGTGCCGGTGATCCACGGCATCGACCGCTTGAGCCTGGCGGAGATCACGCTCAAGCTGCGCGAACTGCAACGCAAGGCCAGGGATGGGCGTCTGGCGCCCCAAGACCTGGAGGGCGGCAGTTTCACGCTCAGCAACCTGGGGATGTTTGGGATCGATGAGTTTCAGGCGATCATCAATCCCCCGCAGGTTGCGATCCTGGCCGTTGGAAAGCTGGCGGAGGAGCCCTTCCGCCAGGAGGATGGATCGGTGGGTTGGGTTTCACGGTTTAGCGTCAGCCTCTCCGCGGATCACCGCGCAGTCGATGGCGCAAGCGCGGCGCGCTTCCTGACAGACCTGAAACAGATTCTCGAAGAACCGGGGGGGCTTATAGCTGACATAGAGGAGGAGGGATCGCTCTCATGAACAATTTTGCCAATGCCCAGGCGCTGCTTGAAGAGTTCAAAGGCGACCATTACCGTTATGGAATGGGCGTGCTAAATCAGACCGGAGAACTTGCAAGCTCTCTGGGGAAAAAGTCCATTGTCATCCAGGATGAATTTGTCGGATCGAGGGAATCCCTCGACCGGATTCTCGAATCTCTGAAAGCCGGCGGCGTGCAGGTGCTGCGCCAGGAACCAGGGGCCCGTCCAAACGCGCCGCGCGAAGATGTCTTTCGCCTGGCTGAGGCGATTCGATCCGCCCATCCCGAGCTCGTGGTCAGCTTTGGCGGGGGAAGCACCACAGATGCGGCCAAAGCCGCCATCGTCTTAGCCTGCCTGGGTGGAGAAATCGACGCCTACTTTGGGACGGGTTTGGTCAGCGGGGCGCTAGCTGACCAGCGGGCGCGCTTGACCCCGCATCTGGCCATCCAGACCGCCGCCAGCTCTGGCGCACACCTGACCAAATACTCGAATGTCACCGATTTAACTACAGGCCAGAAAAAACTCATCGTCGACGATGCGATCATACCGCCGCGAGCGCTTTTCGACTACATGGTGACGCTGGAAGCTCCGCTTCACCTGACGGCTGACGGCGGGCTGGACGCGATCTCGCACGCCCTGGAGGTTCTTTTCGGCGTAGTGGGAAAACCGGCTTACTCGAGGGTGCGCCCGGTCGCGCTCGAGGCCATCCGGCTCGTTGTCGGATACCTGCCCGCAGTGATGAGGCGTCCGGATGACCTGGAGGGCCGGGAGGCGATCGGCCTGGCTACAGACCTGGGCGGGTATGCCATCATGCTGGGGGGAACCAACGGCGCCCACCTGACCAGCTTTTCGCTGGTGGATATCCTCTCTCATGGGCGGGCCTGCGGGCTGCTCAATCCGTATTATGCGGTGTTTTTTGCACCCGCCGTCCAGGAACCGCTGCGTGAGGTGGGAAAAATATACCAGCAAGCTGGATATAGCAGCGCGGATTTCGAAAACCTCTCGGGCAGGGCGCTGGGGATGGCGGCTGCAAAGGCGATGATCGCGTTCGAACAGGCGGTCGGGCTGCCAACCCGCCTGGTAGATATTCCAGGGTTTTCGGAGGCGCATATCGAGCGCGCGCTTACGGCTGCGAAAATGCCCGAGCTGAAGATGAAGCTTGAGAACATGCCAGTTCCGATGTCTGCTGACCTGGTCGATCAATACATGGAGCCCATCCTGAGGGCAGCCACAACCGGCGACCTTGATCTGATCCGCAACCTGGAGTGACACATGGAGAATCGACTGGCTAAGAGGAGACCCTATGCACTACCACCCTGATGAATTAATCCTTGAGATCACACGCCGCGCCCAACAATTGCGGCTGGACGTCCTCCGCATGGTTTATACCGCGCAAACAGGTCACATCGGCGGCGCATTCTCCGCTGCCGAGATCGTCGCGTCGCTCTATTTCCATCACCTGCGGATTGACCCCGCCCGTCCCGATTGGCCGGAGCGAGACCGCTTCCTGTTTTCAAAGGGCCACGCCTGCGCGGTGCTTTACGCGGCCCTCGCTCACCGGGGCTTTTTCCCCGTTAGCGAGCTGGCAACTTTTCGGCAACTGGACAGCCGCTTGCAAGGGCATCCCGACCGGCTCAAGTGCCCCGGGGTGGAGATGCCCGCCGGCCCGCTCGGACATGGCGTAGCCGTTGGCGCCGGGATGGCGCTGGCGCTGCGTGAAACCGCCAAGCCCTCTTCGCGAAGCGCCGCTTCGGCGCGGGCATCGGCGGCGCGCGTGTACGTCCTGCTAGGGGATGGGGAGATCAACGCCGGCGTGGTGTGGGAGGGCGCGCTGACAGCAGCCAAGTATCGCCTCGGCAACCTGACCGTCATCCTGGACTGCAATGGGATCCAGCAGACCGGGGCCACCGCCGATGTGCTGCCCACCGAAGACCTGTCCGATAAGTGGCGGGCGTTTGGCTGGCATGTCCAGGAGATCAACGGGCACAGCGTCGCGGAGATCTTGGGTGCGCTCGACCGTGCAGATCAGGTGCATGCCCGGCCGTGCATCATCATCGCCCGGACAACCAAAGGGCATGGGGTTGGTTTCATGGCGTACGACCACCGCTGGCATGGACGGCCTCCGAACGAAAAGCAGTACCAAGAAGCGGTAGCTGAAATCGAGGGAAGCATATGATGACGACCGATGGTCATTGGAGTTTGATGCGCAAAGCCTACGGCGAGGCGCTTGTTCGTTTGGGGGAGCAAAACCCGGACGTGGTCGCCCTGTCTGCGGACGTGTCCAATTCGGATTACAGCGCGCTGTTTGCGGAGGCGTTCCCGCACCGGTTCTATAACGTGGGCATCGCTGAGCAGTCTCTGGTAGACGTTGCGGCGGGGCTGGCATATGCCGGTAAAATCCCCTTTGCAAACACCTTCGCTTTCCTGATCGCCACGCGCGCGGTAGAGATGGTGCGCACGCACCTATGCTATGGTCAGGCAAATGTGAAGCTGATGGCGGCATACGCTGGCTTATCGGATTCTTTCGACGGCCCGACCCACCATGCGATCACCGACCTGGCAATCATGAGAAGCCTGCCCGGTATGACCGTGGTCGTCCCCGCGGATGCAGTGGCAGTCCAAAAGTTGCTGCCCCAGGTAGCCGCCTGGCCGGGGCCGGTTTATTTTCGGCTCAACCGCAACGAGGTGCCGGACCTGTACGACGAGACGTATGCCCCCCAAATCGGCAAGGGGGTAGTTCTACGCGATGGCGGGGATGTTGCCCTGATCGGAACCGGGATGATGCTGTACCGCTGTCTGCAGGCTGCGGAAAGGCTTGCCGGCGAGGGCATCCAGGCTCGGGTGATCGAAATTCACACCCTCAAGCCTTTGGACACGCACCTCGTCCTCGAAGCGGCCCGCGACACGCAAGCGCTCGTCACCGCCGAAGAACATTCGATCATCGGCGGGCTGGGGGCGGCGGTTGCAGAGCTGGTCTGCGACCAAAGTCCGGCGCCCGTAATCCGGGTGGGGATTGCGGACACGTTTTCCGAGAGCGGCCCATACCTGGAGCTTCTGGATAAATACGGCATGTCCGTCGAGGCGATCGTGGATGGCGCCCGGCGCGCGCTGCGCTTGAAGGAGGCCCTCCCCGCCCGCTGATAACCAGCCTCCCAGGAGGATTTGGGAACGATGCTATGATCGGGATCTCTCTCGCAACCTGCACTCCCGAGGTGGAGCGCGTCCCGCCGGTCGCCCTGCTGTCAGGGCGGTTCGAGGCACGCATGGCGCGCGCGGCCGACCTGGGCTGCCAGGCTGTTGAGCTGATGGCGGCGCGCCCGGCAGACATCGATTGGGAGACAGTCCGGAAAGCGCTCCAGAGTTACGGTCTTGAAGTCTCGGCCGTGGCCAGCGGGCCGGTCGCCTATCAGGATGGTCTGACGCTCCTGGACCCGGATAAGGCCGGGCAGGCCGCCGCACGGTTGAACGAGCTCATCGACCTTGCGCACCATCTGCAGGCGCCGCTGGTCACGGTGGGGAGTCTGCGCGGCCGAGGCGCAGATCAAAGCGACACTATCAGACTCGCCGAGACGCTTGGACGGGCTGCGGCGTACGCGGCAGAGCGCGGCGTACGCATCGCGCTTGAGCCGCTCAACAGGTACGAGACAGCGCTCATCCACACCGCGGCAGAAGCCCTCGCATTCATAGATCTTGTGGGCAGCCCGGCGCTTGGATTGCTGCTCGACACCTTTCACATGAACATCGAAGAGCCCGATCCAAACTCGGCAATCCGCGCCGCGGCCGAGGCGGGCCGGCTCTGGCATATCCATATCGCGGACAGCAACCGCCTCGCGCCTGGTCGGGGTCATTTTCCTTTTGCCGCCCTTGTAGAAACGCTCCGCTCGGTGCAATTCTGTGGCTACCTGTCCGCCGAGCTGCTGGCTGACCCAGATGGAGACACGGCCGCAGTGGAGACGGCAAAGTACCTGAAGGCGATTTTAGGAGATGCGGGATGACCACGCAAGGCGAGGCGATCCTCATGATCCACACGCTGCCGCCGTTGGTGAGCTTGTTCAATGACCTTGCGAAGGATTTCTTCCCGGGGATGCGGATCCTCCACGTGCTGGATGAGCCCGCGCTCGCGCGCGTTGCCAGGCGCGGCGGGCTGGATGAGGCCGATGCCGAGCGGCTGGCTTCTCATCTCCTCATCGGCAGGGAGGCCGGCGCACAGGCGGCTTTGTTGACCTGTTCCACGCTCAGCCCATTGGTCCCCGAATTGCGCGACAAGTTGGATTTTTGGATCGAGGCCGTTGATGACGCCATGGCGAAACGAGCCGTGATGACCGGCAGCCGGATCGGTGTCCTGGCCACCAACCCGACCACGCTGGAGCCCACCCGCCGCCTCCTTCTTCGAGAGGCCACGTTGGGCGGAAAGCGCATCGAAATCAGCGAGAGCCTGGTCGCAGGAGCGCTTGCCGACCTGCTCGCTGGAAACGGCGCGGAACACGACCGGCGGGTCGTGCAGGCGGCCTCCGACCTCGCGGGAGGCGTAGAGGTCATCGTTCTGGCGCAGGCCAGCATGGCTCGCGCCCAACCCCTCCTGCAAGACCTTCCCATCCCCGTACTTGCCAGCCCACGCTTGGCGTTGGAAAGCTTGCGCTCTCATCTTGAGCGGAAAACCCAGGCTCAGCCTGAAGAAAAGGATGACACAAATGGAGACCTTACAAAATAAAGCCGCCCTGATCACCGGAGCCGGCCGGGGGATCGGTCGGACGATCGCGCTCACGCTCGCCCGGCAGGGGATGAAGGTGGGCGTGAACGACATAGACCCGCAGGCGGCCCGCGCCGTATGTCAGGAGATACAGGCGCTCGGCGCGACCGCGATCGATCTGCCCGCCAGCGTATCCGACCCAGATCAGGTTAAGGACATGGTGGAGCGGGTCGAAAGCGAGCTCGGCCCACTGTGGTTGTTAGTCAACAACGCGGGCGTGCTGACCGTCGGCCCGACCATTGAAATGCCCGTAGAAGCCTGGGATCGCGCCTTCGACGTGGATGCAAAGGGCGTTTTCCTGTGTTCTCAGGCGGCTGCAAGGGTGATGGTTCCCCGAAAAGCGGGAAGAATGGTCAACATCGCCTCCATAGCCGGCGTCATCGTTCGAACCGGACAAATTGCGTATTGTGCGGCTAAAGCGGCCACCGTTCACTTCACACGCTGCCTGGCGGTCGAGCTCGCGCCGCAAGGGATCACTGTGAACTGCATCTGCCCCGGGATGACGTGGACGGAGATGCTGAGCGTCTCTGCTGTCGAACGAGGGCTGGATTTGGATGCCATGGTCGCGCTCATCCCGGCTGGACACATGGCGCAGGAAGCAGACCACGCCAATTTGATCCTCTATCTCGCTTCGGAGGCAGCCGGACATATTACTGGCCAGATCGTCTGCGTCGATGGAGGACAGAGCCTGTATCACCCGTTGCAGGTGAAGCAATGAACGCCAAACAGCCGCGGCGCGTTTTGTACTACGGTCATGATGAAGACCTGCCGGCTCAGCGTCTGCTAAAAGCGGGGGCGCTCTCGGCAACGCTTGAAGAGGGCGACCTGCGCGACATCCAGGTCAGCGGCGCAACCATCATACGCCGCATCTACATGGCCGTCAGAGACCGCAACTGGGGAACGATACCCCCTCATTTCACCAGCATGCAAGTCGAACAGTCTGAGAGAGGTTTTCAGATCGTGTTCGAGGCCGTCCACCAGAACGACGAAATAGACTTCGCCTGGCGCGGGACGATTCAGGGGCAAGCCGATGGCAGCCTGGAATTTCGGATGGATGGCTCCGCCCGGAAAACGTTCTGGAGGAACAGGATAGGGTTTTGCGTCCTGCACCCCTCGGAACTCGCCGGCTGCTCTGCGGAGGTGGAACACACCAATGGTTCTCGGGAAACGGCGGTGTTTCCCATAGAAATCGTCCCCAACCAACCTGTGACGCCCTTTGGCGAGATGTCTGCGGTGACCTATGAAGTTCGTCCCGGTTTGAAAGCCGAGGTGCGCTTTGAGGGTGATATTTTCGAGATGGAAGATCAGCGGAACTGGACCGATGCCTCGTACAAATCTTTCTGCACCCCGCTTCGCCTTCCCTATCCAGTTCAGATACCAGAAGGAACCCGAGTCCAGCAGTCGATCAAGGTAAAAATGATCCCGGTTGAAACAGGGGCGGCCGTGCCTTTGCAAGAAGAAGCCGCCGGCGACGAAATCTCGGTAACGGTCGAGCCCGACAGCCTGCTCACCATGCCGTCCCTGGGTCTCGGGACGGCCAGCCATGGACAACCGCTTGCCGCAATTGAATTAGAGCGGTTGGCGAGCCTGCGCCTGGACCATCTGCGGTTCGACCTGCGATTCACAGACCCCGATTGGGAAACGTCATTAAAGAATGCGATTCAACAGGCGTCTACGCTTGAAACCTCGCTGGAGGTTTCGGTCATGCCCAGGGCCGAGGATGCTTCGAGCCTGAGCACAGCAGGTCAGGCCCTGAGAAGTGCGGGAGCCAGGATCAGCAGATGGTTGGTGACCCCTTCGAAGGAGGTTTTTGCGGGGGGCTCGCCGATCCTGGAGGCAGTCAACGTCTGCCGCGCAG
>WBZO01005844.1_pt1 | contig 12246 bp, 12 predicted proteins | sample 5204261 | NCBI WGS metagenome assembly WBZO01 (sample SAMN12412400, study PRJNA552823) | activated sludge metagenome | isolation source: activated sludge from anammox sidestream of wastewater treatment plant... | place: USA: North Carolina | collected 2017-09 | reverse complement strand
AGGCGGCGCGGCGGCGCGCCAGCGCCTCGTCGCTCACCAGGAGGTCGATGCGCTTGCGCGCCACCGAGAGCCGGATGCGATCGCCACTGCGCACGAGCGCGAGCGGCCCGCCGAGCGCCGCCTCGGGCGAGACGTGCAGCACGACCGTCCCGTACGCGGTGCCGCTCATGCGCGCATCCGAGACCCGCACCATGTCCTTCACCCCGCGCCGGGCGAGCCGGCCCGGGATGGGCAGATAGCCCGCCTCGGGCATCCCGGCGCCGAGCGGGCCGGCGTTCTGCAGCACGAGCACGTCGTCGGGCTCGACGTCGAGCGCCGGATCGTCGATGCGGCGCGCGAGGTCGTCGAGACCGGAAAAGACCACCGCGCGCCCCTCGTGCTCGAACAGCTTCGGGTCGGCGGCCGCCTGCTTGAGGATCGCGCCGTTCGGAGCGAGGCTGCCGAAGAGCGCCACCAGCCCGCCCTGCGGCGCGCACGGCTCGGCGCGGCTGCGCACGACCGTCCGGTCGACCCACGGGTCGTGCGCAGCCAGCCGCTCGGCGAGCGTCTCGCCGGCGACCGTCCGGCAGTCGAGGTGCAGGAGGTCCCTGATCTCGCGCAGCACGGCGCCGACGCCGCCGGCCGCGGCGAGGTCCTCCATGTAGCCCTGCCCGACCGGCTTGAGGTCGACGAGCGTCGGGGTCGTCTGCGCCAGGGCGTTGAGCCGCGCGAGGTCCACGGCCACGCCGGCGCGCCCGGCGATCGCGGTGAGGTGGATGACCGCGTTGGTGGATCCGCCGATCGCCATCAGCACGCGCAGCGCGTTCTCCACCGACTGCGCGGTGACGAGGTCCGCCGGCCGCAGCTGCTCGCGCGCGAGCGCGACCGCCCGCGTCCCGCTCGCCTCGGCCATGCGCAGGCGGTCGGCGTGGACCGCGGGGATGGCCGCGCAGCCCGGCAGGCTGAGGCCGAGCGCCTCGGTGAGGCTCGCCATCGTGCTCGCGGTGCCCATCACCGCGCACGTCCCCGCGGTGGTCGCGAGATTGCCCTCGATCGCGCCGATCGCCCGCGCGTCGATCTCGCCGCGGCGGTACGCGCCCCAGAAGCGCCGGCAGTCGGTGCACGCGCCGAGGCGCTCGCCGTGGTAGCGGCCGGTCATCATCGGGCCGATGGTGAGGTAGATCGCGGGCACGTTCGCGCTCAGCGCGCCCATGAGCTGCGCCGGGGTGGTCTTGTCGCAGCCGCCGATCAGGACCACCGCGTCCATCGGCTGGGCGCGGATCATTTCCTCCACGTCCATCGACATCAGGTTGCGGAAGACGAGGCTGGTCGGGCTGAGGAACACCTCGCCGAGCGAGATGGTGGGGAATTCGAGCGGCAGGCCGCCGGCGGCGATCACGCCGCGCTTCACCGCCGCCACCAGCTCGGGCGTGGTGCGGTGGCAGTTGTTGAAGTCGCTCGGCGCGGTCGCGATGCCGACGACCGGCCGCTCGAGCATGGTGCCGGAGTACCCCATCGAGCGCGCGAACGAGCGGCGCAGGTAGCGCGCGAAGTCGCGGTCGCCGTAGTCGGTGAGGTTGCGGTCGAGGCCGACGGGCTCGGACATGGACGCGGTTCCGGGGTGCGCGGACGCCCGATCATACCGTCCGGCCCGCGCCGCCATGCGACATCGGGGATAATCCCCGCCGCCGCCGCGTGCACCGTGCCTGCGACCGTGTTCGAGCTCTATTTCGAGGACTTCCACCCGGGCTGGACGTTCGAGCAGGGCGCTCGCACGCTCTCCGCCGCGGACATCAAGGCGTTCGCGCGCGAATGGGATCCCCAGCGCTACCACACCGACGAGGAGCAGGCGCGCGCCTCGCCCTACGGCGGCCTGATCGCGAGCGGCTGGCAGACCGCCTGCGTGGGCATGCGCCTGATGTGCGACGGCTATCTCAACCGCAGCGCCTGCGTCGGCTCGCCCGGCATCGAGGAGATCAGGTTTCTCGCGCCGGTGCGGCCGGGCGACACGCTGCGCTTCCGCTCGACCGCCACCGAGGTGCGGCCGTCGAAGACCAAGCCGCACCGCGGCACGGTGACGTTCACCTGGGAAGTGCTCAACCAGGCCGGCGAGGTGGTGCTGTCGATGGTCGGAACGCAGCTCTTCCTGCGCCGCCCTGCGGCGGCCGACCGCGGCGCGTGACGAAGCAGTACTACTTCGAGGACTTCGCGCCCGGCCGCACCTGGGAGATCGAGGGCCCGGTCGTCGGCCGCGACGAGATCGTCGAGTTCGCGCGCCGCTTCGACCCGCAGCCCTTCCACGTGGACGAGCGCGCCGCGATGGGCTCGCCCTTCGGCGGGCTGATCGCGAGCGGCTGGCACACCGCGTGCATCTGCATGCGGCTCATCTGGGACGCGTACCTCGCCGACGCGGCGAGCCTCGGCTCGCCCGGGGTGAAGGAGCTGCGCTGGACCCGGCCGGTGCGGCCGGGCGACCGCCTGCGCCTGAAGATGACCGTGCTCGAGGCGAAGCGCTCGCGCACCAAGCCCGACCGCGGCACCGTGCTGCACCGCTGCGAGGTGTACAACCAGCGCGGCGAAGTGGTGATGGACATGGATGGCTACGGCATGTTCGAGCGGCGCCCGCGGTGATGGCGGCGGCGGTCCCGCTCCCGCACCGGGTGCACGTCCTCGGCCGCAAGGAGGACCTCGACACCGTGCGCCTGCGCGGCAAGGTCGCGCTCGTGCTCGACGTGCTGTTCGCGACCTCCACGATCGTCGCCGCGGTGGCGCACGGTGCCATCGCGGTGATTCCCGCGCCCGACGAGGCCGCCGCGCGCGCCGAGGGCGCGCGCCACGCGCCCGGTTCGTTCGTGCTCGCCGGCGAGCTCTACGCGGAGACCTTGCCGGGGTTCGCCCCGCCGACGCCGCTCGCGCTCCTCGAGCACGGCGTGGCCGCCAGGACCGTCATCTACTCCACCACGAACGGGACGATCGCGCTCGACGGGGCGGCGGGCGCCGAGGACGTCTACGCGGCGGCGCTGCTCAACGGGCGCGCGGTCGTCGAGCACGTCCTCGCGACCCATCGCGACCGGACGATCCTCATCGTGTGCGCCGGGTCGATGGGGAACTTCAACCTCGAGGATTTCTACGGTGCCGGCTACCTCGTCGACCTGATCGCCGAGCGGCTCGGCGAGCGGACGGACTTCTCGGACGCGGCGCGCGCCGCGCGCGCGCTCTATCGCTCGGGCGAGCCGTTCGCGACGCTGCGGGACTGCCGCGTCGGGCGGATGATGGCCGCGCGCGGCCTCGAGCGCGAGATCGAGTACGCGGCGCAGCGCTCGACGCTCGCGGTGGTGCCGCGGCTCGATGGCGCGCGGCGGATCGTCGCGCTCTGACCCCGCACCGGCGCGGCGGCCGGCCGCCGCGGCGCGCCCCGCGTCCCCGGTTGCGCCCGGACCCGGCGTCCGCTCAAACGTCGCCGAACTGGCGCGAGGCGTAGCCGAACCAGCCCACCAGGAGCCGCACCACCCCGTACGCGATCCAGATGCGCACGCGCATCCGCAGCGGCTTGCGGCGCCACCGCGGCCGCGAGACCGGCACCGCCCCGGCCGCGATGCGCTCGACCAGGCGTTCGCGCAGCGTCTGCGCGAAGCGCCGGTCCTCGATCACGACGTTGGCCTCGCGCGAGAGGAACAGGCTGAGCGGGTCGATGTTGGAGGAGCCGACGGTGGCCCAGCTCCCGTCCACCACCGCCACCTTCGCGTGCAGGAAGCTCGTCTCGTACTCGTGCAGCTGCACGCCGCCGTCGAGGAGCTGGCCGTACAGCGCGCGCGAGGCGTAGTGGAGCAGGGCGTACTCGACGCGCTTCTGCAGCAGGATCACCACGCGCACGCCGCGGCGCGCCGCCGCGGTCAGCGCGCGCCGGAACGCCACGCCGGGAAAGAAGTACGCGCTCGCGATCACGATCTCCTCGTTGGCGTTCGCGATCGCGTCGAGGTAGGCGTCCTCGATGTCCGAGCGGTGGCGGAAGTTGTCGCGCACCAGGAACCCCGCGCGCTGGAAGCCGGCCGGCTGCGGCGCGACCGGCGGCGGCGGGGCGGCCCGCCACTGGCGGAAGTTGGAGAGCGCCACCAGCCGCCACAGCCGGTCGGCCTCCGCGCGGATGTCGGCGACGAGCGGCCCCTCGACGCGCACCGCGAAGTCGTAGCGCGGCGGCCGGTGGCCGGGGGTGTGCAGGTCGTCGATGACGTTGATGCCGCCCACGAACGCCACGCGGCCGTCGACCACCGCGAGCTTGCGGTGCAGCCGCCGCAGGCGCACGCGGCGCAGGTCGAAGGGCGAGATGTCGGGCCGGTAGATGCCGAGCGAGACGCCGGCGGCGAGGAGCCGCTCCAGGAGCGCGCCGCTGTAGCGCTTGACCGTCATCCCGTCCACCAGGACGTGCGCGCGCACGCCCTGCGCGGCGGCCTCCGCGAGCGCGCGCGCGATGCGCCGGCCGGCGGCGTCGTCGGCGAAGATGTAGGTCTCGAGGTAGACCTCGTGGCGCGCCCCGGCGATCGCCGCCTCCAGGGCGGGGAAGTACGCGGCGCCCGTCTCGAGCAGCGTCAGGCGGTTGCCTTCGCGGAGCAGCATCGCACCCCAGCGCGCGCCGGCGCGGTCAGTCGAGCGCGAGGCGCGCGGTCAGCATCGCATGGTCGGAGACGCGCGACCACGCGTGGCCGTGGTGGACCTGGGCGTGGTGGACCGAGAAGCCGCGCACGTAGATGCGATCGAGGCGGAACAGCGGCAGCCGGCTCGGGAAGCTGCGCGCCGGGCGGCCGCGGTGGTCGCGGAACACCTCCATCAGCCCGAGCTCGCCGGCGAGGCGGTGCCCGACGCGGTTGCGCCAGTCGTTGAAGTCGCCCGCGACGATCAGCGGCGCGTCGTCCGGCACCAGCTCGACCACGCGGTCGATCAGCGCCCTGATCTGCTGGCGCCGCCCGTGCTCCATCAGCGCGAAGTGCACGCACAGGCAGTGCAGGCTGACGCTGGAGTGCGGCACGCGCACCTCGCAGTGCAGGACGCCGCGGCTCTCGAACGGGTGCGAGGACACGTCCTGGTTCTCGGCCGAGACGATCGGAAACCGCGACAGGATCGCGTTGCCGTGGTGCCCGTGGTGGTACACCGCGTTGCGGCCGTACGCGAACTCGCGCCACACCGCGTCGGCGAGAAACTCGTACTGCGGCTCGTCCGGCCACTCGTGGAAGCGGTGCGCGTGGCGTTCGTGGTGACCGACCACCTCCTGCAGGAAGACGATGTCCGCGCCGAGCCCGCGCAGCCGATCGCGCATCTCGTGGATCACCATGCGGCGGTTGAAGACCGAGAACCCCTTGTGGATGTTGTAGGTGGCGACTTGAATGTCCATGTTGCGCTGGGCGGCTCCGGTCCGGATCGTCCTGTTCCCGCGGCCCGGCTCAGGGCGCGCGCGCGGCCTCCAGGCGCCCGGGGAGCGCCAGGATCGCAGCGCGGTTCGTCCAGGAGAAGCAGCGCTCGGCCGCCTCCCGCCACGGCAGCCACAGGTGCCGCGAATGCTCCGCGGGCGCGAGCCGCACCGGGAGCTGCGCCGGCACCGTGAGCCCGAACACGTGCTCGACGTTGTTCGTCACGCCGGGGGCGTAGCGCGCGCGCCACTGGGGATAGATCTCGTAGGTGTTCTCGATCCCCCAGTCCGCGAGCGCGTAGCGCGTCGCGTCGAGGCCGGTCTCCTCGGCCACCTCGCGCACCGCCGTGTCGCGCAGGCGCTCCTCGGCGCTCTCCACGCTGCCGGTGACCGACTGCCAGTAGCCCGGCCAGCGCGCGCGCTCGAGCAGGAGCACGGCCAGCTGCGGCGTGTGGATGACGACGAGGACGGAGCGCGGGATCTTGTAGCGCACGTCGGGCGGGCCGCGCCGGCCGGGCGCTAGTCGCTGTTCTCGCCGAGCACCGGCAGGTCGAACGCGGCCGGGTCGATGCCGTCGACGAACACCCAGAACGGGATGTCCTCGTCGTAGCAGCCCTCGGCGACGCTGTCGAGCACCTCGAGCGCGGTCTCCAGGCTCTCGGGATCGGCCTGCGCGAGCTCGCCGCAGTGCGCGAGCGTCAGCACGACGCCGGCGGGCTGCTCCCACGCCATCTCGCCGAGCACGTCGTTCAGCGCGTCCCAGTTGCCGCCGAACCACTCCGGGAACTCGAGCCGGCGCGCGAGCGTGGCGAGCAGCTCGTCCTTGGACTTCACGCCGCTGAGGTCGACGGTCCAGCGCGTCAGCCCGGCGCGCTCCGCGGCCGCGTCGAGCGCGGCGCCGTCCGCCGGGCGCGCGAAGATGCCCGCCTCGCCCGGGTCGCTGAGCACCTGCTCGTAGTCCATCGCGAAGCTACTCCCGGATGCGGCGGAAAGTGCGGTAGTGATCGTCGGTGTAATAGTACTCGCCCGACGCGCGCGCGTCCTCGCCCGCCCCCGACACGATGCGACGCGCGCCGCGGTCGCGCGCGCCCGGCGTGGGCACCGTGTACTCGCGGTAGTAGCCGCGCGCTCGCGGCGGCAGGCGCCGCTCGAAGTTGCCGAACGTGGCGCCGTCCTTGCGGTACGGGAACGGGCCGCCGCGCTTGATGAGCGCGAGCGTGGCGCGCGCTTCCGCCGGCAGGTCGGCGAGCGCGACCTCGGGCACCGGCGGCGCCGGTTGCCCGCGCGCGACCGCGAACGCTGCGCCGAGCGCGAGCGCGAGCGCCGCGAGCAGGGCGAGCGCGCGCCCCATCGACGGCCGCCGCCTCAGGACTTCGTCTCCGTCCGCAGCCGGATGTGCAGCTCGCGCAGCTGGCGCTCGTCGACCGGCGACGGCGCGTGCGTGAGCAGGCACTGGCCCTTCTGCGTCTTCGGGAACGCGATCACGTCGCGGATCGACTCCGCGCCCGCCATCATCGTGACGATGCGGTCGAGCCCGAACGCGACCCCGCCGTGCGGCGGCGCGCCGTACTGCAGCGCCTCGAGCAGGAAGCCGAACTTGCGGCTCGCCTCCTCGGGGCCGATCGCGAGCGCGCGGAACACCTGCGACTGCACTTCGGCGCGGTGGATCCGCACCGAGCCCCCGCCGATCTCCCACCCGTTCAGCACGACGTCGTAGGCCTTGGCGAGCGCGCGCCCCGGGTCCGACTCGAGGTACGCCTCGTGCCCGTCCTTCGGGCTGGTGAACGGGTGGTGCATCGCCACCCAGCGCCTGTCCGCCTCGTCGTACTCGAACAGCGGGAAGTCGACCACCCACAGCGGGCGCCAGCCGCCCTCGGCGTGCCCCTTCTCGTGGCCGATGCGCTGCCGCAGCGCGCCGAGCGCGTCGTTCACCACCTGCGCGGGGCCGGCGCCGAAGAACATCAGGTCGCCGTCGCGCGCGCCCGAGCGCTCCACGATCGCCGCGAGCGCCGCGTCGGTCAGGTTCTTGACGATCGGGGACTGCATCCCCTCGCGTCCGCGCGCGACCTCGTTGAACTTGATGTACGCGAGCCCCTTCGCGCCGTAGACGGCCACCAGCTCGCCGTAGGCGTCGATCTCGCCGCGCGTCAGCTCTCCGCCGCGCGGGACGAGCAGGCCGGCGACGCGCCCGCCCGGCGTGCCCGCCGGTCCGGCGAACACCTTGAACTCCACCCCGCGCATGACGTCGGTGAGCTCGGTCAGCTTGAGCGGCACGCGCAGGTCGGGCTTGTCCGAGCCGTAGTCGCGCATCGCGTCGGCGTACCTCATCACCGGGAACGGCGCGGGCAGGTCGACGTCCAGGCACTCCTTGAACACCGCGCGCACCATGCCCTCCATGATCGCGCGGATCTCCTCCTCGGTGAGGAACGAGGTCTCGACGTCGATCTGGGTGAACTCCGGCTGGCGGTCGGCGCGCAGGTCCTCGTCGCGGAAGCACTTGGTGATCTGGTAGTAGCGGTCGAACCCGGCCACCATCAGGAGCTGCTTGAAGAGCTGGGGCGACTGCGGCAGCGCGTAGAACTCCCCCGGGTTCAGGCGCGAGGGCACCAGGTAGTCGCGCGCGCCCTCGGGGGTCGAGCGGGTGAGCATCGGCGTCTCGATGTCCACGAACCCGTGCGCGTCGAAGTAGCGGCGCACCGCCATCGCGACGCGGTAGCGCAGCAGGAGGTTGCGCTGCATCTCGCGCCGCCGCAGGTCGATCACGCGGTGCGCCAGCCGCACGCTCTCGCTCAGGTTCGCGTCGTCGAGCTGGAACGGCGGCGGCGCGGAGGCGTTGAGCACCTCCAGCGTCTCGGCGACCACCTCGACCTCGCCGGTCGCGAGCTTCGGGTTGACCAGCCCCGGCTCGCGCCGGATCACGCGCCCGGTGACCGCGAGCACGTACTCGCTGCGCACGCGCTCGGCGGCCGCGAACGCCTCGGTGCGCGACGGGTTGCACACGACCTGCACGATGCCTGCGCGGTCGCGCAGGTCGATGAAGATCACCCCGCCGTGGTCGCGCCGGGTGTTCACCCAGCCGAAGAGCCGGACGGTCTGGTCGAGTTGGGCCGCTGTCACCTGGCCGCAGTAGTGGGTGCGCATGTTCGGGAGCGATCGTGGAACGGGGTTCGGGGCGCGGCGGCCGGGCGCCGCCGGGGTCAGAGCGGAGGCGTCTTCAGCGCCGCGGGCGACGCGCGCGGAGGCACGCGCAGCGGGACGGCGACGCCCATCGAGATGATGTACTTGAGCGCGTCGTCGACGCTCATGTCGAGCTCCACCACCTCCTTGCGCGGCAGCATCACGAAGTAGCCCCCGGTCGGGTTGGGCGTCGTCGGGACGTAGACGCTCACGTAGCCCGCCTCGAGGTGGTTCGCGACGTCACCTCCGGGCACGCCGGTCAGGAAGGCGATCGTCCAGCTTCCCTCCTGCGGCCACTGCACCAGGACCGCCTTGCGGAACGCCTGGCCGCCGGGCCGGAACAAGGTGTCGCTGATCTGCTTCACCCCGCCGTAGAGGGAGTTCACCACCGGGATGCGGCGCAGGATCGACTCCCACACCCGCAGCAGGCGCTGGCCGATGATGTTCGACGCGGCGACCCCGGTGACGAACACGACCAGCACCGTGAGCAGCAGCCCGAGCCCCGGGATCTGGTGGCCGAAGAGCGCCGCCGGCTGGAGCGCGGGCGGCAGCAGCGTCAGCACCTGGTCCATCGACGACACGATCAGGTGCAGCACCCAGATCGTGATGACGAGCGGAATCCAGATCAGGAGCCCGGTGATGAGGTACTTTTTCATCGGCGCCGCGCGCGCGATGCGCGCGCCCGGCCATGCGTGTGCGGACGCTCAGGAGCAGGCGGAGCAGGCCCCCGCGCCGCACGCGGGCGCGGCGTCCTTCGACTCGCCCTTGTCGCCCTTGTCGCCCCCGTCGCTCTTGCCGCCCTTGTCGTCGCGCTTTCCCGCGCCGTCGGGTTTCGCCTCGGCGGGCTTCGCGCCGGCGCCCTTGAAGTCGGTGGCGTACCAGCCCGAGCCCTTCAGCTGGAATCCCGCCGCGGTGAGCAGCTTCTTGAAGGTCTCCTTGCCGCATTGCGGGCAGACGGTGAGCAGCGGCTCGGACACCTTCTGCAGGTACTCGTTCTGGAAGCCGCACGCGGCGCAGCGATACTCGTAAATCGGCATACCCAATCCCGAAAACTCGTCGAGGACGCGGAGTATACCGGAACGCCGCGGATTTCCTGAGTGAAAACGGGACGTTGCGCATCGCCGGCGCGCTCGTCGCCGGCGGGCGACAGCCGCCCGCCGCGTCGACTTCGCGACACGCGCCGACCGTTTGTCGGCGCGCGCGCAGCGCGCGCTTGACGCCCCGCCGCGCCTGCGGCTAAATGCCGGCGTCATAAATGACGATGGCATAGCCGGGCGCGGCGCCGCAACCCGCACCGACCGCCGCGCGCACACGGAATGCCAGGAGACGGACGCCCGCTGGCGGGGGCGTCCAGAGGGACGGATCGATGCCACGCCGCACGAGGAGCCAGCCGCCCGCACGCGGGCACCGCGTTCGCCGCCCGAGCGCGCCGCGTCGCGGCGTGCGACCGCCGTCCGCATCGGCTCGACGCCACGCACTTCCGACCACGAGGAGCCCCGCATGAGAACGACCTTCCGCGCCCCGTTCCCGGCGCCCGCTGCGCGCGCGCTCGCCGCCGCGCTCACGCTCGCGCTGACCGGCTGTCTCGGCGGCGGCGGAGGCGGCGGGGGCGGCGATCCACCCCCGGCGAGCGGCGGCACCGCGACGAGCGGCACGACCACGGGCGGCACCACCACGCCCGCCCCGGCGCCGGGCGTCACGCCGCCCGCGCCCGCGCCCGGCCCGGCGCCCGGGACGATGCCGAGCGCGCAGCCGACCACCTCCGGCGACGCGGTGCGTTTCCTCGAGCAGGCGACGTTCGGCCCGACCGAGGCAACGGTGCAGGAAGTGATGCAGAAGGGCCCGGCGCTCGCGCTCGAAGAGCAGTTCGCGCAGCCGATGAGCGGCTACGGCACGTTCACCGACATCAACCCGGACCCCCGCCTCGGCTGCCCGGACAACGCCCAGCCGAGCCCGGAGATCTGCTACCGCGAGAACTACACCGTCCACCCGCTGCAGCGCCGGTTCTTCGCGAACGCGCTCGGGGCACAGGACCAGCTGCGCCAGCGCGTCGCGTTCGCGCTCTCGCAGATCCTGGTGATCTCCGGCGCCGAGCTCGAGACGATGCACGGCATCGGCTACTACCAGCAGATGCTGATGAACTTCGCGTTCGGGAACTTCCGCGAGCTCCTGTACGAGATCACCCTCAGCCCGGCCATGGGCGAGTACCTCGACATGGTCAACAACCCGAAGCCGGACCCGGCGCGCAACATCGAGCCGAACGAGAACTACGCGCGCGAGGTGCTGCAGCTCTTCTCGGTGGGCGAGTTCGAGCTGAACGGCGACGGCACCCGGCGGCTGGACGCGGCCGGTCAGCCGATCCCGGCGTACGACCAGGACACGATCGAGAACCTCGCGCGCGCGCTCACCGGCTGGACCTACCCGCCGCGGCCCGGCGCGGCCTCGCGCTTCCCCAACCCGCCCCATTACCTCGGCCGCATGGTGCCGTTCGCCGCGCAGCACGACACCGCGCAGAAGACGCTCTTCGGCCGCACGCTCGCGGCCGGGCAGACGGCCGAGCGCGATCTCAACGACGCGCTCGACGCCGTGTTCAACAACCCGAACGTGGGTCCGTTCATCGGCCGCCAGCTGATCCAGCACCTGGTGACCTCCAACCCGAGCCCGGCCTACGTCGCGCGCGTCACCGCGGCGTTCAACAACAACGGCGCGGGGGTGCGCGGCGACATGCGCGCGGTGCTGCGCGCCATCCTGCTCGACGCGGAGGCGCGCGGCGACGTGAAGACCGCCGCCGACTACGGCAAGCTGCGCGAACCGGTGCTGCAGATCACCGGCGTGATGCGCGCGCTCAACGGCGCCTCCGACGGGGTGTATCTGCTCGGCCAGTCCTCGGCGATGGGGCAGAACGTCTTCCAGCCGCCGTCGGTGTTCAACTTCTATCCGCCGAACTTCCCGGCGCCCGGCACGACCCTCGACGGGCCGCCGTTCAAGATCATGCTCACCGGCACGATCCTCAACCGCGCGAACTTCGTCGACCGGGTGGTGTTCGGCGCCAACATCAACCCGGACAACACGGTCGCCGGCGCGACCGGGACGCGCGTCAACCTGCAGCCGTTCCAGGCGCTCGCCGCCAATCCGGACCAGCTCCTCGACCGGCTCAGCCTGATCTTCATGCACAACACGCTCTCGGCGCAGGCGCGCCAGGCGATCCTCACCGCGGTGAACGCGTATCCCGCGAACGACTCGCTCGGCCGCACGCGCCAGGCCGTCTATCTCGTCGCCACCTCGGCGCAGTACCAAGTGGAGCAGTGACCATGAGCTTCCAGATCCTGCGCAGAAACTTCCTCAAGGGCCTCGGTGCCATCACCGCGGCGAACACGCTGCCCGGCCTGTCGCTGATGAACGCCTACGCCCAGGCGGGGAGCGACTACAAGGCGCTCGTGTGCGTCTTCCTCTACGGCGGGAACGACGCCAACAACATGGTCGTCCCGGTGCAGGGGGCCGAGTACGGCGTGTACTCGGCCGGGCGCGGGTCGCTCGCGCTGCCGCAGGCGAGCCTCGTGCCCCTCGCCCAGGCGACCGGCACCCGCTTCGGGCTGCACGCGAACCTCGCCCCGCTCCAGCAGGTGTGGACGAACGGCGACATGGCGCTGATGCTCAACACCGGCCCGCTGGTCCAGCCGATCACCCGC
>WBZO01003618.1_pt2 | contig 12248 bp, 9 predicted proteins | sample 5204261 | NCBI WGS metagenome assembly WBZO01 (sample SAMN12412400, study PRJNA552823) | activated sludge metagenome | isolation source: activated sludge from anammox sidestream of wastewater treatment plant... | place: USA: North Carolina | collected 2017-09 | reverse complement strand
TGCGGCGTCTGCGCGATCTCGGCAACACCGTGATCGTGGTCGAGCATGACGAGGATGCGATCCGCACCGCCGATCATGTGGTGGATATCGGCCCCGGCGCCGGCGTTCATGGCGGCGAGGTCGTCGCGGAAGGCACGCCCGATGAGGTGATGGCGAACCCGAAGAGCCTCACCGGCCAGTATCTGACCGGCATGCTCCAGATCGACATTCCAGCCGAGCGCCGCAAGGGCAATGGCAAATGGCTGAAGATCACCGGCGCGCGCGAGAACAACCTGAAGAATGTGACAGCGCAGATTCCGCTCGGCACCTTCACCTGCGTCACCGGCGTTTCCGGCGGCGGCAAGTCGACGCTGCTCATCGAGACGATCTACAAGGCCGTCGCCCGCCGCCTCACCGATACGCGCGAGCACCCCGGCGAATTCGACGAGATTTTCGGCCTCGAACATCTCGACAAGATCATCGACATCGACCAGTCGCCCATCGGCCGCACGCCACGCTCGAACCCCGCCACCTATACGGGCGCATTCACTTTCATCCGCGACTGGTTCGCCGAACTGCCGGAGAGCCGCGCGCGCGGCTACAAGCCGGGCCGCTTCTCCTTCAACGTCAAGGGCGGACGCTGCGAAACCTGCCAGGGCGACGGCGTCATCAAGATCGAGATGCACTTCCTCCCCGACGTCTATGTCGAATGCGATGCCTGCCACGGGCACCGCTACAATCGCGAGACGCTGGAAGTGAAGTTCAAGGGCAAGTCCATCGCCGACGTGCTCGACATGACGGTCGATGAGGCGGCGGAATTCTTCAAGGCCGTTCCAGCCGTCCGCGAGAAAATGGAAGTCCTTCAGCGCGTCGGCCTCGGCTATATCAAGGTCGGCCAGCAGGCCACCACGCTTTCGGGCGGCGAGGCGCAGCGCGTGAAACTCTCGAAGGAGCTGTCGCGCCGCTCCACCGGCCGCACCATCTACATTCTCGACGAGCCGACGACGGGTCTGCATTTCCACGATGTGGCAAAGCTGCTCGAGGTGCTGCACGAACTCGTGGCGCAGGGCAATACGGTCGTCGTCATCGAACACAATCTCGAAGTCATCAAGACCGCCGACTGGATCATCGACCTCGGGCCGGAGGGGGGCGATGGCGGCGGCGAGATCGTCGCCGCAGGCACGCCCGAACATGTGGCCGCCGAGCCCCGCAGCTATACGGGCCGCTATCTCGCCGAACTCTTCAAGCGCCGGCCGGGCCGATCGGGCGCGGCCGCGGCGCCGAAGGCTCCGAAGAAGGCGGCGCGGGGGAAGTAACCGCCCGCGCCGCCCGGAGCGCTGTTCCGCACGCGATTGCGACGAATGCGGATCAATGATCCGGCAGCGGGATGCGCCACCCGCTGCGAAGCCGGTTCCTCGTCCCTCCCAAACCCCCTATAAAGGCCGGGCCGATCACTACGCCGTGCCTGAGGGGGCTCCATGTCCGGGTTTGACCGCCGCGAATTTCTGAAGCTTTTTGCCGCGACGGCTGGCTGCTTCGCCATCAGCGCCTCGCCGCTTCCTTTCGCCTCCTGCCTCAATCGCGCTCATGCAGAGCCCGGCCGCTATCATTTCCCGCAAGGGCTCGCTTCCGGCGATCCGCAGCCCAACGCCGTCATGCTCTGGACGCGCGTCGAGCCGCTTGCGGGCGGAACGGACGGCCCCGCCCCCTCGGCGCGAGACAGCATCGACCTCTTCGTGCAGGTTTCGGAGGATGAGAGCTTCTCGCGGCTCGTGGTCGAGCGTGCGCTTCGCGCAAGCCCCGAGGCCGATCACACGGTGCGTGTTCTCGTCGATGGGCTTCGTCCGGACACGATCTATTTCTACCGCTTCTTTGCCGGAAGCGACAGCTTGCCCTTCATCGGCCGCACGCGCACCGCACCGCCGCGCGACGCAAAGCGGCCGGTACGCTTCGCCTTCCTCTGCTGCCAGAATTACGAACAGGGCTATTACGGCGCCTATCGCCGCCTCGTGAACGATGACATCGCCGCCAGCCCCGAAGACCGGATCGAATTCGTTCTGCATCTGGGCGATTTCATCTACGAGCACACGGGCGACGTGCCCGAAGACGAGACGCCCGCTCGCCTCGTCGGCCCGCTGCCCGATGGTTCGACGCCCTGGGAGCCCGATGGCACGCATCCCTGGTGGCAGCGTGGCGGGCAGATACCGCTGACGCTCGCCGACTACCGCCACCTTTATAAAACTTACCTGACGGACCCGGACCTTCAGGCCGCCCGCGCGCGCTTTCCCTTCATCCATACCTGGGACGATCACGAATTCACCAACGACGCATGGCAGGCGCACGACACCTATTTCGGCGATGGCGCGCCCGCGCAGACGAGAAAGCTCGCGGCGAACCAGGCCTGGTTCGAATTCGTGCCCGCCCTGCTCTCCGACGCGCCAGGCCTTGGCGGCATCAAGTCCGAGGCGGCGGATTTCAGACCCGCGCGGGTTTCGGACACGCCGATGGGAGAGCCGGATGAAAACTATCTCTTTCAGTGTGCGGACAATCTGAAAGCCATACGAAGCCTGACCATCTATCGGGCCTTTTCATGGGGCTCCATGCTCGACCTCGTCATCACCGATCTTCGGAGCTATCGCAGCCCGCCCGTGATGACGGAAGAAATCAAGGCGCTGACCAAGGGCGCGCCCGTGCCTCCGGTGCGCATCGTGAAGCTGCTCGATCAAGGCCGCACGGCCGCCGATGGCGCGCCGCCCGAAAAGCTCGTTTATGGCGACCGCGAGATCGCAAATCCGCGCCGCGACGCGCCGCATGGCACGCATCTGGGCGGCCCGCAAAAAGCGTGGTTCAAGGCTGCGATGAAGGCGTCGAAGGCACACTGGCGCATCTGGGCGAACAGCGTGCCCGCGCTCGCCATGCGGCTCGATTTCTCGAGCCTGCCCTTTGCCGGGCTTGAGGATGGCTATGTCGGTACAGATGGCTGGCAGGGCTATCCCGGCGAACTCAGTGAACTGATGGATTTCCTGAAGAGCGAAAAGATCGGCAACGTCGTCTCCTGCTCCGGCGACTACCACGCCCATATTGCGGGGCGCCTTCCCGTCGATCCCGACGCCGATGCCCGCTCCTACGCCGCCATTGAATTCGTCACCGCTGGCATCAGCTCCGGCGCGATGTTCGGCGGCGCGGAACGCAGTTCGAGGCAGAGCGCCTTCTTCCGCCGCGCGGTGATCATCGAGGAGAACGGAAAGTCGCTCGAGAATTTCAACAACACGGTCGTCAACGGGCTACGCGCCGGGCTCATCGCCAATTACACCAATTCGGTGAAGATCGGCGCCATGTTCCGCAATGAGCGCGCAAGCCCCGGACTTTCTTTCCTGGATTCCAACGCGCATGGCTTCGGCGTCGCGACGCTGACCGCGGAGGAAATGCGGGTGGAACTCGTCAATGTGGGCGAAGTGTCGCGCGATCCGGGCCTTGAGGGCGCGCCTGCTCTCCGCCGCATCCGCTTCCGCGTGCCGGGCTGGCAGGGAGGCGAAGACCCGACCCTTCAGGGACCGGAATTCGAGGGCGAGCCATCCTTCCCCTACAGGCCGGAAAGCGTCTGAGGCCCCCTTTGCGTTTTCCCCGTTTCCCGTCCTAAGCTTTCTGCGATGCGGGCCGCAAGGGGCCCGCAAACCGGCATGGAGGTTTCGGGGTGGGGATTTCGGAATATGCGTCCTTCGACGGATTGGGGCTCGCGGCGCTTGTGAAGTCGGGGGAAGTCTCGCCCGCTGAACTGGCCGAGGAGGCGATCTCCCGCATCGAGAAGCACAATCCGGCGCTCAACGCGGTCGTGACACCGATGTATGAGCAGGGCCGCGCCGCCGCCAAGTCGCCCGCCGATGGCCCGTTCAAGGGCGTCCCCTTCCTTCTGAAGGACATCATGGGCGACTATGAGGGCGTGCCGACGCAATCGGGCTCGCGCTTCACGAGCGGCATTCCTGCGCTGCGCGACAGCACGCTCACCGCGCGCTTCAAGAAGGCGGGCGTCGTCATCCTCGGCAAGACCAACGTGCCCGAATTCGGCCTTCTGCCGACGACGGAGTCCGCCTTTTACGGCCCCGCGCGCAATCCATGGAACACGGATTATTCGACCGGCGGCTCCAGCGGCGGCTCGGCGGCCGCGGTCGCTGCCGGCATCGTGCCGATCGCGCATGCCAATGATGGCGGCGGCTCCATCCGCATTCCGGCTGCCTGTTGCGGGCTCGTCGGCCTCAAGCCCACGCGCGGACGCAACCCGCTCGGCCCCGATCTCGGCGACATGATGGGCGGCCTCATTCATGAGCACATCGTTTCGCGCTCGGTGCGCGACACGGCGGCGATGCTCGATTGCACGCATGGACACGAGGTAGGCGATCCTTATTATGCGCCGCCCGTCGAGCGGCCCTTCCTCGATGAGATCGCGCGGAAGCCGGCGCGGCTCCGCATCGCCTTCAGCGTCACCAATCTCGATGGCCGCAAGCTCGATCCGGAATGTGTGAAGGGCGTCGAGGCGACGGCGAAGCTCCTGCGCGATCTCGGCCATGAGGTCGAGGAAGCCGCGCCGCAACTGCCGATGGAGATGCTGTCCGGCGCCTTCATGGGCCTCTGGGCCGCGGGCCTCGCGCTCCAGATCGACGCGCACGCGATGATGACCGGGCGCACGCCCAACGACAACGAGATGGAGGGTCTCACCTGGGGCCTTTATCGCGCCGGCAAGGAGATCACCGCCGTCCAGTACCAGATGGCGATCGCCCAGATACAGATCATGTCGCGGCAGGTCGCCCGCTTCATGGAACGCTACGACGCCTGGCTCACGCCTACGCTCGGCGCGCCGCCCCTGAAGCTCGGAACCGTCGACATTCACGAGCGCGATCCGCAAAAGGCATTCGCGCCGATCATCGACTATGTGCCCTTCACCGCGCTCGAGAATGCGACCGGCCAGCCAGCCATTTCGTTGCCGCTGCACTGGTCGGCGGATGGGCTGCCGGTCGGCATGATGTTCGCCGGCCGGTTCGGCGAGGAAGCGATCCTGCTCAGGCTCGCGGCACAGTTGGAAGAAGCTCAGCCCTGGAAGGACCGGCACCCGAAAATCTGGAATTGAGGAGCAGGCGATGGGGATAGCGGACTACGCAAGCTATGACGGCCTCGGCCTCGCGGGCCTCGTTGCCAAGGGCGATGTCACGGCAACGGAACTCGTCGACGAAGCGATTTCCCGCATCGAGAAATTCAATCCGGCGCTGAACGCCGTCGTCTACAAGGCCTATGACGAGGCCCGCGCCGCCTCGAAAGGGCCGCTGCCCGACGGTCCCTTCAAGGGCGTGCCCTTCCTCATCAAGGATCTCGGTTCCGAAGTTACCGGCTGGCCGCGCACCAGCGGCAGCCGCTTCGTCGCCGACACCATCGACCATACGGACAGCGAGCTTGTCCGCCGCTTCCGGGCGAGCGGCGTCATCCTTGTCGGCAAGACGAACACTCCGGAATACGGCATCACCGGCACGACCGAGTCCGCGCTGCTCGGCCCCTGCCGCTCGCCCTGGAACACGAACCACATAGCGGGCGGTTCTTCGGGCGGCGCCGCCTCCGCCGTCGCGGCGGGCATCGTTCCGCTCGCCCATGCGAGCGACGGGCTCGGCTCCATCCGCATTCCCGCCGCCTGCTGCGGCCTTGTGGGGCTCAAGGTCACGCGCGACCGCAATCCGAACGGCCCCGGCGATTACGACCGCGCCATCGGCTTCAGCGTCGATCATGTGGTGAGCCGCACCGTGCGCGACAGCGCCGCCATGCTCGATGCGACGGGCTATCCCGAGCCCGCTTCGCCCTATGCGCCGCCGCCCAAGGCGCGGCCCTATATGGACGAAATCACCCGGAGCCCCGGCAGGCTCAGGATCGCCTGGTCGAGTGAAACGCCGAGCGGCCGCGCCATCGACCCGGAAGTTCAGGCAGCCCTCGAAGGCACGGTCGAATTGCTGAAGGGCCTCGGCCATGAGCTTGTGCCGCGCGGGCTCGGCATCGACTACCGCACGCTCTATCGCGCACAAGGCTGCGTCTCGGCCGCCAATTTCGCCGCCGGCATGGGCCGCCGCATTGCCGAGAAGGGCCGCGAGCCCGAACCCCATGAACTCGAGCCGCTCACCTGGGCCGCGCTCAAATCCGGCCGCAGGCTCACAGGCGATCAGGTGATGTGGGGCTGGCAGACGCTGCGCCTCCTGAACCGCGACATCCTCTCGATCTTTGAGGAGTTCGACATCTATCTCTCGCCGGTGATGGGAACGCCGCCGCCCGAGATCGGCTATGTCGATCCGGTGAACCTCGACCCCAAGGAAGTGAACAGGCGGCAGGGCATCGTGTTTCCGTTCACACCTCCTTTCAATTTCACCGGCCAGCCCTCCATGTCGCTGCCGCTCTGGCAGAGCGCGGGCGGGCTTCCCATCGGCATGATGTTCACCGGGCGTTATGCCGATGAGGCAACGCTTTTCCGCCTGGCGGCTCAGCTTGAAAAGGAATGCCCTTGGAAGGACCGGCGGCCAACCCTCTGGGCCTGAGCGGGGCCGCGTCCCGGCGGGGCTGACGCGGACCGGCCGTTCGTGCTATCCCCTCGCCCATGAAGGAAGACCTGAAACCCGCCTCCCTGAAACCCGTCCATGTCATCGGTGCCGGCATGGCCGGCTCCGAAGCCGCCTGGCAGATCGCTCAGGCAGGCGTGCCCGTGGTGCTGCATGAAATGCGCCCCGTGGTGAAAACCGACGCGCATCACACCGACGGCTTTGCCGAACTCGTCTGCTCCAATTCCTTCCGCTCCGACGATGCCGAGCAGAACGCCGTCGGCCTTCTGCATGAAGAAATGCGCCGCGCGGGCTCGCTCGTCATGGCGGCCGCTTCCGTCGCAAAGGTTCCGGCAGGCGGTGCGCTCGCGGTCGATCGCGACATATTTTCGGAACATGTGACGGCGGCGCTCACCGCGCACCCTCTCGCCAGCGTCGAGCGCGGCGAGGTCGCGGGCCTTCCCCCCGCCGATTGGGACAATGTGATCGTCGCCACCGGGCCGCTGACGTCCGCCGCGCTCAGCGAGGCCATCGCCTCTCTCACCGGCGCTGAGGAGCTTGCCTTCTTCGATGCCATCGCGCCCATCATCTACCGCGAGACGATCGACATGTCGGTCTGCTGGTTCCAGTCGCGCTACGACAAGGCGGGCCCCGGCGGCACAGGCAAGGACTACATCAACTGCCCTCTCTCGCGGGAGCAGTACGAGACATTCATCCGCTCACTGATTGAAGGCGAGAAGACCGACTTCAAGGAATGGGAGCGCAACACGCCCTATTTCGAGGGCTGTCTGCCCATCGAGATCATGGCGGAGCGCGGGCCCGAAACGCTGCGCTACGGCCCCATGAAGCCTGTCGGCCTCACCAATCCTCACATGCCGGACGTCCGGCCCTATGCGGTCATCCAGCTTCGCCAGGACAACGCGCTCGGCACGCTCTACAACATGGTCGGCTTCCAGACCAAGCTGAAGCATGGCGAGCAGACGCGCATCTTCCGCACCATACCGGGGCTCGAGCGCGCCGAATTCGCGCGGCTCGGCGGCCTGCACCGCAACACCTTCCTCAACAGTCCGAAGCTGCTCGATCGTCTGATGCGGCTGAAGAAGGAGCCGCGCCTGCGCTTCGCCGGACAAGTGACAGGCGTCGAAGGCTATGTCGAAAGCGCCGCCATGGGCCTTCTCGCGGGCCGCTTCGCAGCCGCGGAACGTATGGGCCGCGAACCCTCGGCGCCGCCGCGCACGACGGCCCTCGGCGCCCTCCTCGCCCATATCACCGGCGATGCCGTGGCCGAGACCTTCCAGCCCATGAACGTGAATTTCGGCCTCTTCCCGCCTGTCGAAATCGGGCTCGATGAGAACGGCAAGCGCCCGCGCGGAAAGGCGAAAGGTCCGGCCCGCAAGCGCGCCTATACCTCGCGCGCGCTTCGCGATCTCGCCAGCTGGCTCGCTCCGCAGGCGGAAGCGGCGGAATAAGCCCCGCGCCTCAGAAGCGGCCGAGCAGCTTTCTCGCCGCGAGCCTCGACTGGAGGACCAGCGCCGGAACCTCCGTCGAATGATGGAAGGCGTCGAAATCCGCCGCTTCCATGATCGAAAGATAGCGATCGCAAAGCGCCGCCGGCAGAAGGGCAGGCAGCAGCGCGCGATCGACGAGCGCCGCATGACGGCGCGCCTCGCCGAGATGCGCCCGCGCGCGTCCGGTGATTTCCTTCATGGCGGCTCGCAGGCCCTCCGACATTTCGCCCGCGAATATCCGGTGCGGATCGATCTCATGGGCCCGCATGAGATCGAGCGGAAGATAGAGCCGCCCCTGCGAGGCGTGGAGCGGCAAGGCCCGCATGAGCCCCGTCAAGGCATAGGCGATGCCGGCCGGACGAATGGCCGCCAGCGCCTTCGCGGCGCGGGGCCCCGCAAGCGCGAAACCCGCAAGCAGCATCAGCGTTGCCGAGCTTGCATCGGCATAGGCTTCGAGAGCGTTCATATCGACAAAGGGCTCATCGTCCAGATCGCGCTCGCGCGCGTCGATGAGCGCCACGAGCTTTTCGCCATGAAGCTCCGCCGCTGTGAATGACTCCCCGAGTGCGATGGCGGCCTCGTGCCCCGCCGCCTCACCCCGCCCGATCGCCTCGATTGCCTCGCGCCACCATTGCAGTCTGATCTGCCCGAGCATCGGCTCGCTCACCGCCTCGCGTACGCGCGCGATCTCGGCATTGAAGGCATAGAGCGCGATGAGCCGCGCGCGCTTCGGCGCGGGCGCGAAGATCAGCGTCAGAAAGCGGTCGTGGTCGAGCCGGCGCACATTCTCCAGGCACGCATGAAGACTCTCGCTCGCAGAGATCGCGTTCATCGCAACCGCCTCAAATGAAAACGGGGCCGCGTGCGGCGGCCCCGTCCCCAAAACCGCGCCCGGCGCGGTCAATGTCTTAGTAGATGTTCTGCGCCGAAACCATGGCGAAAAGCATCGGAACAGAGAGCATCGTGTTCACGCGCGAGAACAGCATGGCAGTGCGGCCCGCCTTGGGCTTTGCATCGGCCGGGGCATCGACGATGCCAAGCGCGATCTTCTGGTTCGGCCAGATGACGAACCACACGTTGAACCACATGATCGTGCCGAGCCACATGCCGATGCCGATGGCGATGTTCTTGTGAACGGAGAAGCCCTCGGCCGCGCCCAGCGTGTAGGCGTCGAGCAGGTAGCCGTTCTGCCAGGCGAGAATGATGCCGAAGACGATCGTCAACATGGCGCCCCAGCGGAACCAGAAAAGCGCTGCCGGCGCAATGACTTTGCTCACCGCAGGCTTCTGGTCGTCCGGAATGCTCGGCATGTTCGGTATCTGGACGAAGTTGAAATACCAGAGCAGACCGATCCACATGACACCGCTGATCACATGGAGCCAGCGCACCAGGAAGGCGCAGAAATTGTAGTCGAGCGTACCGCCCCAGTTCAGGAACATGAGGATCAGCACGAGCGAGAGCACGAAGCCCGCGATCACCGTATTTCGCAGAGACGTCAGAATGGCCGCCATGGGTAATACCTCCAAGATTTCCCCGTATGCCCATCGCCGCGACCGCCACCCATCGAGCACCGGTAGCGACAATGAGTCGCGGCCCCTGCGCAAAGCTAGGAGTTTCGGCGGGAAATGCCAAGCGTTCCTGTGAATTCGTCCGTCAGGCCACGGCAATCAGCACGGCGGCGACCCGGCGGTCCTCCGCTCGCAGAACGTTATAGGTCCGGCAGGCGGCGCCCGTATCCATCAGATCCGGGGTGATTCGCAACGAACGGAGGAAATCGGCGGATGCCGGAGGAAGGCGGCCGAAGCTCCGGCCGCAGCCGATCAGGAGGAAATCGATTTCCCCGGCGCATTCCGCGACCGACTGAAGCGACCCGGGCGTGACCTCGCCTATCTCCGCCGCAGGCAAGGGATAGAGACCGTGCGGCGTGACGATGATCGAGCCTTCGAAGCGTTGCTCGCCGAGGCGGAAACCGAAATCGCCGTAAGCGTCGATCAGCGGCTGCCCTCCGAAGCGCGGACGCACCGCCTCAGGCCTTGTTCTGGGCGCTCGATTCGCTCTTGCTGCGCCCGAGCCCGCCCGTCCCCCAGTCGCGCTTGATTCCGATCCAGATCAGCACCGGCGCCGCGACATAGATCGAGGAATAGGTGCCGACCACGATGCCGAAGATCATGGCGAAGGTGAAACTGCGAATGACCTCGCCGCCGAAGATGAAGAGGGCGAGCAGCGCCAGCAGCGTCGTCACCGAGGTCATGATCGTGCGCGAGAGCGTCTCGTTGATCGAGAGGTCGATCAGATCGCCGAGATCCATCTTCTTGTACTTGCGCAGATTCTCGCGGATACGGTCGAAGACGACGACCGTGTCGTTCATCGAATAGCCGACGATGGTGAGAAGCGCGGCGATGGTGGTCAGGTTGAACTCGAGCTGGAAGAACGAGAAGACGGCGACCGTCGCCAGCACGTCGTGGAAAATCGACAGCACCGCGCCGAGGCCGAACTGCCACTCATAGCGGAACCAGATATAGGCGAACATCATCGCGATGGAGACGAGGACCGCGAGCACAGCCGAATGGATAAGCTCGCCCGAGACCTGCGGCCCGACGCTTTCGACGCGCCGGTATTCGACCGACGAGCCCAACGCCCCCTTGATCTTCCGCACCACCGTCTGCCCCGCCTCGTCGGTGGAGATGGTGGAATCATGCGCCGCGCCGACGCGGATCAGCACGTTGTTGTCCTGGCCGAAGCGCTGAAGCTGCACATCGCCGAGCCCGAGACCGCCGAGCTTCGACCTGAGACCCGCAATGTCCGCCGGTCCATGGGTCTCGATCTCGATGACCGTGCCACCCTCGAAATCGATGCCGAAATTGAGCCCGTGCGTGAAGAGCAGCACGAAGGCGAGCACCATGATGACCGCCGACATGCCGATCGCAAGGTGGCGATATTTGATGAAGGGCAGCGACGTATTGTCGGGAACGAGCTTCAGTCGTTTCATGGATCTCATCCCCTCACAGCACAAGCGTCTTCGGGCGGCGGCGGCGCACCCATGTCGAAACGATCAGGCGGTTGACCGTGAAGCCGGTGAAGACCGAGGTCACGACGCCGATGGCGAGTGTCACGGCGAAGCCGCGGACGGGGCCAGACCCAAGCTCGAAGAGAACGGCGGCCGCGATGAAATGCGTGATATTCGCATCGAGAATGGTGGCAAGCGCACGGTGATAGCCCGCCTCGATCGAGGCGATCACCGATTTGCCCGACCGCAATTCTTCGCGGATACGCTCATAGACGAGCACGTTGGCGTCGACCGCGGTGCCGATGGTCAGCACGATGCCCGCGATGCCCGGCAGCGTGAGCGTCGCCTGCAGCAAGGACAGCGCGCCCATGATCAGAGCGATGTTCACGATGAGAGCGATATTGGCGAAGACGCCGAAGAGACCATATGACGCGACCATGTAGATGATGACCGCGACCGAGCCGATGATGGAGGCGATGGCGCCCGCGCGCACCGAGTCGGCGCCGAGGCCCGGTCCGACGGTCCGCTCCTCGAGCACGTTGAGAGGTGCGGGCAGCGCACCGGCGCGCAGCAGGATCGCAAGGTCGTTGGCCTGCTGCACGGTGAAATTGCCGCTGATCTGCCCCGAACCGCCGAGAATGGGTTCGCGGATGACCGGCGCGCTGATGACCTTGTTGTCGAGCACGATGGCGAAGGGCTTGCCGACATTCTCGCGCGTGACTTCGCCGAAGAGCCGCGCGCCGGTCGAATCGAAGCGGAAGCTGACGATGGGCTCGTTCGTGCGCTGATCGAAGCCCGGCTGCGCGTCGATGAGGCTGTCGCCGCCCACCATGACGCGCCGCTGCACGAGTAGCGGCATCGACGGATTTTCCGTCATGTAGAGGACTTCCGAACCGGCCTGAATATTATGCGTCGCAAGCGCCTGCTGCGCCGTGGTCGATACGTCGACGAGGCGGAAATTGAGCTTCGCGGTCTGGCCGAGCAGCGCCTTCAGACGCTGCGGGTCGTCGAGGCCTACAGCGGCAGCCTGCTCGACCCGGATTCGAACGGCGTCTGGGACCTCACCAGCGGTGCCAACACCTGGACCTTCACCGAGTCCACCGGTGTGCTCGGTCTCACCGTGGTCCCCGAGCCCCGCGCCGCGCTGTTAGGCGGCCTCGGTCTGCTCGCCCTGCTTCGTCGCCGGCGCTC
>WBZO01004022.1_pt2 | contig 12250 bp, 11 predicted proteins | sample 5204261 | NCBI WGS metagenome assembly WBZO01 (sample SAMN12412400, study PRJNA552823) | activated sludge metagenome | isolation source: activated sludge from anammox sidestream of wastewater treatment plant... | place: USA: North Carolina | collected 2017-09 | reverse complement strand
GGTTGCTGCGTCTCTGTCAGCTCCCCTGGCGGCGATGGGACCTATTCCTGATCGGGATCAGAACCAACTGCTGATAACAAATACCGCAGTCGGTTCGTTTGGCTTCGAGCTGGAGGAATACAGAGCAGAGCAATTAGCACTGAATGATGAAAGCCCGGTTGCGACAGCTTTGAAACGCACCCAGGAACTGCTGCAAAGTACCCTTGGTGACGACGAGGCGCTGGCAGATATCGCCTCTGAAACTGACCCTCGCGCATTGGAGAAGGTACGCGCATTTCTGAAAGTGCTGGCAGACCACCGCGCCATTTGCACACTGCAGTACGGTGAAAAGGGCGTCCGATTTACGGATATAGGTCAAGTCAATCGCGGTCTGGCGCGATTAGAAGCTGATAATTTGCGCGAAAACGAAGAACAATTGCACGGCGAATTTATCGGTGTGCTGCCTGCCAGCCGCAGCTTTGAATTCAGGCTTGTCGGCGATGAGCAAATCATTCGAGGCAAGATTTCTTCACGGTTGCAAAATGTGGATGATATTAATGACCACTTACATCAGATCGTGAAAATTGATGTCATGCGAACACAGGTTGGAAATGGACGCCCGCGTTATCTGCTCGCTAAAATGCCGCAGTGGAAACAGGAGTGAATTGTTCAACTTTTAATCCGGTTATGACAAACAAGGTTGATTTTGTGATAAATCAAATACTTGAGCCAACTTCTACAGAACGTGCCAGCATTGTGGAAAAATTACTCATTAGTTTGGATAGTCCGGACCCATCCATCGATGCTATCTGGGCAAAAGAAGCTGATGCGCGAATTGAGGCTTATGAACGTGGCGAACTGGAAACTATCTCTGCGGAAGCAGGTGTTTCACAAATATAACCAATTGTGAAAGTCCAGTTTCTTAAGCTGGCAGAAGCTGAGCTTGACGATCAGTTGAATACTATAATTCTGAACGAAAGAATCTCGGCTTGGGCACATTGGCACTGTATTGGGTTGCGACTGTTGTTGCCTGACTTCGGAAAACAAGGAAGGAGGTTGCGAATGTCATCTGAACCACCAACAGATCTACAAGCTCCGCTACTGCTCTCAGACCTTCGCCATTTGATTGAAACTGCGCGTCTACGCGCTGCGGCGGCAGTTAATGCTGAGCTGACCTTACTCTATTGGCGAGTTGGCAGCCGTATCAACAGAGAGATTCTGAAAGGCGAACGCGCAGAATATGGGCAGCAGGTTGTCAAAACTGTGGCCATGCAACTATCTGCCGATTATGGCAAAGGCTGGAGCGAGCGCCAGGTACGCTATTGTCTGCGTCTGGTCGAAGTCTATCCAGACGAAAACATTTTGCACACAGTGTGTGCAAAATTGAGCTGGTCACATTTACGACTACTTATTTTGATTGACGACCCATTAAAACGTGATTTCTACACTGAAATCAGCCGCCTTGAACATTGGTCTGTCCGCCAATTGCAAGAGCGAATTCGATCTATGCTTTATGAACGAACCAGCATCTCCAGAAAGCCGAAAATAACCATTCAGAACGAATTGACTGCCTTACGAAACACCGGCAAACTTTCACCGGAAATTGCCTTTAGAGACCCCTATATACTTGATTTTCTTGGTCTTGCAGACAGTTATTCTGAAAAAGATCTAGAGTCAGCAATTCTTGCAGAGCTGCAGCATTTTCTTGTTGAACTCGGCAGTGATTTTGCTTTCCTCTCCCGACAAAAACGTATTTCTATAGACAATCGGGACTACTACATTGATCTGCTTTTTTATCACCGCAGATTGCGTTGTCTGGTTGCCATTGATCTCAAAATTGGTGAGTTTGAAGCAGCCTTCAAAGGCCAGATGGAACTATATCTGCGCTACCTGGAAAAGCACGAGCACCTGGAGGGTGAGGCAGCACCTATAGGTTTGATCCTCTGTACCGGAAAGAACCAGGAGCATATTGAACTATTGCAGCTGCACCAGAGCAATATTCGTGTGGCAGAATATATGACTCAGTTACCCGCCCGAGAAATCCTGCAAAATAAATTACAGCAAGCCATTACATTGGCAAAACAACACTTGCTCTCCAGGCAGGATGCAAGCGATAGATTAGAAGGTGAAGATGTCCTCTGATATTGCCATCAAGGTAGAAAATCTCAGCAAGAGTTATCAAATTTATCAACCGCCGTCATTGCGAAACGACACAGGTGCGCAGCAATCCAAGCCAAATTACTACCGTTACCCGTCCTTGAGAGGAAGCAAAGCTGACGAAGCAATCCATGCGATTGTGACAATGAAAGGAGTCGTTAGTCTTGTGTAGACTGCTAACGTTGTTGTTTCTGGATTGCTTCACCCTTGCGGGTTCGCAAAAACCGCAGAGGTTGGAGCAACCCACATATGCTTACAGGGTTCGCGCTGCGCGATGACAATGAAAATTAGGGAAAGCTGTTCCTGTTTGCGGCAAAAAATGAGAGTGGCATGAAACCTGTTCCGAACAGTACAAGGGTAATTGGCTGCTGCCAGTACCAGCTCAAGTTACACGTGCTCTTCACGCCTTTGCACGCGGCGTTCAATTTCATCGCGCGTGGGCAGTGTTTTCAGATCGTAACTGGCCTGCAAAGCAAGCCAGGAAGCGGCATCACCCCCGAAATAACGCGCCAGCCGTTCAGCAGTATCAGCGGTAACGGCGCGCCGCTCCTTGACGATTTCATGAATGCGGGTGGCTGGCACACTCAAGGCGACCGCCAGAGCGTTGACACTTATCCCGGCCGGAATCAGAAAATCTTCACGCAGCACCTCCCCGGGATGGACGGCACGCATGCGGTTTACAGGTCTGGTCATGGTTATTTCTCAATGATAATTAACAATCTCGACATCAGCCGGCCCGAGATCGGTCCAACTGAAGCATATACGCCGTTGTGCGTTGATACGAATGCTCCATTGACCTTCCCGGTCGCCAGACAGTTTTTCCAGCCGATTTCCTGGTGGAGAACGCAAAAAATCAAGTGTTTGTGCTGTCTCCAATTGTGCCAGCTTACGTTCAGCTACAGCTTGGATGGCGTTAAAACGCTGAGGGCATTCACCCTCAAACACTGCTTGCGTACTCTTACATCGAAAAGACTGGATCATGCAGCCCATGATATTACGTCAAACGTAACACGTAAAGCGAGAAAAATTTTAGGCTATCTGCCCTGTCATGGGCAGTCAGCGGAGGTAGCGTGAACAAAGAACAGGACGACATCGCCATTCGCGTAGAAAACCTCAGCAAATGCTATCAAATCTACGATACCCCGCGTGACCGGCTTAAACAATTCATCCTGCCCCGCCTACATCATTTAACTGGGCAAACACCTCGGCAATACTTCCGTGAATTCTGGGCGCTCAAGGATGTTTCATTCGAAGTGAAGAAAGGTGAAACGATCGGCATTATCGGCCGTAACGGCAGCGGCAAATCTACCCTGCTGCAACTGATCTGTGGCACGCTCAGCCCAACCTCCGGCAGCATCACAACCCATGGTCGTATTGCTGCCTTGTTGGAGCTTGGTTCGGGCTTCAACCCGGAATTTACCGGGCGCGAGAACGTTTATATGAACGCATCCGTGCTCGGTTTGAGTCAGGAAGAAACGGATGCGCGATTTGAAGATATTGCAGCGTTTGCTGATATTGGTGAGTTCATTGAACAGCCAGTAAAAATGTATTCAAGCGGGATGATAGTGCGCCTTTCCTTTGCCGTTGCCATCAATGTGGATCCGCAAATCCTGGTTGTGGATGAAGCGCTCTCCGTGGGTGATGAACTGTTTCAGCGTAAATGCTTTTCCCGAATTGAAGCTATCAAGAGTAGTGGTGCAACGATCCTATTTGTATCACACTCTGGCACTCAGATTGTCGAATTATGCGATCATGCCGTGCTCATGGATGCTGGAGAAAAGCTGGCTGCGGGGACGCCGAAACAAATTGTGGGGTATTACCAAAAGCTGCTTTATGCTCCCGCTGACATGCATAATACAGTTCGTGAGCAAATCCAACGTATGGATGAGTGTACAGTAGTTCGGGCGATTACTGCTGGAGCGATAACGAGACAAAATATGTCGGGGGTTGCTCATGAGCCAGAACTCGAAGAAAGTTTTGATCCAAACCTCAAACCCAGCAGCACAATTCAATACGAATCGCATGGAGCACATATCACCTCACCAGCCATACTCACATTAGCTGGGCAGCGTGTCAATAATCTGGTACGTGGCAGGACATATCGTTATTCTTATACCGTACATTTCACCAAGAGCGCTAGCAATGTACGTTTTGGCATGCTAATCAAGACAACTTCAGGAGTTGAATTAGGTGGCGGAGCTTCAGCACGCTCGCAACAAGATAGCCTTGACTATGTTGAAGCAGGCTCTTTTTATCAGATCGAGTTCCGGTTTAAGTGTGTACTTCATTCAGGGGTGTATTTTTTGAATGCCGGTGTCGTGGGTGATGTCAACGGAAGTGAAGGGTATCTGCACCGCGTGGTCGATGTTGAGATGTTCAGGATTCTGTTGGATTCTGACAGTTTTACAACAGGTATTGTTGATTTTGAGTGCTACCCGGAAGTTGAACTAAAACAAGCAGAAAAAACGATTTAAAGCAATGACAAATAGAAAGGAATTGATCGTTGTACTGGGCATGCATCGCAGTGGTACCAGTGCAATTACTCGTGGGCTTCAGGTTCTTGGGGTGTCACTCGGTGAGCGATTGATGCCAGCCATTGAAAATATCAATGCCAGAGGATTCTGGGAGGACATTGACCTGAATTCACTCAATATCGAAATGCTCCAGGCTATTGGTAGTGACTGGTTCTATTTAGCACCGATCAATGCTGATAATGTTAATAAGTTGCATAAAGATGGCTATTTCCTTCGTGCGGTAGAGCTTCTTCAAGAAAAAGTTTGTGATGTACCAATTTTTGGTTTTAAAGATCCTAGGATGGCCAAGTTATTGCCATTTTGGAAAGAAGTATTTAACCACTGCCAGCTTAATGTGAAGTATGTACTAACTATACGCCATCCGCTAAGTGTGGTCAGGTCGTTAGCAAAGCGAGATGGCTTTGTCGAGGAGCATAGCTATCTATTGTGGTTAGGCCATACGCTGGAGAGTCTGATCGGGAGTATTGGAAAGCCGCGGGTGTTGGTGGACTATGATTGTATGATGCAATCTCCAGATGCAGAGTTGATGCGTGTAGCAAGAGCTCTCAATCTGGAAATAGATAATGAAGAACTTCATAATTACGAAACAAAATTTCTGGATGAATCTCTACGGCATACAAAGTATGACTATAGTGATTTGCTGTCAGATGTTGCTTGTCCTGCCATTGTTCAAGAAGTTTACAGCACTCTGTTAGATGCGGTGTCCGATTCGGTGCCAATTAATGATAATAAACTGTCTGCCAAGATTTCCTGCTGGACTGCTGAATTTGAGCAACTAAGATCTGCTCTTGTTCTAGCTGACAAGCTGCTGTCACAGAATGCGAGTGTGAGCAGAGATATATCAGAGCGCGATGAGCAGATCGTCAACCTGAGCCAGACCGTGACCGAGCGCGACGATCAGATCATAGACCTGAGCCAGACCGTGACCGAGCGCGACGATCAGATCATAGACCTCAGAAAACACCTTGATGAAATCCTTGGCAGTAAATCATGGAAGCTTACAAAACCTTTACGACACATCCGTAGAATGATGACAGGTCAAAAAACAACCTTTTTGCGGCAGAGAATTTCTACGCTCATGCGCAACACCTGGCGCACGTTACCGCTGACGCCCTCGGCAAAACAGCGTCTAAAAACCGGTATTTTCAATACCGCTCCCTTCTTGTTTCGCCATACTGGCGCCTACCAGGATTGGCGGGATTTTCAGTCTCATGCAAGCAGCTACAAAAAAGAACGTTGGGGACTGGTGATCGATAATGCAGAAAGCCAATATACGCCACTGCTTCAGGCGGTGCAGCCCGAGAACTTACCTGTCAAGGTCATCTGTTTCTATTTGCCGCAGTTTCATTCTATTCCCGAAAATGATGCATGGTGGGGCGAGGGTTTTACTGAATGGACCAACGTGCAGCCCGCCCAGTCTCAATTCGACCACCACTATCAGCCACATGTTCCGGGAGAATTGGGTTACTACAATCTGCTTGATCCCATCATACAGCGCCGACAGGTGGAGCTGGCCAGACTCTATGGAATCGGTGGTTTTTGTTTCTATTTCTACTGGTTTGGAGGAAAGCGCCTGCTGGAGGCTCCGATCGAGAACTATCTTAACGACCCCAGCCTGGAGCTGCCGTTTTGCCTTTGCTGGGCCAACGAAAACTGGAGCCGCCGCTGGGATGGACTGGAAAACGAGATACTGATCGCCCAGAGGCATTCGCCTGATGATGACCTGGCATTTATTCGTCATGTGGCCCGATATTTCAAGGATCCTCGCTATATCCGAATCAATGATAGACCGTTGCTGATCGTATATCGCCCGGGTTTGTTGCCTTCGGCAAGAGAGACGGCCACCCGCTGGCGCGCTTGGTGTCGCAATGAAGGCCTCGGTGAGATCTATTTGGCCTATACACAATCATTTGAGACAGTGGATCCAAAGAAATATGATTTCGATGCGGCCATCGAATTTCCACCGAATAATTCCTTGTCGCCAAACGTCACCGCTAGCGTGACACCTGTTCATGAAGATTTTGCCTCTACGGTTTATGACTGGCGAATATTTGTGAAGCGTAGCGAGAACTACAAAAAACCAGGCTACAAGCTGTTCCGCGGCGTTTGTCCTTCCTGGGATAATACCGCACGGCGGCGCAATCACGGCACGGTATTTATCAATAGCACCCCGACGCTCTATCAACGATGGCTTGAAAATGCTATCCAGGAGACGAATCGGCAGTTCTGTGAAACGGATGAAAAGCTGATTTTCGTGAACGCATGGAACGAGTGGGCCGAAGGTGCGCATCTAGAGCCAGATACGCGATACGGCTATGCATGGTTGCAGGCGACGCGGAACGCGTTGGTAGCGCAAGCTGTTTTGTCGCAACACCAAATTCTGATTGTGACTCACGATTGCCACCCGCATGGTGCCCAGTTCCTGATCCTGGAAATAGCCAGGCAACTGGTTCGTAACGGCTATAGGCTAGCTATTGTCGCGCTCGATGGCGGAAAATTGCAGGAGGAATTCGCCCGGCTCGGCCCCATGCTCCTGATGAGCTCGTCCGACGAGGCGGCGCTTGATGCTTTCCTCATTGGCTTACGCAATCGCGGATGCAGGGACGCCATCTCCAGTACTGTCGTAAGCGGCAGCATTCTTCCTGTGTTAAAAAAATTTGGTTATCGGGTTGTCAGCCTCATTCATGAATTACCCGGGGTAATTCGAAGCATGAAGCAGGAATCAAATGCGCAGCATATAGCCCAGTTTGCTGACAAGATTATTTTTCCAGCAAAATTGGTGCGCGATCAATTCGCCACGATCGCGTCTTTTGCCGCTGAAAAAGCGCTCGTCCGTCCTCAAGGGCTGCTACGCAAAAACCCTTACCACGGGAAGAATCAGCAAGCACACCGTGAAGTCTGCAAACGCCTTGAGCTGCCAGCGGATACACGCATTGTCCTTAACATTGGCTATCTTGACACCCGCAAGGGAGCGGATCTCTTTGTCGAGATTGCCGGCGAAGTTTGCCGGCTCCTGAAAGACACGGTTTTTATATGGGTCGGCCACACCGAGCGTGAGTTGGAGCAAAAAGTACGGGCTCGAATCGAGGAGCTTGGTCTGCAAAAGCGGGTGCTGCTCGTTGGTTTTGATCCAGAGCCGCTCGTGTATTACGCAGCGGCATCGGTCTATGCGCTCACCTCCCGCGAGGATCCGTTCCCCAATGTTGTTCTCGAATCTGTCTCGGTTGGTGTGCCGGTCGTTGCTTTTGAGGGCACCACGGGCGCCGCCGAATTCATTGTTCAGCAAGGTGGCAGGCTCGCTCGTCATCTGGATACCAATGATTTTTCAGCCAGACTTGAAGAATTGCTTGATCGCACTGCAGCCACGAAATCACAGTGTCTTCCGGATCTTTCATTGCAGCGCTACATCCTTGACCTTTTACATTATTTGAACGGAACACCACGCGTTTCGGTAATCGTTCCCAATTATAACTACGCTCAGCTGATTAAAAGCCGGCTTGATTCGGTTTGCAAGCAGGCATACCCAGTGTACGAGCTTATCGTTCTGGATGACGCATCAACCGACGACAGCGTTAGTTGCGTCGAGAAATACTTTCGCGAATCATCATATGATGGCCAGATCGTCCTCAATGAATCCAACTCCGGATCGGTATTCAGGCAATGGGCAAAGGGATTGCAGCTGGTCACCGGAGACCTCGTGTGGATTGCTGAAGCCGATGACATTGCGCACCCTGATTTTCTCTCGGCCATGGTGCCCGCCTTTGTCGAGAAAAGTACGGTGATGGCGTTCTGCCAATCGAGGCAAATTGACGAAGAAGGAAGAGTGCTCAGCGACAACTATCTCGACTATACGAACGACATAGCGGTACGTTGGCAGATGGATCATTCCATTGATGGCATCGATGAGATTCGAACGTCAATGGCCATCAAGAATGTGATTCCTAACGTCAGTGCAGTCCTATTTGACCGACAGTCATTGCTAAAGGCTCTGGATGCAGTCGGTAAGGATCTCTTTGACTATAGGGTGGCAGGCGACTGGCTGGTCTACCTGCATGTTCTCGCACAAGGACGTCTCTACTTCAGCACAAAATCTCTGAATGATCACCGCCGCCACCAGAATAGCGTCACAAGTACCATTGCGTTGAAAAATCACCTTGCCGAAGTGGCTAAAGTGCAGTCCATTGCGCATCGTATTGCACGGCCCGAGGAGAGTGTTCTGGCTCAGTCGAAGGGCTATCTGGCTCGGTTGCGCGAACAGTTCGGTCTTGAGAATTTCAGCATTGATGAGGGGCGTGATGCGAATCACCACATCGCATAAGCGCGCATTGATTCTGGGGGCGGGTGGCTTCATCGGGATCAACCTTGCCCACGCCTTGGCCAAGACGGATTGTGAAGTCGTTTGCTTCGACCGGTTTCTTTCTTCTCATTGGCCTTCCAAGGTCAAGCACATTGTGGGTGAGTTCCCGGAAATGCCGCCAGAGCTGCTTGCTGCGCTCGATGATGCCACGGTGTACCATCTGGTCAGTTCATGTCGCCCAAGCCAGCATACGGAAACGGCAGCTGACGAAGTCGTTGCCGACGTGGTCGCCACTTTGCGTTATCTCGAATATACCCGCGCTCGAAATATCCGATGGATTTTTGTCTCTTCCGGAGGCACGGTATATGGACCCAATGTGTACTGCCCAACGCCGGAGGACGCACCGACCAACCCGATTTGCTCTTACGGGCTGGTAAAGCTGACACTGGAAAAATATTTCGCCCTGTACAGAAAATTGCATGGGATAGACTTTGTTGTGGCCCGTGTCTCGAATCCTTATGGCCCATGGCAGGATCCCTTGCGCGGACAGGGCGTCATCGCTGCGCTGATCTACAAAGCATTGGCTGGGCAGACGGTTGAAATATGGGGTGATGGCGAAAACGTCAGAGACTATCTCTACATCGATGACACGACGAGTGCGCTGATCACCTTGGCGGATGCCGGACGCGCTGGCGAGATCTACAATGTCAGCGGTGGTACGGGCACGACCATCAATGAACTGATCGGAATGATCGGTAACGCATTGGGTAAGACGAAATGCACCAATTATGTCGCGGCCCGGATATCCGACGTTCGAATGAGCACCCTGGATAATTCCAAGTTGCGCCTGCACACTGGATGGGCCCCGAAAGTGGGCCTGCAGGAGGGTATACGGGCCACGGCTGAATGGATATCCAGACAATCTTTTGGAGAGAAATCATGATTAGTCAAGATGAATGGTTCAAGACCATTTGTGCGAGCTACAAGAATCCCCCGGTACTCGTAGATGGTAAGAAACTGCCGGTGTTTCCGAGCGACACCATCCAAATAAATACCACCGGACAGGCGGGCGTCAACACACTGAAGGAAGCGTTCGTCTTCTACCAGGACTGTGTCGAGACCTTTTCCGTGTTGGGCAATCCCATGAAGCGCGATGCCAGCCTGCTGGATTTCGGCGTCGGTTGGGGCCGCATCGCACGGTTTTTCCTGCGCGAATTGCCTCTCTCGAATATCCACGGCGTGGATGTGATGAGCGAGTTTGTAGATATCTGCAGACAGACTTTCGATAGCGACAATTTTTATGTCACACAGCCGTTTCCTCCGACCGCCATGGCTGCGGGTTCCTTCGACTACGTGGTGGGCTATTCCGTCTTTTCGCACCTGTCTGAAAAAGCATGTAGAGAGTGGATGCAAGAATTTCACCGAATTACAAAGCCTAGTGGATTGATTGCTTTGACTACAAGGGGCCGCCCATTCTTCGACTACTGCGAATCACTGAAAGGCAAAGGGTTTGGCGGATATTCTGACGCATTGTCAATGATGTTTACTGATTTTTCCGAGGCGCGAAAACGGTACGACCGTGGCGAATTTGTTCATTCAAATGCAAACGGAGTGAATGGAGGTGGCGCAATGACTTCGGAGTTTTACGGCGAGACATTCATCCCCGAACAATATGCAATACGCCTATTCAGACATGTTTACGCTGGAGCGTTTTTTATTCGATCCAGCGAGGCAGTTGCACCCCATTTTGTTCTTCAGAAGAAAGAAATGAAATTATCTAGGGGCTGTTGACGTTTCATCACATGGGTAGCCATAAAAATCCACAAGCCATGGCCACCATGCTTTCGTAATTTATTTTCAGTTTGTCGTAGCGTGTGGCCAGTGCCCGAAACCGCTTCAAGCTGGCAAACGCGTTTTTAACCAGATGACGATAACGGTACAAGGCCCAATCCATATCAGCATTGCCAATGACCGAGTTGGCTTTGTCTGCGACCACCGCTTCCGCCGCCGGCAATTGGGCAATCAATTCGCTCGCCGCTTTGCTGTCGTGGGTCTCGCCACCCGTGACTAAAAACTCAATCGGTAAACCGCAACTATCTACCGCCAAATGAATTTTGCTGGTATTTCCCGCTCGGCTCTTACCGATCGCCTGCGAATCTTCTCCTGCTGCACCGGTACTGTGCTGATGCACTTTCACATAGCTGCCGTCGATAAATTCCCATTCCAAGTCGGGATCAATGACCAGCTTTCTAAAAATGTAGCGCCATTTGCCGCTGGCTGACCATGCGTTGAATTTCTTGTAGATCGAGTTCCAGTGGCCGAAATACTCGGGCAGATCCCGCCACGGGCAACCGGTTCTTAACCGGTACAGCATGCCTTCAACCATCCGGCGCAGTGCAGGCTTGTCACAGACGCCTACTTCCCGCAAGATCTTCCTCAGCTTCGACCAGTGCTCGTCCGCGAGCATCAATCGGGGCATTGCAAACTCGTTTTATTTTTGTGTGAGAACTTGAATATTACGAGTTTGCTCTTTTATTTCAATTGCTTATCTCCAATCATCAACACACTCTACGAATTCTCTGCGTCTGGTGATAGCCGCAGGAAGCTGGATCATGACTTCCTTGGAACTTGTGTAAATATCGAGATTAACACTCAAGATAAGAACAGCTATTACCTGAAATTCGAGCTGAGTAGTAACGATATTTTTTGATTTTAAAGGATTCCATAATGAACAATCGGGTAAGTATTAGAGTTGCAGACCTTGTCGGAGGATCACTATGTATATCAGCTGAAGATGGGCAAAAGGTGTTTGAGAAAATACTACCTCTTTTAAAGAATGGTAAGCCAGTAACTATTTCATTTGATCACGTGAATATGGTGATTTCTCTCTTTCTCAATATTGCAATTGGTCAACTGTATGGCTCGTTCAGCGAAGATGAAGTAAGAGCTCTGGTTAGGGTTGAAGGTCTTTCCGGGGATGATATGGAGCTTCTGAAGCGTGTTGTTGATAATGCCAAAAGGTATTATTCGAACCCGAAAGGTTATGATGCAGCATGGCAGGAAGAGGAGGAGGGCGAAAGTGAACAATAAGGCATATGATTTGGCTTATTACTCCTTTACATTCGGGGAATATATTCTGGTGGACACCAACATCTGGCTTTACCTGTTCCCCGCCCCTGGAAATCCGCATCAATCTTTTGCTCGCCGGTATTCAACTGCTTTTTCAAGACTTGTTGGTGCCCAGGCACAGCCTGTTCTTGATCCTATGGTGTTAAGCGAATAT
>WBZO01003514.1_pt1 | contig 12250 bp, 8 predicted proteins | sample 5204261 | NCBI WGS metagenome assembly WBZO01 (sample SAMN12412400, study PRJNA552823) | activated sludge metagenome | isolation source: activated sludge from anammox sidestream of wastewater treatment plant... | place: USA: North Carolina | collected 2017-09 | reverse complement strand
GCATCGAGGGCGTAAAAGCGGCACCGGGGACGCCGATCGATCTGGAAGCCAACTGGAATTTGGTCAGTTACCTGCCGGACAACGACGATGCGCCGGAGATCGAACTGCAATCGATGATTGACGTGCTGGTCGTGGCGCTGGGATTCGACAACGGCGGTCAAAGCTATGACCCGGCCAATCCGGAACTGGCGACGCTGGAACTGATGAAGCGCGATTTCGGCTACTGGCTGAAAACGACCGCTTCGGCGACGCTGACCTATCCGGGCATGTTGCCGCGGGTGTGGGCGAATCCATTCCTGCAGTCGTTCAAGGCCGCGCCGATGTCGGCGACGGTGCTGCCGACGCGCGAATGGGTGAACCTGTACGGCGACGGCTTGACCATCGACGGACAGATGCTGGCGGCGGGCTCGGTCGTGGAAGTCTTTGATGAAAGCGGCGTGCTCTGCGGCACGGCGCTGGTCGAGCGGAATGGTCGGTTGAATTTCACGCCGATCTATATCGACGACAAGAGCACGGATCTGGACGAAGGCGCCGATTACGGCGGCATGGTGAGTGTGTCGATCAACGGTGAGCCGGCGCAGGAGGCGTTTGGTGTACCGGGGTTCGGCGAGAAGATTCGCGCCAATGAATTTACCTCGCTGCTGCGCCTGAATGACGGGCTGCCGCGCAACTTCGCACTCGAGCAAAACTATCCCAACCCGTTCAATCCGACGACGATGATCGAGTTCAGCATGCCGGTATCGACGCACGCCAAAGTGGAGGTATTCAACTTGCTGGGCGAGCGGGTCAATGTGCTGATCGACCGCTACCTCCCGGCCGGCAACTACAGCGTGACCTGGCGCGGCGACGATCAACTGGGTCACACGGCGTCCTCGGGGATCTACTTCTATCGCTTGAGCGCCGGAGATTTCACCGTTACGCGCAAGATGATGCTCGTAAAATAGTTTGCAGAGACGATAGCGATGAATATTTTGAGGCGACAAATTGACGAGGAAGAAGCGACTATGAAGGCAACACGATTTATTTTGATGCTGCTGGCGGCGGGGCTGCTGGCCGCGGCAGCCTATGCGCAGCCGATTCCCACGAACATCTGGACCGACTTCGGCGGCTCGAACTGCACGGTCAATGCGGCGCCGATGCCGGTTGGCAGCATCGTGCAGGCGTTTGATCCGCAGGGCGTCCTGTGCGGGCAGCGGATCACGACCGCTGCCGGAGTGTACGTGGCCATGTCGGTCTACGGCGACGACCAGTTTTCGCCGGCAGTCGACGAGGGCTGCATCCTCAACGACGTCGTGACGTTCAAGATCAACGGCCGCGAGGCGAGCAAGCTGGGTCCGGATGGCGACCTGTGGCTCGGCTTGGGACCGGTGCAGGTGATGAACTTGGCGACGACACAGAGTTTCGCGCTGGCGTTAAGCGGCGGCGCGGACGACAAGGGCCTCGCCGGGACGATCGTGCCGTACACGGTGACGCTCCACAACAATGGCAATGGCATCGACCGGATCATGGTTTCGTTGACCAGCTCGCTGGGATGGACGGTGGTATCGGATGCGAATCCGGCGGGATTCTACCTGAATCCCGGCGCGACGATCGCCGTGAATATTGAGGTACATATTCCGGCGCTGGCGACGGTCGGACAGGAAGATGAGTTGACGGTGACGGCCAGCTCGCTGTTTGACGGCGCCACCTCGACCAACAAGGTCATCACCACGACAGTGGATCAGCAGACCGACGTCAATGACGCGGAATTTGCGATTCCCGGTCAATTTGCCCTGGAGCAAAACTACCCGAATCCGTTCAATCCGGAGACGAAGATCAGTTTCGTGATGGAAAAGGGCGCCGATGTCGCCCTTGAAGTATACGACATCCTCGGCCGCCGCGTGAATTCACTGCATACCGGCTATCTGCCGGCGGGGACGTACGAATATACCTGGTACGGTACCGACACTTACGGCCGCCAGGCCGCCAGCGGCATCTACTTTTATCGGTTGATCACCGGCGACCAGAGCATCACCCGCAAGATGACGTTGCTGAAGTAGGTATTCATCGCCTCATAGTCCGAATCTTTCGGCCCCGTTCCGCGCGGAACGGGGCTTTTCTTTTGGCGGAAAGTGGTTGTTGAACGGCATCAAAAGTGGTAAATCAAGACCGACGTCGGCGGCCGCGCAGCTGCGGCTTGCGGCGCACTCAAGGAACGAGACCATGAAGATTCTGGATAACCGCATCGAATTGACCGGCCAGTTGCAGGAATACCCCTGGGGCAAGCGGCATTTGGCGAGCGATCGCGACCTGGAGCGGCAATTGCAGGTGGTCGAAGTGCACCGGCTGGCGTTCGGGCGCGACGCCGAAGTGCGACAATACGTGAAAGCGGCTTGCGCCCTTGGTCAGTTCACGCACGCGCAGATCAATCAAGTGATCGGCGTGAAGCGCGCCGAAGACGGCACGGTGTTCATCGTGCAGGACTACGCGGAGGGAACGAGCCTGCGGCAATTGCTGGCCCGGCACGGCGAGCGGATGACACCGGAACTGGCGGTGCATCTGCTGGCGCAGGTAGCGCGAGCACTCGCAGCCGCGCATGATGCGCGCGATCGGCAGACGGCGCAGTCGCAGAAACTATTTCATCTGGGGCTCAATCCCGACACGATTCGGATCACGGCGAAGGGGGAAGTGCGGCTGATCGACTTCCAGTTTCCGCCGGAGCAGATCAAGAGCGCGGCGCAGGTGGCGTATCTGGCGCCGGAGCAGATCCAGGGAGCGGCAACCGACCAGCGGACAGACTTGTTCAGCCTGGCGGTCGTCGGTTATGAATTGTTCTGTGGGCGGCGATTGTTCACGGAGGATAACGTCTCGGAACTGATGGCGATGATCCTGCGCGGCGAATACGACGTCTCGGCGCTCGATCGCAGCAAGGTGGATCGGCGCGTTACCGAACTCGTCGCGGGATGCCTGCGTTTGCATAGGAATGAACGCCTGGTGACGGCGGCGCAATTCGGCGACCGTTGCGAGTCGGTATTGCGTGAGGCGGGCGTGCATCCGGAAAAAAGGCTGCGAGAAATTGTTGAAAACGCCGCCGAAAGTCCTAAATTGGAGCCGTACCCAGCAGGCAGAAGCGAGCGGGTTCGTACCCGCGCCTTGGAGCGCACGGATTTAGAGGAAGGGACGCAAGCTATGGTCGAACCACCCCGTAATGATCGCGATGATGAGCGCCGTTCCCGCGCTGGTCAGGAGACCCGAATTTCGAGCATGCCGGTCGGCGAGCGCCTGAAGCGGGCGCAGCGGTCCGGCTTGGGCGGAAACAGAACGGTGTTCGTGCTCGGTATCTTTGCGGCGGTACTGGTCCTCGCAGCCGGGGTATTGGTGATCCTGAAGCTGACCAGCGGCAGCGGCGGTTCGACGGAGGAGTCGCCGGTGTCGGGGATGAAGACGGGGACGATCAATTCGGTTCCGGACGGCGTGGCGGTGTATTCGGCGGATTCGCTCCTGGGGTACACGCCGTTGAGGCTGACGTTGCCGGAAGGGGAATTGCTGACGCTCAAGCACCCCTGCTGTCCCGATTCCAACATCATTCTCAACTTCGACCGAATTGCGGAAACCCCATACGTGATGCGCACGGTGGTCGAAATCACTTCGAACCCCGTGGGCGCCAAAATCACGCTTAACGGGCAGGATATCGGCGCGACGACGCCGTATCAGTTCGCGACGGCGGCATCTGATACGATTCAGTTCACGCTGGAAATACCGAACAAGAAGGTGATTGCGAGCGGGCCGATTGCGCTGGCGGAGTTTTCGAGCCTGAATCTGAAGGATATTGACGTCGCCAAGCGTCCGGGCGGTGGCGTCGAGTTCAGCGGCTCGTTTACCGACCGGCCGAAAACGCAGATCATCACCTATCCGCGCGGGGCGTCCGTCAAGATCACTGCGACGAATATGGAGATCGGCACGACACCGAAGGCGTTCGATTTTGGCGATGAGCCGGTGATGCTGCAGATTTCGCTGCCGGGATTCGAGGACGGGATCCTGGAGATTCCGGCTATCGGCAAGCGACAACCGACCTATAAGACATATCTCTTCCGGCGCGTCGATATTCAGGCGTACGAGCATGGACATCCGGACCGGACGGTCAATGCGCATATTAAGGAAGTGGTTTACGACGGCAAGTCTCACCCGTCACGCGAGATGACGCCGGCGTCAGTGCGCCTGCCCGGGATTGAGTGCCGACTTGTCTTAGGCGCCGACGGCTACATGGAAACCGATACGATCGTTACGCCGCTGGCGAAGGAATTTACCGTCGTGATGCGTAAGCGCGAAGGTTCGGCGCCGAAGCAGACCGAGAGCCCGCCGCCACAGTCCGCCTCCGGCAGTCAGGCGGAAGTGCGGATCTTTGTCGTCGATGACAAGGAACGACCCATTCCGAACGTCGTGGTGACGGCGGAGTACAAGGTTGGCAAAGACAAACAGCTGGACGATCTCGGGCGCACCGACAGCAACGGCCGTGTCACCGCCAATCTTAATCCGAACAAGTACAAGTTCCTGGCAACGCACGAAGAATACAAGAACAAGGACGAATCGCGCGAGGTCAAGGCGGGCCAGACCTATGTCGTCCAGATCAAGATGAAGAGGAGATAGCATGGCGCGGTTTGTGATTCTGAAAGGCGGCGCCAGTTACAAGATTTTTGAATTCGAGGGGAGCATCGCACGGGTCGGTACCGAGTCCTTCATGGATTTGCAGCTCGAAGCGTCCGGCTTCGAAGGCGACCTGTTCTTCCTGACCAAGACGGCCAAGGGTTACGAAATCGAAAGACGTGCCGACAATCTCAGCTTTGCGGTCAACGGCGCACCGGGGGCGGGTCGACAGCTCCTGAACAATGGCGACAAGGTGACCTTCCTTGACTACATCTTGATCGCGACCTACTCGCCGCCAGGGGAGGCGCCGAAAGTTGAGGCGCCGACGCCGCAGGAGAGACCGACTATGCCGCCGCGGCCGGAGATCAAAGCCGAGGCACCGCCGCCGCCACCGCCGCCAGAGCCCAAACCGGTCAAGCGCGAGCCGCAGGCGACCGTCATGATAAATGTTCCGCCGGAATTGTCGGCGCCACCGCCGCCGCCACCGCCTCCGCCACCGCAATCGCCTCCGCCGCCACCGCCACGACCCGCCGGAGGCGAGCGCCCGACGGTGATCATCGATTCGGAAGCGATGTCGCAACAAGCACAGCGGCAAGCGCCGCCGCGATCAGGGGAGCCATACGATCCGAGTCCGCGGCCGATCCAGCGGGAAGCCGCGCCGCACGTCGAACGACCGATGGGACCGGTGCCGACCAAGGAACGGATCACGCCGGTATATTCGCTGGTGGGATTATCGGGGCAGTACAAGGGGCAGGTGCGGGAGATCAATGTGCGCGAGTTTGTAGTCGGGCGCGACGCGGCGATCTGCGACCTGGTCATCGATCGCACGGAATCAGGTGAACTGGAAAAGTCGGTATCGCGCGAACACTTCGTGATTTCCTCAACCGAGGACGGGTTGTATATCACCGACAAGAAGAGCCGACTGCGGACGTACATTAACGGCAAAGTGCTGGAGCCAAACCAGCGCGAGTTCATCGCGCCGGAGGATCTCATCTCGATTCCGGCGCCGACCGGCGAGGTGAAGCTGCGGCTCTGTTTCCTGGGGCAGGAGAATTTTGCTGCCGATAAAGGCAAGAGCAAGTATACTCCGATGGTGATCGGTCTGGCGCTGATCATTATTGCGCTGGTCGTCACGATCATCTGGTTGCTTGGAGATAAGTAGAAAAATGAAGATCGCCTTCGCGGGCGCCACCGACGTCGGTCGGGTGCGCCATCACAACGAGGATAATTTCGCCATCGACGAGCCGCGGCGACTGATGATCGTGTGCGACGGGATGGGAGGACACGCCGCCGGCGAGGTGGCTTCCCAAATCGGGATCGAGTCGATCACGGGTCTTTTCGCCAAGCCGGGGCCGGGGCCATTTGGTCAGGAGTCGTTCCGGTATCCGGAGCCGCTTACGGCCGAGGGCAAGCTGCTCGTGGGGGCGATTGCCGTAGCCAATCATCGCATCATTCATCACAGCCGCGCCGTACCGGGGCAGACCGGTATGGGGACGACAGTCGTAGCATGCCATTTTGCCGAAGGAATCGTCACCGTTTGCCACGTCGGCGACAGTCGCGCCTACCTGGTGCGCGACGGCATCGCGCGCCGCATTACGATCGACCATTCCTGGGTCAGCGAAATGATGGAGAAGCACAATCTCTCCGAGGAAGAGGCCGAGGCGCAGGTTAATAAGAACGTGATTACCCGCGCCCTGGGTACCAAGCCGGCGATCCGGGTCGATATCTCGCAACTGCGCTTATGCAACAACGACATCTTCGTGATCTGTTCCGACGGCCTGACCGGCATGGTGTCCGACAGCGAGATCATGCGCGCGGTGGAAGCGAACGCAGCGAACCTGGGGACGCTGGTTCAGACTCTGATCGATCAGGCGAATGCGGCGGGCGGCGCGGACAACGTTACGGTCTGCGCAGCGCGGGTTCTCGAGACGAAGGAAGCTACCGACTTCGACGAAGTTCGCCGCGTGACGGTGGACTGGAGCGAGGAACCAGAAATGTCTGCATTGGCAGCGGTCTGTGCCGAGTCCTTCAGCGAGGCCCCCAACCCTGCCGCCGATACTTCCGCCGCGTCTGAAGAAACCCAGGGAATCAAGACCCCCGGCGCGAAAAAAAAAAGACTGATTAGCCCGCTGGCGATCATCATTTTCATCATTGTGTTGATCATTATCCTTGTCATCTGGTATTCGTGACCGCCGCCCACTACCCGCAGTAGAATTATCCTTGTCGGCGCAAATTTCCGGTGCGGCCGGGAACATTTCTGCGTTATAAAGGAACATGGCAGGGGGAGGGGAGTTGAGAAGGAAAGCGACCGAGCGTTTGAGCACGACGAAATCAACCGGCAAACATAAATCGATCAGCAAGTACTACCGCAAGTACCAGCGCTACTACATCTGGGGCTTCGTGGTGCTGTTCCTCTCGGTGTTCTTCCACGCAACGCTGCCGTGGCTGATGAAGGTGGGGATCGACTCGCTCGACCCGACCGTGGGGACGGCGGCGCACCCGGTTAAGGATGCCATCAGCCCCTGGGTCCATTCGCTGCTGGGCAATAATCTGGCCCTGTATGCGCTGGCGATGGTCATTGGCGCAGCCATCGGCGGATTTTTTCGGTTCTGGGCACGCCGGACGATCATCTGGGGTTCGCGCGACATCGAGTACGAGCTGCGCAACGAAGTCTTCGGACATCTGCTCCAACTGCCGGCGGCCTTTTATCAGCGAACGCCGTCGGGGGACGTGATCGCCCGGTTGACCAACGATCTGGAAGCCGTGCGGCTGATGATCGGGCCGGCGGTGATGTACTTGATGAACACGATCGTCACCGGCATCGTGGCCTTCACGGCAATGCTGATCATTTCCTGGAAGCTGACGCTCTACTCCTTGATTCCGCTGCCGCTGTTGTCGTTGGTGATGTGGCGGCTGGGGACGGCGACGCACAAGCGCTTTGTGAAGATTCAGGATCATTTCTCGGCGCTGTCGTCATTCGTGCAGGAGTCGCTGGCGGGTGTGCGCGTGATCAAGGCCTACCGGCGCGAACCGTATCAGAATGAAAAATTCCGCGAGGTCAGCGACAGGTATGTGAAACTGAACCTGGCGCTGGCGCGGGTGCGGGCGATGTTCATGCCCGGAATCACTCTGCTGGTCGGCCTGCTGGTGCTGACGGTGTTCTGGGCGGGCGGGCACGAAGTGATCGACGGAACCATCTCGAAGGGGGAGTATGTCGCGTTCATGGTCTACCTGATGATGTTGATCTGGCCGATGCTGGCGATCGGCTGGGTGGTGTCGCTGTACCAGCGCGGGACGGCCTCGCTGACGCGTATCGATGGACTGCTGGCGGAGCCGCCGGAGATCGAGTCCCCCCCGGCGCCGGCGACGATCGCGAACAAACGGGGACGGGTACGGTTTAGCGGACTCTCCTTCGCCTATCCGAACACGACGGCGCCGGTGCTACGGGAGATTGCCTTTGAAGTCACTCCCGGCGAGACGGTCGCGGTGGTGGGTTCGACGGGGGCCGGAAAGACAACGCTGGTGTCGCTGCTCATGCGCACCTATGCGGTGCCCGACAATACAATTTTCATCGACGACGTGGATATTAACCAACTGGCGCTCGACGATCTGCGCGGCATGATCGGTTTTGTGCGACAGGACTCCTACCTGTTCTCCGACACCATCGCTGCCAACATCGCCTTTGCGCGCGCCACGATCGATCTCGACGAAGTGCAGCAGGCGGCGACGCTGGCCGCCTTCGACGGCGAGGTCGAGGGCTTCCCCGACCAGTATCAGACGATTCTGGGCGAGCGCGGGATCACGCTGTCGGGGGGACAGAAGCAGCGCGCCGCTATCGCGCGGGCCCTGCTGAAGAAGCCGACGATTCTGGTACTCGACGACGCGTTTTCTTCGGTGGACACGCAGACCGAAGAGTTGATCCTCGAGCGGCTGCATACCGCAGCGGGCAACATTACGACTTTCCTGATCAGCCATCGCCCGTCGACGATCCGGCGCGCCGATCGGATTGTCGTGCTCGACCAGGGGCGGATCGCCGAAACCGGCACTCACGAAGAGCTGATCGCGCGGCAGGGTCGCTACTTTGAGATCATCCGCCGCGAACTGCTGGCGGACGAACTGGAGCTGCTGGGGTAGCATGCAGGACTTTCGCGAAGAAGACAAACTGGGCAAGGCCTACGACGCCCGGCTGATGCGGCGACTGCTGACGTATCTGCGGCCCTATCGCTGGTATGTTGTGCTGTCGCTGCTGCTGCTCATGCTCGCCTCGGCCTTGCAGTTGACGCGGCCGTATCTGGTCAAGCTGGCGTTCGACGAGCACATCGCGATCGGCGACGGCCCGGGTCTCAATCAGATTGCATTGCTGTTCCTCGGCGTGCTGCTGCTGGAGTTCGCCATGGGTTACGGGCAGATCTACATCATGGAGTGGATCGGGCAGAAGGCGATGTTCGATCTGCGCGGGAAGCTGTTCGGTCACATCCAGTCGATGCATCTCGGCTTCTACGACAAGAACCCGACTGGACGGCTGCTGACCCGTGTCACCTCCGACGTCAACGCCCTCAACGAACTCTTCGCTTCCGGCGTGGTCGATATCGTCGGCAACCTGATCATGATCGGCGGCATCATCATTGTCATGTTTTCGCTGTCAGTGAAGCTGTCGCTCGTCACCTTCATTATCATTCCGCTGATTCTGGTCGCAACGGTCATGTTCCGCGTCAAGGTGCGCGATTCCTACCGCGAAATTCGCATCCAACTGGCCAAGCTGAATGCCTTCACCCAGGAGCACCTGGCGGGCATGACCGAGGTGCAGAATTTCGTGCAGGAAGACAAGACGATGAGGCGCTATGCCAAGATCAACGGCGAGTTGATGGATCAGCACAAGCGCTCGGTTCTGCTGTACGCCGTGTTCTTCCCGGTCGTGGAAATCATCGGCGCGATCAGCACGGCGCTGATCGTCTGGTACGGTGGCGGGCAAGTGGTGCAGCAGGCGATCAGCTTCGGCACGCTGGTGGCGTTTTTCCAATACGTCGAAATGTTTTACCGCCCGATTCGTGACTTGGCGGAGAAGTACAATATCCTGCAGGCGGCGATGGCCGCTTCCGAGCGCATCTTCAACATCCTCGACACGCCGCCGGCGATCACGGCGCCGACGGCGGCGCACCGGCTCGATGGCTACGACGGGACGATCAAGTTCGACCGGGTGAATTTCGCCTATAACGCCGACCACCCGGTACTCAACGAGGTCTCGTTCGAGATCGGTTCCGGGGAGAAAGTGGCACTCGTCGGCGCAACGGGCTCGGGCAAGACGACGACGGTCAGCTTGATGTGCCGCCTGTACGATGTCAACAGTGGCGCGATCATGCTGAACGGCGCGGAAATTCGGCAGCTCGATCCGCGCGAAGTCCGGGCGCAGGTTGGGCTGGTGTTGCAGGATGTATTCCTCTTCTCCGGCTCGATCCAGGACAACATTACGCTCGGCAATGAGCAGATCAGCGACGAACAGGTGCGCGCCGCCGCGGAACGAGTCGGGCTGTTACCGTTCGTGAATCGGCTTGAACACGGATTCGCCCACAAAGTCGGTGAACGCGGGAGCTCGCTGTCGGTCGGGCAACGGCAGCTGATCAGTTTTGCGCGCGCGCTGGCGTACAATCCGCGCGTCCTGATTCTCGACGAAGCCACATCGTCGGTGGACAACGAAACGGAAAATATCATCCAGCAGGCCATTCATCGGCTCTTCGAAGGTCGGACCTCGGTCGTGGTGGCACACCGCTTATCGACGATTCGGGAGGCCGACAAGATATTGGTGTTCCACAAAGGGCGGATTGTCGAACAGGGGCGGCACGAGGAGTTGTTGAAGCAGCACGGCGTATATTGGCGGCTGTACCAGCTTCAATATCAAGATCAGGAGGCCACCAGAGGTGTATGAAAGTCAATCGGGCATTATCGGCGGCGTTGTTGCAGGCCGCAACCGAGGCAGCGCACCAGGCCGGCCGGCTCTTGCTGGCCAACGTCCAGAAGAATCGTAAAGTCCAGCTGAAGGGGCGCATTGACCTGGTGACGGAGATGGATCTGCGCAGCGAGACTCTGATCGTCGCGCATCTGCGCCGGGCGTTTCCGGAATCATCGTTCCTGACCGAAGAGGGAAGTGTGCGCGAGGAGGCCGCTGAGGTGAAGTGGATTGTCGATCCGCTCGACGGCACGACCAATTACGCGCATACGTTTCCGGTGTGGTGCGTGTCGATCGCGGCCGAATGCAACGGCGAACTGGTGGCGGGCTGCATCTACGATCCCACGCGGGACGAAATGTTTACCGCGACCAAACACGATGTGGCGCGGCTGAACCGGGGGCCGATCGCGGTGAGCGACCGGCGGCGGCTCGATCAGGCGCTGCTGGCAACCGGGTTTCCCTACGACATCCGCACCAGCCGGATCAACAACCTGGTCAATTTCACGAACTTCGTCAAAACCGCGCGGGCCGTGCGGCGGGCCGGATCGGCTGCCCTCGACCTGTGCTACCTGGCCTGCGGACGCTTTGACGGCTATTGGGAGTTGAAGCTGCATCCCTGGGACATGGCGGCCGGAGTCCTGATCGTGCGGCAGGCGGGCGGACGCATCTCCGATTTTGACGGCAACGAGTTTTCGATCTACAAGGACCGGTTGCTGGGTTCGAACGGGCGCATTCACAAGGAGATGATGCGGGTGCTGGCGGCAGGGAAGTAGCCGTAAATGAAAACTGACCGGCGGAAAGAGAGCCGGTCAGTTGAGATCTTTGCTCGCCGCTACTTTTCGGCGATGCACTCTTCCAAGGCTTCGTCCAATTCCTTGAAGTTAATCGGCTTGGGCAGGAAGCGGTTGACCCCTGCCTCTTTGATTCGCGCGATCAGACTTTCGGTGGCATAGGCGCTGACCATGATCACCGGCAACCGCGGATAACGCTCGTGCAAGAGCTCGACCAACGTGATCCCGTCGCCGTCGGGCATCTTTAGATCGGTGATGACCAGATCGACGGGGTTGTCGTCGAGGAACTTGACCGAGTCGCCGACCGAAGTGAAAGCGTGAACTTCGTTGTCGCGTTCTTCGAGGCGCTGTTGCAGGCTCAGGAGGAACTCTTCGTTGTCATCGATCACGACGACGCGGCGGCGGTTGATGTTGGTAAGCAATTTAGCGATCTCCGATTCGATGTTGCCGATGCGAAAAGGTTTGGCGAGAAAACCGTCGGCGCCGTTTGAGTAGGCTTGCGCCTTGACGCCGTCGGTGCTGATGCCGGTGATCAGCATTACGGGCAAGTGACGATTGTGGCGTTTGATTTCCTGCAGCAGCTCGATGCCGGACATTTTCGGCATGTTAATGTCGGAAATGACGAGATCGAAGTGCTCGGCAGCCATCAGTTCGAGCGCCTCCTGCGCCGAGGCGGCGGCGCGCGAATCATAGCCGATCGTTTCGAGGGTATCGACCAGCAATTCGGTCAAATTGGGGTCGTCATCGACCACCAGTACGCGCGAGTGTGCCATAACGACAATGTTCCAGGCGATGGGGTTGTCTGCCAACTTAGGTTCGACTGATATTCCTGTCACCCCCATAGTCCTCTTATCGGCAGCGCCGCGGGTTTCTCCTTGCCTAATCTTGGCGC
>WBZO01005843.1_pt1 | contig 12256 bp, 7 predicted proteins | sample 5204261 | NCBI WGS metagenome assembly WBZO01 (sample SAMN12412400, study PRJNA552823) | activated sludge metagenome | isolation source: activated sludge from anammox sidestream of wastewater treatment plant... | place: USA: North Carolina | collected 2017-09 | reverse complement strand
CCGGCCGGCTGGGGATCGGTACAGGGCACCAACCGCCCCGTCCGGGAGCCCTCGGTCGCGGTCCCACCGCGTCCAGCGCGCGCCATCGAACTGATAGAGCCCTGCAGCGGTGCCCGCCCAGACGCGTCCCGCGGCATCCTCCGCCAGCCCGGTGACCGCCACCGAAGGCAACCCCTCGGTCGGTCCGTAGGCGCGCAGGCGGCCGCCTTCGAACAGGGCAACGCCGCCGGGCGCACCGAAGCCGAGCCACATGCCGCCGCCGCGGGTGGCCAGCAGTGCCCTGACCTGCCGGGCAGGACCGTCATCGGGACTCAGCGCCGTGAACGGCGTGAACCGCTGTCCATCGAATCGGTACGGTCCCTGCGACGTGCCGACCCAGAGATAGCCGTCGGTGTCCTGCGCGAGGGCGTAGATGCTGCCGTCTGGAAGGCCGTCCTTCTCACTCCACGAGGCGAGGGTGTACTCGGTGAGGACGCTGCGCAGGTCGGTGGCGCCGACGGTCGCGCTCGTGAGGAGTGCTGCCAGGAACTGAAGGGCCAGGCACCAGACCGCGCACGCGGACGACGAGTGCCGTGGAGGACCACCATCGCCGACCGGGACGACCCTGGTGCGCATCACCACTCCTCAGTGGGTCGGGTACCAGGCCCCTTCCCGCACCTCGGCCACACCCTTCAGCGCCGACGCCAGCGCCCGCACGGATGCCGCGGCCGTTGCCGCGCCTTGTGGATCGCCGCGACCCGCACGACGCGCGATGTAGCCCTGGTCGTAGTGATACGGATAGACCACGGATGGATGGAAGCTGCGCACGCAGGCGGCCACGGCCTCCGGCGTCATGCGGCCGTTGGGCAGGTTCATCGGCATGAACGCCACGTCGATGTTCCTGAGCGCCTTGATCTCGTCGACGCACTCGGTGACACCGGCGAAGAGAATCCGGCGGTCGCCCATGGTGAGCACGTAGCCGTTGGCCACGCCCTTGGCGTGGAAGGGCTCCCCCGGCATCAGGTCGTACGCCGCGAGGGCCTCCACGGTGACGCCGTCGAAGCTGCGTGAGGCACCGTTGGGCAGCACCACACCGTCAGGCACCTTGGACCTTCCCGACGCCGGCATCACGACCACGCCACCCGGACGGCGGACCTTCTGAAGCGCCGCGGGGTCGAGGTGATGGGCACCGGCATCGGCGTCGGTGATCAGGATGAGATCCGAGGGAGGAGCCGAGGACAGGTCCGCACCGGTCCAGGGATCGACGTAGATGGTCCGGCCGCCGAAGTCCACCTGCACGCTGGCATGCGCGAGCGGACGGAGCACGATGTCGCCGGCGGACGAGCGCAGGCGTTCCTCCGCGCGCAGCGGGACGTGGAAGGACAGCGCCGCGGACACGGCGACCAACAGACAAGTGCGACGCATGGCGTCCGATCTCCTGCTCGACCCCCGCCGCGACCGCACGCGTTCGCGGCGTCCAGGAGGTGTCGACGATGTCGGCGAGGCGCGCGGGGGAGAAGACCCGCCCGCAATCGAGCCTCGCGATGCCGCTGCAGTGTGACCGTCGCAACGCGCGCACGCAAGGGGTGAGCGCGGAAAATACCTGTGTTCAGGTAGGTACGACGGCCGGATCAGCCGGCGTCAGACACCTGCGACGCCGCGGCCCGATCGCGCACGGCGGGTGGAAGCACCTCGCGCCAGTCGTGGTACTGCAGTCGACAGGGATTGCAGTGGTAGATCGGGGCACGGGCGAGCCCCGCGAGGACGCTCAAGGGATGCGCGGACATGGCATCGATGCCGTCCCGCTTGGGCAGGCGTCGCACCCTGAGGTTTCCGCAGCGGATGCAGCGTGTGTGGCGGGACACGAGGTACGCCAGCTCGGACTCGAACGGAACCCGCCGTTCGCCCACGCGGTGCCCGCAGCGTGCGCACTGCTGCACGCGCCGATAGAACAGCCGTTCCAGGAACGAACGTGGCACGCGCTCGAGCGCGGGGGTCTGGCAACTGGGACAGGTCTGCATACCGGGGCGGGCCACGTCGATGGGTAATCGGCCCGAGATAGGTTTAGCACAACAACAGCGCCGACAGGCGCCAGGAAGGGCGCCGGCGTTGCCGGCTTCAGGCTGGTGGGACTGCAATCACCCGGAAATGCGCGTCAGGACGCGACCCTCTGGGCAGCGCGACGGCGGAACCGGTTGGCCTGGCGCGTGCGCCCGGCCCGGTGCAGCACCTGGGTGACCGTCGTGCGCATGACCTCGTTCATCAGGCCGGCGTCGTCGGCTTCGCGGCCCAGCCTCGCGATCTCCGCGGCCCGCCCGGCACGGATGTAGCCACGCAGGAGGGCCGTGTAGGTGCCGGTGTCGACCATCCCGGCCGCCTGCGCGCCGGTGAACACGAGCCGCGCCCGCGAGAGGTCGCCGGCCTTCACGCACGCGTCGATCAGGGCGGTGTGGGCGTACGTGCCGCAGACCCCTTGCGCAGCCGCACGCTCGAACACCTGCTGCGCCTCCACGAACCGGGACGCGCGGCCGTACGCGCCGATGAGCCCGGCGTACATGGCCTCGCCGACCGCACCCGCCGCCTCGGCCCGGTGGAGCGCCTCACGTGCGGTGTCGAGGCGATCGAGCACGAGGTGACACATCACCAGCTCGGTGTGGAGGAACGCGTCCTGGATGCCGCTGCCCAGCGTCCACCCCAGGAGTTCGACCGCAGCGTCGGTCGAGCCGCTCCGGCGCAGGGCCGTCGCGAACTGGCAGAGGGTCCTCGCCAGGTAGGGACGGTCTTCCGGTGCGCCCTGCAGGTCCAGCGCGGCGCGGCGGGCGTCATCGACGACGAGGCGCACGTCGGCAGGTGCGCGGCAGGCCGTGAGCGCCCGGCGGAACGCGTCGATCAGGTCGAGGGCTGCGTTCTTCTTCAGCAGGTTCGTGCGGAGATCGTGCATGGTGCCGGTCGCGCGACGCGCGTGCCTCCGTCCCTGGCGAACGGAACCGTGACGCCCTGTTCGTCACGGTCCCGTTCGTGGATTGTGGACGCTAGTCCGGAGGCACGGAGTAGCGGGCTCAATCTCGCACCGTGCGCGAAGTGCGGCAATACCCAGATGTGCGTAGCTGGAATGGGGGAATGCCCGCCTCGTCTGTTTCGCACGCATGTTGCGAATCGCAATGAAGGTGTCTTCGGCCCGTGGGGAATCGGCTATCATCCGCGCACTTCATGCCTGGTGCCGGGACGCGACGTGCACGACTCTCCGCAGGGTGCGCCGCGCTGGTGGTGTCCTGCGCGCTGGGGCACGGACCACGGGCGGCGTCTGCGCAGGACCTCCACGCGCGGAGCGGCATCCTCCAGGACTACAACCTCACGGCGTGGACCGAGCGCGAGGGGCTGCGCGCACCACGCGTCATGGCGCTCGCCCAGACTGTCGACGGTTACCTGTGGCTCGGCACCACGGCCGGCGTCATCCGCTTCGACGGCACCACCTTCACGCCCTGGGATGCGATCGGCACGACGCCGCTGCCGGCGGGCCGCGTGGCCAGCCTCTGGCCCGTGAGCGACGGCAGCTTCTGGGTCGGCTATCAGTCGGGCACCGTGGTGCACGTGTCGGGTACGCGCGCGACGCCCCAGCCGGCCATCAGCGACGCCACCGGCGGATACGTCAACTCGCTCATCGCCGACAGGGCCGGCACCGTGTGGGTGGCGGCCCGCAGCGGCCTCCTGCGCGTGCAGGAGGGGCAGGTGACGCGCGTCACCGCCGAGGCCGGCATCCCCGACGGTCCGGTGCTCAACGCCTACGAGGACCGGCGTGGCGTCCTCTGGATCAGTTCCAACACCGGCATCTTCATGCGTCAGCCGGGTGGCGCGCGGTTCGAGCCGGTGAGGCCAGCTTCGTACTTCGATCATCGCGTCGCGGTGGACGGCACCGGAGCGGTCTGGATTACCGATCCCCGCCGTGGCTTCCAGCGGCTGACCGGACCGCCCTCCACGCCGGCCAGCATCGTCAGCGGCCCGCGGCCGGGGCTGGGCGTGCAGATCCTGCCGACGGTGCGCGGCAGCACATGGGTCGCGACGCTGGGCCAGGGCCTGTGGCGCCTGCGCGACCCCGCGCGCCCAGACGCCATGGAGGTGCTCGGCGCCGACGACGGGCTGGCGAACGAGGTGATCCGGTGCCTGCTTGAGGACCGCGAGCAGAACATCTGGATCGGCACCGACTACGGCCTGTATCGACTGAGCCGGAACAAGATCACGCCGGTGCAGCGGCTTGGCGTGGTCCGTGCGGTGCTGGGCGACGCCACCGGTGTCTGGGTGGCGACGAGCACCGGCCTGATCCGCTTCGAGGGTGACAGCCAGCGCACGTTCGGGCTGGCCGGTGAGCTGCCCAGCCCCTTCGTCTCCACGCTGTGGCAGGACGATGAGGACGGGGTGCTGTGGATCGCGACCGATCGCGGCATTGCGGTGCACCGCCGCGGCCGGTTCGAACGGGTCGCCCTCACCGGCATCGAACCGTTGAATCGCATCTATTCGATGACCCGTGATCGGGAGGGTCGCTTGTGGCTGGCCGACTTCAACCGTGGGCTGTTCCGCTCGCGGGGCACGGTGCTGGAGCCGGTGGACGTGCCGGGCGTGCTGGATCACCGATCGGTGCTCTCCGTGCACCGCGACCCCGAGCTGCGGATGTGGGTGGCGCTGGCTGACGGCCGGCTCGGGTTCATCACCGACGAACGCGGGCAGTATCGCTTCACGTCGCCCACGAACGCACGCGTCCCGGGCGTCCGGTTGAACGGCGTGTTCCAGGATCGGCCGGGGAACCTCTGGCTGGCCACGTCCGCGGGCGCGTGGCACTACGCCGACGGGCGCATCACGACCATCGGTGACGCGAACGGACTGCCGAGCTCCCAGATGACCGGTGGCACCGTGGACCGCACGGGCGCAGTCTGGCTCGGCACGGGCGCCGGTGTCGTCAGGCTCGATCGCGAGGTCATCGCACGGCTCGAGCGGGAGCCGCGCGCGCAGGTGACCTACGGATACTGGGACGCGTACGACGGCGCGGCCGGCAGCCCGCTGTGGTTCGGCACGCCGTCGGTGGCGCGCGACCCTGGCGGGCGCATCTGGTTCGTGTCGGCCAACGGCGTCTCGGTGGCCGACCCCGACCAGCTGCGTGGGGCGACGCGCCTGCCGCCGGTCGTCATCCAGTCGGTGTCCGTCGGATCGAAGCTGATGAACCCGGAGGACGACCTGGTGCTGCCTCCGCGCAGTTCACCGGTCGAGATCGACTACGGCACGATCATGCTCTCGGCGGCGCACAAGGTGCGCTTCCGCTACCGGCTGGAGAACCTCGAACAGGAGTGGACCGACGCGGGCACCCGTCGCCAGGCGCTGTTCACGAACCTTCCGCCCGGGGAGTACCACTTCCGGGTGATGGGGATGGCCACCGACGGATCCTCGAGCGAGTCGACGGCGACGCTGCGCTTCACCGTGCAGCCGGCATTCACCCAGACGCCGTGGTTCATCGCCGGCCTCGGCGTCCTTGTCACGCTGACACTCTGGTCCGCCTGGCGGGTGCGGCTGCGCTACGTGCAGCGGCAGTTCGCGCTCGTGATCAACGAGCGTATCCGCATGAGCCGCGAGATCCACGACACGCTGCTCCAGAGCCTGATCGGTGTCGCCCTCCAGCTCGACGTGCTCGGCTCCTCGGACGAGGCCTCGGACCAGACCCGCGCCGCGCTCACGCGCGTCCGCCGGGAACTGGAGGAGGACATCCGCGAGACGCGGCAGTCGATCTGGAACCTCCGGTCACCGAAGCTGGAGCAGTCCGACCTCGCATCACTCGTGCGCGACGCCGGGCGCCGGATCACCGCGGGAGCGCCCGTGACTGTGCGCGTGGCGGTGGAGGGTTCGCCGCGTCGGCTGCGGCTCGACGTCGAGCAGCAGATCCTCCGCATCGCCGAGCAGGCGCTCGTGAACGCCGTGCGGCACGGCTCGGCGAGCGAGGTCGACGTGCAGCTGCGATTCGGACCGTCCGAGGTGGTGCTCACCGTCGCCGACAACGGCCGCGGGTTCGACCAGAGCCGCATTCCGGGCGAGTCGAACCTCCACTACGGGCTGGTGAGCATGCGCGAGCGGGCCGAGGAGCTCGGCGGGCGGTTCAGCCTGCGCACGGAACCGGGCCGCGGCACCGCCGTCGAGGCCGCCGTCCCCGTCTGAGTCCAAGGAGTGCTGGAACCATCATGTCCGCATCGCCCATCCGCGTCCTGTGCGTCGACGACCATCGGCTCGTGCTCGAGGGGCTGACGCTCATCATCTCGCGCAATGCCGACATGCAGGTCGTGGGAACGGCCGTCACCGGAGACGAGGCGGTGTCCCTGTTCCGGCACCACAAGCCGGACGTGACCCTGATGGACCTCCAGCTGCCGGTCGTCAGCGGCCTCGATGCCATCCGCGCGATCCGCAAGGAGCAGCCGGATGCACGCATCATCGTCCTGACGACGTATCACGGGGACGAGGACATCTTCAGGGCGCTCCAGGCCGGTGCGGCAACCTACCTGCTGAAGGACATGATCGCGGACGACCTGATCCGTACCATCCGCGAGGTGCACGAAGGGCGGCCGTCGCTCGACCGCGACCTGCAGACACGCCTCAACGAGCGTGCGACGCGCCCCGCGCTCACGCCGCGGGAGGTGCAGGTCACCGAGCTCATCTCGCAGGGCATGCGGAACAAGGAGATCGCGTATGCGCTCGGCATCAGCGAGGAGACGGTGCAGGTGCACGTGAAGAACCTGCTGGCCAAGCTGGGCGTGAACGACCGCACGGCGGCCGTCAAGGTGGCGCTGCAGCGCGGCATCATCCACTTCGTGTTGTGATCGATGCGGCGCCCGTGTCAGGGGCGCAGCGTGTCGAGCCGGGCCCGGATGCGCGCGGCCAGCGCGTCGGCCCCGAGCGCCGTCGCACGCTCGAGGGCGGCGCCCGCCGCCGCGATGGCGTCGGTCGTGCGGCCGGCCGCGGCGTAGGCCACTGACAGGGTGTCGAGCACGGTCGGACTCTGGCCGCCGGTCTGCACCCTCGCGCGCTCGGCCAGGGCCACCGCTTCGTCAGGACGCTTCTCCCCGTCGACCGTCGCGAGAATCCACGCCAGATCCACCAGGGCTGGAACATAGTCGGGCCGCACATCCAGGGCACGCCGATACGTGGCGATGGCACGGGCGGCACTGCCCGTCGTCGCGAGTGCCGCCCCCAGGCTGGCGAGCGTGGCCGGGTCGTCGGGTGCCAGCGTGAGCGAGCGCTGGTAGTGGGCGATGGCGGCGTCGAAGCGTCCGAGCGCCGCTTCCGCACGCCCCGCGTTGTAGTAGGTCTCGGCATCCGAGCCGTTCAGCGCCAATGCCCGCCTGTAGAACTCGAGCGCCTCACTGGGGCGGCCCTGCAGGTGGCTGATCGCCCCAAGGTTGCCGTACGCCTCGGCCAGGTCGGGCTTGAGACGCACGGCGGCCTGCAGTTCCGACCGGGCCTCGTCGAACTGCTGCTCGCGGAGCAGCGCCGTGCCCAGGTCGAAACGGGCACCGGCCGACTCCGGCGCGAGCCGCGCCGCGGTCCGCAGGTGCGCCATGGCATCGGCGGCTCGTCCGGCTTCCGCGTAACAGAAGGCCAGGTCGGCGTGCGCACGTGGGTCGTCCGGGTTGGCCTCGAGCACCTTCTCGGCGCCAGCGATGTCCTCGCGGAGCATCTTCGGCGCGTAGTCGGTGTCGAGCACGCGCCGCGCATCGGCCGTGCCAGTGGTCACCTGCAGCCAGAGATCGCCCATCTCGGCGCTCGCACTCTGCCCGAACGTCACCCGCCGTGGCGGCGAGAACGGATTCCGCGGGTTGCCTGCGGAGTTGTCGAACGTGTACTCCACGGCGATGGTCGTTCCCTTCGGCAGCGCCAGGGGGACCGCGAGCGTGTACACGTCCTGCCACCGCGGGTTCCAGTTCGAGATGGCGATCAACGGCACGTTCACGCCGTCGGGCCTGGTGGCGGTGGCGCGCATCGACCTCGCGAGGCTGTGCGCGTGCGGCTGCAGGGCCAGCACCCGGACATCCACCGGCAGCGTGTAGCGATCGCTGGCCCGGTGTTCGGCGGCACCAGGGGGGATGTCCAGGTCCTGCCGGCCGATCCTGATCATGTAGGGGGCCAGCCGCGCTTCACGGTCGGTGAAGTAGAGCCCGATCGACGGCTGCACCGCCTCCTCCTTGCCGGTCGGCGTGAGGTGCAGTTCGACGACCAGGTCCGACCCGGCGTCGATGCGCCATGGCGCCTCGTCGGTCACACGCGGCGACTGCCCAGGCGTCCAGCCGAGGAAGTGCCCGTCCGGAAACCGCGCGTTCCGCCCGCCCGCCCCCTCGTACCCGTCCGAGGGATCCTGTTCGTCGAGCCAGCGTGACGACCGGGTCGTGTCGATCTTGATGTTCGCGTGGTGGATGGCCTGGGTGGTGCCAGGGTCGAAGGCAATGGCCCGCACGAGGCGTCTTTCGGTGACGCCGCTCGGGATCACGAACGTGTGCACCTGGTCCGGCCCGCTGCTGTCGAGCGCATACGGGCGCGGCAGGCGGATCACATGGTCGGGCGTGCCGAGTGTCCATCCGTGGGCGAACACGGGCGGCACCGGGCGCAGGGCTGGATCACCTTCAGGTGTGCCGGCGCTGGCCCACTGCGCCAGCATCTCCACCTCCCCATCGTCGAGCCGGCGGCTGCCTGCGAAGCGGCCGTGGCCGGGATCGGGCTGCCAGGGTGGCATCAGGCGGTCGCGAGTGACGCGGGCGATCAGTTGCGCGCGGCGGCGCGCGTCCTGATACGTGATGAGGGAAAAAGGGGTGGGCTGCCCTGGACGGTGGCAGGTCGTGCAGGAGCGGTAGAGGAGCGGCGCGATGTCGCGCGTGAAGGTGGGTGTTCCCGGCGCAGCCCCGCCTGCAGCAGCCGGCTGGCTGCCGAGGCTGAGGGCTGCGGCCAGGAACCACCTCAACACATCAGAACTTCCACTGCGCGGACAGGCGGATGAGCCTGGGCTGCAGGATCTGCTGCGGGCGATCCAGCGTGGCCCCGAACGCCTGGTTCCGCTGCAGCACGACGTTGCTGTTCAGCGCGTTGAACATGTCGAGCGACGCCTCGACGCGGTGCTTGCCGAAGGTGAGCACGCGGCGCAGGCTGGCGTCCACCTGCGTCCAGCGATCCAGGAACTTCTGGCCGGCGGGAATGAGCGGCACCGTGACCGGCTGCGTACGGCCGCCGGGGAACAGGTTGGCCGGCACGGCCCAGCTCACCGTCAGCGGGTTGCCGGCGTAGCTCTGGAGGCTGACACCGAGCAGCATCGCCCACGGCAGCGGCGCCGATCCGGCCAGCTTGAAGCTGTGGCGGAACGGCATCCCGAGCTTGCTCTGGTCGCAGAAGATGAACGTGTTCGGGTCGTCGCCGTCGCAGGTCACCACGATGTCCTTGTCCACCCACCAGCCGCCGAACATGCTCGCGCCGCGGGGAAGGCGGGCATTGAACGAGGCCTCGAAGCCCTGGTACTCGCGGCGGTTGAGGTCCCGGTTGGTCGCGGTCGTGTCCAGCGTGTCGTTCTGCCCCAGCTTCGCGCGGTTCAGATTGTAGATGGTCATCGGCTCGCTGGTGAGCGGGTTTGTCACCTGCACGGCCGTGTAGTCGGACGGCGCAATGAGCAGGTTGTCGGTCTTCGAGAAGTCGAAGAAGCTCCGCTTGTACCACGCGCCCGAGACCGAGAGCGTGGACAGCAGCTGATGATCGAGGCCGACGTTGTACTCGATGTTCGACGGACGCTTCAGGTCCGGGTCCTTGCGGCGCTCGGGCCTGAGGCCGAAGCGGCTGTTCGAGCTCGGGCCGATCTCGTTGTCCTGCGCGATGTCGTCGCCGTTCAGGTCGGTCCAGTTGCGCGTGTCGGTCTGGTTCGTGAGCGGGCGATAGAAGCTGTACTGGTTGGTCACGCTCGCGTAGTACTTGCTGACGGCGAACTTCACGGCGGTCCGGGAGTCGCCGGTGACGTCGTAGGCCACGCCGAAGCGCGGCGCCACGTTCTTCCAGTTCAGCAGGTCCGGGATGCCCTCGAAGGACCGGGCGGGCACGAAGCGGCCCGCAGGCGCCACGCCCGGATCGACCGACTCGTGCAGGTAGTAGTAGCGGATGCCCGGGTTCACCGTCAGCCGCTTGTAGCGCCACGAGTCCTGTGCGTAGATGCCCATGTCGGGGTTCAGGTGCAGCATGCCTTCCCGGGCGTAGAGCGGTGCGTTCCGCACGAGCACCGAGTCGGGCACGCCGTTCCGGTAGCGCTGCACCAGGTCGGCGTTCGAGGCGGTGACGACGCTGTTCACGCCGTAGCGTGACTGGAGGCCCACCTTGAAGTTGTGGGCGCCCGTGACGTAGGTGGCCGACGCCACCCAGGTGAAGAGCTGCTCGATCGTGTAGGTCTCGCCCTGGCTCGCGTTCCTGGTCGTGCCGAGCACGAGGTCGACGCGTGATGCTCCGGCATACCACCCTGGCGTCCCGCGCTCCTGGCGCACGCCTGGCTGGTAGGTGCCGGTGTTGCGGCTCTGCACGCTGGCGCCCCACCCGGCCTCGAGCATCAGGCGGTTGGTGACCGGCGAGCTCCACTTGACGGCACCGGTGTAGTAGAGCACCGGTGTGCGGCCGCCGGCTGCCCTGCTGGGTTCGACACCCGGGCCGAACTCGCGATCGAGCGCCTTGAACGCGCGGTCCTTGTACACGGTCAGCTTGTTGCGCGGCGTGAGCTGGATCGTGAGGCGGCCGGTGTAGTTGTAGACCGTCTGGTCGAAGATGCCGGGGCTGCCGTCGGGCATGAAGCTGTTCGCCACGATGTTGCGGTTGCCGACGTCGCGGAAGCCGGCGTAGAACCAGGCGCGATCGCGCTTGATCGGGCCGCCGACGCTGATGCCGAGGTCCCACAGCTTCTGCACCTTGTCACCGGAGGTGACGCCGAGCTGCCGCAGTTCGTCGTTCAGGTTGTCGCTCTGGAGGCCCTGGGATGCCCAGCCGAAGAACGTCTGCCCGCTCAGCTGGTTGCCGCCGTCGCGCGGAATCAGGTTGACGCGCACGCCGCCGGTGGCCACTTCCGCGCCGAGGCTTGCGGTCTGCACCGTCACCTCCTGCCACATGCCCTCGTTGTGGTTCGGCTGCACGTCGCCCCACGAGTTCATGCTGATGCCGTCCACCTCGATGGTGGAGTCGGCGCTGACCGAGCCGTGCACGGTGAGGCGCTGCTGCGAGCCGCTGCGCGCACCGCCGACGTTGGACTCGCTGACCCGCACGCCTGGCACCAGCGCGCTCTCCGCGGCGTATGTGCGACCGGTGGGCACCGAGTCGAGCACGGCGCGCGGCAGCACGGCCGACTTCTGCGTGCTCTGCACGTCGACCAGCGGGGCGCCGCCCGAGACCGTGATCGTCTCCTCGAGGCCGCCGACGCTCATCTCGGCGTTCACGGTGGCGACGAAGTTGGAGGGCAGCTCGACGCCGTCGCGGAGCACGGTGCGGAACCCGGGCAGCGTGAAGGTCACGGCGTAGGTGCCGGGGCGCAGGTCGACCAGGCGGTAGAGCCCCTGCGCGTCGGTGGTGATCGAGCGGACCTTCTCGATGAGGGCCGGGCTCGCCGCCTCGACGGTGACGCCGGGCAGCACGGCGCCGCTGGCGTCGGTGACCACCCCGGAAATCGCACTCTGCGCCCGGGCCACGCCCGGCAGCCACAGCACGCCGATGACGAACACTGCAAACAGCCACTTGCTGAGTCGAATCATGTACGCGTTCTCCACAAACCGGATCGAAGATGCCGGCGTCCCTGGCCGGGACGTGCCGCTGAGACTGGCGGGGCGTGGTGCCGCCGCCGCGCATCCGCCGAGCGCGGAGCAACCCTGCCCGCGCGCATGCGCGCGCGGACCCGGGGAAGGCTGGTCTAGAAGTCGATCTGCGTCCCGAACTTGATCACGCGACCCGGCAGGATGCCCGTGGGCCGGAGCCACTGCGGGCCGAAGCGGGTATTCAAGCCGGTGACGGCGCTCGCATTGAGCGCGTTGTAGACGTCGAACTGGGCCTGGAGCCGGTACCGGCCCACGGTGAACTGACGGGTCAGACGCCAGTCCACCTGCGTGATGCGCTTCTCGAACATGGTCCTGGGCCGGATGAGATCCACGGTGACGGTGGCGTTCGCACCAGCCGACAGGTTCCGGCCGAGCGACGGGACCACCTGCGCATTCGGAACCGACAGCTGGGCCGTGATCTCGGGGCCCGGAAT
>WBZO01005842.1_pt1 | contig 12256 bp, 11 predicted proteins | sample 5204261 | NCBI WGS metagenome assembly WBZO01 (sample SAMN12412400, study PRJNA552823) | activated sludge metagenome | isolation source: activated sludge from anammox sidestream of wastewater treatment plant... | place: USA: North Carolina | collected 2017-09 | reverse complement strand
GGTGAACCGGGTTGTTAGGGGCGTATGGCCATACGCCCCTGCGACGTTGGCGGCGCCTACACCTCGCGGAATTCGCCTTCGACAGTGCCTTCCTCGGCGGCGCCACCTGGTTCGCCACCGGCAAAGCCATCGGGGCCCGCCGGGCCGCCTTCAGCGCCCGCGGCGCCATAGACGGCTTCGCCGATCTTCTGGAGCGATGCGCTGAGGGCCTCGGTCGCGCTCTGCATGCGGTCGGTGTCGTCGGCTTCGATGGCGGCGCGGACGTCCTTCACCTTCGCCTCGACATCTTCCTTGAGCTCGGCCGGGATCTTGTCGGCGTTGTCGCGGAGGGTCTTTTCGGCCTGGTAGGCCATCGAGTCGGCGGTGTTCTTGGCTTCGATGGCTTCCCGCTTCTTGCGGTCTTCGTCGGCGAAGAGCTCGGCCTCGCGCTGCATCTTCTCGATCTCGTCCTTCGAAAGGCCGCTCGAGGACTGGATGGTGATCTTCTGCTCGCGGCCGCTGCCCTTGTCCTTCGCGGAGACGTTCACGATGCCGTTGGCGTCGATGTCGAACGTGACCTCGATCTGGGGGATGCCGCGCGGCGCGGGCAGGATGCCATCGAGGATGAAGCGGCCGAGCGACTTGTTGTCGCCGGACATGGGCCGTTCGCCCTGGAGGACGTGGATCTCGACGCTGGGCTGGTTATCGGCGGCGGTGCTGAAGGTCTGGCTCTTGGCGGTCGGGATGGTGGTGTTCCGCTGGATGATCGGCGTCATCACGCCGCCGAGGGTCTCGATGCCGAGGGTGAGCGGGGTGACGTCGAGGAGGAGGACATCCTTGACCTCGCCCTTGAGGACGCCGGCCTGGACGGCGGCGCCGATGGCAACCACCTCATCGGGGTTGACGCCCTTGTGGGGCTCCTTGCCGAAGAAGTCGGCCACGATCTTCTGGACCGCGGGCATGCGGGTCTGGCCGCCCACGAGGACGATTTCGTCGATGTCGCCGGCTTTCTTGCCGGCATCGGCGAGGGCCTTCTTGACCGGCTCGAGGGTGCCCGTGAGCAGTTCGCCGACGAGCTGTTCGAGCTTGGAGCGGGTGAGCGTGATGTTGAGGTGCTTCGGGCCGCTGGCGTCAGCCGTGATGAACGGCAGGTTCACCTCGGTCTGCTGGGCGCTGGAGAGTTCGATCTTGGCCTTCTCGGCCTCGGCCTTCAGGCGCTGGAGGGCCTGGCGGTCCTGGCGGAGGTCGATGCCCTCGGCTTTCTTGAACTCCTCGATGAGCCAGTCGATGACGCGCTGGTCGAAGTCATCGCCGCCGAGGTGGGTGTCGCCGTTGGTGCTGAGCACCTGGAAGGTGCCCTCGCCGAGTTCGAGGATGGAGATATCGAAGGTGCCGCCGCCGAGGTCATAGACGGCGATGAGCTCGTCGTGCTTCTTATCGAGGCCGTAGGCGAGGGACGCGGCGGTGGGCTCGTTGATGATGCGGAGTACATCGAGGCCGGCGATCTTGCCGGCGTCCTTGGTGGCCTGGCGCTGGGCATCGTTGAAGTAGGCGGGGACGGTGATGACCGCCTCGGTGACGGGTTCGCCCAGGTAGGCTTCGGCGTCAGCCTTGAGCTTCTGGAGGATCATGGCGCTGATTTCGGGCGGGCTGTAGCTGCGCTCGCCAAGCTTCACGCTGGCGTCGCCGTTGCTGGCAGCGGAGACGCTATAGGGAACGAGCTTCAGGTCGCGCTGGACTTCGGGGTCATCGAGCTTGCGGCCCATGAAGCGCTTGATGCTGAAGACGGTGTTCTCCGGGTTGGTGACGGCCTGGCGCTTGGCGACCTGGCCGACGAGGCGTTCGCCGGTCTTGGTGACGGCGACGATGGACGGCGTGGTGCGCGCACCTTCGGCGTTAGGGATAACGACGGGCTCGCCGCCTTCCATGACAGCCATGCAGCTGTTCGTCGTCCCGAGATCGATACCAATGACTTTGCCCATCTGTCACTCCTGTTCGCCGCGGATTGGGAGCCGCCGGCGGTGCGTGGTGGTGTTGCGGAGCCTTCCGGGGGCTCCGAATGTCCTGGATCGCCGGTTAGCCATCGGCGGCCTCGCCGACGATGACCATGGCCGGGCGGATGACCTTGCCCTGCAACTCGTAGCCTTTCTGGACCACGTGGAGCACCTTGCCTTCTTCGCCCGGCTGACGGCCGACCGCTTCGTGGCGGGCCGGGTCGAAGGTTTCGTTTTCGGCCGCGATTTCGGCCACGCCCATCGCCTCGAGGAGGCGGTTGAACTTGTGATGGATGTTGACCACACCCTGGACCCAGTTAAGGCCGGCGAGGGTGGAATCGACCGAAGCGACGGCGCGGTCGAGGTCGTCGTAGACGGGGAGCATGTTGATGACGAGGGCGGCGTTGGTGAGCCGGGCCATTTCGCCGCGCTCCTGCTCGACGCGCCGCTTGAAGTTGATGAAGTCGGCGGCGGTGCGCTGCCAGTTCTTGTAGTAGGTGTCGGCCTTCTCGCGTTCGGCGTCGAGTTCGGACTGGTCCCCGGCGCCGGTGGCCGGGGTGGTGCCGGGGGGCTGTTCCTCGCCATCCCGCATGCGGGAAGCGGCGCGCTTATCCACGATGCGTTCGTCGCTGTCTTCCACCATATCCACCTCCGTGAAGGCCCCTGGCCTCGGGCCTGGGCCGATTTGTCGTGATTTCCGCCGGGGTTCAGTCGGTTTCGCCGTAGAACTCGCGGATGAGCTCGGTGAGGACGCCGCTCACGTAGCGGACGTGGGCGACGGCATCGCCGTATTGCATGCGTGTGGGGCCGAGCAGTCCGACGATGCCGCCGGCGCCTCCCGGGGGGCCGTAGCGGGCGAGCACGAAGCTCATATCCTGGTAGGGGCCCTCGCGGTTTTCATCGCCGATGACGACGGCAACGCCGGGTTGAGAGATGGCGTCGGCCGGGATGGCCTGCCGCAGCTTGCGCTCTTCGACCGCGTCGAGGGTATCGAGCATGCGGTCGCTCTGGCCGAACTCGGGCTGGCGAAGCATCTCGCGGACGCCCTCGACGATGGGGGCATCGACCTGGGCGGCCTGTTCCTTGAGGAGGAGGTCGGTGAGGGCGGCGATGACCGAGGCTTCGACCTGGCTGAGGGGTTCGCTGCCATCGCGGGCGGGGAACTCGGCGACGGCCTTGCCGCCGAACTCGGCGTTTAGCCTTGCCGCCAGGCGGGAGAGCTGCTCCTGGTGGACGGGGACGGAGAAGTCGATGGTGCGCTGATGCACGCCGCTGTCGTTGGTGACGGCGACGAGGAGGGCACGGTTTTCGAGCAGCTCGACGAGCTGAAGATGCTTGAGGCGGACCTCGATGAGTCGCGGCTGGGTGACGAGCGCGACGTTGTGCATGTGGTTGGCGAGCACGCTGGCGGCCAGCCCGACCCACTCTTCCAGGTCGCGGGAGACCTGGTGGAACTGGTGGAGGATGGTGAACTGTTCCTGCTGGGTGAGGTTGCGTTCGGGCATGAGGCTCGAGACGTAGTAGCGGTAGCCGCGGTGGCTGGGGATCCGGCCGGCGGACGTGTGGGGGTGGGTGATCATGCCCTCGTCTTCGAGGGCGGCCATCTCGTTGCGGACGGTGGCGCTGGAGAGGCCGAGCTGGTGGCGCTCGACAAGGGACTGCGAGCCGACGGGCTGGGCCGAGCCGACGAAGTCATCGACGATGAGGGCGAGGATGCGCGCGCGGCGCTCTGACAATGGCATTATCAACCCTACCCGGGTAGTTTAGCACTCCATCGATAAGAGTGCTAAGCCTCCGCGGTTCAGTGTAGCAAAGGCCCCAACCGCCGGGAAGGCGGGGACCGCGGGACGACCGGATTCAGACCGCGATCAGTTCGATTTCGACATCGACGAGCTCGGCATCGAGACGCCAGGCTTCGACGGCGGCGGCAATAGCGCGGGCCTGTGCATCGGCGTGGCGGGAGCTGTTCGACACGACGGTGGCGCCGATGACCGTGGCGCTGACGGTATCGAGTTCGCCGATCTCGGCGACGGAGGCGTTGAAGCGCTGCCGGAGGCGTTCGATCACGGACTTCACGATGGCCCGCTTCTCCTTCAGGGTGCGCGAGGGGAGGCGGAGGTGGAGGCGGAGGACGGCGACGGTCATGGGGATTTTCGATTGGCGATTGACAACTGACGATTCCTCGACGCCGTCCGGTCGGCGGCGGGCGCGTGAGCAAGCGCGGCGATGCCCGCCTCCCGCGCCCCGCCACGCGGCGCACAGCGCACGGCCGATTCGCGAAAGCGCGTTCGGGCGATGGCGCCCGGGGGCGCCGCGTCGTTATTCACGTTCGCCCAACTATCGCGCATCCGGTAGAATCCGGCCACAAACGTTCCCTACGCCAACTACCGGAGAATCAATGAATACCATCGAGTTCCTGCAGATCTCGTCGGCCGTGGTCCCTGACCGCGAGGCGCTGGTCGAGTTCGGCGGAAACAACAAGCGGATCACCTACGGGGAGATGTACCCGCAGGTGGTGAAGCTGGCTAACGCCCTCCAGGGGCTGGGCATCGAACGCGGCCAGAACGTGGCCGCCATGTCGGTCAACAGCGCCGACTTCGTCCTGACGTACTACGCCTGCGCCATGCTCGGCGTGACCTTCGTGCCGTTGAACTACCGCGCGAAGGACGAAGAGCTGACGCACATGCTCAACGTGAGCCAGTGCCAGGCCGTGTTCGTTTCGGACCGCTACCTGGATATCGTCGAGCGGATCCGCCCGACCCTAACGCACACGCAGCACTGCATCGCCTATGGCGGCGGGCAGGGCGGCTTCCTCGATTACCACGAGCTGGTGGCGCACGCCGGCGAGGACGAGATCTGGACCGAGGTCGACGACAAGGACGCGACGATCATCATCTTCACCTCGGGGACGACGGCGCTGCCGAAGGGCGTCCAGCTGACCTACCTGGACATGACCGCCTATGTGACGAACCAGCAGCCGGCCGACCCGGAGATCCACGAGAAGGTGCTGGTCTCGGCCCCGTTCTTCCATGTGGCGGGCGCGACGACCATGATGCTGGCGATCTGGAGCGGGCGGACGCTAGTCATTCTGCCGCAGTTCACCCCGGAGGACTGGCTGGCGGCAGTCCAGACCGAGGGCGCGACCCACGCGTTCGTGGTGCCGACGATGCTCAAGCGCATCATGGAGGTCCCGGACTTCGAGACATACGACCTGTCGACGTTGCAGAGCATCACCTACGGCGCGGCGCCGATGCCCTACGAGGTGGTCCGCCGGGCGTGCGACGTGTTCCCGCCCAAGGGCGTGGGGCTGATCAATGCGTATGGCCAGACGGAATCGACCGCGACGCTGACGTTCCTGGGGCCCGAAGACCACGACCTGAGCACCGATACCGCCGTCAAGGAACAGCGCCTGCGTTCGGTCGGCAAGCCGATGCCGGATGTGGAGCTCGGCATCATGGACGAGCGCAACCACCTGCTTCCTCCCGGGCAGGAGGGTGAAATCTGCGTCCGCTCGGACCGCGTGATGAAGGGCTATTACAAGCAGGAAGACGCGACGAGCACGGCGATCATCGATGGCTGGCTGCACACGGGCGATGTCGGCAAGATCGACGAGGGCGGCTACCTGTACATCACCGGGCGCAAGAAGGACCTCATCATCCGCGGCGGGGAGAACATCTCGCCCGGGGAGATCGAGAACGTACTGGAAGACCACCCGGCGATCGAAGAGGCCGCGGTCATTGGTGTGCCGGACGTGGAGTGGGGCGAGGTGGTGAAGGCGGTGATCGTGCCGAAGGCCGGGATGAGCGTCACGGCCGCCGAGATCAACAGTTACGCCAAGGCCCACCTGGCCTCGTTCAAGGCGCCGCAGTACATCGCGATCGTGCCGGAGTTGCCGCGGAACGCGATGGGCAAGGTGCTGAAAACGGACCTCCGCAAGGTGTACGGGACGCCGACGAACGACGGGGTGTAGCGGTTCCCGGCAGTGGAACGAAGAAGCGCCGCTCCAGAGATGGGGCGGCGTTTTCTGTGTGGCGATGGCGGTGGGGCGGGGGATGGTAGGATAAGTACCATGAAGACTACCATCGATGCTGCCGGGCGTATTGTGATCCCGAAGAAGCTCAGGGAACAGGCCGGACTACAGCCCGGAATGGAACTCGAGGTGCGCTGCCGGGATGGCCGGATCGAGGTCGAGCCGGCTGCGCCGGGCTACCACATGGAGCGGCGCGGGCGGTTCCTGGTTGCGGTGAGCGACTCAGCGACGGCAACGCTCACGCGGGAGATGGTCGAAGAAACGCGCGAGGAGATTCGTCGCGGGCGGGCGGAGGGGGCCCTAGAACACCGCCTCATCCCGGAGTGAGCCGCTTCTCCGTCGACACCAACGTGATCGTCGCCGTAGCGTTGGAAGGCCACGAGGACCACGTAGTGGCAACCGGGGATCTCGAACAGCGTCTCAGTGCGGGCGACACGATGGTTGTAGCGGTCCACGTCCTCGTGGAGTCCTACTCGGTGCTGACCCGCATGCCGATGCCGTTTCGGCTGAGTCCTGCCGACACCGTGGCATTCCTTGAGGACCTGGTGTTGAACGCCGCGGTGACGAACCTCCAGGCAGACGCCTACCTCCCACTTCTCAGGGAGGCGTCGGAGGCTCGAGTAAGTGGCGGCCGAATTCACGACATGTTGATCGCGGCAGTCTCGGTTGCCGCCGGCGCGGACGTGCTCCTGACCTTTAACACCCGCGACTTCGTCGAACTGGGTTTCGACCTGGACGTTTGCGAACCGTCGACCTAGTCCTTCCGGTTCAGCGTGGATGCTGCGCGCGATCGGTCGGTCGGTCGCCCGCCGGACTGCACCATTCTGCAATCTTTTCCATAGGGTAGGGAGACCGGCCCGAAAGGCGCGTACCATGCGCTTCGTGAACGTGTGGAGCGACAGTCTCCGGCCGGGCGGGCTGGCCGGCGTCCTGGTGGGCGCCGTGCTCGCAGCTGCGGCGGTCGGGGTGGCGCGGGCCGAAACGCCCGTGCCATCGCCGACGCCAACCCCGAGCGTTACCGCTTCGCCCTCCCCATCGCCCGCGGGGACGCCCTGGCCGGCGCCCACCGGCGTGACGGTCCGCGTTGAGGCGACCCTGCTGGACGCAAACAATGTCCCGCTGCCGCCGGAGAAACAGGTGCACACGGCCGTGCTCACCTGGGAGCTGATGCCCGGGTACACCGGCATCTATGAGGTCGAGCGCGGAACGGCGGCGATCGGCTCGAGCGCGCCGCGCAAATGGGAGCTGGCGGGGACGGTGGCCGCGGCCGACGCAACTGCCGGTGTGTTGCGCTGGACGGGTGCCGTCGAGCCGTTTTCCCTGAGTTACTGCTTCCGCGTGCGGACGGTGATCGCGAGCGCGCCTGGCCCGGAGACGGGCCCCTATTCCGAGGAAGTTTGCCTGCCACGTCCGCCATCGACGGGCCCCGCGCCGCTCCCGCCCGGGGTGGGGAACAGCGCCGGCGCGGCGCCGCGGAGTGGTGGACTGCCACCGGCATGGCTCGCTTGCGCGGTTGCCGTGTTGGCAGGCGGGCCGCTCTTTGCGGGGTGGGCGGCTTTGCGCAAGCGGGGCGGCTGAGCCCGGGCCCGCCGATTCGTTCGCCCCGAACCTCTGGCTCCGGTAGTATCCGCTCACCTGGGTTAACCGCTCCCTAACCCGGCGCGGTGGCCCCCAAACTAGGCTCCGGGATTCGGAACATGACCACTTTGCCAGAGAGCCGCCCGCCCGGCGGCCAACCTTCCGGGAAGGGGACCCGCCTCCGCGCCAGCTTCGGCGGTCTCGTCATCCCCGTCGCCATCATCGGCGCCATCGCCGCGTTCGAGACGGCCCGGACCACGGACGCCTCCCGCGAGGTGTTCTTCAACATCAGCACGCCGTGGCTGATGTACTTCGTCTTCGTCCTTTCGATGGCGGTGATCATCGGCGCGTTCGTGCAGCGCGCGCGGATCTGGCGCCTCGGCAAGCCGCGCCCGGTGTTTAACAACTTCGGCGCCCGGCTGACGAACCTGTTGACGGCCGGGGCCGGCACCAGCCGCGTGAAGAACGACCGCTACGCCGGCGTGATGCACGGACTCATCTACACCAGCTTCATCGGGCTGCTGATCGTCACGATCCTGCTGGCCCTCGACGACTACCTCCCGCTGATCTTCGGTTCGGACGCGGAGCACGCGTTCCTGAAGGGCGGCGTGTACCTGGCCTACAGCCTCGTGGGCGACGTGCTCGGGGTGATGGGCCTCGTCGGCATCGGCATGGCCGTGTACCGGCGGTACGCCTCACCGCCGGGCAAGCTCACCTGGGACAAGCGCGCGAGCGAGGACGCGATCATCGTCGGACTCCTGGGCGCGGTGCTGTTCACCGGCATCATCGTCGAGGGTCTGCGCATTGGGGGCGACGAGATCCCGGCCGGCAACGAAGACTGGTCGAAGTGGTCGCCGGCGGGCTGGGTGGTCGCGAAGGTGTTTGGCGGCGTGAGCGAAAGCGCGCTGCTCGACTTCCACGTCGGCTTCTGGTGGTTCCACGTGGTGGGTGCGTTCGTGCTGCTGGCGCTAATGGGCGTGACGAAGTTCCGGCACATCGTGCTGGCGCCGATGAACGCGTTCTTCAAGCGCCCGGCGACGCCGCTCTACCTGGCGCCGATGGGCGACATCGAGGCGCTGATCGAAGAAGGCGCCGGGCTCGGCGCGGGGCGGCTCCAGGACTTCACCTGGAAGGAGCTGTTCGACGCCGACACGTGCGTGCGCTGCGGACGCTGCACGGAGGTGTGCCCGGCCTACACGGCGGGGCAGCCGCTTTCGCCGATGGCCCTGATCCAGGACCTGAAGACGTACATGAACCACGCCGGGCCGCTGCTCATCGCGGGGAAGGACCCGGAGGCCGAGCTGGCGGAACCGCTGGTCGGCGGCTACGTGAAAGACGAGACGCTGTGGGCGTGCCGCACGTGTGGCGCCTGCATGCAGGAATGCCCGGTACTGATCGAGCACGTCCCGAGCATCGTGGACATGCGGCGCTACCTGGTGATGGAACAGGCCCGCGTGCCGGCTACCGCGCAGGCGGCGCTCCAGAACATTGAACAGCGCGGCCACCCGTGGCGCGGCACGCAGCTCACGCGCGAGACGTGGATCGAGCAACTCCGCGCCGAGGGCATCGAGGTGCCGGTTTTCGACGGCACGCAGGACTACCTCTACTGGGTGGGCTGCTCGGGGGCGCTGGTCGAGCGCAACGTGCCGATCACGCAGTCGGTGGTGCGGTTGCTCATCCAATCGGGGACCAGCTTCGGCGTGCTGGGGCAGCTCGAGACGTGCAACGGCGACCCGGCGCGGCGCCTGGGGAACGAGTTCCTTTACGCGACGATGGCCCAATCGAACGCGGAGACGTTCAACGAGCTGGGCGTGCGGCGGGTGATCACGGCCTGCCCGCACTGCTTCAACACCTTCAAGAACGAGTACCCGGACTTCGGCGGGCGGTACGAAGTGACCCACCACGCGGACTTCCTCCAGTTCCTGGTAGCGAAGGGCGCGCTGAAGCCGAAGGAGATGAACGGCCAGACGATCACGTTCCACGACAGCTGCTACATCGGCCGGGGGAACGGCATCTACGACTCGCCGCGGGAAGTGCTGGAATCGATCCCGGGCGTGAATCTGGTGGAGATGCCGCGGAACCGCGAGCGCGGGCTGTGCTGCGGCGCGGGCGGCGGGAACATGTGGCAGGAAGAGGCGGGCACTCGCGTCAACCACCTGCGCGCGGCGGAAGCGGCAAACACGGGCGCGAGCATCGTGGCGACGGCCTGCCCGTTCTGCATCCAGATGTTCGATGACGGAATCCCGGCCATCCAGCCGGACGAGGAGAAGCGGACGATCAAGGCGTACGACATCGCCGAGCTCCTGGAGGTGAGCGTGAAGCCTGCCGCGATGGCGATCCAGGACGGTTCGGTCGAGGTGCCGCCCGGGGTGGCGTAGGCCGAGAGAGTGAACGCGTTCGAAGGCCCGTGGCGATTGCCACGGGCCTTTGGTTTTGTGGCCGCTTTGCGCCAGCGGGGCGAGACAGTTCACCAGCCCGGTGATTCGTCGCATTCATCGAGGCGGGTCTGCAAGCCCTCCTGGATCGACTGCCGCATTCCGGGCACCGTCAGGAGGTACAGGGTGTCCTGGATGGCGCGCCAGTCAGTCGCTGAAACCAGGACGGCATCCGCGCGAGGCCCGGAGATGTGGACCGGCTCACCCGAATTCGCGACTTCATCGACCAAACGGTGCAGCCGCGCGCGAGCGCGCGCGACCGGTATGGACTTCATGGCGGTAAGCGTACGGGATCTCGACCCGGGGCAGCCGGTAGCGCGCCGTGAAGGTCATCGGGATGCGGACGCACTACGAGTGAGCGCCCGGCGGCGGGTAGAGGGACGCGCGCCGGGCGCCCGGATGAACGGGGAGGCTCAGACCATCTCCACGCCATGGGGCTGGCCGACGGTGTTCATGAGCTCCTTCGAGGGCGGCGCCTGCTTCGTGGCCTCGGAGGCGTCTTCCAGGAAGGCCTCGTGCCCGCCCGGTGAGACCGCGACGAGGATGGTGCCCGGCTCGGCACCGACGTTCTTGAAGTTGTGGATGACGCCCTCGGGGATGAAGACGCACATGCCAGCGGTGGCGGCGACGGTCTTTTCGCCAAGGAGTACGGCGAATTCGCCGCGGACGACATAGATGGCCTTGTCGCCATGGTTGAGGATGTGGGGCGGCGAACCGGCCCCGGGCGGGACGGTCTGCTCGAGGAGGGTGAGGTTGCCGCGGCTATCGGCGGCGGTGACGACGGGGCGGATGGCGATGCCGAGGAGCGAGAACGACTTGTCCTCGCCCGGGCGGGCGATGCGGCCGGTGCGGGCTTCGGTGGTGGTTGGGGTGGTCATTGGTATCTCCTGCGCTTGCTGGTTGTTGGGGAGGCGCTTCCACCTCCACTACGAGCGTAGGAATCGGGGCGGGCGGGCGAATTGCCCGAAAGGTGTATTCCAGCGGGTGAGCGGGGTGTGTTTTCGGGGGCAGCCGGGGCTACACCCGCGGGCCGCTGAGGATGCCGCGCGCGCGGGCGAGGGCAACGGCCTGGGTGCGGTTGGCTGCGCCGAGCTTGGTGTAGATGTTGATGGTGTGGCGCTTGGCGGTCCCCAGGGCGATGACGAGCCGGTCGGCGATCTCCTGGTTGGTGGCGCCTTCGGCGAGGAGGCCGAGGATCTCGACTTCGCGCCGCGAAAGGCCTGCGGCGGGCAGCCGAGGCGGCCCTTCGGGACGGCGAAGCATGGCCAGCGAGGTCGCGGCGGACCGTGCGAGCATGCCCGCTCGTTCGGCGGCGGCGAGCACCGGGATCACCGGGGCGCCCTCCTGAAGGATGAGCCCGGCGGCGTTGTTTCGCTCGATGAACTCGAGCGCGGCGGCGAGTTCCTGGAGCGCGTGCTCCCGGTCGCCGAGCGCGAAGAGCGGGACCGCGAGCCCGAGGCGGGCGCTGGTGGCGAGCAAGGCGTGGCGCGTGTGCTCCTGGGCTGCGGCAGCGGCCCGGAAGTGGCCGATAGCCTCGCCGTGCTTCCCCGCGACGAGCGCACCGAGCGCTTCGAGCAGTTGCCGCGGGGTCTCGGCATCGGGGAGTTCGTGCGGGACCTTCGTGGCACGGAGACGCTCGCTTGCTTCGACGACGCCCACGGTGTCGCCGCGGAGCCATGCAGCCCGGCCCTGGATGTAGAGGTAGGCGGCCAGCCACTGGCGGTGCGTGGTGCGCGTCGCTGAGCGGTCGAGCGCGCGGGCGATGATCCCATCGAAGCTGGCGAAGTCCCCGTCAGCCAGGGCGGCAAAGAGCAGGACGTGGTCGGTGAAGAGTTCGAGGTGGGCGAAACCGCCGAGGTCTTCGCACATACCGGCGGCGATGGTGGCGTCGCGCGTGGCGTCTTCGAGGCTGCCGTCCAGGAACCGCAGGTAGCCCCGGTAGGCATGGGCTCCCGCTTGCGCGGGGCCGATACCGTGGCCGGCGAGGGCGATGGCGCGATCGCAGAGGGCAGCCAGGCGCTCGTGCCCGGCGCCCGTGAAGGCGAACTGGGGGCCGAGGCTGAGCACCATGCCTTCCAGCAGCGGCAGGCCTGGCTCCGCTTCGGCGCGCGACAGGAGCTGGCCGAGGCGGGACTCGACGGCCGCCCAGTCGCGGTCGTAGTAGGCAATCCAGGCGAGGTTCAGCTCGGAGGTGACGCGCTGGTCGAAGGTGAGGTCGGCGGCGAGGGAGGCATCGAGTG
>WBZO01005838.1_pt1 | contig 12261 bp, 10 predicted proteins | sample 5204261 | NCBI WGS metagenome assembly WBZO01 (sample SAMN12412400, study PRJNA552823) | activated sludge metagenome | isolation source: activated sludge from anammox sidestream of wastewater treatment plant... | place: USA: North Carolina | collected 2017-09 | reverse complement strand
CGATGTTGACGCGCTTGCGCTGACCGCCGGAGAGCACCTTCTTCTCGGGCTTGCCGATCTGCAGGTGCATCACGGCCTCCAGCCCGAGCTGCGCCAGCGTGGTCTGCACGCGCCGATCGATCTCTTCGTCCGAGTAGTCCGGGGGGAGGCGGAAGCGGGCGCTGTAGCGCACGGCCTCGTACACGGTGAGCTCCGGGTGGACGATGTCGTCCTGCGGGACGTAGCCGATGCTGCCGCGCAGCGCGTCGTAGATGGTGTAGAGATCTTCCCCGTTGATGCGCACCTGGCCGGCGGTGGGGGGCAGGTAGCCGTTGAGCGTGAGCAGCAGCGTCGTCTTGCCGGCGCCGCTCGGCCCCATGAGCGCGATGAGATCTCCCGGGAGCGCCTTGAAGCTGACGTGCTCCAGCAGGGTCTTCATCTTGCTGGAGTCGTCGCGATCGGGGACCTCGACCACCAGATCCCACGCCTCGATCTCGTAGAGGGGACGCCCCGCCCAGTCCGCGGAGAAGTCCTCCACCACCATGGCCACCGCCGCGCCCTCCACCTGGATGAGCAGGGGCATGGGGCCGATGAAGACCTTCTCGCCGTTGGCGACGGGGACCCTCGCGCCTGGCGGGATGCGCTGGCCTCGCACGTAGGTGCCGTTGGCGCTGCCGCTGTCTTCGAGGAAGAGCTGCCCGCCTTGGTGGTGCAGCACGGCGTGTCGGCTGGAGACCTGAGGGTGCTGGATGACGATGTCGTTGCTGGCGGTGCGCCCGATGGTCTTGCCCAGCGCGCCGCCGCTGAGCTGCACTTGGCCGATGACGGTCTTGTGGCGAGGCTTGCTGGCCCCGCTGGCGCCGCTGGCACCGGCGGCCGCGGCGGCGCCCCCCAGGCTCGCCGGCGCGTGTCCCCCGGACAGCGCCTGCGCGAGCTGGATGGCCAGCGTGACCGGGAGCGGGACCGGGCCGACCGCCAGCGTCGCGACGGGATCGACCGGCACCGGCTGCAGCGCCGGGAGCTGCTGCTGCCCGAGCCAGGTGCCGGTGCTGGAGCCTTGGTCCGTGACGCTGAGCGGCGCAAGCTGGAGCGTGAGGTGGTGGCCGGACACGCTGGGGTGGTGGACGACCACGTTCACGCGGGCAGGATCTCGCCCGACGCTGAGCTGTTGAGGTACCACCGGGGCTGCGCCGGCGCTCATCAACATCAGCGCGATGGCTGGAGCGTCCACCGGCACGGGCATCTGGCCGACGACGAATTGCGTTCGGAAATCGAAGGGGAGCGCGCTGCCCGGCGCCATCGGCTGTCCGTTGGCGAGCGTCTGTCCCGTCCCGCCGTCTTGGAACAGCAAGCTGCCGTTGCCTTGATGGATGATGCGCGCGTGCTCGGCGGCGACGCCCGGGCCTCCGAGGCGGATGTCACAGGTGGGCGCGCTGCCCAGGGTGATGCTCTGCTTGCCGAACCCGGGGATCATGATGCTGTAGCTAACAGAGCGTCACCGCTCTGGGAATGGCGCACGCGCTCAGCTCGAGCCATGGCTGAGCCGGTACAGCCACCAGCCCAACACGGCCGCGAGCAGGCACGCGACGAGCAGACCAGCGAGCGCCAGCAGCCAGACCAGCGCACGGCCCGGCGGGGGCACGAGGCCAGGAGGCGGCTCCGGGGAGGGCCACTCAGGCGGCCGCGGTGCGCTCGCGCCGAAGCCGGCCGGCAAGAACGCGGGCTGTGTGGTCCGCTCCAGCGGGTCCGGAGCCACGGCGGTGGAGAGGTCCGCCACCGTGGGCGGCGCGCCTTGCGCCGTCGTCGTGAGGCCGTCGACCAGCGTGGGGGCGGTGGGGCTCTTGGCCGCGGGCGCGGCGGCCTCCATGACCGTGCCCTGCTCACGGACCCGCGCGAGCTGGACGGTGATGTTGTCGTGTCCGCCGCGCGCGTTGGCGACGCGGATGAGCGCCGCCGCGGCGGCCTCGAGGCCGGTGGCGAGGTGTAGGCCGAGCACCTGCTCGAGCTCGTCGTCGCGCAGGAGATCCGTGAGACCGTCGCTGGCGAGCAGCACGACGTCCCCTAAGGCCAGCGGCACCGGCTGCTCACGGACCTCCACCTCCACGCTGGGCTGCATGCCGAGCGCGCGCGTGATGATGTTCGTGTCCGGGTGCTCCTTGGCCTGCTCGGGCGTGAGCTGCCCGCTGTCGAGCAGCTGCTGCACGAGGGAGTGATCGCGCGTGAGCGGGTAGAGCCGGCCGGCGCGGAGCAGGTAGAGCCTGGAGTCGCCGACGTGCGCCACGCTGAGCCCGCGCTCGTGCAGCACGCCGACGACCACCGTGGAGCCGGGGCGCGCCGGCATGTCCGGGCTGTCGCCGAGCTCGTAGACGCGGCGCCCCGCGGTGACGATGCCGTCCCGGAGCACCTGCTCCGGGGAGGCGGCGGCGTCCGCGCCGCCGAGGGCGTCGCCGATGATGCGGACGGCCAGCGTGCTGGCTTGACGTCCGCCGACGTGCCCGCCCATCCCATCACACAAGATGAGCGCGAGCCCGAGGGGCGTCTCCACGACGAGCTCTGCGTCTTCGTTGATCTGCTTGGCGGGGTCGAGCCCGGGATCGGTCGCGCTGGCGCAGTCCGACACCACCCCTCGGACGGCGTGCTCGCTCATGAGGGACCCAGCTCAGTCGAGCCGCACGCTGAACTCCACCGGACCGAAGCGCAAGAGCGAGCCGTTCGGTACTGGCGTCCAGGCGCCGGCGTCGAGGCGCATCCCGTTGAGCAGCGTCCCGTTGTTGCTGTTCTCGTCGCGGACGTAGAGCGTGCCGCTCTCCAGCTTGAGCGAGGCGTGCACCGCCGACACCCGCGGCTCAGCGAGCGGGATGCCGCACTGAGCTCCGTCACGGCCCGCGCGGAGCTCGACGCCAGGGACGACCGAGTAAGTCCCGGCGCTACCCACGAGCGTCGCCCGGGAGGCGGCCGCGCCGTAGGGGTTGGGCGGCGGAGCGCCGGCATGCTGCGGCATGCCGCCCGTGAGCCCGAAGTGCGGCGCGGCGGCGGGCGGCGCCGCCGGCGTGGGAGCGAAGCCTCCAGCGGCGAGCGGCGAGTAGCCCGCGGGGGCTGCGGGCGGGGCGCCGTAGCTGGGGCCAGGGTAGGCGGGGCTGGGCGGGTAGGGCATCACCGCCGGGGCTGGCGCGCCCCCCCCACGGCGCTTGCCCCCGCTGCGCACGATGACGACGACGAGCAGCGTCACCACCGTGAGTCCAAACAGCCCCCCGAGCACCCAGAGGATGGGGAACGGCGCCGTGGTGCCCTTGAGCGTGAGGATGCTGTCGGCAGTGACGCCGCTCGTGCGGCGCGCGCCGCTGTCGTAGACCACCACCCGCACCACCGCGGACTCCCCGCTGCCGTGCAAGATCTTCTCTTTGTCTGGCGCCTCGAACTCCACGGAGGTCTGGTTGGCGTCCGTGGTGACCCCCTTCATGCCTTGCGCGATGAGCTGCTGCTGCAGGCGCTTGGCCTTCTCGAGGTCCGCCCCGCCGAGATCTTTGGGCGCCGCTTGGCCGGCGGGCAGGAAGTAGACCTCGGCGCGAGACTTGTCCCCGCCCCAGCAGAAGTCCCCGTAGACCTTGAGCTTTCCGCCCGGGTAGACCGGGGAGCGCTTGGCCATGTCCACGGTGTAGGTGACGTTGACGTCCAGGGGCCAGGTGCTGGGGTCGATGCCCACGGGCACGTCGCGGAAGCTGTTGTCTCCCGTGATGGGGGGCTTCACGTTGTTGAAGACCAGCCCGAAGGTCTGGGTGACGCTGGGCGCCACGCAGGCGACCCGCCAGCGCACGAGGTACATGCTGTCGAAGCGCTTGCGCACGGAGCCGACGATGTCCGCCGCGCGCGCGCTGCCGCCGGCGCGGACGATGGTGAAGAACCCGCCAATCTCGGGGTTGGCGAGGTTCTGCATGAAGTCGAAGGAGTTTTGCCGGAACTCGTCGTAGGTGCTGGTGGCAGGGATGTAGATGCTGATCACCGGCACCGGCGCCTTCGGCAGCGCCGTGTTGTCCTCCGGGAAGCGCCCGCCCGTCATGTACTGCGCCACCTGCAGGCCGCCCGGGCCGGTGGTGGAGGGGTCCGTCCCACCGAAGCCCGTGGACAGCACCACCATGGCCTGGTGCAGTGGCACCGTGATGCGCTCACTGACGTTGCCGAGGGACTTGAAGCCGTCCGTGGCGGCGTTCTTGATGATGGTGAGCAGCGAGCGGTTGCGCCCGGAGTTGGGGTAGGTGTCCGGGACGGACGTGATGAAGCTGCTGGCCTTGGCGCGCTCGGCCGCGGGGAGCCACTTGGAGTCCTTCACGACCTGGCGGTCGTTGATGAACATGATGTTGACGATGTCGTTCGCGCCCATGCTCGAGACGAAGCGCGCGGCGATCTGCTTGGCGTCCTCGAAGCCGCCGCCGATCCTCCGGTCGGCGTCGATGATGATGAGCCAGGCCGTCCCGACGCCCGCTTGCGCTTGGCTCGTCCCCCAGCTGGTAGAGCTGACGAACTTCCCAGGCTGATCCGCGCCGTCGATCTTCACGGTGAAGATGGCGTTCTGCTCAGGGAAGGGGAAGGGCGTGTAGAGCGCCTTGGGGGCCTCCAGGCGAGGCGCCATGCAGTCGAACTGTGCGTTGCCCGTGAGGGCCGCGCAGTCCGCGACGGCGTCGCTGAGGCGCTTGTTCTCCACCACGGAGATGACCGTAGTGAGGATGGGGGCGCCCCCCTCCTGGCTGGCACGCGGATCCACCCGCATGATCCGTGCTTCGGGCGCGGCGGACGCCACCCGAGGGGCAGCGAAGGCCAGGGCTGCCGTCGCGGCCGCGAGGGCGGCGCGACGGCAGCGGGCGAAGAGCGAGGCACTAGACGACATGCGAGCTGACGGGCTCCTTAGATGAGGTAGAGCGTGACGTTGAAGCCACCGAAGCGCACCGTGGCGCCGTTGGGCAGCGCGCGGCGAGCGCCGGGCGGGAGCTTCTCGTCGTTGAGGAAGGTGCCGTTGGTGGAGCCGGTGTCCTCCACCATGACGCGCCCAGGCTTGGCGCCCACATAGAAGACGGCGTGGCGCGACGAGGTGGTGGGGTGGTCGATCTCGATGTCTAGGCCGTCCGCGGCGTCCTTGCGACCGACGATGGCCTGCCCTTGATAGAGCGGCCAGAAGGCGCCCAGCTCGTTGTCGTCGAAGCTGACGAGGAAGCCCGTGAGCAGCCGCGGGGCGTCGCTGGGCACGTGGTCGGCGTCCAGCCCGCCGCCCGGGGTGGTGTTGGCTTGCGCCGCCATCCGGGCGCCGTGCTGCTCTGCGTCCGGCGACATGGTGGCACCGTAGGGGTTGAGCCCCACCGCAGGCTCACCGACACGCTGATAGGGCTCCGGGGCAGGCGCGGGGGCTCCATACGGCGGTTGAGGCAGGGGGGCCTGCGGCGCGCCCACGCCTGGGGGCGGTGCTCCCCAGCCCGCAGGCTGTGCGGGCGGAGGGCCCCAGCCGCCGGGCTGCGCTGGAGGAGCCCCAGGAGGCGGTGCGCCCCAACCAGCCGGCGCCACGGGAGGCGCGCCGGGCGGCGGCGCACCCCAGCCGGGCTGCGGCGGAGCCTCTGGACCAGGGGCTCCCCAGCCTCCCGGCTGCGCGGGTGGTCCGCCCCAGCCAGGCTGTGCGGGCGGGACGCCCCAGCCTCCCGGCGCGGGGCCAGGCGGCGGCGCAGCGGCGATGGCGTTACCGCAAGACAGGCAAAACTTGTTGGTCGGCTGATTGTTGGCGCCACACCGCTGACAGGTGACCATGTACTCCTCCGAGGACCACGCAATAAGGGGCGCTTCGTCGTGCGTCGAAGCGCATGGCAGCATAGCGAGAATCCCTCGCGAGGGGAGCCGAAACTTCGTGCGCGGCCGACGCGTGGGCGTGCGCACCTGCGTAGGGAGCCTCGGCGAGGCTCCCTAGCGCGCCGTCCGCACGGGCGCAGTGGGGCACGACGCTGCCCGGCGAGCCAGCGCCTCCGAGCGCCCCGGGCCGCCGTCGCCGTGCCGAGCGCCGCGCCCTCGCGAGCCGCCGGCGCCGAGGCGTGCGTTCAGCGGTCCTTGACGTCCTGGATGCGCGCGGCCTTGCCCTTGAGGCCACGGAGGTAAAACAGCCGGGCCCGCCGCACGACGCCACGCGACACCAGCTCCAGCTTCTCCAGCCGGGGCGTGTGGATCATGAAAATACGCTCCACGCCGACGTTGAAGCTCGTCTTGCGCACCGTGATGGTGGAGCGAGCTCCCGCGCGGTGGCGCTTGATGATGGTCCCCTTGAAGACCTGCACGCGCAGCTTGTCCCCCTCTTTGATCTTGTAGTGGACGGCGACGGTGTCGCCGACGCGCACCTCCGGTAGATCCGTCCGGAGGTTTTGGGTCTCGAGGTGTGCGATCTTGGAGAGCGTGGCAGCCATCGGTTTCGTTCCAAAGGTCTTGGGGCCGCGCACTCAAGCACCCCTTGGCGGCCTCGTCAACGGGGAGCCGCCCCGCCGCAGCGGCCTCGGGCGTGGGCCCGTCGCTTGACGCCCCGGGCTCCGGGCGGTACGGGGCCTGCCCCCGGTGAGTCGGGGGTCTCCGGGTGGTCCGGGGCCCCGCCAAGACGCCGGTCTCGAGGTGAGCCATGAATCAATACCCCGGCATCTTCGGCCGTAAGCTCGGCATGACGCAGATCTTCATCGACGACGGCACGGTCGTCCCCTGCACCGTCGTGGAGGCCAAGCCCGTGGTGGTGGGCAAGCGGACGCAGGCCAAGGACGGCTACGACGCGCTCGTGTTGGGCCTGGGGGAGCGGAAAGAGAGCCGCACCTCGAAGCCGCAGCTCGGCGCCTTCAAGAAGGCCGGACTGACGCCGAAGCAGCACCTGCGGGAGCTGCGCTGCAGCGCGGAGCACGCCGCCAAGTTCGAGGTGGGCCAGACGCTCAAGCTCGACGAGCTGTTCCAAGAGGGTCAAATCGTGGACGTCCGCGGCGTCTCGCGGGGCCGCGGGTTCACCGGCGTCATGCGCCGTCACGGCTTCGCCGGTGCCGTCTCCAGCCACGGCGCGCACGAGTACAAGCGTCACGGCGGGTCCATCGGCACCAACATGACGCCGGGCCGCGTGAAGCTCGGCACCAAGATGCCGGGTCAGCACGGCAACCACACCGTGAGCGTCCTCAACCAGCAACTGATGAAGGTGCTCGTGGACGAGGGCCTGCTGCTCATCCGGGGCGGCATCCCGGGGCCGCGCGACGCGCTGGTCGAGGTGCGCGGCGCCATCAAGCGCCGTGGTGGCAAGCCTGCGGCTCCGTAGCACCGGCGGGAGCGCCTAGCTCCGTCGGAGGAAGCGCCGTGGCCTTCGAGTCGTGTCTCACCGACTGGCTCGAGGGCCTCGTGCTTTTCGAGAGCTCGTCGCTGCTCGTGCTGGACAAACCACATGGCGTGCCGGTCCATGGCGGCCGAGACGGCGACGTGTCGGACGTGGTGGGTCGCGTGGCGCGGTGGCTCGAGCGTCGGGGCCAGCCGAGCTATCTCGGGGTGCACCAGCGCCTCGACCTGGCGACGAGCGGGGTGTTGGCGCTGAGCCGGACGCCAGCGGTGGCGCGCCGCCTGGCGCCGCTGTTCGAGCAGCACCGCACGGAGCGCCGCTACCTCGCGGTGGTGACCGATCCCGGGCTGCCCACCGCGGGCGCCTTCGAAGACCACCTGCTGCACGAGCGTGGCGTCACTCGGGTGGTGCCGCGCGGTGGGCTGCTGGCGCGCTCGAGGTACCGGGTGCTGGCGCGCCACGCCGGGCGCGCGCTCGTCGAGCTGCTCCCAGAGACGGGCCGCACGCACCAGCTCCGGGTCCAGCTCGCCGCGCGGGGTGCGCCCATCGCTGGAGACCGCCTGTACGGCGGCGCGCCGTGGTGGCGCTTGTGCCTGCATGCCGAAGCGCTGACGCTCGAGGGCCAGCGCTTCACGGCGCCGTTGCCCGCGACGCTGCGCGAGTGCTTCGAGGGGCGCGCCCCCAGCCTCCCCGAGCAGCTCGCCCAGCCGCTCCAGGTCGCGCTCTGGCGGCGCTGGGGGCTCGAGCGGCTGGGCGACGCGCACCGCTGGGTCAACGAGCTCGGCGATGGGCTGCCGGGCGTGGTGGTCGACCGCTATGGCGACTTCGCGGTGCTCTGCGTGTCGACGCCCGACGCCGCCGCTCGCGCTCCCGAGCTGGCGCAGGCCCTCGTGGAGCTGGGCGCCCGTGGCGTCTATCTCAAGCAGCGCGCGCGAGCCGATCTGAGACGGCTCGAGGTGCGTGAGCTGGCGTCGCCCACCCCGCTCGTGGGAGCGCCAGCCCCGGAGCCGCTGCGTGTGCGCGAGGGTGAGCAGTGGGCGCTCGTGTCGCTGGGAGACGGGCTCTCCACCGGGCTGTTCGTCGATCAGCGGGACAACCGCGCGAGGGTGCGTGAGTGGGCTCGAGGCGAGCGGGTGCTCAACCTGTTCTCTTACACCTGCTCGTTCAGCGTGGCGGCGGCGCTCGGAGGCGCCACGGAGGTGACCAGCGTGGACCTTGCCGGGCGAGCGCTCGAGCGGGGGCGTGAGAACTTTCGAGCGAACGCGCTCGATGAGCAGCGGCACCGCTTCGTGCGGAGGGACGCGGTGGAGTGGCTCCGTGGCGCCGCGCGCCGCGGTGAGCGCTGGGGGCTCGTGGTGATCGATCCACCCAGCTTCGCGACCGTCGGCCAGCGCAGCTTCAGCGTCACGAAGGACTACGCGGCGCTCCTCGAGAGCGCGTTCCAGGTGACGCGCCCCGGGGGGCGGATCTTGGCGGTCACCAACCACCGCGGCACCTCCGAGGGGGCCTTGAGGGCGCTGCTGCGACGCGCGGCGGCGCAGGCCGGCGTGGCGGTGGAGAGCGTCAAGAGCCTGGCGCCGGGCGCGGACTGCCCGAGCCCCGAGGAGGGGCCGAGTCCGAGCAAGAGCGCCGTGGCGGTGGTTTCTCCCGCCGCGCCGCGCGTGGTACGAGCCTAGACGCCATGAAGCGCAAGAACCCTTACTTGGGCGCTGATCAGCACACCCAGCGCGCCAAGGCCCAAGGGTACCCCGCGCGGAGCGTGTTCAAGCTCCGCGAGATCGACGAGCGGGTGCGCCTCTTGAGGGTGGGGCAGCGGGTGGTGGACCTGGGGGCCGCGCCGGGCTCCTGGACGCTCTGGGCCGCGGAGCGGGTCGGACCGCAGGGCAGCGTCCTCGCCATCGATCTGAAGGAGCTGAGCCTCGCGTTGGCGCCGCACGTCACCGCCGTTCGAGGCGACGCCCTCGAGCTCGGCTCCGAGCTGCTGGTGCGCCACGGCCCCTTCGACGTGGTGCTCAGCGACATGGCGCCCAGCACCAGCGGCAACAAGCTGCGAGATCAGGCGCTCTCGGCGGAGCTGTTCTCGAGGGCGCTGGAGGTCGGGCGGGAGCACGGCGCCCCTGGCTCCGCCTTCGTCGCCAAGCTGTTCATGAGCGGAGATTTCCCTGCGCTGCGGCGCGCCGTCGGCGAGGTCTACGCGCAAGTGAAGACGATCCGCGCCGAGGCGACCCGACCCAACAGCAGCGAGGTGTTCGTCGTGGGGATGGCGCACCGCTAGCGTCGAGCGCGCGGCCCCGTGGCGTCGCTACTCCGTGCGGCCGGGCGCGAGCCCCACCTGCGCGGCGCCGTCGATGGGCCGACCCGCGAGCAGGCCGTCCAAGATGGGCGTGATCTCATGCTCGTAGGCCTCCCCGCCCCAGAAGTAGCGCAGCTTGCCGGTGGCGTCGTACAAGAAGGAGGCGGGGAGCATCCCGGGCCACGCGGGGTTGAGCGCGGGCTTGAGCACCTCCAGCGGCTCGGCCACGCGGTACGTCGGTAGCGAGAGCCCCAGCTCCCGATGGACGCGCGCGGCGGCGGGCAGCGCCGCGTCTTCATCCACGGTGAGCGTGACGAAGGCGATCCCGCGGGCGCGGTAGCGCTGGGCCAGCCGGTCCAGCATGGGGAGCTCGTGCTTGCAGGAGGCGCACCAGCTAGCCCACACGTTGATGAAGACCGCGCGGGCCTCGAGCTGCTCCCCGAGGCGACGCAGCTCACGGGCGGTCGCGGGGCGGAAGGGGCGGTCGGCGCTGAGCGCTTCGCCGGCCGTGGCGCTCGGCGGGGTGGGGGGCGCCGTGGCGGCAGCGCTGGGGGCTGGCCGCTGGGCGACGGGAGCGTCCGGCGCGCACGCGAGCAGTGACGCGGTCGAGAGCGCGAGCAGGAGAGGGCGAGAGGGAGACACGCTGACGCCGGCCTAGCACGTCGCGTCCACGCCTGGCGACCCCGGGCGCCGGCCCTCACTCGAGCGTAGAGCCTTGGACGACCGGGGCCCCCTGCGCCAGCACGAAGATCCCCGGGTAGCCCGGCGTCTCGAAGCCCTCGCTCGGGTTGCGGCGCAGCGTGGAGTCCGTGATGACGAGTGAGCCCGTGCGATCGTTGCTGACGAAGAAGATGGCGCCGCCCCCCTCCCGGGCGTGGTTGTCCTCGAGCAGGCTGCCGCAGAGCGACAAGGTGAAGGTGTTGCCGTCGTTGTAGATGGCGCCGCCGCTGCCGCCGCCCGGGGTGCCAGCGCGAGCTGGGTTGGCGCCGTAGCCCACCGCGCGGTTGAAGGCGAAGTAGGAGTTGTAGATGGAGAAGCTGACCCCGATGCTGCTGAGCGCGGCGCCGTTGGAGCAGGCGTTGCCGAGCTCCGCGCGACCGCCAAAGGTGCTGGAGGTGACGAACACGGGCAGCCCCTGAGACTGACTGAGCACGCGCACCGCGCCGCCGCCGAGATCCGGCCCCGTGTCGTCGCACTGGTTGCCGAAGAAGCGGCTGCGGACGATCTTCAGGCGTCCCCCGCGGACGAAGATGGCGCCGCCACCTCCGCCCTCGAGCGTCTCACCGCGGGCGTTACCGTCGATGAAATCGAGGTTCTGCACGGTGAGCTGAGGGTGGTCTTGATCTTGGCAGTGGCTCGTCGTCCACCGCTGGGCGCGGTCGCAGGTGTTTTGGTAGAGGATGCGACGGCGCCCCCCACCGCTGAGCGTGATCTTGCCGCCGCCGTCGAGCACGATCTTCGGCCCGGTGTCGTTGTAGATCTTGGCGGTCTCCTCCAGCACGATGGTCACCGGCTCGGGCCCGCAGTCGAAGGTGATGACGCCGCCGAGCGCGACGGCCTCGACCACCGCGCGCGACGTGCAGCTCTGGGGCGTGCCGTCGCCGATCACACGATCCGGACGAGCGCTGTCTTCGGCCAGCGCCTCCGGAGGGACGGCGCAGCGCCCCTCGGGGTGGCCGGCGGCCGGCGCGTCCGTCACGTCCGTCCGCCACCCGCTCGCTGCCTTGGAGTCTGCACCACAGCCTGACGCGAGCAGCGCCACGCTCGCCCCCAACACCCTCCAGCCGCGCCCGTTCACCATGCTCACCTCGACAGCGCTCGAGCCTAGCATCGAGCGCGGGCGAGGGGCCAAGGGCAGTGCGCACCGCGGCGCGCTCTTCCACGATGCCCTCTGGGGGTGCCTCTGGCTCGGCGCCCCAGAGACGAGCCAGGCTCCGCCGGTTCTTCCTGGACGCCCGTAGCCTCTTGGTCGTCATCGTCCTCAAATGGGTGGTGCTGTTCATCGCAGCCTTCCCGCAGCTCTCCTTGGTGCCGACGCGCTGGCTCACGGGGGTGGAGGACCTCATCACGCTCGTGTTCGTGGTGGAGGCGGTGGTCGAGGTGCGCCACGTCGGGGGGCCGGGCTGACTGGTCCCGCACCTGGAATCGCGTGGAGCGTCTGTTGCTGGTGCTCGCGGTGTCAGCGGTGCTCATCGCTGTGCTGTCCTCGCCTTGTGAAGACACTGCCGCACTCGGGAAATCAGGTGGTCAGTGTGCGTAGTGTCGGTGCCGCGGCGCTCACCGGCGCCCAAGGCAAGCGCGCTGTGCGCGATCAGGCGGTGCCGCCACCAGTCCCGCCGTTGGGCCCGCACGCCGAGGCGCTGTGCGTCCACAGGCTAGCCCTGCCCGCGCTGCTCCCACCGCTCGAGCAGCCTCTGCGCGTACTCCGCCGTCCATCGGCCGCCACCGCTCACTCACCTCGGGCGCGCTGCCCGCGATGGCGAGGCTCCAGCGGGAGGCACGACCGCGTCCGCGTCAGGGTACGGTTGGGCGGATGGATACCCCACCAGCGCTCCAAGCTGCGCCATGGGCGGCGACGGCCGCGGTAGCTGCGGCCCCGGCCACGACGAAGACTGCTGCCAGAGTCTGCTGGTGGAGGGCGGAGACACTATCCGCCTGAGCGCGGAGC